>Ga0210398_10004041_pt1 | contig 13883 bp, 13 predicted proteins | sample IncBWC4OmetaG_FD_161047 | JGI IMG/M metagenome (GOLD analysis project Ga0210398, IMG submission 161047) | Forest soil microbial communities from Barre Woods Harvard Forest LTER site, Petersham, Massachusetts, United States - Inc-BW-C-4-O | ecosystem: Environmental > Terrestrial > Soil >...
GGGGAGTCTGAACAAGTAATCATGATCGCAGTGGGTGATCGAAGAGATGGCTGGGTCGGACTGAGTTCCTGACCCCAACGATGAACAGCGAGCCCAGGTTGGAAACGCGCAAACCACCTACGAGAGCCAAATGGCGCTCTTCAACGAGTGCATGCCTCAGTGCGCTCAAAAAGTGTTTGACACTGCCGACATTGTTAGAGATGGGGATTTATCGCCAGTTAGCGGACGGTCAAGAACCTCTGAGAACCTTGAACATAAGAAAGCCACCTCGCGAAAGGCGGCTTCTTACTCTTGTTTCGAGCGCTTTCATAGCATCACGGGGTCACGGTGAAGCTGGTGGAGCTCCCCACATGCCCGCCCGGAGTTACGACGTTGATCGCTCCGGTCATCGCGCCTGTGGGCACGGTGGCCGTGAGCTGAGTGTCAGAATTCACGGTGAAGGCCGCAAACTTCCCACATGCAAAGACGACTTCGGTCGCTCCGAGGAGGCTACTGCCGGTGATGACCACGCTGGTGCCAACTGGGCCGCTCGTCGGCGAGAAGCTGGAGATCTGCGGCGTCACGCGAAAGATTTTGTTGCTGGTGAGAGTGCCGCTGGGCGTCGCCACAGTCACAGAGCCCGTGGTTGCACCGGCGGGAACGGTTGCGGTCAAGTAAGTGTCGGATTCGACGGTGAAGGATGCTGAAGTTCCGGTGAACGAAACCCTGGTTGCGCCCGTGAATCCTTGGCCGAGAATTTCCACGAGGCCCCCGACCGGACGAGCTGCAGGCAGGAAGGTCACGAACGGGCCAAGACCCGTGGACAGGCTGAAGACTGTGCCGTCGCCATTGGCCCCGCCTCCGAATGTGTTTCCGTAGAATGTGCCGTTGGTCGCTTGGAGCAACCCGCTTTGGGCGGCCGCGCCGTCTGTGCCATCGAAGTTGTGCAACGTCGTTAGCATGCCAGCAGGGGTGATTTCGAATACCGTTCCATCGCCATTCGCGCCACCCGCATTGGTTGTCCCATAGAAGTTTCCGTCGGTACCTTGAACCAGCACACCGAACGGGTTGGCGCCGTCAGTCCCGTCGAAGCTGTGTAGCGTCGTCAGCGTGCCGCCCAGGGTGATCTTGAAGACGGTGCCATCGCCGTGAGCACCGCCTTGGTTCGTTGTCCCGTAAAGGCTGCCATCGGCAGCTTGGATCACCCCGGCGAAAGGGATGGACCCGTCGCCGCCGTCGAAGTTGTGCAGCGTCGCAAACGTGCCTCCGGGAGTGATTTTGAAGACCGTGCCGCAACCGATAGCGGGGGAAGGGCAGGTATGGCTGCCCCCGCCGGCAGTGGTCCCGTAGAAATTTCCATCTGTGGCTTGAATCAGAGGTGCGTCTTTAGGGTCCCAGCCGTCGGTGAAATCAAACTTGTGGAGGTCAGTGATTGTGTCTGCCGGAGTCATTTTGAAAATCGAGCCGCAGCCTTTGTTGCAGCCGCTGGCGCCCCCGTTGACGGTGGTTCCGTAGAAGTTGCCGTCGGTGCCCTGAAGCAGCGCTGAATTAGTATTGCCCCCTAGGGCGTAATTGAAACCAAGTACCGTGGTCAGTGCGCCTGATGGGGTTACCTTGAAGAGTGTGCCACCTCCGTCGCTGCCGGCGTTGGTGGTCGATCCGTAAATGTCTCCGTTGGTGGCCAAGGCCAGCCCTCCATCCGGGTTACAGCCGTCGTCATCACCCTGGAAGTTGAATAGCGTGGTTAGGACTCCCCCGGTTGTAATTTTGAAAACCGTGCCACAGCCGTAACTGCCACCTGTGTCAGTTATCCCGTACAGGTTTCCGTCGATGCCTTGGACGAGAGAGCCAAGTAGAGGTTGTGAACCGTCGGTCCCGTCGAAACTGACTAGTGGCGTGAAGCGGGTGATCGCCACGTCGGAGATGAACGCGGTGTGATCTCCCGAGGCCAGACCAACAAACTTAAGTGTTTGATCGCCGCCTGTGCTAACCGTGAACGACGCCCTTTGGAGCGTGAACGGGGTGAAACTAGTTAACGTCCATGTGCCGACCACTTTGTCGCCAATCAGCGCCTGGATGGTCTGGTTGCCGTCAAAGCCACCGTTGTAATAGCGCGAACCGAGGTAGAAACTGAGAGTGTATGTTCCTCCGGCGCTGAAGCCTCCGATCGTTTGCCACAGCGCGGCGCTGTTGTTCTGCAAGAACGCTGCCTGGGTGAACGGAAGTCCCGCGAATGAGGGCGGGAAGAAGTTGCTGGTGGGGTCGGTGAGGCCGGCGCCAGTGCCGCCACCGAACGGGGGAGATACAGGAACGATGGTCCAGCCGAAGCCGGGAGCGCTGTTGAAGTCCTGCTGCGGGTCGATTGGCCCGCTGCAGTCTCCTCCTCCGGTAGCTTGGTAGGCATAGTCGAGGGCACACACAATCGGCACCGCCGAGAAGTCCGCGTTAATGATGGAAAGGGAATCCGCTTGGGCGGTTGCGTTCGTGACCGTCATGAGGATGGTTATGGCAAAGATCGCCAAAAGCACGACGAATCCGATAGAAAGTTTTTGGCTTTGCATGAGTGATCCTCCTCAGACCTTCTGACGTGGCGAGTGGTTCTGGTTGGAACGCGGCCCGGTTACTTAGAGGACGCAAGATGCGGCACTCCGCGATGCGTGAGAGCCGATCCCACAGGGGAAAGAGGAGCTAACTGTAGTCCGTTTGGGATGCGAGAGTCAAGGCGGCGGAGGGAATCGACGATCGTTGTAATCAGGCGATTACGCTCAAAACCCCCTTACGTCCGAACGAGCAGGAACCGTTCTCGAATCTCGCCCTCGAAGTAGGCCAACTTCCCCGGAATGCATGAAAGCACGGTCCCTGTGCCGTAGCCCACGATTTGCTTTAGAGCAGTGAGCAATTCCATGTTCTTGCCGTCGTGCCCTCCACCAATGACATGGCAGGTTTCGGGTGCACCCGTTGCTCGGAGTATGTCGGCGATATTCGGCGGGTGCTGGTGTTGCGGTTCAATCGAGAGGATGCATTCAGGAATAAAGTAGTCCCGCCCATGATGGTCAAGTTTGCTGGTGAATTTGTAACGGTTCTTGGAACTGGCCAGCAGTTCCAACACTCGTTCCCGTCGTGCTTTCGATATGAAAGACTCGGCAAAAGCCGACTCGTGCGGGTTCATGCCTGCACTGTAACACCCCGGGCGGAAGCTGCAACGCAGTTGATTGTTGAAATCAGCCGTTATCACCCGTTGATCCGGACCGGACGCTCATATCCCTTGGGGTGGGGCTTTTCGTCGCCAATTTTTTCCACATCAATGTTGTGACATCTAACCTTGCGCCCAAACTTAAATCGCGCGATCATGATCGAGGCCGTAACGGTTGGGTGAACCCAACTCGCCCCGCCCCTAAATCGTTTGTTCTCTAGATTTTGACCTCTAAGTTCTTTGACATCCGGATTTTGTGGGGAATTTCCTGCTAACGTGTAGATTCCACTAGACCCCAGGGGGGAGGGGGTATCGAGAACTTGCCTCGCAGAGCGCGCCGTCCATCCTGCCTCAAGCGCCTCGAAGGAAGTTTATTTCGAAGGAGAAATCAACAGCCCCTCATCGATCTCACAAATCGTAATCTCGATCGGTCAAATCGGCGAGTGGTGTCCGTGCACAATCAGTTCCTCTGCAATGCGCCGGGCTTCGGGGAGAGTGGCAACGGCTTTGCGATCGATCTCTGCCGGCAAGTCCTTCTGAATTTTTGCCAACTCCTCATCGAATAAACGCGTTATCAAAGCGGAAGTGTGTTCGATGGGCTTGCCATCATCGCCGGCGACCTTGACTTTGTGCCGAACGCGCTGAGCAATCATCAGGCGATAAATTCGGTCCGTAGCCAGGTCTTCCATGTAGCCATCGAGCAGGCTAGCGCCTTTTCCGTTGAGCACGCCGTTGCGATAACGAATAACGGTGCGCACCGCGGCGCGAGTCCCCGCAAGTGTGATTTCGCCCACACCCTTGGGGATGGGCCGCAGGTCGGGATGCGCATTGGGAAGCTTCGGTCGCTTCGCAATCTGATTGGGATATGGGAACTGCGCGACCGCGATTTCGTTTTGGTCGGGATGGCCGGTCCAGGCTCCGTCCATCAGGCAGTCGGCTTCGTTCTTCTTGTCTTGTTTCAGGACCTTCAAGGCGCGCTCGTTCAATTCTTTGTCGGTGCGGCTGGGAAAAAGCGCAGTCATGCCGCCAATCGCTAAAGCTCCGTGTTTGTGGCAAACCTCTGGCATCAACGTACGGAAGTTTTGGAAGAATGCGACGTCGTGCGGGATGGTGTTGCGATCCGGCAGAATCCAATTCGGATCCTCGATCATGAAATCGATCAGCGAAGCCATGTAATCCCAGCGGCCCAGGTTCAATCCCAGGCAGTGCTCGCGAAGATTGAAAAGAAATTCCTCCATCTGATAAGCCAGGGGATGCGATTCAACCAGCGCCATGCACTTGATGTAGTCCTTGGGCAGGCCTTTCTGTTTGGCGAATACCTGGAACAGGTCGCGCCACCAGAAGGCTTCCTCGGCAGACTCGCTCTTGGGGATGTATACCGAGAAGTTATGCGGCAGCGACGCGGGATCGATCTGGTACCAGATCAACGCCAAATCGAACAGGGAAGCGGACATGATCTCGTTCGGGATCACTCCGCCCTGGCTGACGTGCAAACCGCGGGGACGCACCCAGGTCACAGTCTTCGAGCGCTGCACCGTGACTTTCTTTTTGCGCTTCTTGTCGTCGTAGCTGAGTTCATACCTGTAGGCAGCGAGAGTATTTCTCACGCCCAGCATGGTCTGATCCCACGCATTCGCCATGGAGTCTTCCAGGTCGATCATGACTGCAGGTGATCCGGAGTTCAGCAGCTTTACTGTCAACTCGGCGTCATCGGCAGGGCCGGTCATCTGGTTGCGCTGATCGGCACACCAGTCGGGCACTTCAATTTGCCAATCTGCGGTAGTTGCTTCTGAGGCTGGGAGGTAATTCGGCGGATGCCCGCGATGCGACGACCGCAAGGCCTCGGCACGTTTTGCGATGATCTTCTGTTGCCAGGGAGTGAACTGCTGATGAAGAGGCAAGAGGAATTCAAAGAATCCCTTGGGGAGATCCTTATGCGGATTCAACTCCGCCGGGGCTTGATTCATAGATTGCGAGGCGGTGTTTTCAATGTGCGATGCCATAGGATCAAATCAACCTCGCGTGGCACTGACCCGAATGCCGGCATCCGCTCAGCGGATGTGGTCAAGGGCGTCATTGACGGCGCCCTCCTCGGGCCGGCACTCATGCTTCTCGAAGTCGGATTGCAGTTGGGCTTTGGCCTTATCGGCATCAATTATAAATTCCTGCCGGGTTCGAAATGCCAGTTTGCAAACATCGCAATACGCAGTGTTCGGAGTGCTCCCGATGAAGCGAACGATTTTGAGCTTGCGGTCGGGCATGCCGACATCATGGCAGCGCGCTGTGGCGGAGTCAAATTAGGTCTCAGGGAACTCGGCTGGAGTCAAGCTCCGCCCGTCCTAGCTACGTGTCTCTCGCGACTCGAAGCGATTACTCCTGACTAACTTCCTGATACGCCGGAGTATTGTCAGAGTCATCGTCGTCCGCGTGCTCAGGAAAAGTCTTCTTGACAGGCTGCGTTTTAATGTGATAAACCCGCGCGTTGACTGGTCCGCTCATCAGACCGGACAAGAACCCATTCGCAACATCTGGAGAGCCTTTGGTTCGCCGCCCGAACGGACAGTGGAGTGCGCGGCTTTCATGTCCGCATGCCTTGAGGGCAGCCTCGCGTTGCAAATCGTCCCGGGAGAGGAAGCACATGCGCTCATTATCAAAGTATTTCGCGCTTCTGGTTGTTTTCATGGTGACGGGTTTGCTTGCCCGCGCTCAAGGCACGCAGCCCGCGGGCAAAACGGGCGATGCTGCCTCCGAGACTGCCACTAAGGCAGAAGTCAACCAGTTGCGCAGCGAGGTGGCCGCGCAGCGCCAGACCATCGAGGAACTGAAGGCTCTGGTGGAGAAACTTGCGGCGGGACAGGCGCGCGCATCGGACAATGGCTCGGCGAGCAGCGCGGTGCAGATTCGACCTGTGGCGGCAGCGCCGGCGGAAGCCCATGCTCAGCCGCCTGATGCTCCGGGGGCGAGTGCGGTTCACCTCACCAATGCGATCCTCGTCCAACCGATCGCTGGCGTGGAAGCGGCCATGGTTGATCAGGCGCCCCCCGAGGTTGCTCCGAAGAAAGATGCTCCGCTGGCGGCGGGATGGAACGGGGAACACTTTTTCATCAGAAGCCCTGACGGACAGTTCAGCATAAGCCCCTACGGCTATGTGGATACCGACTACCGGGCCTACAAGGGCGATGGCGCTCCTGCCGACACGTTCGTTTTGCGTCGCGCCCGTTTTGGTTTCCAGGGCAACTATGGTTCGCACTTTGATTTTGCGTTACTCACCGACGCTGCGAGCACTAACGGATCGATCGTGCGTGACGTCTACCTCAACATAAGGGTCCGGCCCGAGTTCCAACTCCAATTCGGCCAGTTCAAGACACCCTTTGCGCAAGAAGCCGGAACAGGCGCCACGAACCTGGATTTCGTAGAACGCGGGTTTCAGTCGATGTTGTACCCCTCGGCGGCTTCGGCTTTCCGCAGCCCAGGCGCAGCCATTCACGGGGACTTCGGCGGCGGCACCGTGCAGTACTGGGTGGGGGCATTTAATGGCAAGGGGTATGCCGTGGTCAACACCACCAATCAACCGGAAGTGATTGGGCGACTTCGCTTCTATCCATGGCGCAAATCGAAGAGTGAGTGGTTGAAGGGACTTGCCTTTGGTGGGGCTGCCGATCGTGGGCGCTCCCGCGGTTTATCTGGAGATCAAAGCTTCAACGGCACGCTGCCTGACCAGGCTTATGACTTCTTTCCGCAGTTCGCGATTAACGGACCGGTCCAGCGTTACAACGGCGAGTTTACCTATCTCAAATCGGCGTTCGCTCTGCGTGGTGAATTCGATCAGCTCAATATGTCCCGCAACAACGTCGGCGCACTACAGGCGGGTGGACTTGGCTTCTTAAGTCTTCCTTCGATTATCGCCAAGGCTTGGGACATCAGTGCGACTTACCTGCTGACCGGAGAGAAGCAGCCGGAAAACGGTACTCCGCGGGTAAAGAACCCGACGTTTGGGCCCGACACTCCCGGCGGCAAAGGACGCGGCTTAGGAGCGTGGGGAGTCGGCTTCCGGTACATGGGCATCCAGGCCGACGAACCGCAGGCAAACTTCCTAAACTTTTACACCCCTGGTTTTGTCCCTGGGTTTAATTACCGCACGGACGAGTTCACCTTTGGAGTGACGTGGTATCCCAATTATTGGGTCAAGTACTCAGTCAATCTGGGTGTCGATCAACTGAAGGATCCAAGCACGATCGGGGCAGTGCCGCAGAATTATTACGTAGTTTTGCAGCAGCTGCAGTTCAGGTTCTAGTCGACACGAGCATCGATGGCGGATGGAGCAGCTAGCGAGTTGGGTAAAGACCGGGGCTGGTCATAGGCTGGTTCCGAGGCGAAATCGCAGGAGGGAATTGGAATGAGACCGAGGATTCTTCTTACTATTCTTCTCACCGCGTTGTTTGTGATCATAAGCGGTTGCGGCACAACGCCGAATTGCCCCACTTGCGGCACGACCGTTAATGGTGCCTACACGATTATCGATGTCGTCGCTGTGCCCGAGCACAATGCTACCGGCGAGCCCGGGGGCCCGTTCAATTCTTTCGACATCAGCACGATTGCACCGAACGCGACGGGGTCCGGAGGTCCTTATTTGGATTTCATCTCCGATCGCATCGGCATTGCTATGCAGGTGATCGACACGTCTCAAAATCTGGCTGTTTTCTCGATTCAAGGGCAGAATGGTGTATCCGACGCTGGCAACGGCGCGAGCCCTTGCCCCACAGAGCCGCAGCCCGGCGTCACCACTAACCCTCCCACGGTGGAGATTATTCCGCCGACTGTTGACGTGTTCGGCAATTTCGTCCGGTATGCCTGCAGGACCGACATGTCTTGGGCGGGTGGGCCGACTTTCCATCTGAACACGGGCTTTGGTCCCAGTGGCAACCTCGGGGGCTTCCCCGGCGCCCAATGCTGCGCTTCTCGCGCCAATGGCGTAAACCCAATGTCCGGTCCCGACGGCAATACTACTACTCCTGATGGTAAGGTCCTGTTTGTCGGCAATGGCAGCTCGAACGTGATCGTTTTCGACCTGACCACGATGAAGCTAAATACCACTCCGCCGACTCCGCCAACGGTTCTCGCTACGATCCCTACTGGCGTCTCTGCGGACTACGACGGGCCGCAAGGAATCTCAGGCTGCATCGCCTCATGGAACGGCGAAGCCGGTTCAGCCGCCGATTGCGGCGACGATCGCGCCGACGAAATGGCCTACGATCCGACTCACCATGTTCTTTCGATCATCAATGGCGATCCGGGATTGCCGTTCATTACTTTTATCGACATGGAGTACATTGTGGGCGCAACGCCGCCGAGGACGTCGGCCGCCGATCCGACGGGCGAGGGGGATTTGCATTGTCTGCCGATTGACATGAATCTGGCCTATGGTCCGTATCCAGTCGGGTACAGTGCGGCCACGCAGACCTACACGTATCCGGGCGTTGCTGGCACCTTCGGCTATCCTCTTCAGGGATCGGGAACGGGTATAGCCGGAACGGGCGTCGCCGGCGTACCTTCACCTGCGCTAGATCCGAGCGCCGGAGGCTCATTTAATCCTCCCCGGTGCATTATCGGGCAGATCTATTACGACGGAGTCGGAGGCGCAGGATCGGGAGTGGGGCTCAATAGCGGCGTTCCCGTAGACACGCTTGGAGCCACAGTCCCTTGCCCCGATCCCTCCAATCCCCATGTTTTCAGCGGCGTGTCGGGATCTGCGGCTGATGCTGCACCGACCGTTGGCTACCCCGGCTTTGGCACGACCCCGAGCGGAACGGCCTATACAATTCCGTGCCATCACGGGCCCATCATCAGCTACGCCACCGGGGCATTTTGCAGCCAAACCCCGCCGTTTGCGGATCCCACCTGTGCCGGGGCCATAGGGCCCGCCGGGCTAGGCGCAATGACCTACGATCCGAACAGCGGAAACTGGCTGCTGACTAACGAAAATTCCGTCGCGAACACCATCATCGGCAGCATTGATGAGATTCAAATTACAGCCAATGGGCCGGTGGTGGTGAATAGTTTTCCCACCTACGACTGCATGCCTACCAGCATCGTGCCAGGACCGGGAGATAATCTGCTCGTCGGGTGCGCCGACCATGATGGGCAAACATTTCCGGCGAATGAATACATCATCAGCAACACAGCCAGCGGCAATGTAGCCTGCGTGCCGCCGAACTCCGGCATACCGAATGCGCCGGCGAATAGCAACTGCCTGGAAATCACGCAAGTAGGCGGAGTAGATGAGATTTGGTATAACCCCGGGGATAACAAGTACTATCTCGCAGCGCGTGACATGCTTCCTGTCGCGGTGATGGGCGTTATCGACGCCGGCACGAACCAGTGGCTGTACAACATGCCGACCGGATCCAACGCGCACAGCATCTCAGTAGATCCAACGGATAACCATGCTTTTGTGCCGCTGCAGGCAGGCACAGTTTGTTCAACGCTGAACTCCGCCGGTTGCGTAGGAGTGGCTGCGGAGCAATGAGTCACTCACGCCCGGTGATATAGTTGGTGAGACACGATCCTTACGAATGCTTCGTGTCGGAAATAGTGAAGTGATTTATGGGGAAGAATTGTAAGGGCGGCTCTCTAGCTTGTGCGCTGTTGCTGTCGCTGTTGTTGCCCTTAGCGCTGGCCGGAGGAAGCGAGGAAACTACAGCGAAACCCACCGATGTTCCGGCAACCGTGATCGCCCACTTGCCTCTGCCGCAGGCGACCGGAAACCAGATGGTGCTGCAGAGAGAGAACGGCAAGCACTACCTGTACGTGCAGCAAGCCGGGAAGCAAGGGTTTATGGTAGTGGATGTTTCTAACCCGGAGAAGCCCAGCCTCCTGAAGCGGACTGCTCAATCCAATCAATCGACTTCTGGCAATCTGGAAATGCTCAGCCCTGACGTCGCAATTGCGCAAGCTCCGGAAAAAACTCCGACGACCCTTACCAGCAGCAACCATCCCACCGAAACTGTTCGCGTGCTCGACTTGAGTGACCCGCGCGATCCCAAGACGCTGGAAACGTTCAACAAAGTCACCAGCCTTCTACCCGACGGCGGACATGGCTTGATCTATCTGACCAATGACGATGGCCTATGGATTCTCCGCTACAATCGTCCGTCGCGGCTGGAGCCAGCCAAGAAAAAGCCGCCTTGCGACTCAAACGCCGAGATCATGGCGATGCCGCCTGATTGCGACTGAGGGTGTGGTCGGTCGCAGAGGCTGACCAATCAAGGTTTATGGGACCGGGCTAGCTGTACAGTCCTTATCGATAGTCCTTATCGAATTGATCGTAAGGGTCACCGGTGCTGCCGAGCCCACCCTGTTGATCGCATCGGAACTTGTGCTCATGGTTGGGGACTCGCTGCCTGTTACTTCCACTCGTTGTCCTAAGTAGTGGCGCAATTTTATCTTGCCTGTAGCCTGAAGCTGATAACTCACTCCCGGATTCTGCTTCATCAGAATGTAGTCGCCACTGGACCGGCTAAGACAGCCTTGCAAGGTTACCTGTCCTTTGGAATCTTTAGGGGTACCAGGAGCGCTATCCTGCGCCAGGAGAAAGGCGCCGGAGAGCGTGAGAGCGAACAATAATGTTCTCATGTAGATTTTTCCTCTGGTTAAATGGGATGACCACGCGACGGCGCCGGTTGCAATCAATCTGCGTTGGGAGGGATGCTACTTGACGTGAGTTTCCTGGTAGTGCACTTCCTTCCATTGCCCGGCGCGCTTCACCCAAAGTTCACCAATGTATACGCGCGAGTACCGGATGCCTGACTTGGGCGGGAACTGTATTGTGCTTTCATAGATCACGAACGCGGCGTCGGGTCCCAGGGGAATCACCTTCAGCCCCCAGAGCGTGTAGTTGAAGACATTCGTGTCTGGCAATTCGTTGAGGGCCTGAATCTTGGTCCGCTCGCCCCGGGCGTCGACCTCCACGCCCTGGTAGTCTTCGGCTAGCAGGTCGCCGTAGGCCTTTCTGTCTTTGTTTTTTAGCGCCTCCCATTCAGCTTTGATCTTCGCGTTGAACATGTCCTTTAGCGCCGAGTCGGCGGAAACGCTGCCGTATGGCGGGGTCTCGCCAGGCTTAGCCGGTGTTGTTGGCTGTTGTGCCAGAGACACGGACGTCAGGCCCGCTATGCAGGCGAAAACGAGGAAATCTCTCACAAATCCTCCAAGGCGCCACAACGAATCTAGCGTACGCTCGCAGACAACGTACATATAAGGGGAATCCTATTTCAATCCCTTGATTTTTTTTCGTGCACCCTCAAGCAACGGCGCAGGCAGTTCGGAGTAGCCTTCCTCAACCGCATAGCGCTGGCCGTCGGTATACAACCAATTCAAGAACTCGCTTAAGGCGGCAGCCCGAGCCGAATCAGAAGATGAAGTTCGCAGATAAATCCAGCTGAAACTGGTAATGGGATAGGCACCAGCTCCGGGTGCATTGGAGAGCGAGGCGGAGAAACCATTCCACCTCGGCGCTTCTGCCGCCTCGCATGCCGCCGCCAGACTTTCAGTGGACGCAGTGACAAACTTGCCCCCGGAATTCAGCACGGCTGCCTGAGGAATACTGTTCTTCACGGCATACTGATATTCGACGTAGCCGATGGCGCCGAGATTCTGTTTCACCTTGTCTGCCATATCGGAACTGCGTTCCGCAGCCTCTCCGACTGGCCATTTGGGGGAAGCAGTGATTCCAACCTGGGCGCGAAACTTGGAACTCACCTTGGAAAGAAACTCAGTGAATACGTAATTGGATCCCTTTCCCGCAGGCCGGTTGACTACTTGGATCGGAAGACTCGGAAGGGTGATCGCGGGATTCAGCTTCGCGATTTGAGGCGCATTCCATGTCTTCACAGTGCCGAGGAAGATCTCGGCTAATACCTCCCCCGAAAGCCGCAGCTCCTGGTGGGTCTCGGGAAGGTTGTAGATGGGAACGATCCCGATGAGCACGACGGGCAGCTCGATTAAACCCTCGTTCCGCTCCTTATCAGTAAGCTGAGCTTCGCCGGCGGCAAAATCACCCGCACCATGAGCGATCTGCGCGATCCCCTCGCTGGTGCCGACGGTGAGGTATCGCATCTGACGGTTGGGATTCCGCTTGCCATACTCCTTTGCCCATCGGCCGTAGAGAGGCGCCGGCACACTCGATCCGGTTCCCACCAGGACAAGCGTTTCCTGACCCTTGGCAGCAGCGATGTACAGCCCCAAGGTCAGAAGGGGCAGCAGCCAGACATACGGGAGCAAACGGCGACCAGGAAGTCGCTGGGCAAAGCCTGCCCCGGAAGATCTTGCGGGAACTTTCATTGTGGTGCCCCCTATTCGTGGCTACACTCTTAAAAAGAAACCATAACTCGGCCAGCGGAGTGCTGTGGTCAGCGGACGACAGTAAGTTAACACCGTTTTGCGTGAACCCAAACTGTCGGTTAGCCGGTGGCTGTTGTCAGACTAGGAACGGTCACCACGTCAACTCTCCGCCCACCGCAGGGTATGAAGCTGAGTTGTCTCTTCGACGTTGGGGAGTGGACGAGTTGCGGACAAACGTCGGGTGCTACGATGCTGAACGTCCGGACTTGTTGGTACGGTGGCGGCGCGGTCGCGCTAAGCTATCGTCCCCCGGTTGATGAGCGGCGCGAAAGCTGAACTGACTTATGTCGCATAATCACGATGAGCTTGAGGCTTTAGCTCGGGAACTGCAATCCGCACAGGAGACGGGCGGCATGATCGCGGTTTCCCCCTCCGGGCGCCCGGGTTTCGACCTCAACGGAGCTTACGAGGTGGAAGCAACGCTCAAACGGTTCCGAGAAGCCGCGGGACACAAAGCCGTCGGGCTGAAAGTCGGTTACGCCAACAAGGCCGTGTGGCGTGTGCTTAAACTTGAAACCCTGGTTTGGGCTCACATGTACGAGGACACTGTGCAGTACAGCGACGGCAACTCCGGCGAGGTTTCAATCGCCCATCCGCGTTCGCTGAAAGTCGAGCCCGAGATTGTTTTCGGCTTGAAACAGTCGCTGAAGGTCGAGGGTTCCGATGCCCACGCTGCGCTTGAAGCAAGCGACTGGCTGGCGTTGGGATTCGAAATTATTGATTGCCCTTTTCCGGATTGGAAATTCCAGCCCAGCGATTTCGTCGCATGTTATGGACTTCACACAGCGCTCGTTGTCGGCGAAAGACTTCAAGTGCGCCCCGAGCTCATCGCCAAACTGGTAGAGGAGTTGCCGCGATTCAAGGCGCGAGTGTCGAAGAGCGGGGAATTTGTGGAGGAAGGGTCGGGCAAGAACTCTTTGAAAAGCCCTGCTCTGTGCCTGGCAGAACTCAGCGCGGCCGTCGCGAAGCGGTTTCCAGATCAGCCGCTTAGCTCTGGAGAGATCGTCAGCTCGGGCACGCTTACTGCGGGACATTTGACCACTCGCGGTGATCTCTGGACTTTTGAGGTGGAGGGACTCTCGCTGCCTTCTCTCACTCTGCGCTTAGTTTGACCTTCGCCCGGCCTCACTTGCGCATATGTCCCTTCTTTGGGTAGGCTCTTGAGTCCCAATTTTATCCCTGGCTCTTCTCGCTAGTTCTCATGGAGATTTCTCGATGCTCTTGCGTCTGGCTCGTTGGTTTTCGATCGTGCTTGTTCTGGGAACGCTAGGTTCAGCGAGCTCGCGCAGCTTCGTCTTCGCCCAATCCACCCAGA
>Ga0210398_10004042_pt1 | contig 13882 bp, 10 predicted proteins | sample IncBWC4OmetaG_FD_161047 | JGI IMG/M metagenome (GOLD analysis project Ga0210398, IMG submission 161047) | Forest soil microbial communities from Barre Woods Harvard Forest LTER site, Petersham, Massachusetts, United States - Inc-BW-C-4-O | ecosystem: Environmental > Terrestrial > Soil >...
GGATGCGACGCATCGTCTGCCGAAGGAAGCCAAAGAAGCGAAGCCGTTCACCAAGTCGCGGCAGGAGATGTCGAAGGCAGAGGACGACTTTGTGCTGCAGCTGGTGAAGAAGATCGAGTGCCCGGTCTTTCTGCTGCTGAACAAGATAGACGCCGTGCCGGCGGCGGAGCTGCTGCCGCTGATCGCGCACTGGTCGAGCCTGCATAGCTTTGCGGAGGTGATCCCCATCTCGGCGAAGAAGAAGCAGGGGTTAGAACTTTTATTAGACAAGATCGTAGCGCACCTGCCGGAGGGCGAGCGTTATTTCCCGCGCGATCAGGTGACGGACCAGCCGGAGCGGTTCCTGGCGGCGGAGATCATCCGCGAAAAGATATTGATGCTGACGGGTGAAGAGGTTCCGTATGCGACGGCAGTTGTGGTTGAGAGCTTTGAGGAGCCGAAGCCGACGGGGCGCAAGCCTGCGGCGGGCGCGAAGCTGCCGGTGACGAAGATCGCCGCGGCGATCTACTGCGAGCGGACGGGGCAGAAGGCGATCCTGATCGGCAAGCAGGGCACGATGCTGAAGCAGATCGGGACAACGGCGCGGAAGGATCTGGAATCGCTGCTGGGGACGCGGGTGTTTCTGGAGCTGTTCGTGAAGGTGAAGGACGACTGGCGCAGCTCGCGCGGGTTTGTGGAAGAACTGGATTGGCGGCGGCAGCTGGAAGAGATGGCGGCGAAGCAAACTGGGGAAGAGAAGTAGCCTGCGCGGCGAAGTGCGGTCGTCGCTGCGCGACGATGTCCCACTCATCGCAAAAGCGCGATGAATGGGGCACCCGTTTATTCAGGGTTCTGGAGGTGTGGGCCACCCGCCCCGCAAAGATAAAAGCAGATTCCGGCTTTCGCCGGAATGACAAACAATAAAAACTATTCTTTGACGTTTATTCCCAGCGCCTTCATTTTGCGGTAGAGGTGGCTGCGCTCCAGGCCTAAGGCTTCGGCGGTGCGGCTCATGTTGCCGTGGCACTCCTGCATTTTTTTCATGATGTAGTCGCGCTCGTAGGCTTCGCGGGCCTGCGTGAGCGTGGAGAACTCTTCTGGTTTTCCATGGCGAAGGTTTTCGCGGCCAGTGGCGCGTGCCGTGAGCACGGGCAGGTGCTTCTTTTCGATGCGGTTGATCTTCGGGTTCAGGATGAGGACGCGTTCGATGACGTTGCGCAGCTCGCGCAGGTTGCCGGGCCACTGGTACTGCTTGAGGGAGCTAAGCGCGTCTTCGGCCATCTCCACGCGCGGACGGCCGTAGAGGCGGCCGAACTCGAGCATGAACTCCTTGACGAGCAGGGGAATATCTTCGCGGCGGTCGCGCAGGGGCGGGACGAAGAACGGAATGACGTTGAGGCGGTAGAAGAGATCTTCGCGGAAGTTGCCGTGGGCGATCTCCTCTTCCAGGTCTTTGTTAGTCGCGGCAATGACGCGGACGTCGACGTGAATGGAGTGCGCGGAGCCGACGGGAGTGACGCGCTGTTCGTCCAATGCGCGGAGAACCTTGGCCTGGGTTTTCAGGCTCATGTCGCCGACTTCGTTCAGGAAGAGCGTGCCGCCACTAGCGCGTTCGAAGGTGCCGCGCATTTCTGGAGGACCATCTGGGCGAGCGTTGTTGCGATAGCCAAAGAGCTCGCTTTCGATGTGGTCTTCGGGGATGGCGGCGCAGTTCAACTCAACGAAGACGCGTTCCTTGCGTTGCGAGCCGGAGTGAATGGCTCGGGCGATCAATTCTTTTCCGGTGCCGGATTCGCCGTAGATGAGGACGCGGCCATTGGTCGGCGCCATCAACTTGATCTGCTGGCGCAGTGCTTTGATGGGGACGCTCTCGCCGGTGGGTTCACCTTTGGCTGCGAGCTGGCGCTGGAACTCCTGGTTGTCTTCGCGAAGCTGGCGCGACTGCACGGCGTTCCGGATCAGGATGAGCGTGCGCTCGGTGGAGAGCGGTTTTTCGAGGAAGTCGTAGGCGCCGAGCTTGGTGGCCTTCACGGCGGACTCGATGGTGCCGTGGCCGGAGATCATGATGACCTCGGGCGGATTGCCGGATTCGAGGCGGCGGATCTCGGCGAGGGTGTCGAGGCCGTCGGCGTCGGGCAGCCAGATGTCGAGGAGAACGACGTCATAGGAGGCGTCGCGCAGGAGTTCGAGGGCTTCGGTGGCGGTGCCGGTAGTGGTGACGGCGTAGCCCTCTTCGCGCAGGATAGCTTCCAATGTGTTGCGGATGCCGGTTTCGTCGTCGACGATCAAAACATGGTTCATGCGGGCTTCTTTTCCTTGCTTTGCGTGAGGGAGCCATCAAGGGTTGCATCTTCCTCGCTAAGGCCGTAGACGGGAAGCTCAATGATGAAGATGGAGCCGGCGGGCTGGTTGGGCACGGCGCGGATGCTGCCCTCGTGCTCCTGGACGATCTTGGCGGTGATGGTGAGGCCGAGACCGGTGCCGCGCTCCTTGGTGGAGAAGTAGGGCAGGAAGAGACGCTCGCGCATCTCGTCGGTCACGCCGGAGCCGGTGTCGGCGACGTTGAGCTCCACGCTGCTGCCGTCGGCGACGAGCGCGGTGGAGAGGGTGAGTTCGCGCAGCAGGCAGTTCTGCATCGCCTCGGCGGCGTTGTCGATCAGGTTGGTAAGCGCCCGCTTCATCGCCTCCGGGTCGGCCATCACCAGCGGCAGATCGTGCGCGAGCTTGAGTTTGAGAGTGATGCCATGCAGACGGCCGGCGAAGATGGCCATGGCGTTTTCGACGATCACGTTCAGGTCGGCCGGGCGCAGGCGCGAGGCAGGGAACTGCGCGAGCGACGAGAACTGGTCGACGAGGTCGCGCATGGTCTCGACCGAGCTGGTGATGATCTCGCTGCACTTGCGGATGATGCCGGGCGAGGGCGACTCGAGGGAGTGTTCCTTGAGCTGCGCGTCGAGCCGGTCGATGTGTTTGCGGATGCGTTCGGAGGAGAGTGAAACCGGAGTGAGAGGATTTTTGATCTCGTGGGCCACGCGGCGGGCCACCTCCTTCCATGCGACCTGTTTCTGCGCGCGGAGAAGCTCGGTAACGTCTTCCAGCACGACGACGTAGGCGTGGGCGGCGCTTTCTCCCGGGCTGCCGCCGGCGCCGCTATCGACCACGGCCACGCTGGCGACGATGGAGAGCATGCCTTTCTGGGCATGCATCTCAAACTCGCCGCTGGCCGAGCCCATGCGATGGCTGCGGCGCATGAGTTTGTCGAGCCCCTGGCTGACCTCGGGTGGGAAGACCACCTGCAGCGAGAGGCCGATGAATGGTTGCTGGCCGCCGGGATCCATCATCTCGGAGAAGGCGCGGTTGGCGAGCACGATATGGCCCTCGCGGTCGAGCATCACGACGCCGTTGGGGATCGTCTCCAGCATGATCTCCACCTCGCGGCGGCGTTCGTCGAGCGCGGCGTTCACGGCGGAGATGCGCAGGTTGGATTGTTCGACGAGCGCGCGGCTGCTGGCGAGGTCTTCAGCCATATGGTTGAAGGACGCGCCCAGTTCGCCGAGCTCTTCGGTGGCGGCAGTGTCCACGCGATGCGCGTAGTGGCCGGCGGCGATCTCGCCCATGGCGTCGGCGAGCGCCTCCACGGGCCGGGTGATCTGAGTAGAGAACTGCAGCGCCAGCCAGGTGGAAGCGAAGAAGGTCAGGCCGCTGATCATGAAGAGAAGAAGCATGTAGGTGGCGCGAACCTGGCGGCGCGCGGCGTAGCTGATCCTGTAGGAGTCGATGCTGCTGTGCAAACTCGCGAGATTGCCGGCCATGCCGGCGGGCAGGGGCAGCCCGACGACGATGACGCCTCCCTGCTCGACCCACGCCGTGGCGAGCGCATACTGGGTGGAACCGAGGGCGAAGATGTGGTCATCGTTGCGCTGGGCGGCCTCCAGGATATCGGCATCGGGCCTGTCTTGTGCCGGAGCTACGGGCGTGACTGCCTGGGGCTCTGCGTTCGTGGCATCGCCGGAATCGTCAGAGGCATCTGTGTCGTCGCCGGATTTTCCCGAGAGCCAGGTTTTGACCTCAACGGGAGAACCGTTGGCGACGGGCAGATGGAAGGCAGCGATCTGCCGGCCGTTGCGATAGACGGCGGAGAAGCCTCCCTGCAGCGTGACCTCGCGCTTGCTTAGCTCCTTCTCGATGCCGGAGCGGGTCATGCTGGAGAAATGGTTGCCTGGGTCATTGAAGACGAGCGCCAGCGCGTCGGCCTCGGAGCGGGCATTGTCCGTGTTGTATTGAGCGAATTCGTTGGCGATATTGATGGAGGCGTCGCGCAGGGTGGTGACCGGCTGCGAGAACCAGCGGTCAATGGAGCGGTTCAGCAGCAGGTAGCTGAAGAGAAACATGAAGAAGACGGGGAGGATGGAGATCATCGCCGCCCAGACCAGCATGCGGGTGCGCAGGCGCGAACCGAGAACACGGCTGCGCTGTTCCGCGAACAACTTAAGAATATTGCGTAAGAGGAGAATGCCGACCACGACGCAGAGCACGAACGCAAGGATGCTGAGTCCGATGAAGAGCAGAACCTCATTCGAGGTGGAAGGGTTCAGGATCCTCAGGTTGAAGCCGTTCAGAGCCATCAGGGCGAACAGAAGCACGAGAAAGCACGCGCTCAGTACGGCGACAAGGCCTTTGCGTTGGCGGGAGGGTGGCATTTGGAGGCTCGTCCTCAATCGTGGAATGATTCTAGCGCGCCAAGACGCACCCGACGAGTGGCGATTCCAGCAACAGCAGCACGAAAGGAGCTAGACCAGTGTACCGATGGGCCGGGTAGGCCTCTTCTGCGCCGCCGCGACGGCGGCATAGGTGAGCGTGCCGGCGTAGGTGTTCACGCCTTCGGCGATGCCCGCGTCTTCGCGGATGGCCGCCTCTGCGCCGAGTTTGGCGAGCTTCATCACGTAGGGGAAGGTGGCGTTGGTGAGCGCGAGCGTGGAGGTATGGGGCACGGCCGCGGGCATGTTGGTGACGCAGTAGTGGACTACACCGTCAACCACAAAAGCAGGGTCGCTGAAGGTGGTGGGGTGGGCGGTCTCGATGCAGCCCCCCTGGTCGATGGCGACGTCGACGATGACGGCGCCCTTGCGCATCCTGGCGACCATCTCTTTGGTGACAATCTTGGGAGCGGTGGCGCCGGGGATGAGCACGCCGCTGATGACGAGGTCGGCTTCCGCTGTAGCCCGGGCGATGTTGTAGGAGTTGGAGGCGAGGGTGTGCAGGCGGCCGTTGAAGATATCGTCCAGCTCGCGGAGGCGGTTCAGGTTCAGGTCGATCAGGATGACTTTGGCACCGAGGCCGAGGGCGATCTTGGCTGCGTTGGTGCCAACGATGCCGCCGCCGAGGATGACGACATTGCCCGGGGGTACGCCGGGCACTCCGCCGAGCAGAACACCCCGGCCTCCGCGTTCCTTTTCCAGGTAGCTGGCGCCGACCTGGACGCTCATGCGGCCGGCGACCTCGCTCATGGGAGTGAGCAGGGGCAGGGAGCCGGTGCGATCACGGACGGTCTCATAGGCGATGCCTGTTACTTTTTTGGCTAATAACGCATCGGTAAGCCCAGTCAGAGGGGCAAGATGCAGGTAGGTAAAGAGGACAAGGCCTTCGCGGAAGTGGCCGTACTCCTTTTCGACCGGCTCCTTGACCTTGACGACCATATCGGCGAGCCGCCAGGTGTCGTAGGCGGAGCCGACGATCTCGGCGCCGGCATTCTGGTACTCATCGTCCGTAAATGCAGAGAGTTCGCCCGCGCCGGTCTCCACGAGGACCTTATGGCCTGCCTCCACGAGCGCCTTGACGCCGGCAGGGGTGATGCCGACTCGGCTTTCGTGGTCCTTCACTTCTCTGGGAACGCCGATAGTCATGCACCAGCCTACCAATCCCGGCGCGGTTCTGAAAAGCGGAGTATAAAAAGCTGAAGGGCGAACGTACGGTAAAGCACTTTGCGACGTACAATTGAGGGAGCGCTTCCACCCGCAAGACTTAGCAAACACAAGGTAAATGCAGCATATGGCACAGAATGGCTTTTCTTCCCGGACATCACGCTTTCACAACATGCGCTCCATCTTCAGTCTCTTCTCCAGCGATCTGGCGATCGACCTGGGAACGGCGAACACACTTGTGTATGCGAGCGGCAAAGGCATCATCGTCAACGAACCCTCCATCATCGCCGTCAACAAACTGACGAATGAAGTGGAGGCCGTCGGCAAAGAGGCGAAGGAGATGCTGGGCCGCACGCCCGGCAACATCGTCGCCATCAAGCCGATGAAGGACGGCGTGATCGCCGACTTCCGTCATACGGAAAAGATGTTGAACTACTTTATTCAGAAAGCGCACAACCGGAAGATGCTGGTGCATCCGCGCATCGTGATCGGTGTGCCGTCTGAAATCACTCAGGTGGAAAAACGCGCTGTCATGGATTCGGCGTATCGCGCGAAGGCAAGCGAAGTGCATCTCGTCGAACAGGCGATGGTCGCAGCGATCGGCGCAGGCCTGCCGATCACCGAGCCCGGCGGCAACATGGTGGTCGATATCGGCGGCGGCACAACCGACATCGCGGTGATATCGCTCTCCGGCATTGTGTATTCGCGCAGCGTACGTATGGCGGGCAACCAGATGGACGAGGCGGTGATGAACTACCTCAAGCGCAAGTACAACCTGCTGGTGGGCGAGCGCACGGCCGAGCAGATCAAGATCGAGATCGGTTCCGCATTCCCGCTGGACAAGCCGCTGACGATGGAGATCAAGGGCCGCAACCTGATCGAGGGCGTGCCCAAGACGATCACCGTGGAAGACTCGGAGATCCGCGAGGCGTTGGGCGAATGCATCTCGACGATCATGAACGCGATCCGCGTGGCGCTCGAGCGCACACCGCCGGAGCTTTCCGCCGACATCAGCGACCGCGGCATTGTGCTGACGGGCGGCGGTGCGTTGATCAAGAATCTGGACAAGCGCATCCGCGACGAAACGGGGCTGCCGGTCTCGATTGCTGACGACCCGCTGGCGTCGGTCGTGCTGGGCACGGGCAAGATGCTCTCCGACTTCGCGCTGCTGCGCAAGATTTCAATCGAGTAGCCGACGCATCCGCGTTCTTAATGCGGGCGCGGCAATAGAGTGCAATGGAATCCTTCTTCAGCCGCTATAAGAATGTGCTGGTGCTCGCGGCGGTTCTCGTCGTGCAGCTGATCGCGCTGGCCACGCAGATCCACCGGCCCACCACGATGGGCGTAGCCGACACGCGCACGGACGGCCACCATGTGCGCACGGTGCGTTATGCCATGACGCGCGTGATCGTTCCCTTCGAGGAGATGCTCACGAACGTGGGCCACGGCACACGCGATGCGTGGAAGAACTACGTCTATCTGCGCGGCGTGCGCCAGCAGAACGCCGCTCTGCAGGCCGAGGTAGATCGGCTGCGGCTGGCGCAGATGAGTCTGATGGCGGATGCGCGGCAAGGGCAGCGGCTGCAGCAGCTGCTTGGGTTCCAGCAACAGTACATCTACAAGACGGTGGTAGCGCAGGTGATCGGCACCAGCGGGAGCGACCAATCGCGCGTGATCTACATCGACAAGGGCTCAAGCGACGGCCTGCGGCCGGACATGGCGGTGGTAACGCCGGACGGCATCGTGGGCAAGGTGCGCGATGTGTTTCCGCACGCAGCACAGGTGCTGGAGATGAATGACCAGACCGCGGGCGCGGGCGTGATCCTGGAGACGACACGCATTCGCGGCATTCTGCGCGGCAATGCCGAGGGGCAGCCGCAGGTGATCGACCTGCTGCCGGATGATCGCATCCAGCCGGGCGAGCGCGTGCTGACCTCGGGCGGCGACCAGGTCTATCCGCGCGGGCTGGCGGTGGGCGATGTGGTGTCGGTTGGGCCGGACAAGCAGCATCCACCGTACATCGCGATCACGGTGCGGCCGGCGGCGAACCTGTCGCAGCTGGAAGAGGTGCTGGTGATCACCGAGACGCAGGACGCTGCCGGTTCGCCGACCGATGCGTCGGGTGACGCCGAAGTGCAGCGCGCGGCCGACGACGCATCGCAGGCGCTGCCGAGCATACCGCCGCAGGACAGTGGAACGAACGGAACGAATGGGGCGAACGGAACACCCGGAGCAACGGGCGATGCTCTGCAGGTGCGTCCGGCACAGGCGTTGCGTGTGGACCGGTTTACGCCGGGTGCGACGCCGCCGGCCGATGAGTTGCAGCCGGGCGACCCGAATCCGATAACGCCGAAGATCGTTGCGCCACCGCCGGTGGTGCATACGCCGGCAGCCGAGCCGGACGCGCCGGCCGGCAAACAGGAGCAGAACTAGATGGTGATGCGCAGCCTCATCTCGCGGCGAGAGCAGGAGACCACCTTCCATCCGGTGGTGCTGGTGCTGGTGCCGGTCTTCGCGTTGCTCTTTCAGGTCTATCTGCCGCACATCTTTCCGCGGATGGAACTGCTCGACCTGCCGCTGCTGGTGGTCATCTACTTCGCGATCATGCTGCGCGGGCCGGTGGAGGGAACGCTGACCGGCATGGTGATCGGACTGGTGCAGGATGCGCAGACCAGCCATCCCATCGGCGTGAACGGCATGGCGAAGTCGATCATCGGCTATGCGGCGGCTTCGATCGGCGTACGCATTGACGTGGAGAACTCCATCACGCGGCTGCTGCTGACGGCGGTCTTCAGCGTGGCGAACTCGCTGCTGATCTATCTGATCGAGCGGCGGCTGCTTGGTTTTGATATGCAGTGGCTGTGGCTGCATGAGGCAGCGCGGATGGTGGCGAATGCTGTTGTCGCCGTCGGCTTTTTCTGGTTTCTGGATCGTCTAAGACGCAGGAGATAGTGCAACAAGAATTAGGTGGCGGGAGTATCAGGGACGTGGAGACAGACGCACTCAGCGGACGGAACGAGAAGCTGCCGACAGGCAGGCTGCACGCAGCGCAGTACATCCTTGCGCTCGTGCTCACCATCCTGCTGGTGGGGCTGTGGCGTCTGCAGGTGCTGAATACGGACAGCTTCCGCGTGCTGGCGGAGGCGAACCGCATCCGCAAGGTACCGGTGCTGGCGCCGCGCGGCAAGATCTTCGACCGCGAAGGCCGGCTGATCGTGGACAACTATCCTTCGGTCTCGTGCTTCCTGCTGCGCGAGCAGAATATGCAGAATGTGGATGCGGACCTGCCGATGATCGCGAACGGTCTGCATATTCCGCTCGACCAGCTGCAGGCCACGGTGAAGCGTTACCAGCATGCGCCGAAGTACGAGCCAATCCCGGTGAAGGAAGACATCACGCCGGACGAGCAGGCGTTCATTGAAGCGCACCGCAACGAGCTGCCGGAGCTGGAGACACTGGATGAACAGCGGCGGCTCTATCCGCCGGGAGGCTTTGCGGCGCACCTGATCGGCTACGTAGGCGAGGTCTCCGAGGAGATGCTGAACGACCCGGAGTACGCGGAGTATGAGCCGGGCGATGTGGTGGGGCGTTCGGGGATCGAGAAGACCTACGATTCGATCCTGCGTGGGCGTAATGGTTCGCGCGATGTGGTGGTGGACAGCCACGGCCGCGAGATCGGTCACCTGGGCGAGACGCCCGCGGAGCCGGGACACGATCTGCGGCTGACGATCGATCTGGACCTGCAGAAGGTGGCCGAGCAGGCGTTGCAGGGGCACAACGGCGCGATCGTGGCGATGGATCCGCACACCGGAGAGATACTGGCGATGGTCTCACGGCCGACCTTCGACCCGAATGCGTTCTCGGTACGCATCAAGCGTGACGAGTGGCAGCAGATCCTTGACGACCCCAACCATCCGCTGCTGAACAAGGCGATCCAGGCGCAGCTCGCGCCGGGATCCACGTTCAAGATCATCATGTCGGCCGCGGGTCTGCAGGAGAATGTGGCGCAGGGCATGCACGTCTTCTGCAACGGCGGCGGCACCTTCTATGGGCACTACTTCAAGTGCGACGCGCGCCACGGCATGGTGGATATCGACCACGCGATCCCGTGGTCGTGCGATACGTATTTTTACACGCTGGCGCAGCGGCTCGGCATTGAGACGATCGCTAAGTACGCGGGCGAGTTCGGCATCGGAGAGAAGACGGGGATCGATCTGCCGGAAGAGGCAACGGGCACCATGCCGTCCGAGGAGTGGAAGCTGCGTAACTATCACGAGAAGTGGTACGCGGGCGAGACCATCTCCGTCGGCATCGGGCAGGGCGCGATCGCGGTGACGCCGATCCAGCTGGCGCGCGCGCTGAGCGGGATCGCATCCGGGGGCGTGATGCGGCGGCCGCATCTTGTATTCCCGGATGAGATTCCGGATGACCAGAAGGACGAGTATGAGCAGATGTTCCCCGGTTCCGGCGACAAGACGGTTCCGCTCGATCCCGCGAACTGGGAGACGATCACCGACGGCATGGCCGCGGCGACGTTGCCGGGCGGCACGGCCTCGGCCTCGCACCTGGAAGGGATAGATTTCGCCGGCAAGACGGGCACGGCGCAGACGATCAGCCACGATGAGGCCACCAAGCTGGGTCTGCACGGGTCCCAGACGAACGCATGGTTTGTGGGTATGACGCCGCGGCGCAATCCCGATATCGTGGTGGTGGCGCTGTGGGAGGGCGGCACCTGGGGCGCGGACTCCGCGCACCTCGTCGCCGCGGTGGTGAATGCTTATGTGACGAAGCAGCGCAGGCTGGCCGGAAACCTGGTGGCGGAGACGCCGAAGCCTGCTGCCGCGCCGGCCGCATCCGACGCGAAGCCAGTTGTGCCGCAGGGTGTGGCTAAACCGCAGACTGGGCCGCAGGGCACGGCGAAGCTGCAGGGTACTGCGCAGAATACAGCGGGGACTCTCTGATGCGCCGGTTCTTTCGCGACTTCGACTGGATACTGCTGGGCATGGTGCTGATGCTCTCCGTCATCAGCGTGCTGGAGATCTACTCGGCGACGCTGCACACCAAGTTCGTGGGCTTTCACAAGAGCCAGATGGTGTATCTGAGCATCGGTCTGGTGCTGATGTTCGCGATGTCGAAGGTGAGCTACCAGTGGCTACTGGAGTTTGCGTACTGGGCCTACGGCGTGAGCATCGCGGCGCTGCTGGCGGTGCTGCTGGTGGGTACGAAGGTGCTGGGCGCGCGGCGCTGGATCAAGCTGCCCGGCGGCATTCACTTTCAGCCGTCGGAGTGGGTGAAGCTGGTGCTGATCCTCACGGTGGCTCGCTACTTCTGGAGCCTGGCCTCGCGCAAGCTGACGTACAAGGACATTCTGAAGGCCTTCGCTCTGGTGGGCATTCCCATGCTGATGGTGCTAAAGCAGCCGGACCTGGGCACGGCGCTGACCTACGGCCCGATCCTGGTATGCGGTCTGCTGCTAGGCGGGTTGCGCTGGAAGCAGGCTCTGGTGCTCGGTATCGTGTTCGGCACGCTCTTCAGCGCGCTGTGGTTCTCGGGCAAGCTGCTGAAGCCATATCAGAAGCAGCGACTGACCAGCTTCATGAGTCCGGACAATGACCCGCGCGGCTCGGGCTACCAGATACGGCAGTCGCTGATCGCGGTGGGCTCGGGCGGACTGTGGGGCAAAGGCGCGACCAAGGGCACGCAGACGCAGGGCGACTTTCTGCCGATCCCGTATACCGACTTCATCTTCGCTGCCTTCTGCGAGGAGCACGGCTTCGTGGGCGCGGCGTTCGTGCTTGGGCTCTACTTCCTGATCCTGATGCGGCTGATCCAGAACGCGCAGACGGCGGCGGACCTGCCCGGCAGCTTCATCGTGATGGGCGTGGCCTCGGTGATGCTCTTCCAGATCGCGGTGAACGTAGGCATGGTGATCGGCATGATGCCGGTCACGGGGATCCCGCTGCCGCTGATGAGCTACGGCGGCTCGAGCGTGCTCTACACATTTCTCGCGCTGGGCATGGTGATGAATGTGCGCATGAGAAGGTTCGTGAACTAGCCGCCGCAGCAGCATCCAAAGGCGAGGCGGCAGCGTATAAACAATGGGCTGCTTATCGCAGTCCTGGAGGTTTCAATGACCGCTTCCATGCCGATGCGCAGCGCAATCCTTGCCTTTTCACTGGCACTTGCATCCTCGATCGGATGCAGGGCTGCCACCAGGCAGCCCGTTCCCAGCCCCCAACAGGATGCTCCGCTTGCTCACGCACATGGCAACGCTGCTGCGATATTCGCAGGCGGCTGCTTCTGGGGTACACAGTCTGTCTTCGAGCGGGTCAAGGGCGTGGTGAGTACTACGGTCGGCTACGCAGGCGGCTCCGCATCGACTGCTACCTACGATCAGGTCACAACCGAAACGACGGGACACGCAGAGTCGGTGAAGGTCGTCTATGACCCGTCAAAGATCACCTACGGACAACTGCTGCAGATATTCTTCTCGGTCGTTCACGACCCGACGCAGCTGAATCGCCAGGGGCCGGATGTGGGCACGTCCTACCGCTCGGCCATCTTCTATACGAACGAGGAGCAGCACAGGATCAGCACCGCGTATATCGCGCAGCTTGACGCGGCGAAGGCGTTTCCGAAGCCTATCGTGACGCAGGTTGTGCCGTTGAAGGGCTTCTATAACGCCGAGGATTACCACCAGCACTATGCCGATCAGAATCCCGACAACCCCTACATCAAGATCTGCGATGTGCCGAAGATCAAGGCGCTGGAACAGGAGTTCCCCGCTCTCTTCGATGCACAAGGCGGCAAGTAAGCAAGCTAGGCGGTATAGCTTCTGCCCAGCCCGAGAGCAGACAATCCTTTGCGATAGGTGATGGAGCTTCGGTCGGCGGGGAAGTGCGCCTCCTCATGCAGCCGCAGCGGAAGGTCCTCTGGCCACTGCGTCTCGACGATCTCGATATCTTCGGCAAAGACCTGGTAGTTGAAGTCGAGCGTCTCTTCAATCGGCGAGTCCTTGTCGAAGTTGCGGCAGAGAGGGACGAAGAGGCGCGTCTTGCGAGCCGAGACCGGCGAGGCCGCGTTCAGGATGTGGAGCTTGCCACCGCCGGGGAAGGTGACGGTGAGCTTGGCCGTGAAGGGCAGGAAGGTCTCGAAGCGGCGGTGCCAGAGGAAGTCCGGTGGCGCCAGATGTTTGTATGCGTGAGCGTAGTTGCTGACGGAACTGATGTAGTCGGCGATGAAGCCGCGTTCGGTCAGTGTGACCTTATAGTCCGGCACGACGGGATTATCCGGCTCGCCGAAGCTTTCTTTGTGAACGAACGCGAAGTGGCTGACGTCGAGGAAGCCTTCGATCTGCCGCCCGGCTGCGGCGTTGATGTCCACGCTGTCGAGGCGCACCTGCAGATACTCCGGGTCGTACCACTCGGCCATCTCAGGTAATGGCTGCGGGCCGTTGTCTGCCAGACGCACCCAGACCAGGCCGTAGCGTTCCTGCGCCTGATACATGTCCAGCCGCAGGCGGGGAGAGATGGCACCGCCGGGATGCGCCGGGATGCAGGTGCAGCGGCCGTCCGGGCCGTAGCGCAGACCGTGATATTTGCAGATGATCTCGTCACCTTCAACGTGGCCGAGGCTGAGCGGAACGCCGCGATGGTGGCAGATGTCGCGGGCAGCAGCCACGGAGCCGCTGGAGAGACGGTAGACCACGACGCGTTCATCCAAAAGCCTGACCGCATGGGGTTTGTTGGTCACCTCATGCGAGTGCGCTACGGGATACCAGAATGGCGCGAGGGCATGCCAGTCGGTCTCGGTGAAGGTGCATCCGCGCGGCAGAGCGGAGGTCTGCGACGGAGCGGTCAGATCAGAGGCCGGGACGAAGGGGGTTGGGCTTACCATGTTTCATTATGAATGCAGGCGCGCCCGCGAATCAATTGAACCACAGGCCCATGCGTTACTCTCTACCGCCCCATTGATAGAAAGCC
>Ga0210398_10004043_pt1 | contig 13879 bp, 12 predicted proteins | sample IncBWC4OmetaG_FD_161047 | JGI IMG/M metagenome (GOLD analysis project Ga0210398, IMG submission 161047) | Forest soil microbial communities from Barre Woods Harvard Forest LTER site, Petersham, Massachusetts, United States - Inc-BW-C-4-O | ecosystem: Environmental > Terrestrial > Soil >...
GGCTTCAGCTGTTCCAGCCGAAGGCGACTTTGTCGAGCACGCGGGTGCCGAACTTTTCCGACGAGCGCGCCACCGCCTTGCCGCCGAGCGCGCGGTAAAATTCCACCGCGTTTTCGTTTTCCGACAGCGCCCATACGATCAGCGATTTCAGCGCACTCTGCGCCAAGTCGCGCCGCGCGGCGGTGAACAGCCGTCGGCCAAAGCCGAGCCCCTGGAATTCCGGGCGCAGATAGAGTTCGTAGATCTCGCCGTCGTAATAGAGGCTGCGTGCGCGATTGCGGCCGTAATTGGCGTAGCCCGCGATCTTGTCGCCGAATTGCAACAGCGCGATGCGGCTGCCTTTGCGGATCGCGCTGTCCCACCACGCCGGCCCGCGGCGGTTGATCAGCTTTTCCAGTTCGGTGCCGGGGATGATGCCCTGATAAGCCATCCGCCAGGCCTCATCGTGGGCAGACGCGATCGCCGGGGCATCAGATGCCTTGGCGCGGCGAATCTCGATGAGGATGGTGCTCATGGTGCGATCAAAGCAAGCGATTCAGTTGCCTTCAAGTACCGAGAGTCACGAAGCGTTAACGGTGTGGATTATTAGCCCAATCGCGCGAGCCGTCTATCGCCGGAAGGGGCAAAAAACCGTGGTCAATGCGTAATCTCGACAGGCTGTTGCAGAAGCGCAACGGTCGGGCGGTTTCGCCGCCAATGGCGCGCTGTTTATCGAGAGTTTGGGCGGAAAAAGGATTTTTTGCGCATCGTTGGCGCGTGGTGCCGCAGGTAGGCGGCTCCGGGCTGTGTCATAATTGGACGCGCGTCAAACGCGTTCCGCTTCCTTGCGCCGCTCACTGCGCTTGCGATCGACCGGGTCGAGCAGCTTCTTGCGCAGCCGAATCGATTTCGGCGTCACCTCGACCAGTTCGTCGTCCTCGATATAGGCCAGCGCCTTCTCCAAGGTCATGCGGATCGGCGGGGTGAGGCGAATCATCTCGTCCTTGGAATGGGTGCGGATGTTGGTCAGCTTCTTGCCCTTGAGCACGTTGACTTCGAGGTCGTTGCCGCGCGTGTGCTCGCCGACGATCATGCCGCGATAAACCTTCCAGCCCGGATCGATCATCATCGGGCCGCGGTCTTCCAGGTTCCACATCGCATAGGCGACGGCTTCGCCCTGGTCGGTCGAGATCAGCACGCCGTTGCGCCGCCCGGTGATTTCGCCGCGGTGCGGGCCATAGGCGTGGAACATCCGATTCATTACCGCGGTGCCGCGGGTGTCGGTGAGCAGCTCGCCGTTATAGCCGATCAGCCCGCGGGTCGGCGCAAAGAAGATCAGCCGCACCCGGCCGCCGCCGGACGGGCGCATCTCGATCAGCTCGCCTTTGCGCTCCGACATCTTCTGCACCACGATGCCGGAGTGCCCTTCGTCGACGTCGATCAGCACTTCCTCGATCGGTTCGAGCATCTCGCCGGACGGGTCGTGCTGGAACAGCACCTTCGGCCGTGACACCGACAGCTCGAAACCTTCGCGGCGCATGGTCTCGATGAGAATGCCGAGCTGCAATTCGCCGCGGCCGGCGACTTCCATGGAATCCTTCTCGGTGGATTCCGAAATCCGCAGCGCCACGTTGCCTTCGGCCTCGCGCAGCAGACGGTCGCGGATGACGCGGCTCTGCACCTTATCGCCCTCGGTGCCGGCGAGCGGCGAATCGTTGATGCGGAATGTCATGGTCAGGGTCGGCGGATCGATCGGCTGCGCCGGCAGTGGCTCGGTGACTTCCGGCGCGCACAGCGTATGGGAGACGAAGGCGTCGGGCAGGCCGGCAATGGCGACGATGTCGCCGGCGGTACCTTCTTCGATCGGTACCCGCTCCAGGCCGCGGAAGGCCAACACTTTGGTGACGCGGCCTTCCTCGATCAGGTTGCCGTTGCGGTCCAAAACCTTGACCGGCTGATTCGGCTTCACCGCGCCCGCGAAAATACGGCCGGTGACGACACGGCCGAGGTAGGGATTGGCTTCAAGGATCGTGCCCAGCATGCGGAACGGGCCGTCCTCGATCTTCGGCGGCGCGACATGGCGGACGACGAGATCGAACAGCGGCGCCATACCCTGGTCTTTGGGCCCCTCGGCACTGGCCGCCATCCAGCCCTGCTTGGCCGAGCCGTAAAGGATCGGGAAATCGAGCTGCTCCTCGGTCGCGTCGAGCGCAGCGAACAGGTCGAAAACCTCGTTGGCGACTTCGGTCGGGCGGGCGTCGGAGCGATCGACCTTGTTGATGACGACGATGGGTTTCAGCCCCATCTTGAGCGCCTTGATGACGACGAATTTGGTCTGCGGCAGCGGCCCCTCTGCGGCATCGACCAGGACCAGCGCGCCGTCGACCATGTTGAGGATGCGCTCGACCTCGCCGCCGAAATCGGCGTGGCCGGGGGTGTCGACGATATTGATGCGGGTGTCCTTCCAGACCAGCGAGGTCGCCTTGGCCAGGATGGTGATGCCCCGTTCGCGCTCCAAATCGTTGGAATCGAGCGCGCGCTCGGCCACCCGCTGGTTCTCGCGGAACGAGCCGGATTGCTGCAGCAAACGGTCGACCAGGGTGGTCTTGCCGTGGTCGACGTGGGCGATAATGGCGATATTGCGCAGCTGCATGGGGCCTATGGGCCGTGTTTTTGGGGCTGTAAACCAAAACGAGCCCCGAGGGGCCCGCCGTTCACGCCGCTATATAGTCACTTTCCGCCCCGAAGCAATCGGCGAAACGCACCAAATCCAGGTATGGAGCACATGAAACTCGACGAAGCCTCGGGCGTTCGCTTAATATTGCCCTGCCGGCCGGATGTTTCATGCGCTGCTCATTACCGATCTCGAGTGAAAGACGCGTCCTTTGCGTCTTTCCGGCTTACACGCCTTCGTTCGGCACGTTTGCGCACGCCTTTCGCCTGATGTACCGGGTGCGCGCCTTCATGCCGCCGCAGGGGTTGCTGCTGATCGCGGCCTACCTGCCGGCGTCGTGGCCGGTGCGCTTCATCGACGAGAATATCGCACCCGCCAAAGCGGCAGATTTCGCCTGGGCCGATATCGTCATGGTCAGCGGCATGCATATCCAGGCACCGCAGATCAACGATATCGCGGCGCGCGCCAGGGCTAAGGGCAAGGTCACGGTGCTGGGCGGCGCCTCGGTCTCCGGCGCGCCGGAGCTTTATCCGCAATACGATTATCTCCACATCGGCGAGATCGGTGACGCCACCGACCGGCTCATCGCCTGCCTCGACGACAGCGTAACGGCGCCTGCGGCGCAGCGGCGCTTTGAAACCAACGAGCGCCTGCCGCTGTCCGACTTCCCGCTGCCGGCCTATGACCTCATCCGGCTCAACCGTTACCTGATCGGCAGCTTACAATTCTCCAGCGGCTGTCCGTATCGCTGCGAGTTCTGCGACATTCCCGCGCTCTACGGGCGGCAGCCGCGGTTGAAGACGCCGGAGCAGATCACGGCCGAACTGGACGCGATGCTTGCCCAGTCGTTTTGTCCGCCGGTCGTTTATTTCGTCGACGACAATTTCATCGGCAACCGCAAGGCGGCGCGCGAGATGCTGCCGCATCTGATCGCCTGGCAGCGCAAGCACGGGTATCCGCTGCAATTTGCCTGCGAGGCGACGCTCAATCTCGCCAAGCAAACCGAGATTCTTGCGCTGATGCGCGAGGCGCAATTCCTCACCGTCTTCGTTGGCATCGAAACGCCGGATGCGGAAGCGCTCAAAGCCATGCGCAAAGAGCACAACGCCTCACTGCCGATGCTGGAGGCGATCAACACGCTCAACAGCTACGGGCTCGAAGTCACCTCGGGTATCATTCTCGGCCTCGACACCGATACGGCCGACAGTGAAAGCCGACTCAAGGCTTTCATCGATCTGTCGCAGATTCCGATCCTCACCATCAACCTGTTGCAGGCGCTGCCGCGTACGCCTTTGTGGGATCGCCTGCAGCGCGACGGCCGATTGATCACCGATGACGCCGGCCTCGAAAGCAATGTGCGGTTCCTGCGCCCCTATGATGAGGTGGTGGCGACGTGGCGGCGCTGCATCGCCCATGCCTACGATCCCGAGCGGCTTTTCGCCCGCTTCACCCATCAGGTCGACGCCACATTCGCCAACCGCATGGTCGGGCCGGTGCGTGGCAAGCTCACCATCGCCAACTTGCGCAACGCGCTGGTGCTGGCGTTCAATATCGCGTTTCGCGTCGGAATTTTGGCGGATTACCGGCGGCCGTTCTGGCGCGCCGCGCGTCATGCCTTGCGCCGCGGTCAGATCGATGCGGTGCTGGGCATCGGATTTGCCGCCTATCATTTGATCGAATTTTCGCGCGAGGCACTGCGCGGCGACCAGAATGCCTCGTTTTACTCGACGCTTAAGCGTGAGCGGAAGCTGGAGTCCCAGCCGTTGCGCAAATCGGCGTGACTTTACAGCTGCATGGTCACGTGCGCCGGCGCAGGCGGCGCGGGGTCGAGGGTGATCGACCACAACGCGCGATCGGCCACGTCCTTGAGCGTGACGGTCAGCGTCTCGGTCGCTCCGTCGATCGCCACGTGGCCGAAGAATTGCAGCCCGTAGCACGGCGCGAGATTGTCGCCCTGTTCCTTGCTGGACGCCTTCTGAAACACGACCTGCGGGCCAAAAGTGCGTTCCATCGGCTCCGGCGTCCAGGTTCCGGCATGGAGCGGGCCGGAGACGAATTCCCAGAACGGCTCGAAGTTTTGGAACACCGCGCGGTTCGGATCGTAATAATGCGCCGCGGTGTAGTGCAGGTCGGCGGTGAGCCACAGCGTGTTGCGGATGCCGGCGTGCTTGATGAACGATAACAGATCGGCGATCTCCAGGCCGCGTCCGCGCGGGCCGTCGGCGTGCTCGATGCCGGTTGCGTTGATCGCGTAGCCGATCGGCGTGTCGGCCGCGATCACCTTCCAGGTTGCCTGCGAGCGCGCCAATTCGCGTTTGAGCCAAGCGACTTGCTGCGGCCCGAGCAGATAATCGTCGGGCCGCAAAATGCTGTCGGTATGCGGCCCATCGGGGCCGCGATAGCTGCGCAGATCGAGCATGAATATGTCGAGCAGCGGACCATAGGCGATTTTGCGATAGACGCTGCCGGGCTCGGCCATGGTCTCGCGCACGGGCAGGAATTCGTGAAAGGCGCGGCGGGCGCGGGCGGCAAAGGCCAGCGTGTTCTTTTCGCCGAGCGGCTTTTGCGGTAGCGGCTCGTCCGGCCACCAAGTCTCCATCACTTCGTGATTGTCCCACAGCGCAAATGTCGGCACCGCGGCGTTGAAGGCGCGCAAATTACCGTCGAGCAGATTGTATTTGTAGTTGCCGCGATAGTCGGCGAGCGTTTCGGCGGGTTTCGATTTTTCCTCGGTGACGATGCTGCGCCACACGCTGCCGTCGGGCAGTGTCTTCTCCGCGACGATGGGGCAGTCGGCGTAAATATTGTCGCCGCAATGGATGAAGAAATCGGGCTGATTTTTGCGCATGGTGGCGTAGCTGCGCATGCCGCCGCGCGCCGGATCGATGCCCCAGCCCTGGCCCATGGTGTCGCCCGACCACAGGAATGAGACCGAGCGCCGTTCATTCGACGGCGTGCGAAAGTGCCCGATCTGCGCCTCGCCGAACACCGCCGTGGACAAATCCTGGAAGCTCAAGCGATAGAAAATGTCCTGGTCCGGCGGCAGGTTTTCGAGCAGCGCCTTGGCGGTGAAATCGGCTTCGGGCAGCGCGTCGACGAACACCGCGTTCCTGATATCGCGGAAACTGTCGGTGGTCGCGACCTCGACCAGCATGCGGGAGGGACGATCGGCGCGCGCCCAGACCACGCCGGAATCGCCGGACACGTCTCCCGATTGCACGCCGTGGCTGATCTGTACCCGGTCCGGCGCGAAGCTCAGCGAGGGCCGTGCGAGGCCGCCGATCGCGGTGACGGCCGCCGATGCCGTCGCGGTCTTCAAGAGTGCGCGACGCGTGAGTGCCGCGCGATGTCGCATTGCCATTGGGCCTCCGCCGTCGCAACGCGGCGGAAAATGCGCGCTGATTCTGACGAAGACCCGAATGTTATGCGACGACAGGATGACTCTGTCGTGGATTTGTTGGGGATAGTTCCAAGTTCCGTTAACGATTAGGCAGCCGCGGCCTTGGTGTTCGTGGTGCCGGTGCTCGCGGGTGCTTCCGCGCCGCCCGCGGCGTGGTCGAGAATGGCGGTGCGGCGCGCGGCGATGGCGAAACGCAATTGGTCGAGCGCGAACGAGAACGACATGCGCACTGATTCGTCGAACTCTTCGTGTTCGCTGAGATGGATGATCGCGATCACCAGGTTGTCGGCTTCGACCTGGAGATGCTCGATGGCCTCGAGCGCTTGCGCGGCGTGGACCTTGCGGACCAGGTCGAGCACCTTTTGCAGGAGCCGCAGCCGGCGGGTGCGGCTGTCGGCGCGCAGATAGCTCGCCACGCCGGCGATGGCCGAGCCGAACACCGGAAAGATCAGCATGCCGTAGAAGATGTCGTCGCCGTATTTGTCGAAGAAGGTTTTCTGATCGTCGTTCAGATAATCCAGCGCGCCCTGGTGCACCAAGGCATCGGCGTCCTTGTCGGTCGACGGCGCCTCGATCTTGACGTCGCCGTCAAGCTGTGCGGCGATTGCCAGCCGCGACGTGTAGATCACCTTCGCCAGGTCCGCGATGGCGCTGTGGTCGAACGATTTGCGCGCCACCAGATATTCGGGAAAGCTGAGACTGGTCAGCTTATCGTCCGGCGTCGGCGGGATGCCGCCGAAGGTGCCGGCGTCGATATCGACCGAGTCGAAGGCGATATTGCGTTTGGCGATGCCGTCGGCCTGGTCGATTTCGATGAAGGTCGGCGCCACGCCGTTCTGTGTTGCGGCCTTGATCGCGTCGCTGATGGCGGCCCCGGTCGCGGCAGCGGCGACGAAGATCACATCGACGGTATTTTTTTGCACCGCGTCGGCGAGATTGGCCGGATCGATTTGCGATACCTGTACCTTGTCGAGAGGCACGCCGTAATGATTAAGCACGACGCCGAGCAGATCCGCGCTCGCTTCGTTGCCGGTGACGATGCCGATGCGCTTGCCGGCAAGCTGCGTCACCTTGAGCGTGCTGCTGTCCTTGTCCTTGGTGCTGTCGTCATCGGAATCATCGTCGTCGCTGTCGCTATCCTTATCTTTGGTGGTCTTGGCGGTCTTCGTCGCCTTCGTCGCCTTGGCGGTCTTCGTCGCTTTCGCCGGCTTGGCGGTCTTGGTCGCCTTGGGTGTTGCGGCCTTCTTGGCAGGCGCCGGTGCGGCAGCAGCGGCTGGAGCCGGAGTGGCCGCCGGCGCGGGTGCCGGCACGATCAGCGCGATCACGTTCTGCCGCAGGATCGCGACCACGGGCCAATCCGGCGATTTGCCAATGGTCGTCGGGATGATGGCAAGATCGGCGCTGCCGCTGTTCAAGGCTTGCGCACTGGCTTCGGCGCTATCGGTGGTGACGACCTGCAACTGCAGCCGGTCGTGGCTCTTCCCTAATGTGTTGGCGAGCACCTGTACGATTTTCGCACTGCCGGGCCCCGTGGCAATCCGCATCACCGTATTTTTGGTCGAATAATAGAACGCCGCCCAGACGACGCCGGCGAGAACGACGGTACCGAGAATGGTCACAAGCCAAGTATGGCGCAGGAACATCCTGAACCGGTTGCGCATCATATGTTCAAGCGACCCGATACTCATGCTCCTGCCCGATGAGTGGCCCGCTGAATCGGGTCCGCCGCCCCGGTCCGAGCGCCGGGAAAGCCATAATCGCATGGCCAGAGGCTGATGCGGCAGTCCGGGAGGCATGGTTAATCCTATCACGTGTCCGGTGTTTTGACGCCATGGCGCCGCCCCCGGTTCACCGGCCAAACCGCCGCTTTGGTTAATCCCGCAAGGATGGCGCGAACGCAGTCTCGACCCGCCTTGTGACCCAACTTTGGCGTCGAACCGGGCTAAATCCGGCCGGACCCTCGGTCGGCAACCGGGAACTTCACCCCTTGAAGCGGTGTTGCCGACGTGGTGGGGTTTGGCGGGTCGTAGTCGCACCAGGAAATTTCCCGCAGCTCGGCCGCGGTCGGCCGCAGAGACGGAGTTCGTAAGATGGCTCAGAAACTCTCCGGCGAAGCGCGCAAGAGTGCGCTTGCCCGGCTCAAAGGCTGGACCGAGGTCAACGGGCGCGATGCCATCACCAAGAAATTCGTCTTTGCCGATTTCAATGAAGCCTTCGGCTTCATGACGCGCGCCGCGCTGGTGGCGGAAAAGCTCGATCACCATCCCGAATGGTTCAACGTCTACAAAAATGTCGAAGTGACCTTGTCGACCCATGATGCCGGCGGATTGACCGAGCTCGACGTCAAGCTCGCCGAGACCATGGACAAGCTCGCCGGCTGATGCCGGCCGGCAGGGAACGGCCGTATTCCCCGCCTTGCGATTGCCGCCTTGCGCCGTCATTTTATCGCTCTCGGCCCACAGCGGGTCGCAAGAGGGGCAAATGTGGTTCCGGGCGCAAGCCGCCTCATGGCAGGACTTCGCGGCGCTGACGCGCCGCATGGTCGGCAATGAGCGGGAGCTGCAGCGCGACTTTTGGCGCAAGCTCAAAAGCGCCTTGGCCGACCTGCCGTTCGCCGAAGATTTGCTCGCCGCCTATTATTGCGCGTTCGACCGGCAAACGCCGCTGCACGTCAAAGCGGTGCTGCTCGGGGCGATCGCTTACTTCATCCTGCCGACGGATTTGATCCCCGACTACATTCCGGTGATCGGTTACGTCGACGACGCGGCCGTGCTCGCCGGCGCGATCAAGCTCGTCAGCTCGCACATCACGCCGGAACATCGCGAGGCGGCGTGCCGCATGCTGGCGCGGCTGCGCGGCGAAGCGTGATCACGGCCGCAGCAGAATTTTTCCCATCACCTTGCGGTCGCTGATGGCTTTGAGCGCGGTTGCGATTTCGGCCAAAGGATAGACCGCGTGCACATGGGCGCTGAGCTTGCCTTCGGCGCACCATGTGACGATGTCGGTCATGATCGCGCGTTGCGCCTGCGGCTCGCGCTTGAGCCATGCGCCCCAGAACACGCCGCGGATATCGCAGCTGCGCAGCAGCACGAGATTGAGCGGCAGTTTCGGGATTTCTCCTGAGGCAAAGCCAACGACGAGGTAGCGGCCGAGCCATGCCAGCGAGCGCACCGCCGGCTCGGCGTAAGGGCCGCCGACCGGGTCATAGACCACGTCGATGCCGTGCTCGCCGCCGAGCCGCCGCAACGCGTCGCGCAAATCTTCGCCGGCATAGTTCACCGTCGCGTCGGCGCCGTGGGTGCGGGCGAAGACGAGCTTTTCGTCGGAAGAGGCGCAAGCGATGACACGCGCGCCCATCATCTTGCCGAGCTCTATTGCCGCAAGCCCGGTGCCACCGGAGGCGCCGAGCACGGCCAAAGTCTCGCCTGGCTTGAGCTGCGCGCGGTCGCGCAGCGCGTAAAGCGTGGTGGCATAGATCACGTTGAGGCCTGCGGCGCGCTCGAAATCGAGCGCGTCGGGCAGTTTTGCGAGTTGCTGCACGGCAATGGCGACAGCCTCGCGCGCCGCGCCCCAGCCCATTTGACCCATGACGCGGTCGCCGGGCGCAACCTCGGTCACGCCTGAGCCGACGCTGTCGACGACGCCGGCAAATTCCGCCGCCGGCGAGAATGGAAACGGCGGCTTGTACTGATATTTGCCGGCGATGATCAGCGTGTCGAAGAAATTCAGCGCCGCGGCTTTGACCCGCACCACGGCTTCGCCGGGTCCGGCTTGCGGTTCGGCGATGTCGGCCAGCTCGAGTTCGTCGGCGGCGCCGAAATGAGTGCAGAGAACGGCTTTCATGAGTGGTCCCGTCATCCCGGGGCGCGCCGAAGGCGCGAGCCCGGAATCCATAATCACGAAATAAGAGGGAGTTGGGAATAGGCGAGCATCTGCAGTGCAGGGGTTATGGATTCCGGGCTCGCCGCCGGCCAAGTCGGCGTTGCCGACTTGGAATTTTCAAATGCCGATTTCGGCAAGCCGAAATCGGTTGGCGCCCCGGAATGACAGCTAGTCGAACTGCAAAGCCTCGGTCACGCCGGCATCCTGCAGCGCACGGCGCAACCGCGAGAACGCGAGCCGCAGGCGCGACTTCACCGTTCCGATCGGCAAATTTGTTCTTGCCGCGATGGTCGCATGCGACAGACCTTCGAAGAAGGCGAGCTGCACCATTTTGAACTGCTCCCGCGGCAGAGCATCGAGTGCGGCGCGGACATGCTCTTCCTGTTGCGCGGCGGCGATGCCGGAGTCGCTGCCTGCGGCAGGATCGGGAATGGCGAACAGGTCCGCGTCGGCGAAACGGTGCTCGCGGCCGCGGCGGCCGACGTCAATGGAACGATTGAGGGCGATACGGAACACCCAGGTAGCGGCCGCCGATTTGCGGCGATCGAACAGATGCGCCTTGCGCCAGATCGTCTCCATCACGTCCTGGGTGACGTCGGCGGCGGCGAATGGCGCCAGCCCAAAGCGGAGCAACTGGGCATGCACGCGTGGGCGAAAATAATCGAACAGCACGGTGAACGCCTCGTCGTCGCGATGTGCGCCTACCGCCGTCAGAAGATCGTCGAGCTCGTAGCCTTTGGCCGCTCGATATTTGCGGCGGGGCCGAAGTTCATCGGTATGAAACCAGGAGGTCACGCCCGCTACCCCTTCGCGCTGGTTCGGCGCGCCCAAGCGGCTGAGAGGAGTGAGATAGCCTCTACCGCCTAGGATGCGCCGCTGAGTCTTGAGTATCGGACGCGGCATCGGTCTTGGCTGTGTCGCTGGTCACACTTTGCCGGCTGCCGGCCGGCCTCACCGGACAAGCCTAACGAACGCGTTCCGTAGAAGGCCGAATTGGATTAAAGTTGAGAGCTTTGCTATCCATTCCACAGGGGTGTTCGCGAGGCCCGATGCGCATCTATCGACGATGGCAGATTGCCCTGCCGCTACTTTTGGGCGCGGTATTGGCTGTTCCGGCCAGTGCCCAGCAGCAGCCTGAGCCCGCCGCGCCGGATACCACGGCCCCGGCTCCGACGCCGGCAAAGCCGGCCCCGGCGAAAAAGCCCGCAAAACCCAAAGCCACGCCGGCGAAACCAGCCGAGGCAGCACCCGCGAAACCCGCAGAGGCCGCTCCTGCGAAGCCGCCCACGCCGGCCGCCAACAAGCCTGCAACGCCACCGACTATGGGCGGCGTGAAGCCGACCTTGCTCGGCCAGTACGGCGAGTGGGGCGCCTATACGGCGTCGCCCGGCGGCAAGAAGGTCTGTTTTTCCATCGCCAAGCCGACGTCGTCGCAAACCAATCCGCCCGACCGGCCGCGCAACCCAGTCTACATGTTCATTTCCTCGCGCCCGGCGGAGAAGGTGAGCAACGAGGTCTCGATCATCGTCGGCTATCCGTTCAAGCCGGGCACCGAGGCCTCGGCCGCGGTCGGCTCGACCAGCTACGCGCTTTACACCCAACAGGACGGCGCCTGGATCAAAAACGCGGCCGAAGAAGCGCAAATGGTCGACGCCATGCGCGCCGGCCAGAGCGCGGTGGTCAAGGGCGTCTCGGCCAAAGGCACGCAATCGACCGACACGTTCTCGCTCAAGGGTTTGGCCCAAGCCCTCGATCGCGTCGGCCAAGAATGCAAGTAGACGGTCGCGAGCCCTCCCCGTGAACGGCAGAGGGACTATCTATCCCTGAGCCGTGTCTCTTTTCGGATTGTCCATGACCGCTCCGTTTGCCGCACCTCAAACTGACGGCGCCGCGTCCGCTGCTTTCATCGAGAAGCGGCCGCTCGAGCAATACGTCGCGCCGGACAAGCCGTCGTTGATCGGTCTGACGCGCGACGCGCTCGCCGCGGCGCTCGGCACCATCGGCGTGCCGGAGCGGCAGCAGCGCATGCGGGTGCAGCAGATCTGGCACTGGCTCTACGTGCGCGGTGCGCAAGATTTTGACGCCATGACGACGTTGTCGAAAGAGCTGCGCGCCGAGCTTGCGCAGCATTTCACGGCGGCGCGGCCGGAAGTTGTCGCCGAGCAGACCTCGGTCGATGGCACGCGCAAGTGGCTGCTGCGGCTTCCCGGCGAAACCGACAGCCGGCCCTGTGAGGTCGAGTGCGTTTACATCCCTGAAACCGACCGCGGCACGCTGTGCATTTCCAGTCAGGTCGGCTGCACGCTCAATTGCACGTTCTGCCATACCGGCACGCAACGCCTCGTTCGCAATCTCACGCCGGGCGAAATCGTCGGTCAGGTCGTGCTGGCACGCGACCGGTTGAACGATTGGCAGCGCGCGGCGTCGCCGAACGGCGAGGGCGAGAAACGCCTCGTCTCCAATGTCGTCATGATGGGCATGGGCGAGCCGCTTTACAATTTCGATGCTGTGCGTGACGGCCTCAATGTCGTTGCCGACGGCGACGGATTGAGCATTTCCAAGCGGCGCATCACGCTGTCGACCTCCGGCGTGGTGCCGAATATTGCGCGCGCCGGCGAGGAAATCGGCAGCATGCTGGCGATCTCGCTCCACGCGGTCACCGACGAGCTGCGCGACCAGCTGGTGCCGCTCAACCGAAAATATCCGCTGCGCGAACTGCTCGATGCCTGCCGCAACTATCCCGGCGTGTCCAATGCGCGGCGCATCACCTTCGAATATGTCATGCTCAAAGGCATCAACGATTCGCTGGTCGACGCGCGGGCGCTGGTGCGTCTGGTCAAGGGCATTCCCGCCAAGATCAACCTCATTCCGTTCAATCCGTGGCCGGGCACACAATACGAGTGCTCGGACTGGGAGCAGATCGAGAAATTCTCCGAAGTGATTTTCAATGCCGGCTACGCCTCGCCGGTGCGCACGCCGCGCGGTCGCGACATTCTCGCCGCCTGCGGCCAGCTCAAGAGCGCAACGGAAAAGCTCTCCGCCCGCGAGCGGCTGGCGCTGCGCGCCATGGCGATGACGGATTGATGCCGTTCGATGGCCGTCCTTGTCCGCATCGCGATGATCATCCTCGCCTATGTCCTGGCCTGCATCGCCGCTTCGCTCATTCTCACCATCGGCACGCTGACGCCGGAATGGGATGATTTGACCGCGCTCGGCATGGGATCGTTGGCCGTCTGGGCGGTCGTCATGGTCGGCGCCGCCGTGATCTGTGGCATTGCCATGATGCCGGCGCTGCTTGTGATCGCGCTTGCGGAAGGATTCTCCTGGCGCTCGAGTCTCATCTATGCGGCGCTCGGCGGCGTGCTGGCCTTGTCGCTGAGCTATGGCCTGGATTTCGCCGGCTATAGCGGCGATCCCGAAAACCCTCTGGTGCGCGAGCGCGAGGTGCTCGCCGCGGCCGGCATTGCCGGCGGTTTTGTCTATTGGTTGTTCGCCGGCCGCAAAGCGGGCTCCTGGAAGTGATTCAAACTATAACGTCGTCGGGGCAGTGCCCATGAACCGGACCGGGCTTGTCATCGCGCTGTCGATCGGCGTCGTGGTGGGCGTCGTCTTCGGCGTCGTGCCGCGCCTCGACCTCGCCGTTTCCACGCCGTTCTACGACCCGAAGACGCACGATTTTCCGTTCAACGGGCATGTGTGGTCGCAGTACGCCCGCGATGCGGCGCGCTCGCTCATCGCGCTGCTGATCGTGCCGGCCGGCATCGCGCTCGTTGGCAAATTTCTTTTCCCGCGGCGACCCATGCTGATCAAAATGGAGGCCGTGCTGTTCCTGATCGGCACGCTCGCGGTCGGCCCTGGCCTCATCACCAATACGCTGCTGAAGGATCATTGGGGCCGGGCGCGGCCGATCGACGTCACCGAATTCGGCGGTTCAAGCCGCTTCA
>Ga0210398_10004046_pt1 | contig 13878 bp, 10 predicted proteins | sample IncBWC4OmetaG_FD_161047 | JGI IMG/M metagenome (GOLD analysis project Ga0210398, IMG submission 161047) | Forest soil microbial communities from Barre Woods Harvard Forest LTER site, Petersham, Massachusetts, United States - Inc-BW-C-4-O | ecosystem: Environmental > Terrestrial > Soil >...
CCGGGATGTAGTATCCGGCTTCGTCCAAGAAATAGGGAAGGCGAAGCAAGGGCGAATGCAGCGCGAACAGCGCCAGAAAGAACAGTGCGAAGAGTAATGGAGTTGGATAGCGGCGCGATTCAGGGTTGACGGTCACCGGTCGCGATTAGTGAATGGGGCCGGCGGCGGCCATGCGGGGATCGAGCTTGATCTCGCCGAAGGCGCTCTCGTAGCCGGCCACGTTCTGCTGGAGAATCGCCATCAGGGCCTTGGCCTGTTGTGGGCTCAAATATATGCCCTGAATGTTCTTCACCTCGACCTGGCTCTCGGTCTGCTGTTGCATGGTGCCGAACACCAGAAAGAAGTCCCAGACGTTCACCCGCACCTGAACGCTGTTGGCATAGTTCTCGCGATAGTCGGGGGCATTCGTCAGCTTGATATTGGGTTGGTTGGGAGCGTTCATGCTGATAGTGTAGCGGGAAAATCGTTGTTGTGTCTCGGCAAACGAGGAAGAGACAAGGACGGGGCACCGTCGGTTAAAATAACTTCAAGCCGGGATGGCGGAATTGGCAGACGCGCTGGACTTAGGATCCAGTGCCCAAAAGGCGTGCAGGTTCAAGTCCTGTTCCCGGCACCAGAGTCCAAACCCATTCGGGGCATTGGCGAGGCGCCTGGATCTCCCATCCAAAGCTCTTTTCACTCCAACCTGAGCAGGAATTCTCAATGAGTGTAATCGCCTATTAGCGACAGCTGACTACTGCAGCTTCGCGTACTCGGCTTTGGCTTGCTTCAGAATGGGGATGTCCGGGTCGGCGTTTTTCCACTCTGCGAAAAGCTCTTCGTAGGCCGCACGGCTTTTGGCACCGTCTCTCTGCATTGCGTACGCACGGGCCAGGCCCAACTGCGATGCCACAAGCATCGGGCTCACAGGAGACAGTCCGCGATGTGCCAAAATTCCGCGGAATTCCCCGGCGGCGTCTTCAGGGCGCCGGAGGAGAAGATAAGCCAACGCACGGATGTAGTTTGGAAGGAACTCGGCCACTGTGCCGAACTCGAAAGGCTTCACTCGATCAAGGGTGCGTAAAGCGGCGTCAGCTTGACCAAGGCCTAACTGGGAAGCTGCGAGAGTAAGAGGCGCGTCCAATTCGTTCAGAATCGTGTCAACGGGATAGTCGTGAAGCAGGTCAGTGATGGTCTTTTGGGCTTCGCGTTCCTGGCCGCTTTGAACCATGACTCTGGCTGCCCGTTGTTTGACTTCCTTTGAATCGGACAAGTGCAGTGCCTGGCTGATAGTTTGAGTGCCAGCAGAACCTTGACCATATAGAGCTTCACCTCGGGCGAGATCGAGGAACATTTGGGCAGCGGACTCCGACATGCCAGATCCGACGGAAATGTTCACACCGTTTCGCACTCGTTGCCTGGCGCTCTCCAGACGACCGTCGTAGAGGTCCAACGTCGCCAGGAAAGAGATTACAGATGGTTCGTCAGCGTTCTGCTCCATCCACGTCCGCTCTTTTTCAAGCGTCGCTTGATCGGACCGCAACATTGCCGAGTAGTAACGCTCTCGGTGGTCATGGAAACCGACGGCCTGATCGGCAGGAATGCGCCGGATGAGGGCTTCCGCCTCGTCATAGCGGCCTTGTGCGCGCAGTAGGACCGACAGGTTGGAGATCGCGTGCGGCGAACTGGGAAAAAGGTCCGTGTTTTTGCGATACTCGACAGTTGCTTTTTCGTACATACCGAGGTCCGAATAAACTCCTCCTAACTGATTGCGGGGAGCAAACTCGTTCGGCTCCAGTTTTTCCCAGGTTTGGTAGGCCTCGACGGCCTTGTAGAGCTCTCCGGTGACGTCCCTGTAGTAACGTGCTTCAAGGCCCGCCCTTTCGTCCTCGGGAAGTTTGTCGCGTAATTCGAAGGCATGCTTGAGATCCTCGACTGATCGCTTTATCTCGTGCAGGTTGTGATCCGCAAGCGACAGCTCCTCCCAGGCGTCCTCAAAATTGGGATCCAGTTGGGTAGCGCGGCGGAGCATGGCGGCGCTCTGCTTGAGCTGAGTGCCGTAGAGCCTCTCGCCGATCAGGTAGGCCTTGTAGGCGGGCAAGGAAGCGGTGGGTAAAGGGGCCGGAGTGTTGCCGCGAGAGTTGGCCGACTTGCCGGATAGTTGAAGACGAATGGCGGAAGCAAGCTGACTTGCCGCGAGCATCACGTTGTCGTTACTCATTGCCTCGCCGTGTTGCTCGACCACAATGCGGCCGGAGCCACATTCCCGTACGGAGAGATCGAGCACATAACCGTTGCCCTGCGGCTTGATTTCTCCATCCGTGAAGAAACTCCCTTTGTTGCGTTGGCACGTTTGCCGGGCGAGTCCCGGAGTGAAGAGTTCATCCGCGCTCTTTCCGGCGCTCTGTAGCAATTTCACAAGGTCTTCGGGGTAAGAATCCGCAACTCGAACAGCGGGGGAGCGATTTAATTCATTGCCGACGATGTCGCGCAGCACATCGTCGAAGACAGCGTCACCGGTGGAGTTGGTAAAGTCCGCGACGTACAGCGGCACGCGGCCACTCGCGGGCAAAACTGAGCGGGAGTAGTATTTGTAAATTCCGACGCCGATTGCGGCCAACACTACGAATGCAGCCGCCAGGATCAACCCATTGCGGATGCTGGGACGAGGATGCAAAGTGATCGTAGCCCCGCTGAGGTTCTTTGTCGCTGTTATTCTTCCCGACTCTGTGTCACGCTGCAGCCGTTGCAGGTCGGTGCGGATCTCGGAGGCGTGCTGATAGCGCAGACTGCGGTCCTTCTCCAGTGCCTTGAGGATCACTGCTTCCAGAGCCGGTCCAACCTGTGCATTGATCAGCGATGGAGAAGCCGGCTCCTGGTGAAGAATTGCGCCGCAAATCTCTCCGGCGCTTGCCCCATCGAACAGCGTCTTGCCGATTGCCATCTCGTACAACACCGCTCCGTAGGAGAACAAGTCGGTTCGGGCGTCTAGTTCTTTCGCCCGCACCTGTTCCGGCGACATGTAAGCTACCGTGCCGAGCAAAGCACCCTCGCTCGTCAGTTGTGCGGCATCGGAATCGAGCGAAACCGTCGCCGAATCGCTTCCAGCCGACGCGGGTTTGGCTATCATCTTCGCCAGTCCGAAGTCGAGAATCTTGGCATGGCCTGCCTGTGTAACCAAAATATTCGCAGGCTTGATGTCGCGATGGATGATTCCGGCTGCGTGGGCGGCATCGAGTCCATCGGCGATTTCGATGGCCAGCGGCAGCAAAGCCTCCATCTCCAGCGGACGCCCAGCAATGCGATGCTTTAGGGTTAGGCCCTGCAAAAACTCCATGGCGATGAACTGGCGGTCTTTGAGTTGGCCATCGTGGTGATGGCCTATTTCATAGATCGTGCAGATGTTAGGGTGGTTCAGCGCGGAGGCGGCGCGGGCTTCCCGGCGGAAGCGGTCGAGGGCCTGTGGATTCTGGGCAACGTCGTCAGGAAGGAATTTCAGAGCGACGAAGCGCCCAAGATCGAGGTCTTCGGCCTTGTAGACTACACCCATCCCGCCGCCGCCCAGCTTCTCGACGATGCGGTAGTGCGAGATCGTCTGCCCGATCATTGCGGCTGAAATCTTAGGACTAGGGATGGGACAAGTCAATGAGGGTGAAGAAGTTGGTGGAATCCGGGAGCGCTAGTTTGGCGTAACATTCCCATTACATTCATTGTCCTCGAACTAGATAAAGAATCGATGAGTGTGCAAAAAAGGCCGCGCGAGACTGAGCGGCCTTTCTGTTCGTGCATTCCTCTTGCGCTTAAATCACTGCACCTTTTGCGACGCGAGCGTTAGCGCCGCCGGCTTCGTTTCGTCCACGTTCTTTTGTGGTTGTCCACGCGGCGACATCTGTGCTGCCCGACTCAGCAATTGCTGTTCCTCTGGCGAAAAATTGCGGTATCGTCCAGATTCTATCTGTCGCTGCCGAGCCTCGGGCGGCATGGCACGAAAAGCTTGAACTACGTTTCGCACTTGTTGACGCGGAACTGCATGTTGCTGGTAGTTCGTCAACCAGTAATCCGCAGAGTCGGCTTCTCCGGCTGTCTTGCGGCTCGCGAACTTCACCGTCGAGGTTCTGTCGTTTACGCCAAGCGATCTCTCGGGTGCGGAATAGTTCAAATTTTGCCGCTGCGAGTTGTCACGCGGATCTCGGCCGCTACCGTTATAGCGATCCGGGTACGCCGGCGCATAACCGTTCGGCCCATAGTTTGGGTAGTACGGATAGTAGGGATAATAATAGGGATACCCATACGCATACGGGTAGCCTCCCCAATAGGAACCCCACCCCCAACCAACGCCGACGCCAACTCCCCAGCCCCAACCGGGATAACCCCAACCCCAGCCGCGTCCCCAGCCTGGATAACCCCAGCCGCCGCGCCATCCGTACCCACCCCAGCCTCCGCGCCAGCCACCGCCCCAGCCGCCACGCCAGCCAGATCCACCCCAACCTCCGCGATATCCGCCGAATCCGCCGCCGTGGAATCCACCGCCGCCACCATGAAAGCCTCCACCACCACCACCGCCATGAAATCCACCGCCCCCACCGCCATGGCCACCTCCGCCGCCATGTCCACCCGCTGCGAAAGACGACTCAGGTGTGCAGATCAGAACAACCGATACAACCAGAACACAAAGAACCCTCAATAGCTCGGATTTTTTCATAACCACTCCTTCGCGCGCCCCACTTCTAGTTTTATGATACTCCGGCTTGGCAAGTAGCCCAGAACTTCAAACCATTCGGTTCCCGGGCCCTTCGCTCACGCCTGCAAGACGGCTAAAGTTAAAGTCCCGGCACTATCGCGTATCATCCGTTGAACCCAATCTCATGACTTAGACGGCCTCCTGCGGTATCATGAAGATCGCGATGCATAAGCTCCATCCTTTCCAGACTGACGATGCGCGCCTTTGGCCGATTCACCAGAAGGTCCTTGCCCGCGAACGTTTAAGCGACGACGATGCTCTCGCTCTTTACCGCACAGGAGATATTCTGGCGGTTGGCTGGATGGCGAATTCTGTGCGCGAGCGCATGCACGGCGACAGGACTTATTTCAACGTCAACCGCCATCTCAATCCCACCAATGTTTGCGTGGCGGCCTGCCGGCTCTGTGCTTTCGGGAAAAAGAAAGACGCTCCAGGCGCTTACACGATGGCGCTCGAGGAGGCATTTGAAACCGCAGCTTCGGGATATAGCGAGGCGGTAACGGAGTTTCACATTGTTGGCGGATTGCATCCTGATCTTCCGTTTCAGTATTTCCTTGATCTGATTTCCGGCCTGAAGCAGCGTTTTCCAGAGGTTCATCTGAAAGCGTTCACCATGGTCGAAGTGGCCTATCTGGCCAAGCGCGCCAAGCTATCAATCGGAGAGACTCTCGAACAGTTGAAGAATGCTGGAGTGGATTCGCTCCCCGGCGGCGGTGCAGAGATCTTTGCCGATCGCGTACGGCACATCATTTGCGATCACAAAATTGACGGCAACCAGTGGCTGGAAACGGCGAAGCTCGCGCACCAGATGGGGCTGAAGTCGAACGCGACCATGCTGTATGGACACGTGGAGAATGACGAAGATCGCGTAGATCATTTGCTGAAATTGCGTGCGCTACAGGATCAGACCAGGGGATTCCAAACCTTTATCCCGCTGGCGTTCCATCCCGACAATACGCCGTTGCAGCACCTGCCGAAAACTACCGGCATGACCGATATTAAGCAGATTGCGGTCAGCCGCCTGGTATTGGACAACTTTCCCCACATCAAAGCCTACTGGCAAATGATGACGGCGAAGATTGCGCAGATTGCATTGCGCTTTGGCGCGGATGACATCGACGGAACCGTGATCGAAGAGAAGATCTACCACGACGCCGGCGCGACCACCCCTCAGGGTATGCGTCGTGAGGAATTGATGCGGCTTATCCGCGAAGCCGGACGGGAACCGGTGGAGCGCGATACGTTGTATCGGCCGGTGACGCGGACGGAGACATCGGTCACGGTGGCAGTGTAGGGGCAAACCTTTAGAAATTTCTCACGATTGCAGCTTAAACTCGTCGACGGAGATTTCCACGTCGCGCAGAATCGCGCGTAGTAACCCAGGCCCGATCATTTCCCCAGAATGAACCGGAACCACGGTGGCCCGTCCATCGGGATGTCGCAAGAAAGTGTGACTTCCTCTTGTCCGCACAATGCGGAAGCCCCGTCTTTCCAGGATTCGAACGATGTCTTTGCCCTTTAGTCTGGGCAGTCGGGTCATATCGAAATCTGCTGGATGCCGACAAGCTCAAGTGAAGGACCTGCCCCGTTTTCGCTTGCCAGGCACACTTGGACAGCTTCCCGCACTCGCTTCATCAGAGTGTCGAGGGTTTTCGCTTGCGTGTGGCAACCGCGCAATGCGGGTACAGTTGCAACGTAGTACCCGTCCTCGTCACGTTCAATCACAACTGTAAATTGCTGCTGATTCTTCAATGCTTGCACTCCGAAGTGATTTTACCATTCTGCACCGGATAAACGGTTGCCGAAAACGGAACTACGAATACGGTGACCCATTTCGGCAACCAGGACGACCCGTTGTTTTTCTGAATTCTGCGCCTGTCTCTCTCCTCACGGGTGTAGAATCGGCTTGTAAGGAACCGGAAACCTTCGCGGGATCTGCTCCTGCGGTCCGAGGCCTGGGATGAATGTTCACTTCAGCTATAGAGATCACCGCACTCCGGATGTCGAAAAAGAAATCAATCACCTAATCGAAAAACTGCGTAAGCGGCTCCAGGTCTTCCGGCCGGAGTTGGTACACCTCAAGGGATCCATTGAGCAAAGTTCGCCGCGAGAGGGAACCACAGTTTCATTGAACTTGCGTTTGCCATCGGGCCAGATGGCGGTGCAGAAATCGGCACGTTCAGCCGCCGGTGCTTTGAAAGTTGCGACGGATGACTTGCTGCACCAGCTCGGCAAGCATAAAGATCTGCTGCGCAACTCGCACAAATGGGCGCGCCGCCGGACCGCTGATTTCCATTCAGCGTCGGAGGTTCGGTTTGAAGATACGGTTGCCGCTATGCACGTGCCCACCATTTCCGGGGATGACATTCGCTCCTTCGTCAACGCGAATCTGATCCGGCTAGAGCGCTTTGTAGAGCGGGAATTGTATTTCCGTGAAACCAGCGAAGAAACCTCGGCGGACTGGGTCACGAAAGAGGAAGTCATTGATGAAGCCATCGCACGGGCGCTGGGCGACGGGGCCGACAAGCCGGACCGCGTGGCTCTGGAGCCGTGGTTATACCGGTTGGCGCTGGGGGCCATAGAAGATCTTTGCCGCCGCAGCCCGGAGAGCGCGGCTTCCATTCATCTGGAAGACTCCGCGCGCAAGAGGAATGTGCGTGCCAGCGACGAAGCTGAGTTGCAGTTTCATCAGCCCGACGAAACTTTGACTGGAGAAGACATTATTGCCGATCGGCGCGCCGCTACACCGGAAGACATCGCCTCTTCAGATGAAATGATTGCATTGGTACAGCTGGCGCTCGACGGAGCCCAGCGTCTTGATCGCGAGTCGTTCGTCTTACATGCCGTGGAGGGGTTTTCGGTAGAGGAGATCGCTACCATCACAGACCGCAACCCAGAAGATGTTCTTACTTCCATTGCAACCGCCCGTGAACATCTGCGCCACTCGGCGCCGTTAGCCGGGCGATTGGACAAAACGAACAGCAGAACACTGCTGCGGGCTACCGGAACCTGAGCCGGTGCATGCAAGCATGAGACACTGCTGGTTTTCCAAAGAGCGTGGTTGTCTGACCGCAGCTTTGGCAAGAAATCGTGTCAAACATCCCAGCGTGATATTCTGGCGCACGCTTCACTAAACACTCCGGAGGCAAGATGACGATTTCACGCCGCGACTTTCTGGGCACTGCGGTTGCAGGTTCACTGTCCCTGGGATTACTCGATCTCAAAAGCGACGGGCAAGAGTCGAAGAAGAATGAGGCAGTTTCCTCTGGTAAACGTCCCATCATCATATCCGCCCACAATGGCCTCGCTTATCTCGACGCCGCCTACGCGTTTCTCGCCGCTGGGGGGGATACGCTCGATGCGGCGCTCAGAGTTGTTAAGGGCCCGGAGGACGATCCCAATGACACCAGCGTCGGCCTCGGCGGCATACCCAACGAAGAAGGCGTAGTCGAACTCGATGCTTGTTGCATGCATGGACCGACGCGGCGAGCCGGTTCGGTTGGAGGCGTGCGGAACATCAAAAATGTGTCCTTGGTATCGAAAGCAGTGATGACCGACACTGGCCACGTGATGCTGGTGGGCGAAGGTGCGGAACGATTCGCCGTGGCAATGGGCTTTCCCCGTGAGAACCTGCTGACCGACCACTCCCGCAAAATCTGGCTGCTCTGGAAGGAATACCACTCAACGCAAGACTGGTGGGGGCCGGGGCTCGCCGATCCGCATTGGCGGGCGCCGGATGCCAAGCCGGAATCTGAGTTGTGGCAGGAACGTTTTCGCCGGCTGGAAGAACACGCTGCCGATCTTGGCATCGCGCCCGAATTGCGGCAGGAAGCTGTTCATAAAGTTCTGTTTCCTCCTACCGGCACGATTCATTGCTCAGCCCTGAATACAAAAGGAGAAATTTCCGGATGCACTACCACCAGCGGTCTTGCGTACAAGCTGCCGGGACGCGTGGGCGATTCGCCGATCATCGGGGCGGGCTGCTACACCGATCAGGATGTGGGATCGGCGGGTGCGACCGGCAGTGGAGAAGAGAACATCAAGGTTGCGGGAGCGCACACCATTATTGAAAACATGCGTCGAGGGATGTCTCCGCAAGAGGCAGGTATGGACACGTTGAAGCGCATCGTCCGCAATTACAACAACGACATGAATAAGCTGCGCTTCGTAGATATGACGTATTACATCCTGCGCAAAGACGGTGCCTATGCCGGAGTTTCGCTATGGGAGGGCTACGAGCCTGGCAAGCCGCATACCATTGCGGTGCATGACGGAACTAAGCGGTCAGAAAACGCCATGGCGTTGTTGCAGGGCGTATCGGTGGATTTTCCTGCATCACCGAAAGTACCTGCCGAGGTGATGCAGGAGTTTAAATAGGCACGGCTTAGTAGACGCCCTACTTGCGGCCCATCAGTCCGAAGGAGAGCCGGGCGCAGGCTTGATCATTCTGTAAAATGGAACACCAGTTTGTCCAGTTGTAACCGATGAACGCAGAATTGAAGAACATCTGTTCGGGAGGCTGGACTCCGGGGTGCAGACCATTCATCTCCTGCGTGGTGTTATACACAAAAAACTGAGTGTCGCAGTTGGGATTGCCCGAGTCGGTGCACTGCGGAGATAGATTGACCCAGTAAGTCGTCCCCGGGGTAACCGTCAAAGGAGAGGTCAGGGTTACAGCGGTTTGGTAAGCGACTATAGGGCATTGGCCGTATGACGAGTAAGACATGGCTCCGCTGCCGCTGGCCACGCTGCTGCCGCCGTTTCCCTGCGACACGCCAGTGCGAATGTCATAGGTAGCGGTATCGGGATCGAAGTCGCCGGAACTTTCCGCAATCGATATGAACAGGATGCCAGTGATCATTCCTCGTGTTGTTGCGGGGATCTTGACCGCGCCGTAAGTAGTGGTGTTTGGTACCGATAGCGTGTTGCCATTGGCTAACGCCGTGGTGTTAGGGTCATTTCCGTCAGGGTCACCTCCGTAGAAGGCGCAAGGCTTGCACAAGCTGGGAACCACAGGTCGACGGACGCTCTGTGTACTGCAGGCTGCGGCATTTCGATTCCCGCTGAGGGTCAGCGTTGGGGCCTTAACATCCTGGGCTACGGCAGATAAGCTGAGAGCGGCAATTAACGTAAACGCAAAAGGGATCTTTCTCATAGGGCCCTCCTAGGGCTGACGGAAGGATTCGGACGATACTGGTGGACCTCGCCCACTACAGCGCTCGCCGAGATTATAGTCCGTTCGCGACTAAAATCAAGCTCGCTGCGACTGCCGGGTAGTGTCCTCACAATGCGTTGATCTGGTGGCGGGCGCGGATAGGCGACCCGCCAGCGTTTCACGCCTTTGACTCCGGGTCATTGGTGGCTTCTGACCGCGTAATTTTGCGCTCGACAATCTTTAGCCAATCCTTCAAGTCTTGAATGCTGTCGGCACTTAGCATTGAGGGTTACACCTGCAATGCAGGCAGGAATTACCGATCACGTATGGGGCCCGAATGAGCTTGTAGGATAGTTACGAAAGGCGTAGGATTAGCAACGGTACGCACTCTTAGGACACCACCGACTGCCGTTGCGCCGATGTGGTACCTGGAACTCCACTACTCATTTTGCCGGGAACGGCTAACTCTTTCCCATCAGGCCGAACGATAGCCACGCCCAAGTTTCATCGATACCCAGAGTCGGGCTCGGTCCACTCCCCAGCACTCCGCACCAGTTCGCCCAGGTATAACCGAAAAACGCAGAATTGAAGAAGATCTGCCTGGGTGGCTGGGCTCCGGCGTGCAGACCATTGATCTGCTCCGAGCAAGGAGACGTAGCTTCATCTACAAACCGCCCTTACGCGAACCTGACCTTCACATCCGGCCCTTTCTCCAAATGGATGCTGTCAATGAAACGCACCTTGCCGGTCCGCAGGGTCAAGATGACGGATGAGGTTCGTGTTCCCTCGCCGAAGAAGCGTACGCCGCGCATGAGCGCGCCCTCGGTTACGCCGGTGGCGGCAAAGATGAGTTGCTGGCCGGGCGCCAGGTCCTCGGCTTCGTAGATACGTTTCTTGTCTTTGATACCCATCTTGGCGATGCGTTCTTCAAGCTCGGGCTTGTCGATGACCAGCCGCCCTTGCATATAGCCGTTCAGGCAACGGATAGCCGCCGCAGTGATCACGCCTTCCGGCGCTCCACCGGAGCCCATGACCGCGTGCACGCCCGTACCAATGACGGCTGCGGCTATTCCGGCGGAGAGATCGCCGTCGCCGATGAGCCTGATGCGCGCGCCGGCGGCGCGGATGTCGGCAATCAGCTTTTCATGGCGGGGACGGTCAAGCACGATGACTACCAGATCTTCGACGTCGCGCCCCAGCCGCTTGGCAATGTTCTTTAGGTTGTCGGCCACGGGAGCATCGAGTTCCACGGCATTCTTGCAAGAAGGACCGACCACGATTTTGTCCATGTAGCAGTCGGGAGCGTTGAGCAGGCCGCCACGCTCCGACGCTGCCAGGACCGTGATTGCCCCCGGCGCGCCGGTGGCGCACAGGTTCGTGCCTTCGAGCGGGTCGACGGCGATGTCGACTTCCGGGACCTCGATGCCGTTGGGAAACGCGGCGCCCACTTTCTCGCCGATATAGAGCATGGGAGCTTCGTCGCGCTCGCCTTCGCCGATCACGATAGTGCCGCGCATGGGAATCGAGTCCATGACCTTGCGCATGGCTTCGGTGGCCACCTGATCAGACAACTTGCGTTCGCCCTGACCCATAGTGTGCGCCGAAGCAATGGCTGCGACTTCGACTACGCGCAGGAATCGTGAAGCGAGATCGCTTTCAATGTTCTCGCCAAAACAGCGGACTTTGCCTTCAGTCTTAGGTAGCGTAGCCATGAATGCCTCCGAAAAGAACCGGCTTGTGAATATAGCGCGAAGTGGGGTACGAGGGGAAGCGGGGGATGCGGAATCGATGTCAGTACACCGAGTGCACATCGCTGATGTTGTAAAGGACAAAGTTACAGCCAGTAACCGGATAACAACTCAATATGCCACGCCGGACAATGCGAGATGGACCATCATCAGGGAAAGGGAACTTGAAATCGATGGTGCGAAGCGCTTTGTCCGCCGATTTCAGTTCGTCTGAGCCGCTTACAAATTTGACATCTTCCACTTTGGATGCCGGGCCAATAACGAGGAAGTAATCAGCATTCGAGGTCGATTTGGTGATTCTCTCAACCGCAAAGGTGCGGGCATCGCTTAATTCGCCTTTTGCACCGGTGGCAGGGGTCGGCTTCGCTTCTTCTTCCAGCCGATCTAGGCGATCCTCCGTATCTTTCGTATCATCCTGTTGTTTCGACGCGGCGAGGGCGAGGCGATACATGTGGACGGCTTGTTCCTTCTTGTGCTGCCGTTCGTACAGCTGTCCCAAGTGGTCACCTTCGGCCCAATCTTGAGAAAGCAGCCAACCGGCCTTGAGGTACTTCTCAGCTTTTTCGTAATCGCCCATGCGGAAATAGACCCAGCCCAAAGAATCCCAGTACGCGGGAAGGGATCGAGTGAATCGCAAATCTTCTATTTTCAATTCAGAGAGCTTTATGTCCGAGGAGAGCACTTCCTCCTCCCGCACAGCCTCTCCCGCGTGCTCGAGAGCTAACGGAAGTTGCTTGTTGGAATCAGCAAGTTCGTAGCCAACATCGTTGTACATTTCCGGATCAGATCGTAGTTCGAGAGTTCTCTTGTAGGACGTCATTGCCTTTGTCTCGTCCCCCGCGCGCAGGTAAGCGTTCCCCAGCGCCAGCTGCAGAAGGGCGTCGTCCGGAGTTAGTCTAGCAGCTGACTCATATGCAGCCGCAGCCTCGGGGTAGCGCCTAGATCTCATAAGGACGGCACCGAGGTTGGAGGCAGCCTCGGCGTCGTTTGGAGCGATCTTGATGAGTTCCCTCCATGTGTCGGCAGCTTCGTCGTACTTCTTCAGATTAAACAAGGTGTAGCCTATCGCGCGAAGGGGCAATACCTGGGTCGGATCGGACTGAGCGGCTTTGCGGAAAGATTCCAAAGCTGCCTCAGGGTTGCGAAAGGCAATTTGTGAACTCCCCAACATCAGCCAATCCCTTGTGCATTTGGGATCGAGTTCCAAGGCGTGTTTTATGGAGGCGAGGGTTCCTTGCATGTCTTCTCGTTGTGCGGCCTCTCGCGCTTCTTTTTCCGCTTTCTGAGCGTCCGGAACGGTGCAAGGTGGCAAGCTCAGGATGCTCGCCCGAAGGGTGGCCCAGCCAGATCGCGGAGCGGTGATGTTCGACGCTTCCACGTACGCATTGTGGTCATCTTCGACCGCCTTGTTGAACTTCTTGTAACGCTCGTATTCGCTGACAGGTATTTCGGGGAGTTTGGTGATCAAGCGGCGTTCGGTGACGAGTTTGCCGTCTTTGATGCTGTAGGTTGAGTGATATTCGGCGAAGTCCTCCTTCAGATTTACCGTACTGGGAAGCACAGGCGTATAGCCTTTGGGCAGCTCGACCTGCGAACGAAGGTCGGTTTCGCTGGCTGCTCCCAACCAGACCGGGACCGTGGGTTTGGTGTCGTCAGCCCTGTAGGTGGGCAATGCGATGGGCGGAAGCGGAGGGCTGAGGTGATGCTTTGCCCAGTCAGGATATTCTTTGCGTTTGTAGTTGTAGACCACGTGCCAGGGCTCATCTGTCTTTTCTGGCTGGCTGGCAACTACTTCGCTCACGTCACCCGCAAAACCGGTGTTGTAAGAAAACTGTTGCACCAGGTCTTTCCATTTCTCGAAAGGCGTCATGCGGAATGCCTTCCGAAAGAGGACATCCGCGTCCTGGCCTTGGATGGATTGTTCAACTTTACCCTCCAGAGTGCCGGTGTCGTCCAGCTTGGCGTCGATACTGAAGGTTCGCAGCGGCTTCAATGACAAGTCCGCCGGAGTGGTTACAAGCCGAGCAGACTGATCGCCAGGCATGACTAGGGCTTGCTTGTTGAGCAAGACGCTAAACAGATATCCAAATGGCGCCACTTCCGCCGTAGTGTCGAGCCACAGGAAGTCTTTCCCTTGCGGCACTGCAGTGATCACGTGGTCAAACTGCACGGGAGACGGGATGTCCGGATCAAGCTCGCGAGAACTGTGGATCAGGGCACGGTAGGCTTTTATGCCCACCGCATCGAGCAGGGAA
>Ga0210398_10004048_pt1 | contig 13877 bp, 17 predicted proteins | sample IncBWC4OmetaG_FD_161047 | JGI IMG/M metagenome (GOLD analysis project Ga0210398, IMG submission 161047) | Forest soil microbial communities from Barre Woods Harvard Forest LTER site, Petersham, Massachusetts, United States - Inc-BW-C-4-O | ecosystem: Environmental > Terrestrial > Soil >...
CTACGACGGCGACGGCCGGACCGATTACGCCATCTGGCGGCCGTCCAGTGCGACGTTCTACGTGATCCTGAGCAGCACGGGCAAGAGCGTCAGCCAGCAGTGGGGCGTGAGCACGGATATTCCGGTGCCCGGCGACTACGACGGCGACACCAAGACGGATTACACGATCTTCCGGCCGTCAACGGGGACGTGGTACACCATGCAATCGAGCAACGGGAAGACAGTGACGACGGTGTTCGGGCTCAACGGCGACATACCCGTGGCGAAGGACTACGACGGCGACGAGAAGACGGACATCGCGATCTTCCGGCCGTCGAACGGAACGTGGTACATCCTGCAGTCGAGCAACGGGCAGGTAACCACCATCCTGTGGGGCGAATCGACCGACGTGCCGGTGAATCGGCCCACGGGACAATAGGCTGCGAGTCGGGAAGTATTCGAGAAGTTTGCAAGATTCTTCCCTTGTTCGTCCTGACGTGGGCGAGAGCTTGGGTGGTGCCTTCTCAGGCTGCCTCACGATAGTAGTAGTTCAGCATTCCGCCCAGTCGCTGGCGGCACCGAATCTCTCTACAGCTGCCGACGTGTGGCTTGTCCTCCATGATCAGCCGGTTGCCGGACCCTTGGTGGTTGGCTCGCGATGATCATGCACCATGAATTCTTGGATGGTTTTTCGCAATGAACCTTCGCCAAACAGGATCGTTTGCTCAAAACAGGATTCCTTGATGGTTCTGACAAAACGCTCGGCGTAGGCATTCAAATTCGGTGAGCGCGGTGGCAGCTTGACCGCTTGGACTCCCGTGGTCGCCAGCGTCTCCAGAAACTCTGCCGTGAACAACGGGTCCCGGTCGTGGATCAAGTATCGCTTGCCACCAGGAAGCCTTCGGCAGCGTCAGCGAGATTGCGCGCCACCTGGCTCATCCAGAGTCCATTGGCCTGCCTTGCCAGTCCGGCGATCTCCACCCTTCGGCTCGACAGGTCGATCAAGAAAAGCACCAGGAACCTCGTCAAGCCGCTGCGCGTCCAAGCCTCGATGGTGAAGAAATCCGCCGCCACAATCACGTCTCGGTGTTGGGATAGGAACTCCTTCCAGGTCGTCTTGCGGCGGCGCTCCGGTGCCGGCTCCAGGCCGTGTTCCTTGAGAATGTTGGCGATGGTGCTTCGCGCGACCTGATGGCCCAGATTGGCCAGTGCGCCCTGAGTCCTCCGGTAGCCCCAATCACGGTTCTCAGTCGCCATTCGCACGACCAATTGTTGAATCTCATCTTCCACCCGGGGGCGTCCAGGGCCACGCTGCCTACGGCCGTCATACTTCCTGGCGATGAACTTGCGGTGCCAGGCCAAGAGCGTTTGAGGTGTGACGATGGTGGTCAGTTCATGAAGCACGCGCCAGCCCAGTTTCTTGGCCCTGACGGCCAATCGCCGGCGCTGATCGTCATTCAAGCGCAGCCGTCTGCCTCCGAGCTGCTGGCGAAGCACGCGATTCTCTTCCTGGAGGTAGTCGATGACATCTCGCTGCCGCTGGCCTAAGCAGCCGGCGAGCGAAATCAGCAGCAGGCGAAAAGGATCCAGCGTCAGGCGCATGGCGTCATGGTAACACCCCGTGAGCAGACGGTGGGTGTCTCAGATCCCTCCAAGCTGAGTCCCTAACCCGCTGATTTTCCACTGCCTCCAATAATTGGACAGCACGCCCACCGGGGCGGTTCCGGGCGGCTCTCCCTAGTTTGGCTTCAGTGCCGCTGCGGCTTTCTGGCGCGCGTACGAGACAAGCGCTCCAAAGCGCGGGTCGCCGTGAAGGGATTGTAGATCAGGGTCTGTTTCAATGCCGAGGGCAAGCTTGGGACGCAGTCCGTGGTCAACGGCTTGGCGCAGGAGTAAGAGGGCCTCATTGGAATCTCCTTTGAGGGCCACGGCCAACGCCAAGTTAAACGTGGAGGAAGCGGTTTTCGGATGATCCGGCCCGAGGTCGCGACGCTGGATTTCAACCACATGCCGCAGCAACATCTCTGCTTCCATGTAGTGGCGTTCCCCCACGAGAGCCGCGGAGAGATTGCTCATTGCAATTAGTGTGTCCGGATGCTCCGGTCCGAGAACGCGGCGCTGGATCTCAAGCAGCCCGCGGTACAACTTTTCCGCTTCGCCGTAACGATTTTCTTCGCTCAAAGCGGTGGCCAAGTTAAACATCGACTCCAATGTGCGTGGATGCTCGGGCCCGAGAACGCGCTTCTCAACATCGAGTGTCTTGCGCTCAAGGCTCTCCGCTTCGGCGTAACGGCCTTCCATTATAAGTGTCCAACTTAGTTTGGTCATCGACTCCAGCGTGTCCGGATTCTCGGGCCCGAGAACGTGCCGCCGAGCGTCGAGCGTCTCGCGCTGCAACTTCTCCGCGTCCGGGTAGTGCCCTTGCTCTTCAAGAACCCAAGCCAGATCGTTCATCAAAGTAAGCGTATCCGGATGCCGGGGCCCACGAACTCGGCGCTCAATCTCGAGCGTTTGGCGCAGCAATTCCTGAGCCTCGCGGTAGTGGCCCTCGGAGGCGAGATCATCAGCAAGGCCGGCCAGAGACAGTAATGTGTCTGGATGTTCAGGCCCGAGCCTCCGGCGCTGGACATCAAGTGCCTGACGTTCCAACTTCTCCGCATTGGCGTACTGTCCTTCGTGGTACAGAGTCATCGCGAGGCCGCTCATTGAACGAAGCGTGTCCGGACTCTCCGGTCCAAGCACGTGGCGCTGAAGGTCAACGGCCCGCCCCAGCAATGACTGCGCCCGCTGATAGAGCCCGAGATCAAAATAGACCGTCCCCATAACGTTCAACATCTGTGCTTGGAGCTCAGGGTCCTTCGTCAGTTCGGTGTCGATGTCCTTTGACGCCTTGTCGAGAATTTCCCGAGCGGTGATTGTGTTGCCCCGCGCCTGGCTCGGGTCCGATACCTTAAACATGTTGGTCATGAAGGCCGTGATCCGGTTCGCCCTGTCCCGCTCGCGTTCGGTCCGGCGTAACTGAGAAGCTTGCGCGACGGTGAACGCCAGCAGTAGCATCATCAGGCCGGCGCCGACGGCTACTCCAACGCGGTGACGGCGCACGTATTTACGCGTCCAGTAAAGCGTGCCGGGGGGAGCGGCCACCACCGGCTCGTTACGCAGGAAATGTTCGATGTCTGTCGCGAAACCCAGGGGGGTTGCGTAGCGGCGGTTGCGGTCTCTCTCAAGAGCCTTCATGGCGATCCAGTCGAGGTCGGCACGAAGCTGACTCACGAGCTGTTTGGGCTCTGTTTGGCGGCATTCCGCTATCTCAGTTGAGGTTTCGCGATCCGTGCTCACCCGCGTGCTTGGCCGCACGGGATCGTCCTCCCGCAAATGGCGAAGAACTTCGTCGTAGGGCAGGTTCTTCCACTCTTTGGTATCGTGCGGCAGAGAGCCGGTGAACAAGAGATAGAGAACCACCCCCAGGGAATAAACATCGGTGCGGGTATCGATGTCTTGCGTGCTCGGATCGGCCTGCTCTGGACTCATGTAGCCCGGCGTGCCTACAAAACCGCCGGCCCGGGTAACCGAGATATCGTCTCCAAGCTCCCTCGAAGTCGCCTTGGCCAATCCGAAGTCGATAATACGCGGAGTCGGCTGCCCATCCACCTCGACCACCAAGATGTTGGCCGGCTTGAGGTCACGATGAATGATGGCTTTCTGATGCGCGTGTTGCACCGCCTCGCAGACCTTGATGAAAAGCTCAAGCCGCTCCCGAATCTTAAGGCGCCTTTCGTCGCAGTAATCGGTGATTGGTGCGCCGGGGACGTACTCCATCACAAAGTAGGGCTGGCCTTCGGGAGTTGCGCCGGCCTCGAACACTTTGGCGATCGATGGGTGGTCCATGATCGCCAGCGACTGACGCTCTGCCTGGAAGCGCTGCAGCAGGGAATTGTCGTACATTCCGGCCCGGATGAGCTTCAGCGCCACCGCCCGGCGCAGCGGTGCGGTCTGCTCCGCTAGCCACACCTGTCCCATGCCACCTTCGCCTAGCTTCTTCACAAGACGGTAGGGCCCGATGGATTTCGGTTCCGTAACACCCCCTTGCTGCTCCTCCTCGCTGGCCATGGCCTTCGCCACGTCATCGAGGGCGGGAGATTCCAGAAAGCTCCCCAGCTCCCTGTCTTGAGCGAGCAGTGATTCAACTTCGCGGCGGAGCGCGACGTCTCCGCCACATGCCTCCGCTAGAAATGCGGCGCGCTGGCTCTCTTCGCGCTCCACTGCAGCCTGGAATAATTGCTCCGCCTGCTGCGAGCGTTCAGGCTTCATGGGCCTTGCCTCCACTCAAATCCCGGCGTAGCCAAATCCTCGCTAACCGCCAGTCGAGCTTCACCGTTTCCTCGGACACACTTAGAACCTCGGCAGTCTCCTGAACACTCAGGCCGCCAAAATAGCGCAATTCCGCCACTTGGCCCCTTCGTGGCTTCTCCGCCGACAGGCGATTCAGGGCGTCGTCGAGAGCGTCGAAATCTACGGGCCGATCCCCCGGCACTATCAGCGCTGCGCTCATCGAGACACGCCGCAGGCCGCCTCCTCGCTTTTCCGTTGCCTTTGCGCGGGCGTGGTCGGTCAGGACTTGGCGCATCATCCGGGCACAGACGGCCATAAAATGAGCTCGATTTTGCGCCCTGACCCGTTGACCGCCCAAGAGGTGGACATAGACCTCATTGACCAAGGCGGTGGTCTCCAAGGTATCGCCTGATCGTTCGCGGATCATGTAGCCATGCGCCAACTTGTGCAATTCGGCGTAGATGATAGCGGTCAGCTTCTCAAGCGCTGCGCTCTCCCCATCAGCCCAAGCCTTGAGGAGCTCAGTTACATGCGATTTTGAGGGGGCGTCATCCGAATCCGGCATGGCATTCACGTCCCATTCGTTGTCCGGTTGAAAAAGCCTAACCATATCACACCCCCTCAATTCGAGTCGAGTCGCCTCCCTCGTTGGTAATGGGCTAAAGGATTGTTGAAAGGATAAAAAGAAAATGAAGACCTTAAAAAGTTCATCTCCTGTACAAAATCCTCTTGACAACGCATCAAGCGTTCGACTACCGTATTGGAGTAGCAGAAAAAGAACGCTGGTTGTGGCTGAATACGTGGTCGAGTACAAGGGAGCCAAAGTTCACTGCAAGTCGATGGAGGACGCGGCTCGCCTGCTTGAGCGTTTGGGCCAGGGAGGAAACAACCCGGAGGTCAGGCCGTGGAACGCTGCCGAGTTCACAGATTTTACCGAACGTCTGGAGGTTGGCCCTCGTCGCCTCTTGGCTTTTCTCCTGAAAATCTCCCCGGCAACAGACTGGCAACTGAGGGGGCACTTGGACCTTGCCGGTAATAAGCAACTGGCTGGCGTGCTGTCGGGAGTCTCTAAGGTCGCCTTGGCGCTGGATATCGAACCTCGCCGGGTCTACTCGCAGAGCACGTCCTACAAGTCGGGAAAGCCAGAACGCCGATATCAAGTGACACTAGCGTTCAAGAAGGCCGCAGAAGAGGTTGACTGGCCTTCGGAGAAGGATTTGGAGGAGGAGTCGTTGATTCCTCTGAAGTAAAAAACGAAAGGGCCTGTCGCTGCGTCAACAGCGGCAAGCCCTAAGACTGAGCGAAACCCCTGTGAAAAGGAAACGCCGATTCATTTATACGCTCGTCCTCCGCCATTTGCAAGGGGCGAAAGCCCCTTTCCCCTAGAAATCACTGCAAATGGAGGAGATGATGACCTGTCTAAAATGCAATCACGCCGAGACACAGAGATTTGGAACCTACGGCAAGCGCCGGGTTCAGCGTTACCGCTGCAAGGGATGCGGCACCACCTTTGGCGCACCGCCGAGGAATCCCCTCGGGCGACACATCCTCGACTTCGAGAAGGCCGTTCAGGTGGTCAGTTTGCTCATGGAGGGAATGAGCATACGCTCGGTGTCGCGGGTTACTGGCGTCCACAAGTGCACAATCATGTCTCTGCTGGTGACGGTCGGGGAGAGGTGGCAGCGCGTGCTTGATCGGTATGTGGTGGGCCTCAAACCTCGGTACGTGCAGGCGGACGAGCTTTGGAGTTTTTGCTTCAAGAAAGAGAAGCGTGTGAAGCCGGAAGATCCCGCCGAGTTTGGAGACGCCTATACGTGGCTGGCGTTAGACAGCGAAACCAAGCTGATTATTTCACATCTCGTCGGCAACCGGGATTCGATTTGCGCTGATGCCTTTGTGGGCGACTTCGCCCTACGGCTTAGCCCGATGTGGCGCTGCCAGTTCACCAGCGACGGCTTCCGGCCCTATGTGGCGGCGGTCGAGCATTGGTTTGGAGCGGATATCGACTTCGCGCAGTTGATCAAGATTTACGGAAAACCCGACAATTCCGGCCCGGACTGGTACGGCCCGCCCAAGGTTATCGAGACGGTCCCAACCCCAGTTAGCGGCGACCCTGAATTGGACAGAATCAGCACGAGCCACGTCGAACGGGTCAACCTGAGCGTGCGAACCTCTCTGAGACGGTTTACACGCCTCAGCCTGGGGTTCAGCAAGAAGCTGGCGAACCTCAAGGCGACCGTGGCGCTATTCGTAGCCCATTACAACCTGTGCCGGGTGCACCTATCGCTAAGGGTAACGCCGGCGATGGAGAGCGGCCTGACCGATCACATCTGGACGATTCAAGAACTACTCACAGCAGGAACCGCCTAGAGAGAAAGGGACAAGATGCCAGTCAAAGACGAGATTTTCGAGGATGTTCTGCTTGCCTTTGAGAGGGTTTACGCCGAGCGCGCGGCGTATCGTGAGATCGCTCAGGCTGGGCCAAATTGGAAGGAAGAATTCGACGATCTGATGCGGATTGACTCCGAGCACATGAAGGAAGCCGCTCAAGTCTTCGTATCTTTAAGAGAGCGGCTAAGCGCTCGGTCAGCGAGGCGAAGATACTCCTCGACGCTCAAAAAAACACTTGATCCAATGATCTTTCTCAGCCTCTCAACCTCTGATTGCATCGGTCACGCTCCGAGCGTAGAATTTGACACGGAGCAAGCCTGATCGGGTGGGCGTGTTTCGGGGGTATCCACTAAGTCCTTCGTTCACCGTCTCTTTTCTCTCCCCTTCACGCTTGCAAAGTCCAAATATTTCTGTCGCCCTCGCTTCTGCGGGCTCCAATTTCCAAAAGAAGGTCAACCGTCGTCTTTTCATCTTCACCGATGGCCGTCTCCAAGACCTCGATCGTGCGCCATTCCCACTTGGGATTAGAGAGCATCTTTCGCAGCCGATCCTTCCTTATTTCCCTGCCGTCTCGAATAGGAATTTTTGGGTTCTGGTGCGTCGCCTTCCAATTCAAGATGGCCGAAGTCACAATCGAGACACACGCAATAACTTGTCGCTAGGATAGTCCACGCAAAATGGCTGTCTAGCGGCGATCCTGTTTTAGAATCCGCATATCTCAAGAACCACGGATTGAGCAGTGCCAAAACTCCGACCACAGCCAGAACCCACGTAGCAAGAAGTTTGAGATTTCCAGTTCATCGAAGCCCCCTCCATGGAAACCAGCGGAAGGGGGCCATTATCATTCCCGAAGTCATGACGATTCAAGGAATTTCGGTCCAGTCGTGCGACTCTGTTTCCACGCTTGCTGTTTCTTAAGACGGTTCAACATCGCTTTAGCCCATTATCCCCTCGTTGGTGGTGCTCTAATTAGAGCACCACCCCCTCGTTACCTTTCTGGAAGCCAATTCTCGCTATACAAGGTGAGGGTAAGAAGGCCCTGCTTTGAGCCGAGCTGCAGAGAAGACAGGGGAGGATACAGGTCGCCTCGGAGCTTCTCCGTGTCTTCTCCAGAAAAATGCAGGAACGACTGACAGGTCCGAAGGCTGCTGCTCACTTTAGTAGAGGGTGAACCGCAACTGCCGGGCCCGCGAGGCGCGGCCCAACGCCAATAATCGAAAACGAAAAGGAGGTCGTCATGAAGTACATTAGTACGTCGAATCTGGCCGCCAGAGCTGTTGCGACTGGCTTGCTACTCACCGTCCTTTCCGTCGGCGCCGCGGCGCAGACACTTCCTGAGGGGGGCTCACCGCCTGTGTCGGCCCCGCTGAACCCCAACGACATCGCTATTCTTCACTGGTACCAGGCAAACCAAACAACCACCTTCGGGGGATTCGACTACCCTTACGGGATAGCCTTCGATGGCGCGTGCATCTGGGTGGGTGACATTAACGAAGGAGGCCTGACCAAGATGAGGGCAAGCGATGGTGCCGTGCAACTAACGATCAATCTCGGGACGACACTGGGCAGTTTAGCCTTTGACGGAGCAAACATGTGGGTCACGAACGGCACCGATGGTGTGAGCAAGGTTCGGGCCAGCGATGGGACGGTCGTGGGCGGCCCATTTGCTGTGCCCTCCGACCCATGGGGCGTCGCTTTCGACGGAACCAACATTTGGGTCACGGAGAGTAACGGCAACAGCGTAGCCCTTTTGCGCGCTAGCGACGGTGCGATGCTGGGTACGTTTACTGTGGGCTTCGAGCCGAACCAAGTAGCCTTCGATGGGTCCAACGTTTGGGTATCGAACTTCGGCAGTAACACCGTGACGAAACTTCTGGCTAGCAATGGGGCCTTGCTGGGGACATTCAATGTTGGTAATGAGCCTACCGCTCTCGTCTTCGACGGAGCCAACATGTGGGTGACCAATTGGGGCAGCGGTACCGTGACTAAGCTGCGCGCCAGTGACGGCGCAGTCCTCGGTACCTTCCACGTTGGAATCGAACCGGGCGGTGCCACGTTCGATGGAACGCACGTCTGGGTTTCGAACTACGGTAGCAACACCGTGACCGAACTCTTGGCGAGTGACGGCTCAACGGTTGGCACTTGGGCCGCCGGTCAGCATCCTTATCCTATGGCGTATGATGGAGCCAACGTCTGGGTTGTCAACCACACCAACGGCGGTACTGTCTCGAAACTCTAATTGGGAATCGGGGGTGGGGCAGGGCTTTCGACGGCCCTGCGCCACACCTGATCGCGCAAGGCGCCATCCAGATGGCACACTCGAGATGAACTGCCTGGGGATGACGGGGCGTTTCGGCACGGTGCATGGCTCATCCGAGTGGAATAAACCTAATGCGGCTTCTGTGCCGCGGCGGCGCGCTGGCCCGCTTGATCTTCCTGATCCCCATAGTTTCTCCGCGTCTTACCGTTTTGGCCTCCGGTTCTCGCTATAGACAGTGAGAGCAAGAACGAACGGCCCGAGCCTGAGCGGGTTGGAGCGTCCGAATCAGCAAGGCAACCGCCGCTCGTCGCGGTGACCGCTATTGTGGGTCCTCAAAATCCCAACCGGCCGGGAAAAGGGGTGGTTTCCGACGACTCGCGCCCTCTTTCTCCGCTAATCGCAGGCGGGCTCCCGACGGTCTTGAAGTAGCTCTGGCAGGCTTAGGCCATTGACCCCTGGAGGGAGGGTGCGACGTAGAGCGAAGGGTCAACGCCGATGCACGCATGCGGCTGTCTGCCAACGATAGCGATGGAGGCCACCGACGCGCGGCATGCCCACCACGTTGTCCGAATCGGTTTGTCTCCCTTCGAGAGCACGCCCCTCGGGCGTATCTTTGCTCAGGGCACCATGAACACGATCCTCGTGGTAGTAGCGGATGTACTCTCGAACAAGCCGCCGCACATGGGGCTCGCTCAGCACGATCACGTGATCGAGCAGCTCTCTGCGACAGCTTCCAACCCAGCGCTCCGCCGCGCCGTTCTGCCAGGGACTGCGGTAGGCCGTTCGAATCAGCTCGCTGCCCAAGCGCTCCAGCATCCGCGCGACCTCACCGCTGAATTTGCCGTCACGATCAAAGATCAGATCTCTGGGTGCACGATCTTCCGGGAAGGCTTCTCGCAGTTGCTGCGTGATCCACTGCGCGGTAGGATGCTCGGTGGCATTGAAGTGCAGGATTCTCCGGCGACCGTGGCTAATCACGAAGAAGCAGTAAAGCACGCGGAAGGTCGCCGTGGGCACGATGAAGAAATCCATCGCGGCGATTGCTTCGCGATGGTTCTTGAGAAAGACGGCTCTGCGCAGGAATCTGTGAAGAGGTGTGAATTGATGCGGTTGCGGTAGACTGGCGGGTTGCCAAGCGACAATGACTTCACGAGGATTCTGAACTGGCCCGGGTACCGGGTCTACCGACACGAGATCGATGAGCGCGGGAAGAAGCTGACCCTTTGGGTTCGGCGTAAGCGGAGCAATCGGAAGATCGAGTGCTCCGGCTGCGGTCGGAAGTTCCGTGAGTTCTATGACATAAGCGAGCGGGCGGTGCGGGACCTTCCCTGGAGCACATTTCAGACCACGGTGTACATCGAGATCTACCGGGTGAAGTGCCCGGCCTGAGGGGTGAAGCGGGAGAAGGTGCTGCAACTACCGAGCAAGGCGCCGTTCTCGAAACGCTTCGAGGAGGCGGTGGGCGAGGCCTGTGAGAGCGCCTCGGCGCGGCAAGTGGCGCGGCGGTTCCAACTCCGGGCGAGCACGGCGCGGGCCATCGACCTGCGCTACATGGAGCGGTGGGCGGCCGGGAGAAGAAAGCCGACGCTGCGACAAATGGGGGTGGACGAGATCTACCTGGGGAAGAAGCAGAAGTTTGTGACGGTGGTGAGCAATCTGGAGAGCCGAGAGCCGTTATGGTTCGGGGAAGAGAGGAAGAAAGAGACGCTGGATGAGTTCTTCCGCAGGCAGTTGAGCCGGAGACAGCGGGGGAGGATCGAGGCGGCCTGCCTGGACATGTGGGAGCCCTACCGGTCGAGTCTGAGCCAGTGGGCACCGGGCTGCCGGATGGGTGTACGACAAGTTCCACATCCTGCAGCACGCCAATAGCGCGATCGATGAAGTGCGGCGCGCTGAATTCTTCCGCCACGGTGGGTGGAAGCGGGAGATGGTGAAGGGCAAGCGGTGGCTGCTGTTGAGTCGCTGGGTGAATTTGAATACGGAGAAGAAACGGCAACTCAACCAGCTCTTCAGCCTGAATCGGCGAGTGATGAAAGCATACCTGCTCAAAGAGAGCTTGAGCCGGTTGTGGGAGTATCGCTATGAGGGCGCGATGCTGCGCTATCTGCAGAGCTGGATCGACCAACTGCGATGGCAGCGCCTGAAGCCCTTCGAGAAACTAGCAGGAATGCTGCTGGATCATCTGGAGGGTGTCTTGAACTACTGCCGGACGGGGATCGCGATGGGCGTGGTGGAAGCGATCAACGGCAATATCAAGGCCCTGCTGCGACGCGGCCGAGGCTATAAAAACCTCCGCTACCTGCTCCTGAAGGCTCAGCGCATGGCCGTCACCCGGACAGAATTCATCACCATCAGGAAAGCAGCCTAAAATGCAGTCGCCTACTAATTCTCGCGCAGAACCAGAAAGACTAACCAGCCCTTGCCGGATTGCCTGTGCCGGTCGATTTGAGCAAGATATCGGGAGACCGTGCATTCAGAGATTTTGAACCCCAGCTTCAAGAGCTCACCGCGGATCCTGGGAGCTCCCCAAGTCGGATTCTCCGCAACCATCGACCGGATCAGCCTCCGCAGCTCAGCGGTGATTTTCGGCCTGCCCGGGCGATGGCGAGAAAGGAAGCGCCAGTACCAGCGGAACCAGGTGCGATGCCAGCTCACGACCGTCTCCGGCTTTATGATTAGCAGCACGCTCGCCCATCTCGACCATAGGCGCTGGAGGGTCAGCCAGAATAGGCGATCCCACCGGCTCAACTTGGGTCGAGGGTTCTTGCGTGTGAGAACAGCGAGCTGCTGCCGTAAAGCAGCGAGCTCAAGTCCGAGATCGTTTCGAGATCGGAAGAACGCGCCGACCAGGAAGGAAAACACAAGAAAAGCCGGGTCATTCAATCAGCTTACATGACCGACTCAAACGCGGCTGACTTGTCTGCAAGGCACTGATTCTACGACCCGACATGATTTTGACGACCTACAGGAATTGGAGCGCCGAGGCGATCTCACACGAGAGGAATACTACGACAGCGAGTTAGCCGATCACTTGCGAACAATTGTCCGGCGCGGGCTGGAGAGTGATCTGACCGGAACCGAGACGACCAAGGAAGCCCGCGAAGTCGCCCGCACGATCATTGACGGTGACCTGGAATGACCAGCACCCGTTCTTAGCATCTCAAAATGGCCCCTGTCAAAATGACACTGTCAAAACGAGCCGTGGGTGTTGCGATATCTCAAAAAGCATAGGGCACTGGTGTCCAAGTGAAGTTTATGAGACGGCAGTCGAAGCGTGACTTGAGGTGGGCAGGGTAACTCGGGGTTTGGGCCAGCCAGGATGGTTAGGTTATCCCGCGCCCTCGGAACCGTCATGAGCCTGACGGCCTCGCCGCCCTGCCAAGTTCCAACAGTACACGAATGGAAAAGAAACAGTGGCAGCCCGCAAACCCTCGATGGACTCTGGAGGGGCGAGCATTGAATCCGGCTGGGGCCTGCAAGCTGCCGGGTACAGCCTGTCCCACGACGCCTCAATTGACAAGCGTCCAACTCGCTATCACCTGCTCTGCCAGAGCACGCTGGGCAGTGTATGATGCACTCCACTTGCAAAGGCGGGGGGAGCGGCATGCCACAAACGAAGCTCCAGAATTTCGGAGTATTCAGCCAAGAAAAGAGCGGCCCGATATGGAAGGGATTTTTCGACGATCTCGAAGAGGCGAAGCGGTTCGCTCGCGCTTGTGCCGCGAGCGGGGAACTGGAGTTCTTCGTTTACAGCTTGCTCAGCGGTTCTGAGGTCGCACGGTACTTCCCGAAGAAGCCCAGCACGTCAATGGCCGGAGACTAGCAACGCAGAATTAGCGGACTACCTGTCAAAATGACTCCTGTCAAAATGACCCCTGTTCGTAGCACGTCAAGATGTCAAAATGACCCCTGTCAAAATGACCCCTTGACAAGCTGGGATATGGGTGATAGAAGTACCCACGCAAGATGGCAGCCGGCCAATTTCGGGGTCACGACGCCTGTATCGACGCAGCCTCTCTCTGGCATATCGGGCAAATAACTCTTTCAGTCAGCCGTGGCGGTGTGCTCCGGTTTGCCAGTCGCTAGCGTCCTCTGGGGGAACCCATCCGCAATCCAGCTAGTGCTCGGCGGTTTCGTGCAAAAAGGCTGATAGGTGTTTTCAGGATTGTAGCAGGTCTGCTTTGCCTTGTCGCGAGTACATTCCGCGTCGGCATCAAAGGCCCCGCTGCACGTCGCAGCCCGGAAGCGAGCCTCGCGGTTGCGATGCTGTCTCTTCCGCAAGGGCAGACGTTGCCAGTGCCCGCCCTTGCGCAACTTCGTACGCGACGAACCATGGGTGGACACTACTGCCGGCGTCCACTCAGATTAAGACTTACTATCTCGCCGAGTGCCTTCAGGGCACGTGTGACGGTACGATCGCCTTTCAATCGGACTCCTCCGGTGATGCGGTATCGTGCGCGACGCAAAACGGCTATGTTGTCACGGACATCACGGGACAGATCGTGGACCAGAGCGGCAACGTCGACGCGACTGCACTGGCGGACTGGTGCAATAATCACCCCACCTGCAACCGGTGGCGTAGCTGTTCGCGAATACGGCCCGCTCCGATCTGTCGTGCGGCCCTCCGGTTCCGTCGAGGTCTTGTCTGGAGGCGGTTTGCCGGGTCTCCAATTTGACCGCTGGCGACTGTCTCAAGCGCGGGAGATGTTCGACTTAAGGAGATTTCCGATGTCGATGTGGCGTCCCGATCCCACGTTCTACCCTTCACCCAAGATGGCCATGCAGGCACCGCCGGAAAAACTGGCCTTCGTCGCCATGCTCAATGCCAAAGACAACGGCCGTCACGACGCCTTAGGCGTAGTGGACGTCGATCCCGAATCCTCGGGCTACGGAAACATCGTCGGCCAAGTGGACA
>Ga0210398_10004049_pt1 | contig 13874 bp, 10 predicted proteins | sample IncBWC4OmetaG_FD_161047 | JGI IMG/M metagenome (GOLD analysis project Ga0210398, IMG submission 161047) | Forest soil microbial communities from Barre Woods Harvard Forest LTER site, Petersham, Massachusetts, United States - Inc-BW-C-4-O | ecosystem: Environmental > Terrestrial > Soil >...
CGGCGGCAAAAGCATCCTCGACTTGATGTAGATCAAAGTCGCCGCCATATAAATAAAATCCGCCGACACATCCACATTCAACTCTTCCAATTTGTGTAAATATTCGAGATATTGCGCGGTAATCAACGAAATCTGAATATCATGAATATTCATCTCCTGCTTCCTGATCAAATCAAGCAGAAGGTCCAGCGGCCCCTCATACAAAGGTATGTGCACCTTGTAAGCCGCATCCCGCGTCAATTTATTCCCCGGTGTCGCCATATTTTTCTTCTCTATGTCCTCTGTGCTCTGCGTACCCGCGGTGTAAACTCTGTTTCTATCTCTTTGCTGCTCTTTACTTCGATTTCTCTCCCGTCTCTCAATCATACACTGCTTCCCCGCGTCTCTGACCGACTGCAACCCTCATTTCTTCTTCAGCTCCGCATCCCAGTTCATCACCAAAGTTAGTGGCACTCCGAGCGATGAGGAATTGGTACCGAACACCATAAAGCGCTGCCCATCTTGGGTTACGTCGTACAAACTCCCCAGCACCGGGCCAGACGGAACCGAAAACAGCGCATGCGGCGCACTCAGCGCCAGTTCCTGTCCTTTTTCTTCCACGCCCACGGCCATCAAGCTCTTCCGTTGGAGCGAAATGTAGAACAATTCTTTCCCATCTCCGCGCCAATGGGGGTTTGTCCCGCCTTCCGTGGACACCAGGCATTTCCTCGAGGCATCGGGGAAGCGCGTCACAAATATTTCTAACTGTCCCGATTCATTCGAGCGGTATGCCACCGATTTGCAATCGGGCGAGAACGCCGATTCGGCGGAAAACTGCGATTGCACTAGCGGGAAGGGCTTCTGGCCTTCAGGTAAGGGAAGAATCCAGACGGAGGCTTTTGCCGTGCCAAGGCCACCGATTGTAGGCCAGGTATCGTCCATCACGGCACGCCGATTCGGGATGCTCCGGCAGAAAGCTGCGCTGGCAAAATCTTAATCGCTACGGTGGGCTCGAGCCGCGTATCTCGCGCCCGATACACCTCACCCATCCCGAGCGGCCCCGTTATCTCGTAAGGTCCCAGTCTTGACCCGGCAGCAAGGCCCATAGTCGCCGCGGATTATATCTCTATTCTCTTTGTGTAGGGTGGCTCTCTAAGCTCACGTTCGAGGACGCATGTTTCTCGGGATTTTCTCTTTTCTGTACCCTCTGTAAACTGCGAATCCTTTTCTTCTTCTTTACTTCCTTATTTCATTAACCCGTCTCTTTTCTTCTTCCAACCAAACACCGCCTCCCTCACCCTCTCCATTGTCTTCATTGCCTCAACTCGCGCCCGCTTCGACCCCTCATCAATCAGTTCCAGCACCCGCCCAGGATGCCTCTCATACTCCACCCGCCGTTCCCGTACCGGCGCAATCCACTGAATCAAATGATCCGCCATCTTCGCCTTGCACTCAATGCACCCAATCCCCGCCGTCCGGCACCCGTGCGCCGCCCAAGCCAGCGTCTCCGCGGAAGAGAACAGTTTATGCCAGTCGTACACTGGACACACGTCCGGATTTCCCGTGTCCGTCCGCCTCTTCCGCGCCGGGTCCGTCACCATCACTTTCGTCTTCTTCCGTATCTCCTCATCCGTCTCACTTAAAGTAATCGCATTCCCATAACTCTTCGACATCTTCCGCCCATCCAACCCCGGTATTCTCGGCGTCTTCGTCAGCATCACTCCCGGCTCCACCAATGATGGCCTGTAGGGAAACAGATTGGCTAAGTCGCCTACCTTCGCATGCAAATTATCTACGCCGATTTCGACTGCGACTCTCCTGACCTCACCTCTAAACTTGTCCGGGTCATGTCGGTCCCACGGCTGTATGCCAAGCAGCCTCGCAGGCTTTCGCATCGAGGTGTCATCGGCGAACAACGCGGGATCGAGGTCAAGTCCGTAAAAAACCGAAAAGCGCCGGACAATCTCCCGGCTCAACTCCACATGCGAAACCTGATCCTCCCCCACCGGAACAAACAACGCCTTTCCCTCTTTACCAGGGATAGCGGGCTCGCTGTAAATCACAATATCCGCCGTCTGCAAACACGGATACCCCAAAAATCCGTAATTGTGCAGGTCCTTATCCTTGACATTCTCCAAAGCTTCTTTATACGTCGGCACGCGCTCCAACCAGCTCAAAGGCGTCACCATCGACAACAACAAATGCAACTCCGCATGCTCCGGCACCAAAGACTGCTGAAAAATCACCGACTTAGCCGGATCCAACCCCGCCGCTAAATAATCCGTCATAATCTCAATCGTGTTCTGCGCCACACCCGACGTATCCGCATAGTCGCTGGTCAAAGCATGCCAATCTGCAATAAAGTAAAAGCACTCATACCCTGGGTCATTTTGTAACCGCACCCAATTCTCGAGCGCCCCAAAGTAATGCCCAATATGCAGCCTACCCGTAGGCCGCATCCCGCTAACCACCCGACTCCTGTTCTTCCCCGCAGCCCCGGTCGTCAATCCCAGCTCCTGTTCCTTCTCTTCTCGGTACTCAGCGTCACTCAGAATCTCTGCGATAAACTCTTTCTTTCCTTGGTGACGCAGCTACTCCTGGCCGCGCTCTTCGCTCCCCGCCCCCTCTATTTCAGAATCTCTCGCGCAATGATCGTCCTCTGGATCTCGCTCGTCCCCTCGTAAATCGTAATCACCCGCGCATCCCGGTACATGCGCTCAACATCTGTCTCCCGCGAATACCCCACGCTCCCATGAATCTGCACCGCCTTAGCGACCACCCGGTTCACCATCTCGCTGGCATAAAGCTTGGCCTTCGACGACGCCGCTCCCAGCTTCCCCGGGTGCGTATCCTTGAGCCAGGCCGCATGATAGACCAGCCCGCGCGCCGCCTCGATCTCCGTCTGCATGTCCGCCAGCATCCACTGAATCGCCTGAAACTCCCCAATCGTCTTCCCAAACGCCCGCCGCTGCTTGGCGTACTTCACCGACTCGTCCAAAGCCCCCTGCGCGAGCCCCACGGCCAGCGCACCAATCCCGATTCGCCCGCCGTCCAGCGCGCTGAGCGCAATTTTCAGCCCCTGTCCTTCTTCGCCCAACCGGTTCTCGCGCGGCACTTCGCAGTCGTTCAGCAAGATCTCCACCGTCGGCGAGCTCCGCTGCCCCATCTTGTCTTCGTGCCGCCCAACCTTGAATCCTGTAAACCCCGGCTCAATCAAAAAGGCTGTAATGCCCTTGCCACCCGCCTCAAGGTCGGTCTTTGCGAACACAACAAACAGCCCCGCCACGCTCCCGTTCGAGACCCACGTCTTCGTCCCGTTCAACCGATACACATCCCCGCCGGGCGTCCCCAGCGGCGTGCCGCCCCAGCTTGCGGGCGCCAGTCCCGGCCCCGGCGACGTTCTCACCCCGAGCCCGGACCCAACGCGATTCACCGCCACTGCGCGCGCCTGAATCCCCGCCGCGTCGGAACCAGCCGCCGGCTCCGTCAAACAGAACGCACCAAGAGTTTCTCCCGTAGCCAAGCGCCGCAAATATTTCTTCTTTTGCTCCTCTGTGCCAAATTTTATCAGCGGCACCTGTACCGCCGAATTCGTTACGCCCAGCGAGGTAGCCATTCCCGCGTCCACACGCGCCACTTCTTCCAGCATCAGCACATAGGAAAGCGTATCGAGCCCCGGCCCGCCCCATTCTTCGGGAATCATCATCCCGCAGCAACCCAGCTCCGCTAGCTTTTTGATCTCCTCGACAGGAAAACGCTCTTCACGGTCGCGCTGCTTTACCGAAGGCCGCACCTCGGCCTCCATGAATTGGCGAACCGTATCCCGAATCAGTCTGTGGTGGTCGTTAAGCGAAAAATCCATCGTCTCATTGTACGCGGGGTACGCACGATGCTAACACGGCCTGAAGTGCTCTCCCAACTCGCAGAATTCAGCCTACTGGCGTTTTCTGAACTTGGCGATCAGCCAATCCGCGCAGTAAAGACCGCCAAGCTACAGCTTGAACAGTTCGCGTAGGCGCTTGGCTTGGACGCGGCTTACGGGGACTTCCGTGGATTTTTTGTCGTTCATTTTCAGGATAAACGTGGAGTTGAACCACGGCACAACTTCCTTGATGTGTTGCGTGTTCACGAGAAACGAGCGGTGCGGCCTCCAGAACGACTCCGAATCGAGCGTGGCGTTCAACTCCTCCAGGGTGCGGTAATTCGACGAGCCTTCCACGTCTTTCGTCACCACCATAATCGCGCTGCCCTCAGTCGTCGCAAAAATGATGTCTTCCCCGTTCACGAGCAACAGCCGCTGCTGCGATTGCACCAGCACTTTCACCTTTTGCGGCGTACTCTTCGCCGCGCCGAGCTGGCTCACGAGCTGTTCCAATCGATCCGTGGCCGACGTTTGCGTATCCAGCATTTTTCGCGCACGCTGAATAGCCTTAGCGATGCGCGCCTTGTCAAACGGTTTCAATACGTAGTCCACGGCGTTCACGTCAAAGGCCTGCACCGCGTATTGATCGAACGCCGTCGCAAACACCACGTGCGGCATCTTCATTTTTCGTTCGACGATCTTCTTCAGCACGCCAAACCCGTCGAGCCCGGGCATCTGCACATCGAGAAAAACAAGGTCGGGGGAGTGCTCCTTGATCAACGCCACGGCTTCCACGCCGTTTTTCCCTTGCCCGATGACGTTGATTTCGGGAAACGCCTTAAGCAAAAACGCGAGTTCGTCCCGCGCCGGCTTCTCGTCATCCACGATGATGGTGTTAATCGGCATGCTCTGGCAATTCCCAAGCGCCGCGCTAAAGCCCGGCCTCTACAGTGTATGATATCGCCGGAGAAAGCGTACGAAACTATGCCGCCCAAAGCAGCCAGCCGCACCACCGCCAAAATCCTTCGCAGCAAAATGATTTACAAGGGCCCGGTCTTCGGCATTCGCCGCGATGAAATCACCGAGCCCAGCGGCCTGCGTGTTACGCGCGAAGTCATCACGCACCCCGGCTCCGTGGTGGTTCTACCCGCACTGCCCGATGGCCGCATCCTCCTGATTCGCCAGTATCGCCACGCGGCTCGACAATTTCTCTGGGAACTCGTCGCCGGCCGCATCGACAATGACGAAAACCCCCGACGCGCCGCTGCGCGCGAGCTGATCGAAGAAACCGGTTACCGCGCTAAACGTTTCCACGTCTTCCTCGACATTTTCCCCACGCCCGGTTTTCTCGAAGAACGCATGTACATTCTCCTGGCCGAAGACTTGACGCCGGGTGAAGCCGAGCCGGAAGAAGACGAAAAAATCACCTCAAAAGCGTTCACCCACGGCGAAATCGAGCAGATGATTCGCCGGAATAAGATTCGCGACGGCAAATCCATCGCTGGCATCCTGTACTATCTGCGCTTCCTGGTAAGACCCTGACTCCGCGGTTGACAGGCTCTTATCAATCTTCTACACAGTTAATGCATGACCCGACCAAGGATCTCCTTCTTAGCCATGACCCTGGGCCTCCTCCTGGTTCTGGGGATTCCAAGCCGGGCGAGCGACCGCAATCAGAATTGGATTGAGATTCGATCCCCGCACTTCACAGTGCTGAGCAACGCCGGCGAAAAGGAAGGCCGGCATGTAGCGGCCCAGTTTGAAAACATCCGAGCCCTCTTTCATGCAGTGTTTTCGAAGGCGCGCGTCGATCCGGGAAAGCCGACCATCATCTTCGCCCTGCGCAACGAAGACTCCCTGAAGATTTTCCTGCCGAGCTATGGCACGAACCCGAACGCAACAAAACTCGCCGGCCTCTTTTTAGCTCGCCCGGATATGAACTTTGCGCTCGTGCGGACGGACGCATCGAGTACCGCGTCGAATCAGTACCATACGCTCTACCATGAGTACACTCATTCGATACTGCGGATGAATTTTCGCGGCCTTCCTCTCTGGCTGGATGAAGGTTTCGCGGAGTTCTACGGAAACACACAGTTCGAGAGCCACACTGCCAGTTTCGGCATGCCTGAAGCGAACCTCCTTCGCTTGCTCCAGCGAGAGCAACTCATCCCTGTGGCCACGCTTGTCAGCACGGACTCTTCGTCTCCGCTGTACAACGCGCGCGAACACTCTGGGATGTTCTATGCCGAATCGTGGGCTATCGTTCACTATTTTATGCTGTCGCCGGACGTAAAAAAGGACGCGCTACTGGATAAGTTTCTCGCGGCGCTCCAATCGACCGACGACCCCATAGAAGCAGCGCGCCAATCTTTCGGAGACTTGCGAAAGTTCGCCGACAAGCTGGAGGCTTACGCGCGTCAACCCACTTTCTACTTCGCGCACTTTCCTCTCGAGAGCGGCTTTTCGGAGAAGGACTTTTCGGCACGCGCTCTCCCTCTGGCGGAAGCCCTGACACAGGAAGCAAACTTTCTTCTTCGCAACGGCAGCCAGAGCGAGGCGTTGAATCTTTTGCACCAAGCGGAAGATGCCGATCACCAACTCCCTGCCCTCCACGAGGCTTTGGGCTACTATCATTTTCTAGGTGCGGACAACGAAAACGCAGAGAAGGAATTCGACGAGGCGCTTTCGCGGGATCCCCAAAATGCCGCATCGTATTATTACAAGGCGGAGATCCTCTACCGCAAGAGTGGCTATAGCAAAGACGCGACTTCTCTCATTCGCACTGATCTTGAGAAGGCGGTTGAATTCGATCCCAACTTCGCTCCCGCGCACGCCTTCTTATGCATTGCATACACCGAGGCGGATGAGACCAAGCCCAAATCCATCGCCGAAGCCAGGCGAGCCATTGAACTTGAGCCCGGCAACCTGGGGTATTACGTCGATCTGGGCAGAGCCGCCCTCGCGAACGGAAAGACCATGGACGCCCAGACCGTCGCCGAACGAGCGCAGAAGGCAGCCTCGACGGCCCGCGACCGAGCGCTGGCCGCAAATTTTGCAAAACGAGTGGCTAACTATAATAGCCGAGCGGCCGGCAAAATCGTCGATGCCGAACCCGCTCCTCCGGCTGCCTCCGACGATTCTCTGAGCGGGCCCAGCGGCGCAAATGCCGAGGGACGAATCACGGAATTAATCTGCGGAAAACCGCCCGAAGTCTTGCTGACCCTGGCCACGGAGAAAGATCAAATGCTGCTGCACGTCGCGGACATCTCCAAAATCGAGATACAGGCCGCAGGCCAGGTTTCCAACTCCAGCGCCACACCTTGCGCGCAGTGGAAGGACCGGAAAGTTAAGGTTACCTTCGATCTCACGCCGGACGGAACGGCCCATGGCGAGTTGCGAAGCATTACATTCTTTTAGGATCATGCGAGTTTCGATTTGAGCCTTCCGAACACGTCCACAGTGGCCACTGATTTGGGCAATCTCAACTTGAGCGAAATCGAACCACAAATCCCGTCGAAAAACGGCGCTGCCCCCGTGTGGTGGCGTATTCTCTTTGCCGGAACGGTTTTTCTAGGCTCGTTTCTTCTTTTTCTGATCGAGCCGCTCTTCGCCAAATCAATTCTTCCGTGGTTCGGAGGCTCGGCGTCGGTTTGGGCCACATGTCTGGTCTTTTTTCAAACCGCACTTCTGCTCGGCTATCTCTACGCCGACGCAACCACTCACCGCCTTACGCCAAAACGCCAATCCACTACGCACTTGGGGCTTCTTCTCGTCAGCCTTCTATGGCTGCCCATCGCTCCACAAATTTCCTGGCGTTCGGACGTGCAAGTCGACCCCGCCTGGCGCATCCTGGGACTCCTCACATTTTCTATCGGCCTGCCTTTCGTGCTGCTCAGCGCTACCAGTCCTTTGCTGCAAACCTGGTACGCACGCCGCGCTTCCGGCCGCTCGCCGTACCATCTTTTCGCTCTCTCCAATCTCGCTTCTCTGCTTGCCCTCTTGAGTTTTCCGTTTCTGATCGAACCGCGTCTCTCTTCGCGCCAGCAATCCATCCTCTGGTCTTCGGCGTACGCCCTTTTCGCAATGTGCTGCTCTCTATCCGCGTGGTTCAACCGCATCAACCGAACGGCTCCGTTCGCTAGACACCAAGCGGCGGCAGTTGCAGAAGAAAAAGGGCTGCCGACCTTCCGCACAAAACTTCTGTGGCTTGGTCTTTCCGCCTGCGGCTCGATGATGCTTCTGGCAGTAACGAACCACCTGTCGCAAAATGTCGCGCCGGTGCCGCTCTTGTGGGTTGTTCCGCTCGGGCTCTATTTGCTTTCCTTTGCGATGGTGTTTGCCAAACGCCAGTTTTATTCGCGCTGGTTTGTTGCCAGACTGCTAGCCGTTGCACTGGGTACAGCGGGCTATGCCATCTATGATTCTTCAATCACACAGGCAATTCAAATCAGCGTGCCGCTTTTCTGTTGCGTGCTCTTTGTTGTCTGTCTTTTTTGTCACGGCGAACTGGTCGAGCGAAAACCGGCGGTGCCTTACCTGACGTCGTTTTATCTGCTCATTGCTCTCGGAGGCGCACTGGGCGCGGTCTCGGTTGGATTGCTTGCTCCCCACATTCTTTCCGGCATCTACGAACTGCCGATGACCCTGCTGCTGGCGGCTTTTTTAGGGGTCGTCGTGATTTGGCTCGAAGGATGGTCGGCGCGATTTTTTTGGGCGAGTATGACCGTTGCGATGTGTGCGGTGCTTGTTTTGAACGTTCGAACGACGCGGCAGGGTACGGTCGCGATGATGCGCAATTTTTACGGAGCGCTTCGCATTCAGGAATTCAAAGCGGGCCGTCTCCTCCCCTACCGGACTTTGCTGCACGGAACGATACAGCATGGCGCGCAATATCTTTCTTTCCCGGAAAACCGTAACCCCACGACTTATTACGGAAGAACATCAGGGGTCGGTGTGGCTCTCGAGTATTGTTGCGACGGGCCGAAACGCATCGGGGTGATCGGTTTGGGAGCAGGAACCCTCGCAGCGTACGGAAAACCTGGCGATGCGTTCCGCTTTTACGAGATTAATCCGCAGGTCATCGATGTGGCGAACAGCTGGTTTTCCTTTCTCAAGCAGAGTCCGGCAAAGACCGAGATTATTATGGGAGACGCGCGGCTTTCGCTGGAAAGCGAGCCGCCGCAGCAATTTGATGTCCTGGCTGTCGATGCCTTCTCCGGTGACGCCATTCCTGTGCACCTGCTCACCAAGGAGGCTTTTGCCGTTTATTTCAGGCACCTGAAGCCGGACGGCATCCTCGCGGTGCATACCTCGAACACCTATCTCAACCTGGCGCCGGTCGTGAAACTGTTGGCCGAAGACGCCGACTATCCAGTACGGCTGATTGCGAGCGACGAAGATGCGCCAAGGATGATCTCCTCGGCAGATTGGGTGCTGGTAACGCGAAATCAGGAATTCTTGAATAAGCCGGACACCTTCGCGGGCAGCGAAAGCATCGAGGTTCCGGCGCATTTGCGTCTTTGGACCGACGGGTACAACAATCTTTTCGAGATTCTTCGCCCGGTGCGCTATTCGACGCAGCAAACCGGTGGTTGGTAATCTCGATTTTCGCGGATACGCGCGCGCGAAACAAATGATTCAGGATGTGAAACGAGAACAGGCAAACCCTGTGTTCGATTTCAGCTACCGGCCTGTGGCGACTTGCGTCTTCCCTGGAAGCACTTGCGCTTCTTGCACTTAAAACGTTTTTGTAGACGAATATACGTGTATTTTCGCACACGGAGAGCTAAGAATGTTCTCTTGACTGAATGCCTCATTCTGGTACACTCCGCGCAATTTATTGCAGTAGGCGGCTGCGTTTGTCCCAATTTTATCCGCCAAGAGAAACATCCAAGTCTCCATCAGGAGGAGAGAATAGGTGCAAGGAACCGTCAAATGGTTTAACAACTCGAAAGGGTATGGCTTCATAGGGCGCGACGATGGTCCAGATGTATTTGTTCATTATTCCGCGATCGTGGGGGATGGCTACCGCACCTTGCAGGAAGGAGATGCGGTAGAGTTCGAGATTGTCCAGGGGCCGAAAGGCCCCCAGGCAGCGAACGTGCAAAAGCCAGTGTAAGTAAAGCAGGCATCATTGGACCGGCAGAGTGCGCCCCTCTGCTGGTCCTTTTATTTGGTGGGAGGGAGTCGTGATCAGCGGTCGTGACAGGTGACGACCGCTTCGGTGCGGCCGGCTAGGGAGCGGCGAGGCGGCCAATTTGAAGATGGAAGAAAGCCTCCGCATCCGAGTGCATGCAGACTTGGGCATTGGGGGCGCCTGGCTCAGAGCGTGTAAAACCTTTGTCGTCGACCCGGATATGCATCGGTTGGACCGGACAAATCTTTTGATTGAGGATATAGGCTACCGTCACGGGATCGAAGAGGGTGGGCGTTTGCTGGCCCCACTCGTGATAGAGAAGCGTCAGAGCATCCGTGAGCGGAGTCCCCTGCTTGAATAGGAAGGCTCGCTTGACCTCGTCGAGCTTCAATTGCGTGGAATCGAGCGGCATGACATACAGTGGTACACCGGAAAGAAAGAGTTTTGTGGCGGAGGGAATGTCATTGATGATGTTCCACTCCGCGTCTGGTCCGTGCGCCGTAGAGAACCAAAGATCGCCATAGCCGCATTCGATCGAACCACCCATCATCACTACGCGTTTGAGTTTGAGAAAGGTCGTCGGATCTTTGTCGATGAGCGCGCCCACGTTCATCAACGGGCCGATGGCGATCAGCGTGATTTGGCCGGGATAGCGACGAATCTGGTCGAGGATGAAGTCCACTGCGTTGGGATGGACGGCTCTAGCGAAATGGCCAGCCTCCCCGTAGCGGCGCTGATTCATCACATTGGTGGTGTGCGTCGGGGCGCCGGTGAGAACGGGAATGTCGGTTCGGCCAGCTTCGCCGAGAAATCGATCGACGATTTTGGCTCTGGCCTCGGTGTCGCCGAAGGTGGTGGATATGCCGAGAATTTCAAGCTCGGGGCTGCGGAGAGCCAGCGCGAGTGCGAAGGCGTCGTCGATGTCATCGCCGATGTCGGTGTCGATGATGACTTTCTCTGGCGTGCTTGGGACTCGCCGAGACTCTTGCGTTTGGGCGCCGGAAACAGGGCCAATGAACAATGAGAAGAGAATTGCCAAAGTCGAAAAACGCACTCTGCCCTCCAAGTAATGGTTCCGGCCGGCACTCACCGAAATGCAGCCAATTTGCGCACCACTTTCTCGAAAAGAGTCTATCGCACAGCGAGCGTCGGCAATCCTTGATTCTGGCTCATCTCTATCCCGCTCCATACCGCCGAGCGACTCCGGGTTGGCAGCAACTTTGGGTAGACGGTTACAATGACTCGTACGAGGGAATAGTTATGAATCGTCGAGAGGTTGTTGCGCTCGCAGCCGCGGGCATTGCCGCAGGAGTATTAGCATCCGTTCCGTGCGCAAACGCTGTCGATCACGTCCTCAAGTCTCAAATAAAAGCCCTGGCCTTCGATGGCTTCCCGGTTTTTGACCCCAGGCCTGTTTTCGCGCTCGCTGAGGAGCTGTTTCCGGGTAGGGGCGCGGACCTCAGCAACGAGTGGCGTATCCGCCAGTTTGAATACACGTGGTTGCGGGTAGCGTCCCAACACTATGCTGATTTTTGGCAGGTCACCCAAGACGCCCTGGTGTTTGCGGCCAACAGGCTCAAGTTGGAGCTCACTACGGAAACGCACGAAAAACTGATGGACGCCTATCTCAAGCTGAAAACCTGGCCAGACGCCATTCCCGCACTTACATCGTTGAAAAAGTCAGGGTACCGCTTGGCGTTCCTGAACAATTTCACTCCCGGGATGCTCGAGGCTAACATGAGAAACGCGGGGTTGGACGGGATGTTCGACTATGTTCTCAGCAGCGATCAAGTGAAAACGTTCAAACCAGACCCGCGGGCTTACCAGCTGGGAATTGACGAGATGAAACTGAAGCGCGGTGAAATTCTCTTTGTCGCGCATGCCGGGTGGGACGCGTCCGGTGCGAAGCTGTTCGGGTATCCTGTCTACTGGGTGAACCGCCAAAACCTTCCGCCGGAAGAGTTTGGACCACTCCCCGATGGCTCCGGTGACACGCTATCTCAGTTGGTCCAGTTCCTGACGTAACTCCGCTCTGCAACGCGAAGGAACATGGTGACTGGCCGCGTAAACTCCCGGCAAGCACGCTATAGGAAACTGCGGATGCACAGCCCTTAATTCACGCCCGTGTTTTTCGCTGGCTTATAGCTTTATAATCTGCCCATGGACAACAAACAGATTGCCCGCATCCTCCGCGAAACCGCGCAACTTCTGGAAATCGACGGGGCCATTATTGGCAGGTACCGCAGCTACGAAAAGGCTGCCGAGCTGATCGATGGACTTCCGGAATCAATCGAGCAGCTTGTTCGAGAGCCGGAAAAATTGGAAGAGCTTCCGGGAATTGGCGAGCGCATGGTGGAACATCTACAGGAAATCGTTAAGACCGGCGATTATGCGCTTAGGAAAAAGCTGCTGAAGAAATATCCAGCAACGATTCTGGATTTGCTTCAACTGCAATCGCTCGGGCCCAAGAAGGTGGCGTTTCTGTGGTCCCACTTCAAGACGGCTACCGTCGCCGATGTGGAGAAGATCGCGAAGGAAGGCAAACTTCGCGACCTTCCTGGTTTTGGCGAAAAGAGCGAACAAAATATTCTCAAGGCCATCGAGGTGTTCAAAAAATCTTCGGGTCGGTTTCACCTTGATAAGGCGGAGGTCGCGGCCGCGGAAATCGTTGCGCATATCAAGAAAGCTGGAAAGGCTGTGGAGGACGTGACTCCGGCGGGGTCACTGCGGCGCGGCAAGGAGACCGTGGGAGATTTGGATTTGCTGCTGACGCTTGGTGCGGGTCACACCTCGCAAAAACAGGTTGATGCGCTGGCCAAGCATATATTGGAGTTTCCCGGGATTGACCAGACATTGGCGCATGGGGAGAACAAGGTCAGCTTTACGCTCCAGAACGGATTGCAGGTGGATGTGCGGCTGCTCGAAAAGGAAAGCTTTGGCGCGGCGTTGCTCTACTTCACTGGATCGAAGGAACATAACGTTGCGCTGCGCGGGCGCGCCAACGATATGGGTCTAACTTTGAACGAGTACGCGCTGGCGACGCTCAAGGGCGAAAAGCCGGTCGCCAGGCGGACAGAGGAGGAGATCTACGGAAAGCTGAAGCTGGACTACATACCGCCCGAGCTGCGCGAAAATACTGGCGAAATCGCCGCAGCGGAAGCGCACAAACTGCCGAACTTGATTGAATTGAAAGACATGAAGGGCGATTTGCAGATGCACACCACGTCCAGTGATGGAAAGAATTCCATCGAGGAAATGGCCGAAGCCGCGCGCAAACTGGGGCACCAGTACATCGCGATTACCGACCACTCGAAGGCCGTCACGGTGGCCAACGGGCTGGATGAAAAGCGCATGGCAGCGCATATCGAGAAGATTCACGAGACGAGCGACCAGGGGCTTGGGATTCGCGTGCTGGCCGGCGCCGAAGTGGACATCCTGAAGGATGGCTCCCTGGATTACTCGGATGAGTTGCTGCAGCAATTGGATGTGGTGGTGTGCTCGATTCACTCGTATTTCAATCTGGATCGGGCGGCTATGACCGAGCGGATGCTCGCTGCGATTGAAAACCCTTACACGCAGATCATCGCGCATCCGACGGGGCGGCTGCTTTTGCGGCGAGACGCGCTCGACTATGACATGGAAAAAATCCTGGAGGCTTGCGCCAGGCACGGCGTGGCCATGGAGTGCAATTCCTATCCTGACCGGCTGGATTTGAAGGACGTCTATTTGCGGATGTGCAAAGACCGCGGGGTAAAGGTAGTCATTTCGACGGACTCGCACAGCGCGGCCAATCTGTCGTTTATCGGTTACGGGGTGACCATGGCGCGGCGGGGCTGGCTGGAAAAGCGCGATGTGATCAATACCCTGCCAACGGAGCAGTTCCTGGCGGCGCTGCGG
>Ga0210398_10004050_pt1 | contig 13871 bp, 13 predicted proteins | sample IncBWC4OmetaG_FD_161047 | JGI IMG/M metagenome (GOLD analysis project Ga0210398, IMG submission 161047) | Forest soil microbial communities from Barre Woods Harvard Forest LTER site, Petersham, Massachusetts, United States - Inc-BW-C-4-O | ecosystem: Environmental > Terrestrial > Soil >...
CATCTATCGTCATTACAAGGGCCGGGCGGGTCTCCTGACGGCTTTGGCAAATGGGGGATTCGAGGACTTGGCGGCGCGCATCGCGGGCAGACCCTTTTCAGGGAGCGCCGCCGAGCGATTGGCGAAGATGGCGGAGATCTACCTGGATCACGCCCTTAAATATCCACGGCTTTTTGAGCTGATGTTCTTGGAGGAGCGCGAAGGCGCGCGTCGCTATCCAGGAGATTTTAAAGCGGGCCGTTCGCCCACGGCGAGCCTCATGGCGCAGGCGGTACGCGACGGCATCGCCGGCGGCGAATTCCGCGATGATGATGTCTGGGAAATCGTGTTTGAAATGGGCGCGCTCTCGCATGGATTGATCATGCTGTATTTGGGCGGACGCATCGACGTCAGCGCGGCGGGGTTTCGTGCCTTGTATCGCCGCTCCTTCAAAAGGTACATGCGTGGCATTCGCCGTTAACCTTTCCCGCGAGTCCGCACGCCTCGCCGCCGCGGCGATGACGGCCATATTGGTTTGGTTCGGGACCGGCCTCGAGCCCCTATGGCCCCTGCTTTGGTTTGCTCCGCTACCGATTTTGCTGGTTGCCTTGTACAGCTCCGCAGCCAGTTCGGTCCTGTTGGCAGGGTGCGCGTGGCTCTTGGGCAGCCTGAGCATGTGGCGGTATCTTCACGATGTACTGCAAGCGCCCAGCGTCGCGCTCGCGGCAATATTTCTGGGGCCGTCTCTGGTCTTCGCAGCCGCCGTGCTTCTCTTCCGCCGGCTCGCTCGGCGCGGACAATATTGGTTCGCACTGCTGTCAATTCCTTCAATGTGGGTATCAATGGAATATGCGGTAAACCTTTCCTCGCCTCATGGAACGGCGGCCAGCCTGTCCTACTCACAGCTGAAGTTCTTACCCGTGCTGCAACTCGCCGCCGTCACCGGCCCTTGGGGCATCAGCTTTGCCTTATTGCTATTTTCCACATCAATCGCGGTCGGCTTGTTCGTGTGGGTCAAGAATCGGGCGCTGGCCCTGCGGATTCTGGGCGTCGGACTCGGTGCAATCGTATTGATCCTGGCGTTGGGCACGCTTCGACTCTTACTGCCCCTCGGGGGGCCGTCCGTGCGGGTAGGTCTGATTACGTCCGATGAGCCCAGCAACGTGCACGTCGCCGATGATGGCGCGCCGACTGCGCGCTTGTTGCGTGACTACGCGATTGAAGCTGAACGGCTCGCCGCGCGCGGCGCGAGAGTCATTGTGTTGCCCGAGAAACTGGGAGTGTTGGTCGGTCCCGAGGCACGCAGTACTGACAGCCTGCTTCAGGATCTTGCCGATAAAACCAACTCGAGCATTATCGTAGGTCTGATCGAAGTTTCTCCGCCCCTCAAGTTCAACCAAGCGCGGGTGTATTCCCCGGGGGCGCCCCTATTGACCTACGACAAGCAACACTTGTTGCCGCCGTTCGAATCAAAGCTAAAACCTGGGACGACACTGACAGTTTTGGCCCGTCCACCGGCGAGTTGGGGCGTCGCGATCTGCAAAGACATGGATTTCACGCCGTTGTCGCGTCAGTATGGCGCGGCACACATTGGGCTAATGCTGGTACCCGCGTGGGACTTCGATCTAGACAGAACATGGCATGGACACATCGCGCTGATGCGCGGGGTCGAAAGCGGATTTAGCATCGCCCGCGCCGCCAAGCGGGGCTATCTTACGGTCAGCGACAATCGTGGTCGTGTGATTGCAGAGTCGCGGAGCGATTCCGCCTCCTTTGTCACGCTGATAGCCGATGTACCGGAGGTCCACGCGAAAACCCTCTACATCTTCGCGGGAGATTGGTTCGCGTGGGCGGCCCTCGCAATGCTCACGGCGACGCTGATTCAGTGTTGGCGGACTCGGAAGCCGTAGTCCGTTCGCGCTCAGGGCACATCCGAGCGCACTATACGTGCCCTCAGGGCAACCTTGACTTGAGGTGAGGAAGATCGAGGATTCATGAACTTCATTGACGCGGTTCAATCGTGTTTCGTCAAATATGCCGATTTCAAGGGCGCCGCGTCACGGTCCGAGTTTTGGTGGTGGTTTGTGTTCACGCTGATCGTGACCGCAACGCTCGAAGCTCTAAGCCATAGCTTGGCTGCGGTATTCTCTTTTGCGACGTTCCTGCCCAGCATCGCGGTCACGGCGCGTCGCTTGCATGATGTTGACCGCAGCGGATGGTGGCAGCTCTTGTATCTGTTCCCTGTGATCGGCTGGGTGGTCCTGATCTTCTTTTGTGCTGAGCCGACGCAGCCTAATCGATACAGTCGCGAGATATGAGTCGCCGAAGGGCCACGGGATTCACGGAATTCGGTGCGCCGACTGAGACTTGATTCGCGGTCGCCGGCCACTACTGGAACCACAATAGAAGCGCCTTAACTCCAAGGACCGGTTCGATGGCGCTTAAATCGCAGGTCTTCGACGAGCTTCTGCACTTCGCCTCGACCTCGCGATCGAGGTCGACGGTAACCTTAGCGGCCGTCTCCTTCGCCGTCTGCCACTTGTTTGTCATGGGAACCGGCTCGGCGCCCGCCAACGGAACGGCTGATTTGTCAGGCGAGATTCCCCGTCAGATCATTCATTTTGTCGCCGAACTTTGCCGATTCGCGCTGCCCCTTGCCGTGATGGTCGTGGGAATCATCCAGCCGCTCAAAAGACGGTGAGTGACTGCGCTGCCGGCCGGAGCAGCGCCGGATTTTCATAAGGTCCTGTCGATCGCGTTGCGTTCTTCCTCGCTGAGTTCAAAATCAAAAATGCTGAGATCCTCGCTCATATGGATCTCGGACTTCGTGCCCGTGAGAGGAACCACGCCGATCTGGGTGAGATAGCGAAACAGGATTTGCGCCGCCGTTCGCTTGTGAGCTGTGGCCGGGTCGGTCAGGGTTTTATGCGTCAGCAACTGAGGATTGGCGCTTAAGGTCCAGAAGCTCTGATAGATGATTTGCCGTTGATCGCAGTAGGCGCGGATGTCGCGGTCGTAGTTTGTGTCGGCGTAGAAGCGATTTTGAACGACTTGCGGTTTGATTCTGGCGGCCTCCCATAGGCCTTTGAGATCATCGAGACGATAGCAATTGCTGATGCCGAGTTGGCGCACTTGCTCCGTGTCGACGCAAGCCTCGAGGGCGCGCCAAGCCGACAGGGTTTGCGTCATCGTTGGCATTGGAGAATGCAGCAGCACGCAGTCGAGGTAATCGGTTTGCAGGTTCGTTAGGGACACCGCAACCGATTGGGCGACTTGATGTGGCAGCGACGCCTTTCGATCGTAGGGGATTCGGTCCGGGTCTTGCCCGGAGAGCGAGGTGAACTTTGTCTGCAGGTAAAACTCGGCGCGGGTCAGTCCCGGGCCGAGGCCGGCGATGACGCCTGCGCCCACGCCGGCTTCATCGTAGTGTTTCGGTTGGCAGGCCGTGTCGATGGCGCGGAAACCCTTTTGAATGGCGAGGGCCACCAGTCGTGCGGTACTGGTTTTTTTCCAGGCGGTGCCATAGATGATCCTGGGATGAAGGGACGCGTGGGAGTGTGATTGCAAAAGCATTACACGGTTCTCATCCTGCGACGATCGCCAATAGGTCCTTTATGATGAGCAACAAATGGTACGGGTCGCTAGGGCTCGCTTCAAAATCCAAGTGTTCATAGAACGTCCTGGCCTCGTCGTCATTGGCGTGCACCAGCAGCGCTCTGGCGCCGATGGTTTCGGCCGCTTGCGCGGTCCGTATCAGAACATCCTTTAGTAGCGCCGACCCGACGCCTTTGCCATGGATCGACACGTGCACGGCAAGCCGCGCGAGCAGGATTACGGGTATGGGATGTCGCGCTAAGCCTTTCTTGACGCGCTCGGTCGCCGCATCATGCGATACGGATCCAGCCGCAAGACTGTAGTAACCGAGGACGCGCAGGTCTTTTGCGAGAACATAGGTCTGTGCGCTGTTCGCCTGCTGATTGTTCCATGCCTGGCGTATCAGGAAGCGATTTAAATCCTCCTTGCCGCCGTCAAAACGGTCGAGCAGGTGCTTGCGGCGCAGCTTGTCGATCGCGCCGAATTCCCTCACTCAAGAACGCTGGGCGTTCTGAGAAGCTCTTGAAGACGCGAGCGGGATTTCGACGGCGCATCGAGCGCGGCGACGAAGGCGTCATACTGCTTGGCGCTCAGTGAGAATTCGCGCCGGTCGGCGAGAGTCTCGGCGGCCGCGGACAAGCCCTTATCGAGAATGAAGGCACTCACAGTCTTGCGTTCGACCGACGCCGCGCGCTTCAGGATCGATTTCGCCTCGGGTGTCAAGCGAACCTCGAGACGGTCCTCTCGGCGTTTCGTAGAGCCGCGCATCTTGGTGGTCCTCCGTTTCCAATGGGTTTCTTATAACACCCGTACAATGTACGGACAAGATCCGGCCAGCCCTGACAAGTCGTTGCTGGCAATCGGACGAATCGGGCCGCTGCTTCACGCAGCGGCCCAATAGTGCCCGGCCGAGGGCACCGTCTTGTGCTTTGCGCTCGGTGCCGTTAGTCAATCCTCTCGATCCGAGTCGCCATAGTCGCGCTGACCGTCTGCGCGCCGCAGTATGTGCCGAAACACGTACGCGCCTACCTGTCGCCCTTGCTCACCACCTATTTCTTGATCGAAGCGGAAATGGATTCCGCCGTAGACACGTGCATCGTTGATGTCATTGGTGATCTGCTCGAAGGTCTCATATTGCAGGATCACACCTGCAACCGCCGGATTGCTCAAGGTGATGAAATGGGGACGCGGCCCATAGAGTCGCTCGAGTACTTTGCGCGCGGCATTGCTTAAGCTGGCATGTGCCGACGCATAGCTAGGGAAGCATGGTGTGACGATGTATGGCTTCCAGGTCGTGTCGCCGCTCGCGTGAATCGCTGTTTCCGGCCGCCAGAATCCATAGAAATACTTCGTGTCGAACACCGCCGCGGACGCGTCGCTGATGGCGACGTCCATCAGCGCTAAGGCGCGCGCGTTCTCCGACATCGAATGGCCCTGCGCAATAGCAAGCTGTGCAGCGGCCGAGTTCCATACCGGCACCGGGGCCGTTGCTGCATAGAATCGAGCCACATCGGCGCGATCCTGGGGCCGGAACGCACTGTCGATACTGCCAACGCGCATAACTTCGTCGAAGCCGCGCGCGAAGCGCTGGCTGGTGAGCGCCGGCGGCGGCGCGGAACGAAAGCGATCCGCGCGCTCGATCGCAAACGGACGCAGATTGCGCCACTGCAGCAGAGTACCGCCGGCGGGCGGACAACTCGGGGTCGGTTGCCACGCACCCGGCGCGGAGGATGTGGGCGAGAAGAACTCGGGAGGTGCAGAGCCATCGCCGGTGCGCAGCGCAATGAGCGCTGCCGCTGCCGCTTCGCCTACTTCAATGCCGTCCTGCTTTGCTGTTCCATTGGGAATGCGGGCAAGCGACGCGGCATATGCCGCATCCAGAGCTACTGCGTCGCCGGGAAAATAGTTCCCGAGCACGGCGTGCGCTGCCGCGATCGCGGCGGCATCTCGTGATGCTCCGGACGGTGCGGTGATCGTTCCGAGGTAGGGCTCGAAATCCTTGTCAATCGCGTTTACCGCTTCAAACACCGCCAGCTGGGTAATTGCTGCGAAGCGCGCCTGAAAGAACGGGTTCTGGCTGGCGGTCGTGTTGACCATGATCGAGTTCCATTCGAGCACCGGATCGGTATTCGATAATGCAGCAGTCGAGAGCAGCGTGCCGAACACCGCGGCAGCCATGACGATTAGCGTTCTCATGATGTGAGTCCTCCTGGGAAAGGGTGATTTGTCAAAGAGTTATTGGTAAATACGTCCCCGCTCTCGCCGCGGGCTCAAAATAGCCACCAGTTCTCGGCCTCACCCACTAAGACACGACCCGAAGGCCAAACCCGACATCTACGGAGTCGAAAGCGCTATCTTTAGCGACCGAGCAATGCCAAGGGATGCGATGGGTCAGCTCACCGATCTTCTCGGACGGATACACGGCGGCGATGCAAAGGCGCGTGACGCCTTGTTTGTCGCCGCCTACGCCGAGCTCCATGGCCTGGCGCAGGCGCGCCTGCGCCACGGAGGACGCAACGCACTGTTGGACACGACCGGTCTGGTGCACGAGTCGTATTTGCGGTTCGCGCGCGCCGGAGAACTTCGCGCCGAGGACCGTCGGGCTTTCTTCGCCTACGCGTCGCAGGTGATGCGTTCGGTAATACTCAATAGCGCTCGTGAACGGCTGGCACTCAGGCGGGGCGGCAATCCGCAGTCCTCAGAAGCATCCAGGGCGCTGGCGGGCGATCTCCCGTCAGATGAGCAGACGGTTCTGGACGTGCACGAGGCGCTGAAGGATCTGGAGCAAGCAGACCCGCGTCTGGCGCAAGTGGCTGAGATGCGCTACTTCGGGGGCTATAGCGAGAAGGAAATTGCCGAAACGCTGGAGATTACCGAACGTACCGTGCAACGCGACTGGGAAAAGGCACGTCTGATCCTAGCGGCGGCGCTGCGGTAAGCGATGAGGCGGTCAGCACCGATTGTTGATCGACCCGTTGGTTGAGGGGACGCATGGGCCTTTCGATTTCCCAGATGACGCGGATGAGCCGCCTGCTCGATGAGGCGCTGCAACTCGATGCGGCCGCGCGCAGCGCGTGGCTCGGGGCGTTGCCGGAGGAGCATCAGGACCTTGCCCAGGCATTGCGAGACGCACTATTGCCAGGGGATGCGCAGCTCGCGGAGATTGAGAGGCTTTCCTCGCTGCGGCAGACCGGCAGCGCGACCGAAACGGGAGCGCGCTCCGCGATCGGCCTGCAAATCGGTGGACGCGTCGGACCGTACGAACTGATCCGGCCGCTTGGCGGCGGTGGGATGGCCGAAGTGTGGCTCGCGCGGCGTGCCGATGGTGCCTTCAAGCGGGAAGTGGCGCTGAAGCTGCCTCTGGTAGGTTGGTTGCGCACTGACCTCGAGCAAAGATTTGCGCGGGAGCGCGACATCCTCGCGAGCCTCGAGCATCCGCACATCGCGCGTTTGTACGATGCCGGAGTGGACCCCAACGGGCTGCTTTATTTGTCGATGGAATACGTTGAAGGCCGCCCGCTGACCGAATGGTGTGATGCGCGTCGACTTGGGATCCTGGCTCGCCTGGAATTGTTTCTCCAGACGCTCGAGGCTGTGCAATACGCGCATGAGAAGCAGGTCATCCATCGAGACCTTAAGCCCTCCAACGTGTTGGTGGCCCAGGCGGGCCAGGTTCGTCTACTGGACTTCGGCGTTGCGAAACTGCTGGAAGCGGACGAGCCCCAGCGCACAGAAATCACAAACCTGTACGGCCGCGCCGTCACACCGGACTATGCCAGCCCCGAGCTGCTAGGTGGTGGGTCGGTCGATGCCCGCGGCGACATCTACTCCTTAGGGGTGCTGTTGTACGAGTTGCTGACCGGCGTCCGGCCTTACCGACTCAAGGAGGCGGCCTCGGTCGGATTGCTCGAGCACACCATTGCCACAGTCGAGGTAAAAAAGCCCAGCACAGTGCGCGAAGCGGACGCAGCGGCTGCCCGAGGCACGATACCGGAAAAGTTGGTTCGGCAACTGCGGGGCGACCTGGACGCCATTGTGCTGAAAATGCTCGCCAAAGAGCCAGCAAGGCGCTACCCGAGTGTAGCGGCCCTGGCGGAGGACCTGCGACGTCATCTGCACGCAAGACCTATCGAGGCACTCCCGGCTAGATTCGCAGATCGTGCCGGCAAGTTCCTGCGGCGTAACCGAGTCGTCGTTGGAGTCACCGTGACGGCAGCCGCCGCCGTCGTTGCTGCCGTCGCGTTCTTCGTCATGGGGCCGCTGCGCCAGCTCCCCGGCCATTTGTGGCTTGATCCGCTGGCTCGCGCAAGGATCCTGCGACTCACGGATTTCGCGGGCACCGAGCAGGCGGCTGCGATCTCGCGCGACGGAAGATTCGCCGCGTTCCTCGCTGCCCGCGACGGAGATCTCGATGTCTGGTTGACGGAGATCGGTACCGACCGCTACCGCAACCTGACTGAAGGAAAGTTTCAGCAGCTTCGCAATCCCGAAATTCGAACGGTTGACTTCTCTCCCGACGGTTCACTGGTTACCTTTTGGACACGCGCGGGCGATGGGTCGCTGGCCCAGGACGTCAACGTGATGGCTGTGCCGACGGCGCGCGGCGCGTTGCAGACCTATTTGCCGGAAACCGCCGAATACGACTGGTCCCCGGACGGCAGATGGCTGGTATTTCATACGACAGCGCCAGGAGATCCGCTATTCGTGCGTGCGTCGACCGAGGCGACTGCGCACCAGATCTACGTCGCGACGCCTGGCATTCACTGCCACTTTCTAACTTGGTCACCCGATGGGAAGTTTATCTATTTCGTACGCGGCGACCCTCCGTCTGCCGACTGGGACATTTGGCGGCTGCGTCCTTCCGGAGCAGGACTGGAGCGGCTCACGTTTCACCATACGCGGGTCACCTACCCGGTGCTGCTCGACGCGCGCACACTGCTGTACTTGGCGACCGATGCCGACGGCTCGGGCCCCTGGTTGTATGTCCTGGATGTGGCGCTGAAGCGCTCGCGGCGTGCCAGCGTCGGCTTGGAACGTTATACCTCCATCGCTGCAAGTGCAGATCGCACGCGCCTCCTGGCGACGGTCACCGACCTTCGGTCAGACTTGTGGCACGTGAGGATCGGCAACGGCGGACCGCCCCAGGGTACGGCTGAACGGATCGCGCCTGTCCCCCAAAGTGCCTCCGCACCGCGTTTCGGGCCGGGTTACATCGTGTATGTGTCGGGTGGGGGCGCGCGGCGCGGGATATGGAAGTACGCGAACGGAACGGCAACTGAGCTCTGGAGCGATGCAACCGTCGATCGGGTTGGCGCCCCTAGCATCTCACCGGACGGCCACCGCATTGCCTTCGCGGTGGAGAGGCGCGGCGGGACACAGTTATACACCGTCGACAGTGACGGCCAGAATTCTAAGGTGCTCACCCGAACGCTCGCCTTGACCGGCGATCTGGCCTGGGCTCCGGATTCGCAGTCAATCGTGAGCGCGATCGTGAGTGATGGCGAGCCGCGGCTCGCAAGGATCACCTTCGACGGCACTCCGCCACAGTCAATCGTGTCGGACTATTCGGTGGATCCGGTATGGTCACCTGATGGAAAGTACTTCGTCTACTCTGGTGCCCAGGTGGCGACGGTATTTCCGCTGCGAGCTTCGGCTCCCGATGGTAGGCCCTACAACATGCCAGGTATGATCCTGACAATTGGCGCGCGGCGGGTTGCGTTCGCGCGCAATTCAGCCTCGCTGGTATTTCTTCGCGGCGGGATCGACCGTAAGAATTTCTGGAAATTTGATCCGAAGACCGGAACCGAGCGCCAGCTGACTGATCTGCCGGCCGGCTTCGTGATCGGCGATTTCGATGTTTCGCCGGACGGTGCCGAAATCGTCTTCGACCGCATTCAAGAAAGCTCGAGCGTTCTGCTTATCGAGCGCGCGAAGGAATCCGACACGCATTGAGATCAAATGAATACTCGGCCACCCAGTGTCGGAGAAGATCTACCGCTGCTCCATGCCGGTACCCATGTTCAGAATGATACCGGTCACGCCATCCACGCGGCGAACACTTCGCACGGCGCGCTGTTTGATCTCGCTGTCACTGTTGCAACTGGCGAGTTTAACAACGCCGTGATGCACCTCGACGCCGATCGAGTCCGAAGAAAGAACTTCATCCTGCTCGAGCTCGGCAATAACCTCCTGTCGAATCTGTGTATCATTTTTCATTGTGACCTCCTTTTGGCTTGAGTCAGGATGCCGTCCCGGCGTCCGGTGCGGTAGCGGAAGAGGCGTAGCGGCTTGTAGGACAAGACCGCTATTCTTGAGAAACCGGGCAAACAGGTGGCCTCTTGGAACGACACCATTAGGGCGAGCAGCTGGACCGCAGGAGCAGGACAGCGCAGCGTCGCGGCGCTGCTTCGCTGTAGACTGTTGTCAGATTACTCATAGAGTATTACGGTGCGCCGAGAACTGTACGACGTCACGGTCGTTTGGAGATTGCGGCCTGCAATCCGCAAGGGGCTTTTCATATGATAGTAACTTGCAAGGTGTCCATCGGCATGGCGACCGCGCTGATTCTTTCCTCGGTTGTCAAAGCGAATGATTGCCAATTTCCGGCGCTTGCTCATGAGCACCGAGACGTTGCGACAATTCAGGTGCTGGAGCTTGAGTGGACGCGCGCTTACTTGCGCGGGGATACTGACTTCGAAACATGCTTACTTACCCCTGATTTCACGGAGATAATGCGAAACGGGGATATCAAGGATTTGTCAGCAGAGCTCGCGCTAGCCGCCAAGAATAAGGTCAAGCCGCTGCCGCTCGGAGTTTTGCCAAGCGATGAGGTGCTGCTGCACGGAAATGTCGCGGTGGCGTACGGGCGCTCACAGAGTTCGACCGGCGCACGAGCAATGAGATACGCGGATTATTATGTTTGGGAAAATGGTCATTGGCGGGTTTATTTTGCGCAACAAACTGAGATAGCAATTCAATCACTTTCTGATTAGAAGGGACGCGAGCAGCCAAGACGCAAAGATCGCTCCACTTTTGTGGCGCGCCACAATGTTTAGGGCTTCTCCGCGACGACCTTGCCGTTCTTCCAAAAATAGACGGGTGTGCCGTGCATGTGTGCGACCCTGCGTCTTGCGAAGGACGGGGTCTCGCATGATAGGTGGCGGGATTGACGTCCCGATCCGGTTCTTCTAATTGAACCCATTTTATTGGGGCTCTGAATCTTTCATTCAAATGGCGGTCGGGACCGGCAAATGATGGCAACGCGCACCGCGGCAATGATCAACCGGCGCCTTTACACCTGGTTCGCCGTTTGCGCTTTCCTCATCATTTTTGCCGGGTTCGCCCATACCTATTACTTAAGATTCGCTTTCGAGACTAAGGGGCTTCCGCTTCTGCTCCGGGTGCACGGGTTCCTGTTTACCGCTTGGTTCGTATTGCTTTTTGTCCAAGCGCGACTTGTCGCCCGGCATCGTGTCGATCTGCACCGCAAACTTGGGCTTGCGGGCGCGGCCTTGGCCCCGTTGTGCGCCTTTGTGGCCATTGGAGTCTCGTTCACCGCCGGTAGAAGATTCGTTCTCGCTCACCCGACGTCGCTTGCCAATTTTCCAGCACAACCTCTCGCCATGGATTTTGGGACCAGTCTGATGTTCCTAGTGCTGGTTGCGATTGCGCTTTTTCTGCGGCGGCGGCCTGAGTCTCACAAGCGCATCATGATTCTGGCGTCCTGCAGCCTTCTTTTACCGGCAATCGGGCGCATCCCGTTCTTTGACGCGGTCTTGTTTGACGCAGTTGGGTTTTGGGGACTGGTCGCCATCACAGAAGTCCCGCCGCTCACCTGCATTCTCTACGACACGATCAAACACCGACGCTTGCATCCCGCGTTCGGGTGGGGCGGAGCGGTGCTCGTGGCGTCTTTTCCAGCGTTCTTGCTGGTTGGCGCCAGCGATTCTTGGCTCTATTTTGCCTCTTGGCTCCTGAGTCGGTGAGGAGACTGCCCATATCGCATGCGACCGATGAGCCACGCTTTGCGGGCGACAATTTGAAAGTGTGAATTGACGTCCATACTATTGCGCTGCCAGAGGAGGCCGCGTGGGTCACGCGAGAAGCGCGTTGGCGGCCAAGTCCGCCATCGATGATCGCGTGCAAATGCGAAAATCTGCCGATGTTTGTGTTCCGGTCTCGTCGGCAGTCTAATACCTTCACAAGAAGCACCCAAGAGAACCAGTCGAGATCGCGATTCCAGGGGGAAGAGGCATGATCACACGGCGTGAGTTTCTGGATGGAGCGGTAGCGGGCGCAGCGGGTTTAGCCATCAGCTCGACGGCGAAGAGCTATGAGCGGATCATGGGGTCCAACAACCGGCTCAACTTCGCCGTCATCGGCCTGAACGGTCGCGGCTACGCGCACCTCTCATCCTTGAAGGCGAACAAGGCGAACGCGCGTATCTCCCATGTGTGCGACGTGGAGAGCAACATCCTGAAGAAGTTCGCCATCGACACGCAGACTGCGATGGGCGAGGCCCCGGCGACCGAGAAGGACTTCCGCAACCTCCTCGCGCTGAAAGAAATCGACGCGATCACCGTCGCAACGCCCGACCACTGGCACGCGCCGATGGCTATCGCGGGCGTTCAGGCGGGCAAGCATGTCTACGTCGAAAAGCCATGCAGCCACAATCCCGCCGAGGGCGCAATGCTGATCGACGCGCAGAAGAAAACGGGCAAGCTGGTGCAGATGGGCTCGCAGCAGCGCTCCTCGCGGCACACCATCGAGATCGTGGACAAGATTCACAACGGCTTGATCGGCCGCGCTTACTTCGCAAAGGCATGGTACAGCAACGTGCGCAAGTCGATTGGCATAGGCAAGGAAGTTCCCGTGCCACCGCAGTTGGACTGGGATCTCTTCCAGGGACCGGCACCACGCCAGGCCTACAAGGACAACGTTCAACCCTACAACTGGCACTGGTTCAAGACTTGGGGCACAGGGGAATCGCTCAACAACGGCACGCATGAAGTAGACGTTTGCCGCTGGGCATTGGGCGTGGACTATCCCAACAGCGTTGCATCCATTGCCGGGCGATATCAGTTCAAGGACGACTGGCAGTTCTACGACACCATGAGCACGAGCTTCGCTTACGACGACGCGATGATCTGCTGGGAAGGCAAGTCCTGCAACGGGATGAAGTACTACGGTCGCGACCGCGGCGCGGCCATCATCGGGACCACCGGCACGGTAGTCGTCGATCGCGACGGCTACGAGATCTACGACTTGACGGGCAAGATGACTGCTAAGTTCAAGGCAGGCAACAAGACCGTTTCGGCGGACCTGGTCGGCCTCGACTCGATGACGGACTCCCACATCGCGAACTTTATCGCGGGCATTCAGAAGGGTGAAAAGCTGAGGCAGCCCATCGCACAAGGCAACGTCGCCGTGACCATGTTGCAACTCTCGAACATCGCTTGGGAGACGAAGCGTGAGCTGCACCTGGACAAGAAGGACGGCAGGGTCCTGAACGATGCGGAAGCGATGACGTTCTGGGACCGCACCTATGAAAAGGGCTGGGCTCCGCATGTGTAAGACCGGCCCAGTGAGGCATCTATCCAGACGGAAGTTCATTAGCGGCGCGGCTGGCGCATCCGCATCGTTTTGGTTGGCCCGGCGGGGATTCGCCGCGGACACGAGGTTCAAGGTCGGCGTCATCTCCGACGAGATCTCCCAAGACTTCGATCACGCCTGTTACGTCATTGCGAAGGACTTCGGTCTTCACTGGGTCGAACTGCGCGAGGTCTGGGGCAAGAACCTGCAAGTCATCTCCGACGCGCAGATCGCCGAGGCGCAGAAGATCCTCGCCAAGTACAGTCTTCAGGTCACCGACATCAGCAGCCCGCTCTACAAGGTGAACTGGCCCGGCGCGCCGGCCTCCCACTATGGCACAAAGGAAGATATGCACGGCGCCGACGAGGTCGCGTTCAAGCATCAGGATGAGGTCCTCGAACGCGCGATCTTTCTCGCCAAACTATTCAAAACGAATAAGGTGCGCTGTTTCGACTTCTGGCGCATCGACGATATCAAGCCCTATCGCGCTGCCATCAACGACAAGCTGCAGCAGGCCGCCGAACACGCCGCCGTGCAGAACATCATGCTCGTGCTCGAAAACGAGTACGCCTGCAACACCGCCACGGGGCGAGAAGCCGCCGCGACCCTAGCCGGCGTCCCCTCTCGGAATCTTTCGCTCAACTGGGACCCGGGCAATGCCGTCATGCGCGGCGAACTCGATGCCTATCCCGGCGGGTGGGGCGCTC
>Ga0210398_10004051_pt1 | contig 13870 bp, 13 predicted proteins | sample IncBWC4OmetaG_FD_161047 | JGI IMG/M metagenome (GOLD analysis project Ga0210398, IMG submission 161047) | Forest soil microbial communities from Barre Woods Harvard Forest LTER site, Petersham, Massachusetts, United States - Inc-BW-C-4-O | ecosystem: Environmental > Terrestrial > Soil >...
GCGCACGCGGCCAGGGTCGATCTTGAGAGCGCGCGTCCGACGCACCCGCAGCTGCTGGTCTACGCCCAGGTCATCGAGCAGGTGAGTGCTCTGGCCACCGTGAATGTGGCCGCGCGCGAGGTGCGCTATCAGGGCATCGCGCGCGTGACCGGCCTGTTGCCCAAAGTGCGCGCGCTGAGCGGTGCGGCGGCAGCGGCCGAGGCCTGGGAGCTGCAGCAGCGCCTGTGGCGCAGCAAGGTCGAGGAGCTGGTGCGCGGATTCCTTGGCGGCGATGCGGCCATCGATCCACGCCCGGGCGCCTGCACTTTCTGCCAGGTTGCCGACATCTGCCGCATCGGCGAGCGCCAGCGGTCCGGGGAAGAGCCGGATGAACTCTGAGGAGCTGCGGCGCGCGGATGCGGCGGCGCGCACGGCAGCGCTGGATGCCGAGCGCTCGCTCGTGCTGCAGGCGCCGGCCGGGTCCGGCAAGACCGCGGTGCTGGTGCTGCGCTTCCTGCGCTTGCTGCGCACGGTGGACGATCCGGGTGAGATCCTCGCGATCACCTTCACGCGCAAGGCCGCGGCCGAGATGCGTGCGCGCGTGATCCGGGCATTGCGCGGCGAGCTCGCTGAGACCGATCCGGGGGCGCAGCAGCTGCGCAGCGAGGCCGCACAGGCGTTGGCACACGGCGCACGGCGCGGCTGGAACCTGGCGCGCGATCCACAGTGTCTGCGCATCCAGACGATCGACTCGTTCAACTTCTGGCTGGCGAGCCAGCTGCCGCTCGCCTCGCGCGCCGGCGGTGGCCTGCTCGTCACCGAGACGCCGGAGGAGCTCTACCGGCGCGCGGCGCGCGCGACGCTTGCCGCGGCGGATACCGACGCGGAGCTGAGCGCGGACGCTGAGCTGCTGTTCGAGCGGCTCGACAACCACTGGAACCAGCTGGAGCGGCAGTTGCTGAAGCTGCTCGCGCAGCGCGCGCACTGGCTGCCGTATGTGCTGGCGGATGCGCCCGGCACGCTGTGCGCGCGCGTCAACGCGAGTCTCCAGGCGCTCACCGGTGAGGCGCTCGCGCGCGCCTGTGCACTTTTGCCGGCGGCGCTGCGCGCGCAACTAGCCGCGCTGCCAGGCGTCGGTGCACTCGGCGAGGCGCCCGCGCAACTCGCGGCGTGGCAGGCGCTCAGCCAAGTGACCCTGACCCGCGAGGGACGCGAGCTGCGCCGCATTGTCCAGGCCCGACACCTGCCCGCCGCATACGCCGCTGCTGCCGCGCGCGCCGCACTGCGGGATGGCATCGAGCTGCTGCGCGCGCTGCCGGGCGCGGAGGCGCTGTTGCGCGAGCTGCGCGCACTGCCGGCAGCGCAGCTCAGGCCGGATGAGGCGCAGGCGCTGCAGGCGCTGGCGCGGCTGCTCAAGCGTGCGGCACTCGATCTGCAGGCGGAGTTCGCCGCGCAGGGGAGCGTCGACTACAGTTACATCGCCGGGGCCGCGCGCCAGGCGCTCGGTACACAGGCGGAGCCGACCGATCTCGCGCTGCGCGCGGGGCTGCGACTGCGGCACATCCTCGTGGACGAGTTCCAGGACACCTCGTTCCAGCAGTTCGAGCTGCTGCAGACGCTGACCGCCTCCTGGGAAGCCGGCGATGGGCGCAGTCTCTTCATCGTCGGCGATCCGATGCAGTCCATCTATCGCTTCCGCGACGCCGAGGTGGGTCTTTTCATCGCGGCGCGCGATGTCGGCATCGGCGCGCTGGCGCTCGAACCGTTGCGGCTGGCGTGCAACTTCCGCGCGGCACCGGAGCTGGTCGCCTGGGTCAATGAGGTCTTCGGTCAGGTGTTTCCACCAGCCGATGATTTGCGCGCCGGCACCGTGACCTTCAGCCCGAGCATCGTCGCGCGCACCGCGGCGGCAAGCGGATCCGCGCTGCGACTGCGGCTCTTCCCCGATGATCCGGCCCACGAGCGGCACGCGCTGGTGGCGCGCATCGCGCAGCTGCGGGCCGCCGAGCCGCACGCCTCGATCGCCGTGCTGGTGGCGGCGCACGGCCATGCGACGCCGATCGTCGCTGCACTCGAGGCTGCGGACATCGGCGTGCTGGGTGTTGACCTGGTGCCGCTCGCCGAGCGCCAGGTGGTACGCGACCTGGTGCAGCTCGGGCGGGCTCTGGGCGACTTAGCCGATCGCAGTGCGTGGCTCGCCGTGCTGCGGGCGCCGTGGTGCGGCGCGCGGCTCGAGACTCTCACGCGGCTGTCAGCGCCGGAGGACGCGCTGCTGCTGTGGGAGGCGCTGCACGATGAGACACGCCTGCAGCGGCTCGAAGCGCTCGAGCGCGCGCGCTTGCTGCGAGTGCGTGCGGTACTTGCGCAGGCGCTCGCAGAGCGCGACGCGGCCGACCGCGCCGCATGGCTGGAGCGCACCTGGCTCGCGCTCGGCGCCGCCGATGCCTATGTGCCCGCCGAGCTTGCCGATGCGCAGGAGTTCTTCGCGGCACTGGCAGCGCGCGTCGCGGCCGGCGCCTGGAGCGAGCCGCACGACTTCGCTGCGCTGCTGCAGAATCTTTGTAGCCGGGCGCTGCCGGCGCAGGGCAATGCGGTGCAGATCATGACTATCCACCGCGCCAAAGGGCTGGAGTTTGATCACGTGCTGCTGCCGGCGCTCGAGCGCAGCGCCGGCACGCGCGGCCGCTCGCTGCTGCGCTGGATCGATCTGCCGCGCCCGCACGGCGGCAGCGACCTGCTGCTCGCGGCCGCCCCGGCGGTGGGGGCAGAGGAAGACGACCGGCTGGGAGAACTGATCGGACGGCGGCTGGATGAGCGCACGCGCGCCGAGCGCACGCGGCTGTTGTACGTGGCGGTGACGCGCGCGCGCCGCACGCTGTGGCTGTCGGCGGCACCCACGTCGCGCCAGGACGGCAGTCTGAAGCCCGACGGGCGCAGTCTGCTCGAGCGTCTGTGGCCGGCACTCGAGAATCGCTTCGAGATCGTGCGTGCCGAGCCGGCGCCGCCAGAGACGGTGCGGCGCGGGACGCAGCGCCGCCTACAGGACGGCTGGCGGCCGCCGCCGCTGGCGGTGGTGCCGGCGCGCTGGCAGCTGCCGCTGGGGCCGGCGCTGGCAGAAGTGCCGGAGTTCAGCTGGGTGCGCGAGCGCCAGCGCCACATCGGCACGATCGTGCACGCCTGGCTGCAGCAGCTCGCCGGGCGCACCCCGCTGCCGCGGCCCGCGGACATCGCCGCCGAGCGTGCAGCGCTCACCGAGCAGCTGCGCCTCGCCGGGGTGGCGCCAGCCGAGCGGACGCCGGCGTGCGAACTCATCCTCGCCGCGCTGACGCGCACGCTCGCCGATGAGCGCGGCCGCTGGCTGCTGGCGGGCGAACATCGCGAGGCACACAGCGAGCTGGCACTCACCGGAATCGCGGCTGGCCGGCTGCAGAGCGTCAAGGTCGACCGTTCGTTCATCGATGCCGCAGGTGATCGCTGGGTGATCGACTACAAGACCAGCCGGCACGAGGGCGCGGACCTCGAAGGTTTTCTTGCGCGTGAGCTGGAGCGTTACCGGGGGCAGCTGCAGACCTACGCGGCGCTGGCGCGCGCGCTCGGGCCGCAGCCGGTGCGCGCCGGACTTTACTTCCCGCTGCTCGGCGCGTTCCGCGAGATGACCTGAGGCAGAGGAGGCTTCAGAAGCTTCCGGAGAGCGAGAACGGGCGCCGGCCCGAGGCATCCGGCGAGCCGAGAAAGCGCACGTTGTTGACCAGCTCCGGCGGAGCGTTGTTACGCGTGGCGACCAGGCCTTGGACCTCGAAGCCGGGCTGGGGCGTGAGTTTGAGCGTGCCTTCGAGGGCCAGCGGTCCTTCCAGATCGCGCAGCTCGCCCGCGGGCGGGCTCGTGCCGCCGGGGAAACTCACCACATAGCTGCCGAGCGCGGTGCGATGCCCGCTGGTGTCGACCAGATCGTGCGCCTCGATGCGACCCTTCAGGTCCTTCAGGACCCCGTGGTCGAACTGGGCGAGCGCGACGTCCAGCTGCGCGCGGCCGGAGAGCGTCGAGGGCACGCCGGGGATGAGCTTGGGGTCGAGCGGCGTATTGGCGGTGGCATGAGCGATGGTGATCTTCTGACCGAAGCCGAGCTCCACGTCTGCGGCGGCATCGGCCGGCCCGTCGCTGAGTGTCAGATGTGCGGCCAGCCGCCCGACGAATAGTCTGAGCGGATGCAGCTCCCAGCTGAGGTTGCCGAGACCGGCACCGGAGAGCGTGAGGCCGGTGCAGGTGCCGCTCCACAGCGAACCGTCGACACTCACACACGCGGCCGGTCCAATGCGACCGGGCACCAGCCAGGCGGCCGGCAGCCCGGCGATCAAAATGACCGCGAAGGCGACTGCGCCCAGCAGCGCGATCCAGCCGGCGCGCTTCACGTCAGCCTGCGTGCAGAACGATGGCGGCGTTGACCAGGCCGGGCGTGCCGGCCTTTTCCACCGTGGCCGACTCGACGCTGACGCCGTTCTGCTGCGACAGCCGCGCGAGCCAGGCGACCAGCGCATCGAACGGCGCCTTCTCGAGACGGATCGACAGGTTGCCCGTACCGCCGGGTTCACTGCCGGCGAGCGCGCCGGCGAGCCCCGACTCACGCGCCGAGCGATCGACGATGAGCAGCAGCGACTCGCCGCTCGCCGCCGGCGGCGGGGCGGTGGCGGCGAGCTCCGGGGCGACACTCTGCATCCACACCAGATCGGCGCGCTTTTTCTCCAGGCGCTGGCGCGCCTTGCTCACGCTGTGATCGAGCGGCAGCAGAATCCCGAAAACGATGATCAAGAGTCCCGCGAGCGCACCCACCAGGACCATGCGCCGCTCGCGCTCGGAGAGCGCACCGTACTTCTCGAGCAGCGGCTCGAGTGACAGCGGAGGCAGCGAGTCGAGTGACAGTTTCATGCTCAGCTGCCGTTCGCCCGCACCTGGATCAACCCCTCGTAGCCCTTGGCGGAGTTGGTGCCGTTGGCGAGATCCGCCTGCCAGCCGCTGTTCTTCAGCGCCTGGCTGAGCTTGTCGAGGCTCGCGGCATCGGGACCGGAGAGTTTCATCTCGAGCGCGCCGCCGTGGAAATTGAGCGACTGCAGGTTGGTGCCGGGCGCGGCATCGCGCGCCTGCGCCAGTGCCTGCAGCGCCGGCAGCAGTCCGCCACCGGCACCGCGCGCCGCGGTGAGGCGCTGCTCCATCACGCGCCGGGCATCCTGTGCGCTCACCTGGCCGGGCATGGCGCTGTGGAAGGCATCGCGGATCGAGGCATCGACCTGATGCTCGCGCTTCTTCAGAAGCGCAAGCTCGGCGGTCTTGCCGACCACGTGCAGCAGCAGCAGTGCGCCGAGCAGCATCGCCGCCACGCGCCAGGCGCGCAGGCCCGAGGCACGCGCGGAGTTGGGGGCGTAGCTGCCCTGCAGCAGATTGATCGCGTTCGTCTGCGGCAGCTGTTGCGCGAACAGCGCCAGCGGACCTCCGGTCAGCAGCTGTACCTTGATGCCGTCGAAGTGCGGCCGCGCCGCTTCCACCAGCGGCGAATGCCGTTGCCACTCGGCGGCGCCGGTGTAGAGAATGAGGCCGCGCCCACCGCTCGCGCTGCTGTCGGCACCGGCTTGCGCGATCTCCAGCGCCTCGGCCAGGGCGTCCGCCGGCAGCGTCACCGGCGAGCCGCCCGGGGGACGCACGAACACGGCGTCTTCCTCGAGCAGCGCCACCGCCTGTCCCGGATTCTGCGGCAGGAGATCACTGTCGGCGTACAGCGTCTCGGGCTCGATGCCCTCGGCGCGCAGCGTGGCGAGCCAGTCATCGAGCAGTGCACGCGCCACCACCGCCACCGGTGAACGGTTCGAGTCACTGCCGCGCCGGCCGATGGCGAAGTGCAGATCCTCGATGTCCTCGGCGAGATGCTCTTCGAGTGCGTACGGCACCAGCGCCTGCAGCTTCGCGCCCGCGCGCACCGGGACGTCGGGTTCGGCGAGCAGTACTTCGGCGCCCGGCACCAGCACGCACACGCGCCGTCCGCCAACGCGCGCCGCGGCGAGCGTCAACGGGCCCGACTGCGGTGGCCCGGTCGGCACGCCATGCGCGTCCGCCACCAGCCAGGTGGCCGGTTGATCGGGATTGCGCGGCAGGCGCAGCAGCAGCCAGTCAGCCATGCGTGGATACTGGCATCATTTGCCGGCGCATGCTCGTCGATTGCGTCACTAACAAATGGCCTCAGTCGGCGGTGAAACTGCGCTGGATGGCGCGCACCGCACCGGTTTGGTCCTGGTAGAGAAGACTGTACAAATTGAACTCCGTGCCGCCGATCGTGACCATGCTGGTGAGACGGAAGTAGCTCGAGTTCTGCGCGAATTTGCCGCCCACGCTCGAGGAGAAGCCGTTCTGCGGAAACGCAGCCTGATAGTTGGCGAGTGTCGGCCAGCAGCCGTTGGCCGAGGTGCGGTTCTGCTGCAGCTGATTGGGATCGGCAGAAAACTCGCTGTGACCGGCGCCGATGAAGGCATCGAGCACCAGCCCCCGGGCCGTGCACACGTTGATCTTGGTGCCGTAGGGCAGGGCGACCACGTAGGGTGCGAGCAGCATGTAGCGCTCGCGCCCGAAGCCCGGCAGCGCGAGCAGCTCGCTGGCGCTGGTGATGTAGCGGTTGGCGGTCCGGTAAGGGGGTGTCTGCCCCATGTAGACGCTGTCCTCGGCACCGTCCGGGTTCTGCGGCACGATGTCGGCGTCAATCCAGTCGACCAGGTAGCCGGCCCACTTCGGCTCGAGCCCGAGTGACTCGAGGAGCGTTGTGAGAGCGGCGATGTACACCGGGTCGGGCGTGCCGTCGGTCTGCACCAGGTTGTTGAGATTGATGCGCCCCTGCAGGTCTTCGACCTGCGCCGTCAACATCACGCCGGGCACCACTTCCATCGGCCCGACCGGATTGCCCCAGCCCTGGCCGGGATAGGTGTGCGAGGGATCGCTCTGGCGGATCTGCCGCAGTCCGTAGGCGGTGAGCGCTTCGGCCCCTTCGCCGATCAGGATCGACTGATCGAGTGCGTAGGTCGCCGTCCCGCGGCGTGCGGTCATGGCGTTCTCGTAGCCGACGGTCGCCGCGAGAATCGTGCCGAGCGCCACCAGCAGGATCGCGACCAGCAGCGCGATGCCGCGCTGCTGGCGCCGCAGCGGGCGCGGGCGCTGGCGCGCCGCCCGCGACTGCAGGCTCCGCGCGCTCATCCGGCGATCTCGATGATGCGCACGATCTTGCCCCAGTCATCGGTGTCGATGGTGATCTCGACCGCCACCGGGCGCATGCGCAGCGTCGGCTCCATCGAGGGACCGACCAGCTGGGTCGAGGTCGCCGGCGGCCACTGGTCCTGCCAGACGCGGTTCACATCAAGGTAGCGGATGGCAAAGGTCTTCACGTGCTTCAGCAGCTCGCGCTTTTCCGTGGCGGAGGTGAGCACCGGGTCGAGCACGTTCCAGTGCTCGCGCCGCAGGGTGTTGTTCTCCAGGTAGTACGCCACGCGCTGCAGGCCCGAGCGCTGCAGTCCTGCCGGATTGGCCCAGCCTTCGCGCGTCAGCGCCACCACCGGCTGCGTGCCGGGAAGGTTGCCGAGCAGCGCCGCCTGCGCGGGTTCGTCGCCGATCGGCTGGCGCACCGGGCGCGGCGTCACCTGCACGAAATCCTGCTCCAGCAGGCGAACCGCGGTCTGCAACTGCAGCAGGCGCGCCTGCTCATCTTTCAGCGCCTCGTGGCTGGTCAGCCCCTGGCGCAGCGCGCCGTAGCCGATCGCGAACATGATCGCCGCGATGAACAGCGCCACCAGCAGCTCGATCAGGGTGAACCCGCGGGGGCGTGTGCTCATTGCGGCTGATCCGAGTCATCCGGCGGCGGTGTCGGCGCCGTGGGCGGCGGTGCATCGAGACTGGTGCCGCCGAGAGTGCTGCTCGAGCCACTGCTGCCGCCGAGCGTACTCGGTCCCCCGAGCGTGCTCGGCGCGCCGAGCGAGCTTGCGCCGTTGAGCCCGGCGGCACCGCCCAAGCCGCCTTGCACGCCCATGGTGCTCTGACCGCCGATGGTGTTACGCCCGGAAGCGGCCCCGGGTACCTGGCCTGGCAGTACCTGCGCGCCCCACATCGGCTGGTAGCCGTTGGGCACCCCCACGGCATCACCATAGATGCCGCTCACCGTCGTGTACCAGGGACCGTTGTCATCGCCCTTCATATCCTTCGGGCGCACGTGCACGTCCATGCGCACCATGCCGGGAATCTGTGTGCCGACCACTTCCATGCGCCAGTGCCAGCTGCTGCCGGCGAAGTCGATGTCACCGTCGCTGTTGCCGAGCGGCGGTGCGACCCCGGCGATGCGCATGGTGGCGACTTGGTTGAGGGCGACCCACTGCGCGAAACTTTTATCGCGCAGGTAGGAGATGGTGTTGGCCGAGGAATTGAGCGCGCCCATGACCGCGGCCATGCCGATGGTGACGATGGCGAGCGCCACCAGCACCTCGATCAGGGTGAAGCCGCGCGCACCTGCTCTCACGGCTTCTGCTCCACCATCGCCCGCTCGACCACGGCACCCTTGTCGTCCGGGGCGAGCGTGACGCTGCGCAGCCCGCCGTCGCGCTCGAGCGTCGCCTCGAAGCTGGTGAGATCGCCGTTGGAGAAGATCATGACCTGCGGGGTCTTGTCGTGCGCATCCTTGGGCCGGGTGAGCACGACCGGTCGCGCCTCCACCTTGAGTTTGAAGCCCAGGCCGTCGGGGAGTTTGCGCGCCCCGAGGGCATCGTCCTCGAACACATCGCGCCAGGCGGCGCGGTGCACGTCGTAGGTGAGGAACTGATAGCCGTCGTCCTCGAACAACACGCCGTACTCGCGCGTCTGCAGCTCGGCCTGCTCGCGCACGTAGGTGAACAGCGCGTGCAGGCGGTCGCTTTCCTTCTCCAGGTCGCGGTCGCGTCCGGTGAGGCTCACCGACAGGATCATGCCGGCCGAGACCACCGCGATGATGACCACCACCACCAGCATCTCGATGAGCGTAAAGCCGCCGGCCGCGCGCGCCGGGCGCATGCTCAGGCCGCGCACGGCGCCGGGCCTAGTCGGCGATGTTCCAGTTGCCGATGTCGGCGTCGATGCCGTCACCACCGGGCGCTCCGTCGGCACCGAGGCTGAAGAGGTCGTACTCCTTGCCATGGGTGCCGGGATAGACGTACTGGTACTCATTGCCCCAGGGGTCCTTGCTGATGCGCTGCAGGTAGCCGCCCGGGCGCCAGTGCTTGATCGACGGATCCGTCGGCTGCGTCGTCAGGGCCGCCAGACCCTGCTCGCTGGTCGGATACTTGGAGTTGTCGAGGCGGTACATGGTGAGTGCCGTCTCGAGGCTGTTGATGTCCTGCTTCGCCTTGGCGACGCGCGCCTCGTCCACCTTACTGATGACCTGCGGCACGATCACCGCCGCCAGGAGACCGATGATGATCACGACCACCATGATCTCGATCAGGGTGAAGCCGCGCGCACGCCCGGCGCTGCGCCGTCTGCTAACCTCGTAAATGATGTGATTCATGCGACGTCCGGGCGGCTGCCGCCGCCGTCTGGGTCAAAAAACGGGTCCGGATCATAACAAATGGGAGTTCCCGGCTTCGTGAACCGGGTGCACGCCGTCCTCAAGTCTCTCAATTGCGACGGCCGCCGGGGCCTGACGCTGCTCGCGCTGTGTGTTCTCCTGTGCCTGCCGACCCTCGGCGGGGCGCCCGGCCGGCTGCTGCTGCGCTACGACCGCCTGCAGCTGGCCGCCGGGCAGTGGTGGCGGCTCGTGACGGCGCACCTGGTCCACCTGGATCTGCATCATGCGCTGCTCAACACTCTCGGTTTCGCCCTCATGTGGGCGCTGTTCGAGCGGGAATACTCCCCGCGCCAGTGGCTGGCCATCCTCCTCGGGAGCATCGCCGCCATCGACGCTGGCCTGTGGCTAGCCGATTCGACCGTGCTCTGGTACGTCGGTTCCTCGGGGGCGCTGCACGGCATCATGGCCGCGGGCGTCCTCGCCATGGTTCGGAACCGCGAGTTGAGCGGACTGCTACTGGCCGTGGTGCTCGTTGCGAAGATCGCCTATGAGCAGCGCATGGGGCCGCTGCCGCTCTCCGGCAGCGACCCGGTGGTCGTCGATGCCCACCTCTACGGCGCCTTGGGAGGGCTCCTGGTCGGCGTCGTGCTGCGGCCCGGAAAGCCGCGTCGCGAGGCCGTGGGGCAGCGCGCGCCGACGTTATAATCGCGCCCCTTTTTTGGCTAGCGCAGGGGTGTCCATGGGCTTCGCCTTGGTGTTTCCGGGTCAGGGGTCACAGTCGGTCGGCATGCTCGCCGCGTTGTACGCGGCCGAGGAGGGCGTGCGCACCGCGTTCGCCGAGGCCTCTCGCGTGCTGGGCTACGACTTGTGGCAGCTGGTGAGCTCAGGTCCCGAGTCTGAGCTGAATGCCACCGAGCGCACCCAGCCGGCGATGCTGGCAGCCGGCATCGCCACCTGGCGCGCCTGGCACGCGCGCGGCGGTGCGAATCCTGCGGTCGTTTCCGGACACAGCCTGGGGGAGTTCTCGGCGCTGGTGTGCGCCGGTGCACTCGAGTTCGGGCCGGCACTCGAGCTGGTACGACTGCGCGGCCGGCTGATGCAGGAAGCAGTCCCCGCAGGCACGGGCGCCATGGCGGCGATCCTCGGGCTGGACGATGAGGTGGTGGGCGCGGTATGCCGCGAAGCCGCGCGCGGCGCGGTCGTGGAGCCGGTCAACTTCAACTCACCCGGGCAGGTCGTGATCGCCGGCGAACGCTCGGCAGTGGAGCGCGCGATCGAGGCCGCCAAGATCCGCGGCGCCAAGCGCGCCGTGATCCTGCCGGTGAGCGTGCCCTCGCACAGCAGTCTGATGAAGCAGGCGGGCGAGCTTCTGCGCGAGCGCCTGGCGGCGACCGCGCTCCAGCGCCCGCGCCTTGCCTATCTGTCCGCCGTGGATGCCCGCCGCCACGAAGACCCCGATGAGATTCGCGAGCTCCTGGTACGGCAGATCTCCAGCCCGGTGCACTGGACCGAGACGGTCCGCGCGCTCGCTGCGACCCCGGGAATCGCACAGATCATCGAATGCGGTCCGGGCAAGGTGCTCACCGGACTCAACCGCCGCATCGAGAAACGCGCCGAGCTCAGCTACCTCGCGCTCGAAGACCCCGCATCGCTTGCCGCCTCTCTCGAGGCCACAGGAGGCGCTCATGCTTGAGAATCAGGTCGCGCTCATCACCGGCGCCTCGCGCGGCATCGGCCACGCCATCGCACTGGCGCTCGGTGCGGCCGGCGCCCGCATCGTCGGCACGGCCACCACGGCCGAGGGAGCCGCCCAGCTCAGCGCGGCACTGGCCGCGCAAGGAATTGACGGGCGCGGCGCGCAGCTGGACGTCTCCAGTGCGGCCGCGATCGAGGCGCTGCTGGGCGAGCTCGAGCGGACCGCCCAGCTGCCGACGCTCCTCATCAACAACGCGGCGATCACCCGCGACGGCCTCCTGCTGCGCATGAAGCCCGATGACTGGGACGCGGTGCTCGCCACCAACCTCACAGCCGTGTTCCGCCTCTCCAAGGCGTGCGTGCGCCACATGATGAAAGAGCGGCGCGGTCGCATCGTCAATCTCACATCCGTCGTGGGTGTCACCGGCAATGCCGGGCAGAGCAATTACGCGGCCGCCAAGGCCGGACTCATCGGCTTCACCAAGTCGCTCGCCCAGGAGATCGCCTCGCGCAACATCACCGTGAACGCGGTCGCGCCGGGGTTCATCGACACCGACATGACGCGCGCGCTGAGTGAAGAACAGCGCAGCGCACTGCTCGAACAGATCCCGAGCGGCCGGCTGGGCACGCCGGCGGATGTGGCCGCGGCGGTGCTGTTTCTGTGTTCCCCGCAGGCGGCCTATATCACCGGTGAGACGCTGCATGTGAACGGCGGCATGTATATGCCCTGAAAGGGCGCGCGGCGTCGCAACGCCGCGCGTTCCGCTCGTGTCGGCGCGCGCAGCGCGGCTCGCGCCGCGGATCACAACTGACGTTGCTCGCAAACGACGCATCCGCTGGATCTGTCTGCAGGCGCCGTGCTCTGCGCGCCCCGCGCGGCGCGAGCCGCAGCACGCGCGCGGCGTGTGCTGTTTGTGGACCGCGCGGTCATGTTGGAGCGGCGCGACACCTCAGCCGCAGCTGCGCCGCCCTCTGCACCGCAGGGCGGTTTTCGCGAGTAAAAACAATCACTCGCACGGTGCGTGCGCGAGTGGCACCCCGGGGGGTGTTCCCCTACAATACCGCGCCCGCTGCCCCCCCGAGGAGGCGGCGAGGCAGCTTTCTTTCAAAATCCGACATAAGGACCAACCGCTAATGAGCACTGTTGAGCAGCAGGTCAAGGCCATCGTTGCCGAACAGCTGGGCGTCAAACAGGAGCAGGTGACGAACGATGCCTCGTTCGTGGACGATCTCGGCGCCGACTCGCTCGACACTGTCGAGCTGGTGATGGCCCTCGAGGAGGAATTCGAAATCGAGATTCCCGACGAGGACGCCGAAAAGATCACTACCGTGCACCAGGCCATCGACTACATCAACGAGCGTCGAGCCAAGTCCTGATCCGATCCAGGGCGCCTACAGGAAGCGTGTGAGCAAGCGCCGCGTCGTCGTCACCGGCATGGGAGTGGTGTCTCCGGTCGGGAGCACTGTTCCGTCGGCATGGGATGCCGTGTTGCGCGGCGAGAGCGGCATCGGCCCGGTGACACGGTTTGACGTGTCCGCATTTCCGGTGCGCTTCGGCGGCCAGGTGCGCGACTTCGACGTCGCGCAGTACATGCCGGCCAAGGAAGCGCGCCGCATGGACGATTTCATGCACTACGGCGTCGCTGCCGGCGTGCAGGCGGTGACGGACTCCGGCATCGATTTCCAGAAGAGCGATCCGACCCGCTGCGGAGCGGTGTGCGGCGCCGGCATCGGTGGCCTGTGGACCATCGAGACCGAGTACGGCGAGTACCTGAAGGCGATGAATCCGCGCAAGATCTCACCGTTCTTCGTCCCCGCCACCATCATCAACATGATCGCCGGGTACCTGTCGATCCGTTACGGACTCAAGGGTCCGAACCTCGGGGTGGTCACCGCCTGCACCACCTCGACGCACGCGATCGGGATCGGCATGCGCACCATCCAGTATGGCGACGCGGATGTCATCATCGCCGGTGGCGGCGAGATGGCCACCACGCGCTGCGGGCTCGGCAGCTTCGGCCAGGCGAAGGCCCTGTCGACCCGCAACGATGATCCCAAGGGCGCGAGCCGCCCGTGGGACAAGGACCGAGACGGCTTCGTGCTGAGCGACGGCGGCGGCGCGGTGGTGCTCGAAGAGCTGGAGCACGCGCGCAAGCGCGGCGCGCACATCTACGCCGAGCTGGTCGGATTCGGCATGAGCGGCGATGCCCACCACATCACCGCCCCGCCGGAGGACGGCGAAGGCGCGCGCCTGGCGATGGTCAATGCGCTGCGCGATGCGCAGCTGAATCCGTCCGCGGTGCAATACATCAATGCGCATGCCACCTCGACGCCACTCGGTGACAAGGCCGAGACCGAAGCGATGAAGCGTGCCTTCGGCGAGCACGCCTACAAAGTGCCGGTCAGCTCGACCAAGTCGATGACCGGGCATCTGCTCGGCGCGGCGGGCGTGCTCGAGGCCATCTTCTCCATCCTGGCGATCCGCGACGGCGTGGTGCCGCCCACCATCAATTACCAGACGCCCGACCCGGGGTGCGATCTGGACTATGTGCCCAACACTGCGCGGCGCATGACGGTCGATGTGAGCCTGTCAAACTCGTTCGGTTTCGGCGGCACCAACGGCTCACTGATCTTCCGCCG
>Ga0210398_10004052_pt1 | contig 13870 bp, 8 predicted proteins | sample IncBWC4OmetaG_FD_161047 | JGI IMG/M metagenome (GOLD analysis project Ga0210398, IMG submission 161047) | Forest soil microbial communities from Barre Woods Harvard Forest LTER site, Petersham, Massachusetts, United States - Inc-BW-C-4-O | ecosystem: Environmental > Terrestrial > Soil >...
CAATGCCTTGCCCTTCGAATCCGTTACGGAAATGTCGTAAATGTAGGGCGAGAGCGCCGTCTCCGATTCGATGATGTTCAAAAGACTGGTATCCATCGGCAGTAACTCGGCCAGGGCTCGCCGGACTGCCGCGGGATCATTGGTATCGATGCGCGTGCTGCTCAGATCAGGCAGGTCATTCTCGGCGAAGTAAGCGAGTATCTGGGTCAGGCGATCTGCACCTTCGTAAGTGCTGGTGATGCGTAGGCGAAGAATTTGCGAGATATAAAGATACGAGAACGCGGTCACCATCATGGTGACCATGAAGGTGATGATGAGTACGATGATTGCTTTACGTCGCATGAGAAAGCAGCGGCCAGTGGTCAGTCACAGCGAGCAGCAGTGTGTGCAGCGGGGACTAAACCGTTGAGGATGGAATCTCCACTGCCCACAGACCATTTGACTATTTAATTTACTCTTCCACTTTGGCGGGATCCGCATCCGCCGTGCTGTTGCCGTACTCCTTGAGCTTATTATGAAGGGTTTTCAAGCTAATACCCAGAATTTCCGCAGCTTTCGTCTTGTTGTTGCTGGTCGACTCCAGCGTCTTGAGGATCAGCATTTTTTCCGCCTCCCCCACCGTTGTGCCCACTCCCAGACGGATGGCGTCAGGATCATGAGCACTGGTGCGCAGGATCGCGTGGCCGAATCCGGGAGGCAGATGTTTGGTTTCGATCATGCCTCCGTCGCACACAATCACGGCGCGCTCGATCGTGTTGCGCAATTCGCGGACGTTTCCCGGCCAGGTATAGTTGTTGAACAGATTCATCACGGCTTCGCTGACGGCGCCCACTTTGCGGGTATGCTTCTCGCTCATTTCTGATACCAGAAGCTGTACCAGATCGGCTACGTCTTCTTTGTGCTCCCGCAGCGGAGGCATGTGGATATTGAACACATTGAGCCGGTAATAGAGGTCGCTGCGCAACTCGCCAGAAGCAACCGCATCATCCGGAATTTTGTTCGTGGCGGCAAGTACGCGCACATCTACGGATGTTTCCACTTTACTTCCCAAGCGACGGAACTTGTGGTCTTCGAGAACACGTAGCAGCTTCGCCTGTGTGCCCACTGGCATCTCGCCGATTTCATCGAGCAGCAACGTGCCCCCTTCGGCCAATTCAAAGCATCCCGTGCGCCGCTCCAGAGCTCCTGTGAAGGCGCCCTTTTCGTGGCCAAAGATCTCGCTTTCAATCAGCGTCTCCGGAATCGCTGCGCAGTTGATGGCGACGAACGGCCGGTCGCGGCGTGGGCTTAGCTGATGGATGGTGCGCGCCACCAGTTCTTTGCCGGTACCACTAGCCCCGGTGATCAGTACCGAGGCCGTGCTTGGAGCTACTAGCTCGATGAGCCGGAAAATCTCCTGCATCTTGCGCGACGTTCCACGCAGTTGACCGAGAGACCCGGAATCCCGCAGCCGGCGCCGCGTACTCTCCAATTCGGCGCGGGTACCTAGCAAAGAGGATGCATTTTGCAGCATCGCCCGCAGCCGCTGCGTATCGATGGGCTTGGTGATGTAGTCGTAGGCGCCCAAACGCATCGCCTGAACCGCGCTGTCGATCGTGCCCTGCGCAGTCACCAGAATCACCGCCATGGCCTGAGCCTGCTCCGCCAGTCGCTGCAGCAGTTCGATGCCTCCCATACGCGGCATCTTGAGGTCCGTAACCACGATGGCGGGATTCCACTGCGCCGCTTTTTCCAGTCCCTCGGAGCCGTCGACAGCGGTTTCAGTGCGGTAGCCCCAGGAGGAAACCAGTTCGGCGAGCCCGGTACGCTCGTTTTCTTCATCTTCAACAATCAATATCTTTTCGTGGCTCATCCCTTGGTTCTTGTCCGCCCCTCTGGTCGTGATCCCTCGCCCAGCCTTGGCCCTGAGACTACAAACATACGCGGCTAGCTTCACCTGGAGCAAGGTCCGGAGAATTAGCGGCCGCTGCGCGTTCACATTCGCACTGACGCGACGGCCGGCCTCGGAGTTCTTCCATGTCAATTTGAGACGGAAACTGCGCCGCGATGGATCGAGAGTTACAACATTTCATCCGGAAAATCGCTTCCGCTTTAAGATTGCTGTGCGTTAGAATTGCGGGTCCCTAAATAGCGGTCCAACTATAGCTTCTACCTGCTTTTTGATGATCTCCTCGGACCCTAAGCGCAGGTGAAGCATGTGTGATATATGGAGGAAAGAATGTCACTTTGTTCTAAGTTCAGCAAGCGCCGACTGTCAATCGGGCTGTTCATTATTCTCGCCGTGTCACTCATCTCTTTCCCGGCGTTCGCGCAGAGCGACTCGAATCCAAAGTGGGATTTGTTTGTGGGATATCAGTGGCTGCATCCCGGCGGCACGGTACCGGCGCCATTCGGGGATTTCAACAATCCCGGGTCCTACAAGATTCCCGACATGGCACAGGGATTCGGCAGCTCCTTCACCTATAACTTCGACCCTCATTGGGGTGCGGAAATTGATTTTGGTCATAACTGGGGAAACAGCAATTACGAGACCACAGCGTCGATCGGCCCCCGGTTCATCTGGCGTACCGATAGCGCAAATTACTTCCTACACACTTTGATTAGTTTGAACCGAGTGTCGGTGAGCGGCCTCAACGCGCAGAACGGAATCGGAGCTATCCTGGGCGGCGGCATGGACCTGCCCATTAAGAAGTGGCTGGCATTCCGGCTGTTCGAAGCCGACTATGTTTGGACGCAGCACAACTACAGTGATTTCATCGCCCCCATGCCGGACGATAGCTTGCGGCATGCATCCTTTGACGGCGTGCGCCTGCGCACCGGCCTGGTGTTTAGTTTCGGTGGCGCGCCGGCGGTCACGCCGACGGCGAGTTGTTCAGTGCAGCCTACTGAAGTAATGGTCGGTGAGCCCATCACGGCGAGCGTTACTGCCAGCAATTTCAATCCCAAGCACACCCTCACTTATGCCTGGAGCGGCAACGGAGGCCAGGTTACCGGCAAAGATACCGCCGCCCAGATTGATACCAAGGACGCGGCTCCCGGAAGCTACACCGTCACTGCTCATGTCACCGACGCGAAGATGAAGAACAATGGTGAAACGAGCTGCTCGGCGAACTACACTATCAAGCCGTTGCCTCCGAAAAATCCGCCGACCATGAGTTGCTCGGCCAGTCCTTCGACGGTGCAAGCAGGCGCAAGCATAACGGTGAGCTGCAGCTGCACCAGTCCTGACGGTGTTCCTGTGTCCGTCTCGAACTGGACTGCGACCGGCGGTACCGTCTCCGGTAGTGGCAGCACGGCTACTCTGTCTACGGACGGAGCAGCACCCGGTCCCATCACGGTCACGGCGACGTGCACCGACTCTCGCGGTTTGACGGGTCAGGCCTCGACCCAAGCGACGGTAGAGAATCCGCCGCCGCCGCCGCCGAAGGCCGCCAAGCTCAGCCAGTGCGACTTCCCCAACGAGAAGAAGCCGTGGCGAGTCGACAACACCTGCAAGGCGATCCTGGATGATGTAGCCAAGAACCTGCAGCAGAACCCCGACAGCAGGCTGGTAATCGTCGGGAATGCCGATCCGAAAGAGCGGCGGAAGAATCTGGCGGCCGAACGAGCCGTCGATTCCAAGTTTTATCTGACGGAAGGCGAAGCCCAACAACACATCGATCCCAGCCGCATAGACGTCCGAACGGGCGGCGGTGGAACTAAGACGGCGGAATACTGGATCGTGCCTTCAGGCGCGACCTTCGATTCTGCTGGTACTGAATCGGTGGATGAATCCAAAGTCAAGGCGATCCCGGATCATCCTAAGCCGGCAGCCAAAAAGAAGGCTGCCAAGAAAGCGCAGTGACTTCGGCAACGGACTGAAAGGGCCGGTCGGCGAATGTCGACCGGCCCTTTTTTACGCGTGTCCTTCAGTAACTTGCTGGGGACTGGCCAGCCTGTCAGTCTAGCTGTCGCATCTAACCTTTTCGACTCGTTGGGCGGAAAATCACTATGAAATGCGCTGCGCTTAAACTGCTGATGTGGTTGCTGTTGGCTTCCATTTGCGCGTTCGGCGCGGGAGCCCGCCAATGGTCCGTTCTGGGACCCGACGGCGGCGATGTCCGAAGCCTGGCTTATGATCCGCAGAATCCGGATCGCGTCTTCCTGGGAACCAGCACAGGCGTGATTTTCGTTTCCGACGACGGCGGGCACAACTGGTCGAGATTCGCCAAGCTCGGCGCTGGCGACGACTATGTACTCGATCACATGGCCTTTGATCCGCAGAATTCGAAAAATATTTTCGTCTCCGCCTGGAGCGTGCAGGATCAGAGCGCGGGCGACATTTTCCGCACTCGCAACGGCGGCAAGGACTGGGAAGCTCTGCCGGGGATGCATGGCAAATCGGTGCGCGCCATGGCAGTATCTGCTTCCGACAATAAAGTGATAGTCGCCGGAGCCCTCGATGGCGTTTACCGTAGCAACGATGGCGGCAACAATTGGCAGCGTATTTCTTCTAACGACGGTGTCGTCAAGAACATCGAATCCATCGCCGTCGACCCCAAAGATCCTAACGTTGTGTATGCCGGAACCTGGCACTTGGCATGGAAAACCAGCGACGGCGGCGCCAACTGGCAGCACATCAATAAAGGCATGATCGATGATTCCGACGTTTTTTCAATCATCGTTAGCTCGGCCAATCCTTCGGAAGTTTTTGCCAGCGCCTGCTCCGGCATTTATAAGAGCGTCAGCGGCGGCGACCAGTTCGAGAAAATCAAGGGCATTCCCTTCACCGCGCGACGCACCCGCGTTCTCAAGCAGGATCCCAGCAACCCAGCCATCGTTTACGCCGGTACCACCGAGGGTCTTTGGAAGAGCGTCGACGAGGGTAAGAATTGGAAGCGTGTGGGCAGTCCCGAAGTCGTAGTGAATGATGTGCTCGTCGATCCGCGCAACTCGCAACGCGTGTTGCTCGCGACCGATCGCAGCGGCGTACTCGCCAGCAACGACTCAGCGACCACCTTCACCGCATCCAACCACGGATATTCCCACCGTTATGTGAGCGCAATTTTGGCTGACACCAAAGAACCCAACACGCTTTACATCGGCCTCGTGAACGACCGCGAATTCGGCGGCGTCTTCTTCACTCGCGATGGTGGACAAAACTGGCTGCAGAAAAGCTCAGGCCTGGACGGGCGTGATGTATTCACTCTGAAACAATCCCATAATGGAACCCTGGTCGCCGGAACTAACAAGGGCCTCTTTGAACTGGTTTCTGGCAGTTCGTCCTGGCATCCGATCAACAATGTAGTGCTCGAGAAGAGCGTCTCACGCACCGTGACGTTGAAGAGCGGAAAGAAAAAGACCGTAACTTCAATCGCCAGCACTCACACCCTGCTTGAGGGCCGCGTTAGCGATACCGACCTCGGATCATCCCGCTGGTTCGCGGCGACTTCCGCCGGATTGTTCACCAGCAAAGATCAGGGCAAAGTATGGGTAGGGGGCCCGGTTACCGGAGAGAAAGACTTTGTTTCGGTGCAAGCTCAGGATGGCTTGGTGGTCGCTGCGACGCGATCAACCGTGCTCGTTTCTGAAGACCAAGGAAAAATTTGGCAGCCCGCGCGGCTGGCCTCATACGCGATCAACATTCGCAGCGTGACCGTTGCTCCGGATGGCCAAATCTTTGTGGCCACCCGTGAAGGTGCCTTCCACAGCGCGGATTCTGGCAAGAGCTGGAACCACGTGGTGGCGGGTTTACCCGACAAGGACATCACGTCGGTCGCCTACGACGGCAGCCACAAACGTCTGCTCGCTACCAGCGGCCAGACCGGCGTTGTATTCGAGAGCGCCGACGGTGGCAACACCTGGCAGCGTGGACCCGATTCCGGTTTCCCGCTCCGCCGCATCAGCGTGGTGCACGGACGCTACGTGGCAGCCACTCCATTTGACGGGGTAGTGGCGCAGCCGGAAAACGACTCGCAAAGCGCCAACGCCGGCAGCGGGTCCAACTAATCGCGGTTTCTAACCCAAGAACCTTCGCGGAGAGCACAATGCTCTCCGCGATTTTTTTTGCACGGCGAAAGCAAGTTCTACATACGCAAACCACCAACCGGCTCGTATGTAGTTAAATCTAATGGGGCCGATCTGGTCTTTCACTTGCCACTGTTCTTAGAATAAGGATGGCGCAACCGCATTTAGCATGGCGCGACCTAGAGTTCTCCCGCAATCCAAATTAGCTTGGCTGGTGTTGTGCTCGGTATTGAGCATCGCCGAAGGATGCGCTCGCCAGAGTGCTGTCCACTCTCCGGAGGCGGAAGCGAACTCACCTGCCACTGAGCAAAACCTTCCATTCCATCAAAATCCCGTCCGTACAATGGACAACAGCGCGCACCCGGCGGTTCCATCGGACGGCAGCTCGGGAAACCGTACCCCCTTTCCGGCGGCACTCCGATCGCGCAGTCTACCGCCGGGAACGCTTATCACGGTTTGGTTGAAGGATTCGCTAGCCGTCTCCAATGTGCGGACGGGGGATACTTTCAACGCATCAGTAGCCGAGCCTCTTACCATTGACGGAGAGACTGTGATTGATCGCGGCATTCTCGTCCGCGGTCGCGTCGAGTCTGCGCCACCTTCGGCGGACCCGCGAACGTCCGGCCCCGACCGAGGCCCCGATGCAAGCTATGTCCGGCTCACTCTGACCAGCATTACGGTTGGAGGGAAAGTCCTTGATCTTCAAACTTCGACCCTGTTCGCCAAAGATACCCTCCGGCCCAAAGGGTCGTCGAACGGGTCATCTACAGATAGGGGGGCAGGCAGGCGATCGAGCGCCCTCGGAATACGAAAAGGACGCCGCCTAACCTTCCGGCTCACGTCCCCGGTTACATTTAACTCGCCAAACTCCGTGCCCAATCGGCAGGATTCCGATACTACTGCCAATAAATAGCGTCCCGCGGCTTCCCAAGCGTTCTCCATCTTTAATTGATTTCCCCTAACCCCAACAATCAAAAGCTATTGCCGACGTTTTCCACAGGCTTGTTCCAGATCGGTGTGACGTCTGCCCTTCGCGTGTCAGATTGGGCTTCCTATAGTGGGATTCGGGATGGTAGCTGGCAAACCGCAAACGCGATGTGCGGGTCCCATTTCGGGAGACCATCTTGGAGTTTCTTTCCTACCTCTCCCACTGCAGAGTATCAGTCTGAACACCGCCACTCCATTTCCCTGGATAGGACCTACCGCTGCGGAGAACGTCAGAACGGGCTTCCGTTCCATCTTCGAAAACGCTCCACGTCCCGCTGCCCGCTGCAATCCGCAGGGAGAGATCATTGAGATGAATTCTGCTTTCGCGCATGCTCTGCAGGCTGGCCTCGCCGATCAGCGCGCCTTACGGCTCACCGATTTGGTAGCACCCGACGACCGCGAAGCTACCGAATCGCTTCTCCATAATCTGCTCGATTGCACCTGTGACACTATCCGCCTAGCAGGAAGAAAAACCGCAAAAAACGGCCAAGGCGGGCGCGCAGTGACCAACTGGATGGCTTGGCGATTGCCGGGATCCGGAGAGGAACCCAACCACGCATTACTGATCGCCGAACCCGACCGCCATAGCTCTCCCCACGAAGAAGGCTTGCTACAGGCTCAAACAGGGGAGGCCGTGGGTCGGCTGGCAGGAGGCATAGTGCATGACTTCAACAACTTCCAGTCCGGCGTCATGCTGTATTGCGATCTTCTACTCACTAGTCTGGATTCATGCGACCGACGGCGCCGTTATGTGGATGAAATTCGCTCGGCCACGATGCAAGCCTCTGGCCTGGTGCAGCAACTGCTGGTCTTCGCCCGTCCGCAAGCCTCCCCGGTCCGCGCCTTGTGCTTGAATCAGATCGTTCAGGCCTTACAAGATCTGCTGACTCGCCTTATCGGCGAAAACATCGTGCTCGAACTCAGCCTTGATCCGGATCTGGGTCCGGTCACGATCGATCAGGCCCAGGCACAGCAAATTTTCCTCAACCTCGTTCTCAACGCTCGCGGCGTCTTGCCCAACGGCGGTGGCCTTGTCGTTAAGACCACCAACGGTCAGTTTCAAAATATTCCCGGCCCCGAGAGGGTAGGCCCCGCCCCCGCATTTCCGGACGTCGTCATTCCACATTCAGATACGTCCAGATACGTCCCGTACAACATTTCAGGAATTCAAGAGGGAATCACACTTATGACGTCAGCCGCTGTTAGTCCCATGATCGCCCTGCCTCAGAGTATGGCTGCCAATTTTCTCAACCTCCTAATCGTCGATGATGAACGTTCCATTCGGGAAGCCTGTCGCGAAGTCGCGCGCTCACTCGGGTTCGTGGCGCATGTCGCCGATTCTGCCGAAGATGCCTATCGTCTGTTGCAAACTCAAAGCATTGATGCCGTGCTGCTCGATCTCCGACTTCCTGGGGCGGGGGGCCTCGAGGTTCTCCGGCAGATTAAATCCCAGCGTCCCGAGGCGCTTGTCATCGTCGTGACCGGATATGGAACGGTTCAGTCCGCGGTCCAAGCCATGAAGCATGGCGCGTATGAATACGTCACCAAGCCTTTCAGCATTGACGCACTCAAACTGTTGCTGGATCGTGTCTCCGACCACCTCAAGCTGAAGACCGAAAATCGGATACTGCGCGAAAAGCTCAAATCCAAGCAGGGGTTTGGAGGCCTCGTCGGCCGCGCTCCAGAGATGGAGAAGCTTTACCGCATCATTTCCAAAGCCGCCAACAGCGCACATCCCGTACTGATTCTTGGTGAAAGCGGTACGGGAAAAGAAATGGTCGCGCGTTCCATCCATTACTCCGGACCTTTTCGCGACAAGCCTTTCATTCCCGTCGACTGCGGCTCGCTTGCTCCCACGCTGATTGAAAGCGAGCTGTTCGGGTATGTCCGTGGAGCGTTTACCGGTGCCAACCAAGCCAAAGACGGACTGCTGGCCATCGCCGAAGGCGGAACCGTATTCCTCGACGAAGTCGGCGAGCTTCCCGTCGACCTTCAATCCAAACTTCTGCGCGCCATTCAGGAAAAGGAAATCCGTCCCGTGGGAAGCACTCGCCGCATCCCCATTAACGTTCGTATCCTGGCTGCCACCAACCGCGATCTGGAGCAGGCTGTCACCGAAGGTGCCTTCCGGCGTGACCTTTATTTTCGCCTCAACGTTCTTAGCCTTCGCATCCCACCCCTGCGCGAGCGTCGTGAGGATATCCCTCTCCTGACCGCCCACTTCATGGAACGCGCCTCGCGGGCTTCGGCTCAGGAAAAGATTCTCAGCGACGAAGCCATCAAAGTCATGTTGGCGTATGACTGGCCAGGCAACGTTCGCGAACTCGAAAACTGTCTGGAACGCACATGTGCCTTCACTAGCGGCCCCCTCATTCATGTTCTTGACCTGCCGCCAGCGATAGCCAGCACGGCGATAGTCACGCCCGGCAATGGTAATGGAAACGGTCACCACAAAATCGTCACGATTGCGGAATTAGAAAAGCATACGATTCTCAGCGCTATCGCGGAGCTGAATGGTGACAAGCTGCAGGCCGCGCGCCTGCTCGGCATCGGAAAAACCACTCTCTACCGCAAGCTAAAGGACTACGCGGCGAACGCTTAAAGAAAGTCACATCCGATTGTGAATTCAAATTCGGTCCGGTGCGAGGTTCGCTGCTGGGAGGCACAAACCTTTCGATTTCATAACTGCCGTCCTTTCAACGGCTGCGGACGTGGATGCCCGCGTGCTGTCAGATGTAGCCTGATCTTACCCATAACACCCTCGGCACGCGGCCTAGAGTGCGCAGCCACTCTATAAGATTCCACCGGCATGGAAACTTATTGGGCTGACAATTTACTGCGCGAACAGGCATATTCGGCAGTCGTCATCGATCAATTCCTCCTGGAAAACGAACCGGGCGAAAGCGACCCGGTGCTCGAGCATCTGGGCACAGCGTTTCCCCTCTACCGCAACTTCGCAATTCGTGGCATGGAGCGGTTAGAGGGCGAAGTCCGCTCCGTACCACACCGGCGCAAGCGGGAAGAGACTCAGGCTCGGGACGCAGTCGAGCAACAGTTCCGCAGCGAAATGTGTGAAAGCCTCACGTCCATGCTGCTCTCTGCGAACTGGCCATGTCCGTCCCCGGAGTGCCCGGTCCTGCGCCGCAAAAATACGAGCCGTCGACCACCTGGCCCGCGAAATGAGCTTGAGGCTGGGCGCGAAGTGGCGGTTTCTTACTATGGCTGTATCCGCCTGCCCCGAGAAAGTTGCGCCGAGCATTCACAACGGCGAGATCGCCGCCCAGAAAGTGTTTCCTGCTTAGCCGCTTTCTGCACTAAAATGGGGCAGCGCAGCGCCGGATCCTGCACCCACCGCAGCATCCCGCAGCTCCCGGAGGACTTCTTGCACGTTCTGGTCACAGCCGATACCCTGTCCGGCTCCTGGACCTACGCTCGCGAATTGGTTACGGGGCTGGTTACGCGCGGCGTGCGAGTCACGCTCGTCACTTTCGGCGAGATCCCTCTCCCCGATCAAACTTCCTGGATGGATCACCTTCACGGCCTCGAATACCGTCCCACGGCTTTCCGCCTGGAGTGGATGGACGAAGCTCCGCAAGACCTCTCCGAATCCTCCGAATTTCTGGCAAGCTTGGTCCGCGAAGTTCACCCCGATCTGCTTCAGCTCCACCAGTTCTGCCACGGCAATCTTCCGGTCGACGTCCCCCGCGTAGTGATGGCTCACGGGGACCTAATCAGTTGGGCGCAGGCGGTGCAAGGTTGCACTCCGCAACCCACGCGCTGGCTGAAATGGTATCGCGATACCATCATTTGCGGCATCGCTGCCGCCGACGCTGTAGTCGCGCCGTCGGCCTGTATGCTTAACAGCATTATCTCCACCTACAGCCGCCCGCGTCGCGCCGCCATAATCTATCCCGGACGTAATCCCATCTTCTTCAATCCCTACATCAGTAAAGACGATTCCGTCCTTTCCGTCGGCCGGCTGGTGGATGCGGGCAAACAAGTCTTCCTGCTTACTCAACATAGCCATCCGTTCCCGATATGCATCGTAGGCGCCGAGCAAACCGTGCCGGTCCCGCGCATTCCCATCCGCGCGGACGTGAAAGTCTCCACCAGCCAGGCCACAGTTGCCATCCGCGGCCCTCAGACTGAGTCGCAACTGCGCGCGCTCTACAGCCGTGCCGCTGTCTATGCCGCCACTCCGCGTTACGAGCCGCTCGGCATGGCCGCGCTAGACGCCGCTTTCTCCCGCTGCGCCATCGTCGCCAACGATATCCCAAGCTTCCGCGAAGTCTGGGGCGACGCCGCACTCTACTTCCGTACCAACAGCGCGAGCAGCCTGGCTGCAATTCTTGCCCAGCTCGATTCCGACCGCCCCTTGCGCCACGCCTATGCCGATCGCGCCTTTGCGCGCGCCCGGGAACGCTTCACCGCCAAACGCATGATCGACGACTACCTCGACCTCTACCGCAGCCTGCTCCAGTCCGACTCTCTGGCAGCCTGAGACCATCCCGCTGTGGAGCAGGCGCTCTGCCCGCTGCCTTTGACTTTGCTTAGCCGTCAAGAGCCTTCGGAGCTCGTCATTCCTGGTTTTACCGCAACCAGCCTCTCCACGGTTGCATCTCAAGGCCATCCGGAGCTAGTTCGGAGGAATGATTCTTCCAGGTAAAATCCATGCCACCAACCTCTAGCGGAACTATCCCCCTACGAAAGTTCGGTAACTCTGACGTCAGAATTTCCGCTCTCGGCTTTGGAGGCCATCACCTCGGGGACGCCCCGGATGCAAGAGCTGCGGTCGAAATTATCCACCAGGCCGTCGACGGCGGAATCACCTTCTACGACAATTGCTGGGAATATCGCCGCGGCAAAACCGAAATTTGGATGGGCGCTGGCCTGAAGGGCCGCCGAGACAAAGTTTTCTTAATGACGAAAACTTGCCCCCACGGCCGTGATGCCAGCCTCGCTTTGCAGATGCTGGAAGAATCACTGCGCCGTCTGCAGACCGATCATCTCGATCTCTGGCAAGTTCACGGAATGGCCTTCGATAACGACGCCGAACTCTTCATCCGTAAAAACGGCGCAGCCGAAGCCCTGGAAAAAGCCAAGAAAGATGGCAAAGTGCGTTTCCTCGGATTCACCGGTCACCAGAATCCCAAGGTTCATCTCGCAATGTTAAACACCGGATTTCCTTTCGATGCAGTGCAGATGCCCCTGAACGCCTTCGACTCTAGTTTTCGCAGCTTCGAAAAGCAGGTGCTCCCCGAGCTCAACAAACGTGGCCTCGCGGTTCTCGGAATGAAGCCGTTAAACGGACACGGCGAAGCCATCAAGCAGGGCGCAATCACCGCCGAAGAAGCTCTGCGATATGCCATGAGCCTGCCAGTCAGCACCACGATTACCGGCATCGACAGCCTGGAGGTACTCCACCAGAACCTGCGCATCGCCCAGAACTTCACACCTATGACGGAATCGGAAATGAACGAACTCCGTGACCGCTGCAAACAGGATGCCGCCGACGGCAGGTTCGAACTCTACAAGCTGTCGCTGAAGTTCGACAACCCGGAGGCGCGTCTCGCCCACGGATTTCCGCTCGATACACAACAGTCCGAAGTCCAGGACATGCTGGGAGTCACGCAGAACACTGGGCACCCGTTTCCGGAAAGAAAATTCTAGACAGCACCGCTTTAGGAGAACGTCGTGGCTTCGAACTTTGAATGGAATCGCCGCAGATTTATCAAAGGAGCCGCCGTCCTGGGCGCGGCGCCTCTCATTGCAGGAGGCAGCATGGCACAGCCACAGCCCGCTCAATCGCAACAGGTTCCAGATGGACAAGTGCCGAAGAAGCCGCTCGGGCGCACTGGTGCCCAGGTTTCTGCTATGGGCCTCGGCGGCTATCATCTCGGCTCCGCCGAAACCGATCAGGCCGCGAACGAAATTGTGGCCAAGGCCTTCGATCACGGCGTGACTTTCTTCGACAACGCCTGGGAGTACCACGACGGCCTCAGCGAAGAGCGTCTAGGCAAGGCGCTAAGAGGAAAGCGGGATCAGGCTTTCGTGATGACAAAGGTATGCACCCACGGCCGCGACAAAAAAATCGCCATGCGAATGCTCGAGGAGTCTCTTCGCCGCCTGCAGACCGATCATCTCGACCTCTGGCAGATCCACGAAGTGGTTTACGATAACGATCCCGACTTAATCTTCGCTCCCAACGGCGCTGCCGAAGCCCTGCTGGCCGCGAAGCAACAAGGTAAGGTTCGCTTTGTTGGATTCACCGGCCACAAAGATCCCGAGATCCACTTGAAGATGCTGTCTCACGATTTTCCCTTCGATACCGTACAAATGCCGCTCAACTGTTGCGACGCTACCTTCCGCAGTTTCGAAACTCACGTCCTGCCTGAGGCCACCGGTCGCGGTATCGCTGCCCTTGGCATGAAAAGTCTGGGAGGCAGCGGCGAACTTGTACGCCACGGCGCAGTCACTCCTGAACAAGGACTCCGCTATGCCATGAGCCTGCCAGTAGCCACCACGATCAGCGGGGTAGACAGCATGCCAGTCCTCGATCAGAATCTGAGAGTCGCTGTGAATTTCCAACCGCTAGCCTCCGCTGAAATGCAAGCTTTGCGCGATCAGTGCCGCTTCCTCGCCTCCGACGGCCGCCTCGAACTGTTCAAGATGACGACCATGTATGACGGCAAAGTCGGCCGCGAACAACATCACTTCCCAACTACCCAGGAGCTGCCGATCTAGTTTTGCTCTCCGCTATTGGGTGGCGCGCGGCTTCCGGTTCCGCTCCTGGCAGTCCCCTACCAGTCAGACCTTCAGACCCAGAGGTACCTGCTCAGCTTCGCCTCGCGACAGCGCTTCCATCTTGGTGGTATCT
>Ga0210398_10004054_pt1 | contig 13867 bp, 14 predicted proteins | sample IncBWC4OmetaG_FD_161047 | JGI IMG/M metagenome (GOLD analysis project Ga0210398, IMG submission 161047) | Forest soil microbial communities from Barre Woods Harvard Forest LTER site, Petersham, Massachusetts, United States - Inc-BW-C-4-O | ecosystem: Environmental > Terrestrial > Soil >...
TGACCGCCGGCTCGGCAAGGGCGTGGTGGTTGCCAAGGACACGCCGAATTTCATCGCCAACCGCATCGGGACATTTTCGATGTTGAATGCCATCCGGCTGATGACTTCGTTGGAGATGACCATCGAAGAAGTGGATGCGTCGACCGGACCCGCGGTGGGCTGGCCGAAGTCGGCGACGTTTCGCACGGCCGATCTCGTTGGGTTGGACGTGCTGGTGCACGTGATCAAGAACATTTACGAGAACGCGCCAAACGATGAGTCGCACGAAATGTACAAAGTGCCTGCGCTGGTCGAAGAAATGGCACGGAGGAAATGGCTGGGAGACAAAACGGGCCAGGGTTTTTACAAAAAAGTGAAAGGCGAAGGCGAAAAAGAGATTCTGACGCTGGACGTGAACACTATGGAGTATCGGCCGCGGCAGAAAGCGAAGTTTGCCTCTCTCGAGATGGCAAAAGCGATTGAGGACACGCGGGAGCGGCTGCGCGCGCTGCTAGGGCCGGTGCTCGAAGGACAGAAAGGCGACAAGGCGCAGCAGTTCATCTGGGGCGGACTTTCGGAAATGTGTTTATACGCGGCGCGACGCGTGCCGGAGATTTCCGACAGCGTTGTGGACGTGGATCACGCGCTCGAGTGGGGATTCGCTTGGGAAATGGGGCCTTTTGAAATGATGGACGCCATCGGCGTGAAAGCGTTCGCCGCGCAAGTCCAGAAAGAGGGGCGCGCGCTGCCGGCGGCGATCGAAAAACTGCTGGCAAGCGGCCGGAAAGGATTTTACGAGTCGGAAAAAGGCAAGACGACAGTTTTCGATGTGAAGAGCGGCATCGCCAAGCCGCTCGAAACACCGCCGGGTATCATTATTCTGAAGTCGCAAAAGGAAGCAGGCCGCGAAGTCGAGCGTAATTCCGGCGCCAGTCTGATCGACCTGGGCGATGGCGTGGTCTGTTGCGAATTTCACGCCAAGATGAACGCTATTGGCGCGGACTTGATGTCCATGCTGCAAAAGGGATTGAAGCGGCTGGACTCGGATTTCGACGCCATGGTCATTGCCAACCAGGCCGTGAATTTTTCCGTGGGCGCAAACGTAATGCTTATGCTCGTCGCGGCGCAGGAACAAGAGTGGGACGAGCTGCACATGGCCGTGAAGCAGTTTCAAAACGTGAATCTGGGGCTGAAGTATGCGCCGAAGCCGGTAGTCGCTGCGCCGCAGGGTATGGCGCTCGGCGGAGGATGCGAAATCGGCTTGCACGCTGCGAAAATTCAGGCGGCTGCGGAAGCGTATATGGGGCTCGTTGAGACGGGCGTCGGTTTGATCCCGGGCGGCGGCGGAACGAAGGAGATGCTCATCCGCGCGAATGAACACGCGGCGGGCGGCGGGGATTTGGATCTGTTTCACGCCATGAAGCCGGTATTTGAAACCATCGCCACGGCAAAAGTGGGAACGAGCGCCGAACAGGGCCGCGCCCTTGGATTCTTGCGGCGTGAAGACGGCGTCTCCATGAATCGCGAACGCCTGGTTGGCGACGCGAAGGAAGCCGCCCTAGCGCTGGTGCGCGGCGGCTATAGGCCGCCCGCGGCGAGCTGGCAAGAAGGGGCGCAGGGTACGCAAATCAAAGTGCTCGGCGAACAATTTCTAGCCGGCGCCAAGCTGGTGATTCATATGATGCAGCGCGGCGGATACATCACGGATTACGACGCGCACGTGGGACGCAAGCTCGCGAATATCCTCGCGGGCGGGCCACTGACGTCGCCGCAACTGGTAAGCGAGCAATACGTGCTGGATCTCGAGCGCGAAGCCTTCGTTTCTCTCTGCGGCGAGAAGAAAACGCAGGAACGCATGGCGTTCACCCTAAAGACCGGCAAGCCCCTTAGGAATTAGTCGCGGCGATCACCGAGGGTGTGGCTCAGGTTGAAGTTCCCGGCCAAGGATTGGGTGTGCCAAACGCAATCATTTCCGCCCGCAACACCGTAGGCGGGATTACCTTGGGCGTAGAGGTGTGGAAGGAAGGGACCGGCTACAGAGCGGTTCACAAGGATCTGCAGAAAAATAACGAATAAAAGCGCATAAAAACATACTACAATGGCGGTTTCACCAGCAAGGTCACGCCGTAGGTGAGGAGAGCGTCATGCACCGACCTGCCCTATTGCCGCCGCGCGAAGCGTCGAGAATCTTGGGAATCAGCTACCCCACGCTCAAGCAGTGGATCTACCGCGGAAAAATCAAAACGGTAAAAACGCCAGGCGGACATCACCGCGTGCCCGAAAGTGAAATCGACCGTATGATTCCGAAGAAACTCGATCGCGGCGATATCTCCATGCGCCGCGGCAATTTCCGAAAAATCAGCGGCCGGAACCAGTTAATCGGGCGCGTGATTTCGCTGAAGTACAGCGGACTGCTGGCGCAGGTAACGATGGCCATCGGCGAACAGCACATCACCGCAATTATCACTGCCGATGCGGCGAAAGAGATGCGGCTGAAACCGGGAGAGCGCGCGGCCGCGCTGATCAAGTCCACGGAAGTGATGATCTTGCGCCTGTAGGAAGAGAGTGAACCATGACTGGTGACTGGCGGAGATCCAATTTGTTAACCCGTCGGGCTCTTTTGCTGCTCTTGGTAATGGTCCTGCCGATAGCCGGACCCACACGGGCTCAGGAGATCCGCGTGGCGGCGGCCGCGGATCTAAAATTTGCCATGAAGGATGTCGCCGATCAATTTGAGAAGCAGACAGGAACGAAGGTGGAGGTAACCTACGGCTCGAGTGGCAATTTTTTCTCACAGCTGCAAAATGGCGCGCCCTTTGACCTGTTCTTCTCAGCCGACATCGACTATCCAAGAAAACTGGAAGAGGCGGGCCTCGCCGAGCCGGGAACGCTCTATGAGTACGCCATCGGGCGCATCGCGATTTGGACGCCCGCGGATGCCAAGGTAGACGTCGTGCGCCAGGGATGGAAGACGTTGCTTGAGGCGAGCGTGCAAAAAATTGCCATTGCCAACCCCGAGCACGCTCCTTATGGACGAGCGGCGGTAGCGGCGCTCGAAAAGGCCGGTATCTATGACCAAGTCAAAAGCAAACTCGTCTACGGTGAAAACATTTCGCAGGCCGCGCAGTTTGTGCAGTCCGGCAACGCGCAAGCGGGAATTGTGGCTATGTCGCTAGCCGTTTCACCCGGGATGAAGGAGGGCAAACGGTGGGAGATTCCGGTTGACATGCATCCGTCGATAGAACAAGCCGCCATTCTATTGAAGACTTCGAAGAATAAAACAAGCGCAAGTGCTTTCCTGAAATTTGTGAAGAGCGAAGTCGGCCGCGCGACGCTTTCGAAATATGGTTTCACAATTCCGGGAGCCAATACCGCTCGAGCGTCGCCAGATTCGCAGAATAAATGAATATGGATGCCCTGCTGCTCTCCCTTAGGCTCGCATTTTGCGTTTCCGCCATTCTCCTGATGGGTGGACTGCCGCTTGCCTATTGGCTGGCGTTCTCAAATTGGCGCGGCAAGTTTTTGCTGGAAACCCTCGTGGCTATGCCATTGGTGCTGCCGCCGACCGTGCTGGGATTTTACGTACTCATCGCCATGGGGCCGCACGGGCCGCTCGGGAAACTATGGCAAATGTTTTTCGGGCACGGCTTGGCGTTTACCTTCGAAGGGCTGGTCCTTGCCTCCGTGCTCTACAGTTTGCCGTTCGCGGTGCAGCCGCTGATCGCCTCATTCGAATCCGTCGACCGCACCCTCCTCGATGCTTCCTCGGTTCTCGGGGCCGGGCGGCTGCGAACGTTTTGGCGTGTAATCCTGCCGCTTTCGATTCCCGGCGTCGTGACCGCTGTGGTGCTCAGCTTCGCCCACACCATGGGCGAATTTGGCGTGGTGCTGATGGTGGGCGGCAATTTGGTAGGCGTGACGCGCACCGTCTCGATCGATATTTATGACCACGTGCAATCGCTTGAATACGCGGAAGCGAATCGCATGGCCCTTGTTCTGCTAGCGATTTCGTTCGCGGTTTTGTCGGTGGTGTACGCCGTCAATCGTCAAGTAGGCCGCCGCCTGTGGACACCGTGGGCGGCGAAGTAAACCGGGCCGTGCTGACGGCGCGCGTGAAGATGGAACGGCTCCGGCGAAGCTCCCCCCCCTTTCTGCTGGATATTTCCATCGAAGTTCCTCCGGGCATCAGCATTCTTTTTGGGCCTTCCGGCGCCGGAAAATCCACCGTACTGGACTGCATCGCAGGATTGACGCGCCCAGACACGGGACGTATCGCGGCCGGCGAAGAAGTATTGTTCGATTCGCATGCCAGCATAGATTGTCCGCCCCAGGCGCGGCGCATCGCCTATGTTTTTCAAACGCTTGCGCTCTTTCCGCACATGAGCGCGGAAGAGAACGTCGCCTACGGACTCGATGGTTTGCCGCACCGGGAACGCTCCGCGCGCGTAGAAGAAATCCTAGAAGCCTTCCGCGTGGACAAATTGCGCGCACGCAAGCCGCCCGAGATCTCTGGCGGGGAACGCCAAAGAATTGCCTTGGCACGCTCGCTCGTGACTCGGCCGCGGGTCCTGCTGCTCGATGAGCCTCTGACTGGTCTCGACGCGGAACTGAAGGCGGCGATCGTGGATGATCTCCGCGCGTGGAACGCCGCCCGGCGCATCCCGATTTTGTACGTGACGCACACCCGCGAAGAAGTGGACGCACTCGGCGAACGCGTGATCGCCATGGATCACGGCCGCGTAGTGTCCGAAGGAACGCCGATAGAAGTTCTGGAAGCCCCGCGCCGCAAACGGCTGGCGCAAGCAGCCGGCTTTGAAAATCTCCTCAGCGCCACCGTCGTCGATTTGCGCGAAGCCGATGGCGTGATGCGCGTACGCCTTAACGGCAGCCTTTTGGAACTCGAAGTGCCCCTGGGCTACGCCGCGGCTGGAGACCGCGTGCGCGTTGCCGTCCGCGCAGGAGATATTCTGCTGGCAACGATGCGACCCGAGGGGCTAAGCGCGCGCAACGTCATCGAAGGCCGCATCGCAGCGCTGGAAACGCGCGGCACATTGGTCCGGGCAAGAGTGGACTGCGGAGTACAGTTTATCGTGCACCTCACGCCGGGAGCCGCCAGATCGCTGGAACTGGCGGAACGATGCCGCGTGTGGCTGGTCCTTAAGACGCACTCGTGCCATCTCGTGGAGGAATGAACGAGCCTACAGCGCGGATACTTCTCAGGATTTTGGCTTAGCTGCCGCGGCGGTCCCGGGCGCGGAGAATCTCACTTCCGCGGCCTCCAGCGTATCGCCTTTAGGCGTCGCGTGGATCACTACGCGGTCGCCCACAACCAGATCAGAAGCCTTCGCGGGCTTGTCCACATTCCCGGTTCTCGAAATATACGTGGTCGTGGCAACCAGTTTGACCTCGACGGAAGTGCCATCCGCGATTTTCACCGTGACGGAATCAGCGCTGGTTTTTTCCACCGTGCCAACGACGTGTTTCTTGTCTCCATGCGCCAGAGCAGTGCCGGCAAGGAGCGCGACCGAAACAAGAAGTGCGAGGGAGCGAAGCTTCATCATAATGATCTCCAATTGGCTGGGGCCAAACGAAAGCCGGAAACTCCATTATTCCACAAGATTCGACCAGCGGAGCCGTCGGCGTTTTCTGCCTGATCTCCAGTAGCTCCGCATTTTCATCAGCCTAGTGATGATGATGGGATTCGGGTTTGGGCGCTGGCGTTGCTCCGTTCAAGAAGTCGTTTTCCTCCTGCTCCTCCATGCGGTCGTCGGGGCCCTTCGGATTGTACTTTTCCATCTCCACCCGCTCCTCTGCCGTCAACTGCGGCAGGTGCCGAATAAACTCTACCAGCTTCCAGGTGTCCTCCGGCGAACTGTGGCGACTGGAGAATGCCGGCATGCCTGTGAACCGCACGCCGTTCTCAATGATCCAGAAAAGCTCCCCGTCGGAAAGGTTCTGCGTTTCCATAAGCCGCAGGTCCGGCGGCTTGGGATAGAGTCCGCTGCCTATCATGGTGTCGCAACTTCCGTCGTTTCCGTGGCAGATGGCGCAGTGGTCGGCGAAGTGCAGCCGCCCGTCGCGCAAATTTTCCTCTGAAGCGGGCACGGGGTTGCGCAAAGCGCGGGCCGAGTTCGGCAGCGCCATGTGTCTGGCCTTCCGCGCCATGATCACCTCAAGCGTCGTAGGCGTTGCCTTGGCACTCACGCCATTGTGCAGAAAGGAAAACGCTACGAAGCCGGCGCCGAGCGCCGCAATCACAAGTACCAGCAGAATCAGGGATCCGCGTTTCATGGCACGGCACTAGAATAGACGACGCGAGCCGCGCGCGCCTAGCCCGGATTTATTTGCGACGGGCTGCCGGCACACTCGCACCTGCAGAGTCACGCCGCCTCTGGTAGGATACGCCGTGGCATGCGGCACAAAATTCATTCGAGCCTGGATTCGGCGGTGGCCGATATTCCGGACGGTGCTCGAATCATGTTCGGCGGCTTTGGGGGGGCGGGATTTCCCAATAACCTCATCCAGGCACTGGCTCAAAAGGGTACGAAAGATATCACCGCTATCAGCAACAATTGCGGAACACGCGATGGCGAGTTGGGATTGATGTTCAAGAACGGACAGATCCGGCACGTGATTGCATCGTTTCCAGGTCCGCACTCGACTTATTTTCAACAGCAGCTCGCCGAGAAAAAAGTGACACTCGAACTGGTGCCGCAGGGGATTCTCTGCGAACGCATGCGCGCTGCCGCCGCTGGTCTGTGCGCATTTTACACCACCGTGGGTGTGGGAACGGAAGTCGCGGCTGGCAAAGAAGAACGCGTTATCGAAGGGAAACGCTCGATCCTGGAGATGCCCATTCACGCGGACTACGCTCTCATCAAGGCAGAAACAGCGGACGAACTGGGCAATCTGACATACCGTCTCGCGGCGCGGAATTTCAATCCGATTATGGCCATGGCCGCGACGACGACCATTGTGGAAGTCGACGAGATTGTCCCGGTCGGCTCGATCAAACCCGAACATGTGGTGACGCCGGCGATCTTTGTGCACCGCATCGTCGAAGCCAAGGGAGTCCGCTATGCCGGCTAAACCGCGGCTGACCCGGGACCAGATTGCGCAACGTGCCGCGCTGGAATTGCCCAACGGCGCGTATGTAAATCTTGGCTGGGGCATCCCCAATCTCATCGCGGATTATTTGCCGAAAAATGCCGAAGTTTATTTTCACAGCGAGAACGGTATTCTCGGCATGGGGGGGCGCGCCAGACCCGGCGAAGAGGACTACGACTTGGTCGATGCCATGAAGGTCCCGGTGACCTTGATTCCGGGCGCATCTTTTTTTCACCAAGCCGATGCGCATCTCATGACGCGCGGCGGCCACCTCGACGTGGCCGTGCTCGGCGGATTTCAAGTCTCTGAAAAGGGCGACCTGGCGAACTGGAAAATTCCTGGCGCGCCGGGCCCCGGCGGAATTGGCGGCGCAATGGACATCGCCGCTGGCGCGAAAAGACTGATTGTTTGCATGGAACACACCACCAGGGAAGGCGCGCCAAAAATCGTGCGTCAGTGCACCTATCCGCTCACCGGGCTTGCGTGCGTGGATACCATCGTCACCGATCTCGCGGTCATCGACGTCAAGCCGGAAGGGCTCCTGGTGCGCGAGATTGCTCCGGGATGGAGCAATGAAGAACTGCAGGAGCTGACCGGAGCGCCACTGATGTCGCTGGGCCGCGCGTCGGAAATGAAATTTGTTTGAGCGCGGCAGCGACGCGGCGCCATGAGCTGGCGCGCTGAGAAGCTGCGCGGTGCGGGCCGTGCATGGTAGAGTTTCGATGTTCGGCGGCAAGGAACGGAATCATCAGGAGGCGGCCATGGCAGAAAATATCCCGGAAAAATACGCGGACCTACTGGAAAAGCCGGCGTTTGGCAATCTCGGCACGATCATGAAGGACGGCAGTCCGCAAGTCACGCCCATCTGGGTGGATTACGACGGCAAATACGTCCGATTTAATTCCGCCCTCGGGCGCGTGAAAGACAAAAACGTCCGGCGCGATCCGCGGGTTTCGGTTTCGCTGCAGGATCCTGCGAATCCGTATCGCTACCTCGAAATTCGCGGCCGCGTTGTAGAAATTACGCAGACCGGCGCCGACGACCACATTAACAAGCTTTCGCAGAAATATCTGGGCAAGCCCGTCTATCCGTTCCGGAAACCCGGCGAAGTGCGCGTCCTGTACAAGATCGAGCCGGAAAAAGTCAGCTCCATGGGGTGAAAAATAGTGTCCTATCTGAAGCGGGTTCCCTGTCTCGCGAGTTTGTTTCTTGCGGCGGCTTTTGGTGTGTCGGCTGGCCCGGCGCACGAGGAAAACGGCCAAACGTTCGACGCGCCCGGCGGAAAGATCTATTACGAAGTGGCCGGCGGCGGCTCGGGTACTCCGCTCATCGTCGTGAACGGTGGTCCGGGCTTTGATCATACTTATCTGCACATCTCCACAGCTTGGGACGCGCTTGGCAAAAATCGCCGCATCATTTTCTACGACCAGCGCGGAGACGGCCGATCCTCGCCGCTGAAGCCCGGACAATCCTGCAATCTCGCCGATCAAATCGCCGACCTCGAAGCGTTGCGCGCGCATCTCGGATTTGAGAAGTGGGACATGCTCGGCCACTCCTGGGGCGGCTATTTGTCGATGGCCTATTCAGCGCGCTATCCCCATCACATCTCTCACCTCATGATCGTGGACTCCGCCGCGCCGAAGTGGAGCGACACGCTTTTTCTCTTCAGCCAGATCTTTCCGGAAATCACCAATCGGCGCGCTGGCTACACCTTCGCCGACGAAATGGGCGACCAAGCCGCTTCCGACGCTTCGATTCACGACTATCTGACCATGCTCTTTTACTCGGCGGAGAAACGCGATGCGTTCGTTGCACAAATGGGCGCCGGCGCATACCGCAAACAAGTTTTCCAGGCGGTGATCAGCGATCTTCCTCGCTTCGATCTCAATCCCGAGCTTTCCAAATATAAATTCCCCGTCATGGTCATGACTGGGCGCTACGACATCAACGTCGCGCCGCTCGTCGCATACAAGATTCACGAGGCCATTCCTGGTTCGCGCTTCGTGGTCTTTGAACGCAGCGGCCACATTCCTTTCTACGAAGAGCCGGAGGCCTTTGTTCACGCGGCCGACGAATTTCTAGAAGCAAAATAGCTGCGCTGATCCGCGCTTCTCCCTTCAAACGATTTCGCAACAACAACCATGGGACAGTTACAAACGCGCGGCAACGCGTGCCGCAATATGCCCATCGGCGGCGCGAAAAATCAGCACGAGGCTGTCAGTCAGGGGAACGCCTCCGGCGGGAACACCGAGTTCATAGGACCACAAATACCGCTTGGGCAATTCCGCCGCAAGACTCGTCGCATACGGCTGAATGGGATCGACGGAGAAATGTACCAAGGTTATTTTTCCCACAGATCGCAGCTCCACGCCATGTTTCCAGTACAGCGAAAGCTTCATCGAGCTCATCGCTTGCTGCGTAAGATAAGCGCCAGTGCCAACGGGCTGCAGTCCAGTGGAACAGGGCTGATCGCGGATGGTCAGCGAGAGCAGAAGCTTGTCCGGGAACAGCGCGACTTCGTTTGTTCCGAGACGAAAAACAGTTCCGTCAACGGTTTCGTAGGACTTCAAGTCATTGAAAAATCCCCCGGAGGTGACGCGGCCATTGATGCGAAAGCATGGGCCATCGGGGATGCCGCCGTCGCCGATCAGGAAGACGCCGCCGTAGTAGTTCTGGACGTTGGTCTCCGCCGGCTTGGGCGGCTTGGATTTTTTCTTCGATTGGGCAGCGGCGGCGAAACACAGCAATAATCCGACGAGGGCTACGGAAAAAATTCGTGAGAGGTTTCGGCCCATGGCAAATATCCAACGCCGTCATTTTACTCCCGCGGGCTCGGCGCGGAGAAGAAAGGTTATGCCGTCGGTCGTGTAGAGGGCTTTGCCGCCTTCTAGAGGCTTGGCCTCGACGCTTCCGGCGCGGACCGCTTCTATCGCCGTGACAAGTCTGGGCAGCACGGATGGATCGGCGACGGGGATGTTGTGCGCGCCCAGGACGAGCTTCACTTGTGGCGCGAGATCGGCGAGCCATTTCACGGACGCTACGTAAGCATCGAGATTTGTTTCCGGGCGATAGAGCCAGATGGGAGCGGGATAGTAGGTGTCGCCGGTGAACAGCAGGCCGTTGGCCCGGTCGATCAGACAGATGGCGTCGGGAGTGTGGCCGGGAGTCGAAATGATTTCGAGGGTGCGACCGCCGAGGTTGATTTTGAAGCCGTTGTGGACGAAGAGGGAAACGTGCCACGGCTTGGTGGCGTAAGTCTTCGGGTCAAAACCTTTTGGCAGATTGCCGCAGATCATGCCGGGGGCGAGTTCTTCTTGGGCGTCGTCGCGTGAACCCTTTGCGTTTTGGCGGGTGAAGTCCGTGTCCATGCCGTAGACAAAAGTGAAAAGTGAATTCCCGCCAACGTGGTCGTTGTGTGTGTGGGAATTCAGCACGACGACGGGACGGCTTGTCAGTTGAGTGACGACCTTGTGGATGTCGGCGATGCCCATGCCGGTGTCGAAGAGAAGGGCTTGCTTGGTGCCGACGATGAGATAGGAGATGACTTCTTCGGCTTGGTGCGGCTCGTAAATGGCAAAAACGCTCGGCGAGACTCGGTAGACTTCAAACCAAGGGTCGTTGGGGAGAACGCGTTCTAGAGACTTGTATTCCGGGCGAGGCAGGGCTTTGCACCAGTCCGGGCTGATGGTTTGCGGTGAGAAAGAGGGAAAAGGAGAAAAAACAACAGACGGAAAAGGATTTAACGCAGCGGACCCACAGAGCGCAGAGCTCACGGAGAAGACAGCCGCGAGAATGAGAGAAGTGCTTTTCATTTAGAGGCCGCGCCAGTGAAGATGGATTTCGGGAGCATCATGTGGACGCCTTTGTTGCCGTCGACTAGCTCGGTGATGTGGAGGTCCGCGGCGACGCTCGCCAGCATGTAGGCGTCGTCGCGGGAGAGATGCTTTTCGGTGACGAGGAAATCGATCATCTCGCGGACGGCGAGCGTGGTGCAGGCGTTCAGGTCGTCGTTGAGGCCCATGGTGATGTAGTGCGTGGGCGTTTCGGCGCGGGGCCACTTCAGGTGCATGTCCTTGCGCACGATGAATTGAAACGTGCCGATGAGCGAAGTTTCGAGCGCGGTGATGTCCACCTCGCCGTCGCCTTGTCCGGCGTGGCCGTCGCCGACTTCAAAGAGCGCGCCCGGCGCGTGCACGGGAATGTACAGCGTCGTGCCGGCCACGAGGTCCTTGTTATCGAGATTGCCCGCCATAATCCACGGCGGAGCGCTGTTGAAGCGGCCCGCGCTCTCGGGCGGCGCGTCGCCCATGCTGCCGAAAAAAGGATGCAGCGGAATCTCGATGCCGGGAGCGAATTTGGCGATCATGCGCTTTTCATCCAGCGGAATGATTTTCAATTTCGCGTAAGGATAATCGTCGGGCAGATATCCGCGGCCCGGCCCGAACGCGTTGTATGCGTAAGGAATCGCGAGTTTTATGGCCAGAATTTTTACCTCGAGTACGTCGCCAACTTCCGCATCTTGGACGTATACGGGGCCGGTAAGAATGTGCCCGCCGGGGCCCTTGTCCTTCACCTGGTCGGTGATATCGCGCAGCGATTGCTCGACCTGCTCCGGCGGCAAGCCCGCCTCCTCCAGCCGCTTCGGGCTGTTGGTGATCAACGTCTGAATCTCCACCGTGTCGCCCGACTTGACGCGCAGCACCGGCACCGCCTTCGCGTCGTAGTAGCCCCACGCCACCGTCTTCGGCGTGGCCTTCAACTGATACGTGGTTTGTGAATGTAGGTTCGGTACCGAAAGAGAACTTGCGAAAGCTAGGACCCCGAAACTGAACAGTTTTGAGCGCAATTCACTTACTCCCCTTCTTTGCAGGTTTTGATGGCGGGCAATGATCGCATTGGTCCGAGTTAGTCGTTACCGTTACTTCGTCAGGCAAGTTCATCTCTACACGGAGGCATGGGGCGGTAAAACTGTCTTCCTGTTTGTACATGAACTTGATGGTGTGCTCGAACGGCGCGCTCGGCGGACAGTGCGCACAGCCGAACGTCCACGCTTTGACCATTCTTTCCGCGTCGTCCTTTAGTACGTCGAACCCGGTCGTGCTTTTATCGTCCACAGAAGATTCCGTTCTAACGACGGTTCCATCCGCCGCAATCATCAGTCTTATCACAATCGTTCCAGTCAGTCGCGCTTGGCGAGCAAGCGGAGGGTAGCGAACTGGCGACTCTAAATGTTTCACGTAAACGATCGGCTGCTCCTCCTCTTCAGGCGATGTCCAGGCCCTGGGCGTCGGGTTCTCCATCGTGTCGCCCGACTTCTCGCGCAACACTGGCGCCGCCTTCGCGTCGTAGTAGCCCCAGGCCACTTTCTTGGGCGTCGCCTTCAGCGTATACGCGGCCTGCGCGTTAGCTGGCTCAAGGCAGAACCCCGCGGAAGATAGGGCCAAAGACAACAAGGCGAAGGTCCTCAAACTTTTCACAGGCTCTTCCTATCTGGTTCGACTATTCATCCCAGTGGCGCGCTCGAAAAGCTCTTCCAGTATCGCGAAGACCTCTCGCTGTCCGCTTTTGGTCTCGTTCTGAATCATTTGCCGACTCATGGGTGCGTCATGTCCTCGGGCTTTACGAGGGCGTCGAACTCCTCGGCGCTTACGAACCCAAGTTTGATGGCCGCTTCGCGGAGGCTGATGTGCGAGTGATGGGCGGCTTTGGCGACTTGGGCGGCGGCGTCGTAGCCGATTTTGGGGGCCAGAGCGGTGACCAGCATCAGAGAATTATGGACGTAGTGATCGATTTGGTCGCGGTTGACTTCGATACCGGTGACGCAGTGGTCCACGAAGCTGTTGGAGGCGTCGGCTAGGAGTTCGACGGAGTGGAGATAGTTGAAGATCATGACCGGCTTGAACACGTTTAGCTCGAAATTGCCCTGCGAGCCGGCGAAACCGATGGCGGCATCGTTGCCCATGACTTGGACGGCGACCATGGTGAGGGCTTCGGACTGCGTGGGATTTACCTTCCCGGGCATGATGCTGGAGCCGGGCTCGTTTTCGGGTAGAGAGAGTTCGCCGAGGCCGCAGCGCGGGCCGGAAGCGAGCCAGCGAATGTCGTTGGCGATTTTCATGAGCGAGGCGGCGAGCGTTTTCAGTGCGCCGCTTGCGAAGACGAGTTCGTCGTGGGCGCTGAGCGCAGCGAATTTGTTGGGATGCGAGCGGAAGGGAAGGCCGGTCAGTTCGGCGATTTTCTTCGCCGCGCGTTCGGCGAATTCGGGATGCGCATTGAGACCGGTGCCGACGGCGGTGCCACCGATGGCGAGATCGTAGAGGCCGTCGAGAGCCATGGCGATGCGGCCACCGTCGCGGTCGAGCAGATTGACGTAGCCGGAAAATTCCTGGCCAACGGTGAGCGGCGTGGCGTCCTGCAAATGGGTGCGGCCGATTTTCACGATGTCGGCGAACTCCTTGGCTTTGGCGTCGAGCGCGTCGCGAAGTTTTTTTACGGCGGGGAGAAGACGCTGCCTCGTTTCCGTGGCGGCAGCAATGTGCATGGCGGCGGGGAACGTGTCGTTCGAGGATTGCGACATGTTGACGTCGTCGTTGGGATGGATGGGCTTTTTACTGCCCATAATGCCGCCGGCGATTTCGATGGCGCGGTTGGAGATGACTTCATTGACGTTCATGTTGGTCTGCGTGCCGCTGCCGGTTTGCCAGATGCGCAGGGGGAAATGATCGTTAAGTTTTCCAGCGATGACTTCGTCGGCGGCCTGCGTGATGAGCGCGGTTTTGTC
>Ga0210398_10004055_pt1 | contig 13867 bp, 14 predicted proteins | sample IncBWC4OmetaG_FD_161047 | JGI IMG/M metagenome (GOLD analysis project Ga0210398, IMG submission 161047) | Forest soil microbial communities from Barre Woods Harvard Forest LTER site, Petersham, Massachusetts, United States - Inc-BW-C-4-O | ecosystem: Environmental > Terrestrial > Soil >...
GCGTGGGCATCCGCGTAAGGGCAAGACGCACCGAATCACCCTCGGGGAATATCCGGCAGTCACGCTGCAGCAAGCACGGGGCACAGCCAACACCTATTTGGACCAAGCGAAAAGGGGCATCAACCCGGCGAGGGCACTCGAAGCTGCATCGACCTCAGGCGGGCTAGCGGTTGAGGCACTGGCCAAGGCCTTTATCGATGACTACGTGATGCTCAAAGAGCTCAAGTCGTTGCGTAAATACCGGCAGGTAATCGACGTGCATATCGTGCCACAGCTCGGCACGACGCTGGCCGCGATGGTGACCCGTGATGAGGTCCGCGATGCCTTGAAAAGAACCATGGTTAAAAAGCCTCGGGGGGAGGGTCCGCGAGATCGCCCGCGGGGCGGCAAGGAGGCTGCACGTAGCTTGATTTCGGTGGGACGAAGCATGTTCGCGTGGGGAATGGAAGAAAAGAAAGTTAACCGGCCGGACAACCCCTTTTCAAATATGGAGAAGATGCTGCCCAAGAAGAAGAAAGGCCAGCGCGCCCTCAATCTGGAGGAGGCGCAAGAGGCCTGGGACGCGGCCGGCGATATCGACTATCCCTTTGGACCGGTCTATCAGCTGGATGCGTTGACCGGCAATCGGCGCATCGAGTGGGCCGCCTGCAAGAAGTCTTATCTGCACCTTCGTCAAGGACTCCAGATTATTCCAGCCGATAACTACAAGAGCGGTCATGTGCATGTCGTACCGCTGATCCCCGAGGCCGTGGAAATCCTTGAGTGGGTACTGGCAACCCACCCTACCAGGGGCGAATACATCTTCAGCGGTACTGACGGTCTAAACCCCATTTCGGGTTGGTCGAAGGCCCACAAACGTCTGATGGATGCCATTTGCGCCAACACGGGCGCCTATCCGATCCCGTGGACGCCCCACGCAATTCGTAAGTTTGTCGCGACATCTGTCGCCGAGGACTTAGGTATGCAGGGCGACAAACTCGTCAAGAAAATCCTGGGCCATTCCGACAAGGACGTCACGTCGCTCTACAACGAGTATGGCTACGTGAAGGAGGTCCGAGCGTGTCTTACCCGCGTGGCAAGGCGGCTGCTCTTCGGCCGGGAAATGCGATACGTGCTGCCGAGCTCCCGATTCGCTCTACCTGGAGTCATGGCGACAGCGCCACCATTAGCGGCATAGGTGCGCTGTCGCCGCCGAATTTCCTGATGCTGCTCAAGCGAATCGAGCGGCGGCATAGCGATTTGGGTTTTGCGCCTTCTATCTCATCAACATGGTGTACCCGCCGCTTGACGATTGGCTGGCGCTCAACGTCATCGTTTAGTCCCCGAAAGGAAGTGGTTAATCGTCGTTGGTGAGGAGTTCGCTTGGATTCTGGCGGAGAGCCACGCCTGAATTTCCTCCTCGACCCAGGCGACGGAGTGCGCAGTGATTTTCACGCGCATCGGGAAGTCTCCTTGCCCTTGCAGCTCGTAGATCTTGGTCTTCCCCAGGCCGGTGGCATCGATGACCTGGGGCAACCGAAGCATGCGGATTGGGCGGCGGCTGGAGGGCGCATCGCGGGGTAGCTCGACACGCGCCGCAGCGTCGGTGGCATTCGAGGAGGCTGCGGCGACCGGCCTATTAGTCTCACGAGCAATGTGATTCATCGGCACGGACTCCGGGCGCAGTTGTGCGACGCACCTGCGTCTTGGGCTCGCTCCGTGCCGCTCAATCCATTCTTTGAATCAATCCAGGCACTTAGTCTTCGTCGCGCGGAGTGAGGAGAGTGTCCAAGTGGCAGCAACACTTGGCGTACGTTTCGTGACCGAGCCGCCGGGCCTCGATGAGCATGGTAGTAGTGCGTAAAACGCGGATCCTTGGCGAGCCAACGCGGCACGTATGATCGCAACCAGCCAATCGCGCGCCCATGAAAGCGATATTTGCCTGGAGGTCGGCTGAGGAGGGCGAGACTGGACGCCAGCCAGCGAGGCCAGCGGGTCAGGCATTCGACATCGTGCGTGGTAGGAAGCTCCTCCCGGTTCGGAAAGCGCTTATTGACGTAAGGCGAAAGCCTCACACTGAGAGAGGCAGCCGATGGTACCGGCGTTATGGGCAAAGAATTCATAACGACCTTCAATGTGGTTCCGGTCGTTTAGGGTCAAGTTGTCACGTATGACGCGAGAATGCGCCTTGCACACCCGGACGAGTGGCCGAGTTTCGCGGAAAATTCAGCGATACTCAACCAATGAGGTCGTCAGTCGGGCTAGACGAGACAAGATGCTGCCGATTGCTACCCTTAGGGCAATACTTGCTGCATGTCGCATGACGGGAGCGACTAGGCCACCAAGTGGCAGCGTCGATTTCTCAAAAACCATGTGACGGTATCGGCCCATTGGTATTGGGTTAGCGGTCACATATTCCGTCCATTCAGTAGTCGGTGACGCCGATCACTGTATACCGGGTCGCTTGCGGCATGCTTGGATGGCTGAGGGATTCAAATAATTGCAGTATCACTATGGTTCTATTGGGCCATAGAATCCTTTTAAAGCGAGTTACTCCTGAAGTTACCCTCCGGAGAGCGGTTGGCTCGGCGCCAGGTTCCTCGAAGATGGGTATTGTCGGAAGCCTCGGGAATCCGCTATGGCCCCTCTGGCCGGTATGTTCGCTGGTCATTGAATCCACTGCTGGGACTTGTCGAGCAGGCGCTGTTTGCGCGCCTTTTCACGGGTTGACCGCGCCACACGCTTTGGCATCATCGACGAGCGGCGAAAAGTCGTCGATCACTGGCGCGACGCCCAGTCATGGAAGGTGCCTCCCGTCGCGGTCTCCTCCGATTTGCTTTGGCGGCGGGAGGGGGCTGGAACTTCTAATCGGCTACACCCGGCTCGGGGGAATCTGCTGGCGCTCCTGGAGCGTAATGAGGTCCCAGAGGTTCAAAAGCATTTCGTGTGGGTGGGAAAGGGCACCACTTAGTCCGATTGTGTCCGTCTCGGCATTCGTGACAGAACCTTTCGGGGAAAGGAGAGTCAAGGGAACAAGGGCTGTATCACTGCGGCGAGAACGAGAACCCGCGCTCCAGACCTTCCTGTGGCGTCTCAACAGGGCTGACCACTTCGCTCTCCCGACCTACGACGGAGAGATTCCAAGGCTCCAAGCGCCGCCCGAAGGAAATCATCGCGTCAAAATATTGCCCAGCCTGTAGCCGCCGCCAAAGCATCTTGCCAGTTGTTGGATCGATCGCTGATCGAAGGGGTTCCAAGCCCTGGACCGTATCGACCGAAAGGCTGCTCACGTAACCCTCAGGCTCGCCGGGGCTCAAATCCCGAGAAAGCTTTATGACGCCTGACACGATGGCGTAATGCGCGCGATCAGGATACTGGCCTCGAAGCTCTGCAACCGTACGGCCAGCATCCACCACATAGAGGCGGCTGGACTTCTTGATTTCGAACTCGCACGTCCCCGCGTCTCGTGAGGGGCTTGCTAGATTGCAGGCTCGCAATACGGCTCGCGCATGAGCGCGGCGATCCAATTCCAGCACCAAATAGGTCGAGACGAATGTATTTGGCCGGATTCCACTCGGTATGCCGAGTTCGGCGAGCTTTGATCGCGTGATCCATGCCGCTCGGGTAGACGAGGCATCCGCTGTCGCCGAGCCGACGTGATCGGCCGTTTCGACACGCCATAGCAAGTGCAAAGTCAGGGGTGCATTTTCTTGATCGCCCTGTTCCTGACCGGGCGGCAATTCCAACTCTCGGTCAGAAAGCCTCAAAGTGCTCTCCGATGTTCCCCGATTGTAAACACTGGCCAGCGGTATGCCTGCACAGATTACCAGGACGATAGCAAAACCAAAGGTCGGAAGCCAAAGCCGCTGCAGTTTCATTGCGCCGCTCTCGCCGCGTGTTCGGTCACACGTCCCCGTAATACTTTCAGAACATAGAGAGCGCAGATGGCAAGCACACTCATGATGAGGAAGAACTGGTAGGCAGGCAGTTTCGGCAGTAACCAGTCGCAGGCTTCCAGACCGATTAACATCAAGAGTGAAAGACTACTCACGAAGCTGGTTTCGGGCAGTCGGCGGGTAACCCCGAAATAAATGCCAGCCGCGCCGGCGGTTAAAACAACAATCTTGTACCCAGCGCTCACTGTGTGCGCGCCGTAATCGAGATAACTGAGTGATGGCCAGGTGGCAAGGATCAGGAAGATTCCCAATAGGATGATGATACCGAAGAGTCGATACAGCGTCTCGAAATCTGCGTAGTGACGCTGAGAAATCAATGACGGGACGACCAAGAGAATGCTAACGCCAAGGTAAAAGTTTTCGGGTCGCTCAAAGAAAAACCACCATGGAGCGCCTTCCAATATTGTGATCAGCGTGGCACCATATATCAGGACGCCGATCAGAGCTGCGCATAGCTGCAGTCGCGAGCGCATCTCATACGCAAGGATAAAGCCGAATGCTGTGCATGAAAGTACGGATGTGCTGCCGAGATTGATGTCCCACAATGGCGGCAGGATGACGACCGTCAAAACAAAACTGGCGTAGCAAAGCGCCGCACTCAATCTGGAAAAGTAGCCCGTACGGTCGCGCGCGCGAACCACGAGTGCGAGGGCATAAGTAGACGTTGGTGCAGCACAGAGCAAGAGCGTTTGCGTTGCCACATTAAAAGCCGCCCAGAAATGATAGAAAAACACGAATACGCTAGAGCCTAACAACAACGCGCCGATCAGCGATACGATCCGCATAGACATCGACAGTTGCCGGCCGCTTTCACTGGCGTCCGCGTCATAGCGTGCGGTCAATTCATGAATGATGTGCCGGTGATATGAATCAATCGCCGTCACTTGCGAATCGGTTAAGTGAATGACTCGATCAGTTCGCAACTGCTCAAGTTCGCGCTCGAAGATCTCGATTTGGTCAATTCGTCCCTGCGCTGCCTCGCGCGTGGCAATCTTCGTTGCGTCGTTATCGACGTTTGCGATTTTCATGTTCCTTATGACTTCTTCACAATTTATCGAGAACGGCGTTCAAGATCCACAGAGGAAACCGTGACTATGCTATCACTCCGCCTAGCAGCCGCTTGTTAACTTGGTTTGGTTTTTATGAAAGGGTAGTAATTGTTTGAAGGACTAAAGATTCCATAAATATGGTTCAATGAGCAGTTCGCATTCTCCAGCCTTCCCCATTGTCGACCGTCACGAACGTCAGCAACTACTCGACACGCGCGAACTGCCGTAGTCGGCGATTGATTCAAACCTCGCGCATAACAAAATGGCCCCTCTTTTCTTAATGGCGCCGGATCCAAAAGACTTTGCGAGGAAGATCGACGCATACGGCCCTGTCGAGACGCATCAGAACCAACAGGCGGAGGAGTTCTGGTTCGTTACGTGACTGCATAAGTGAATGCCGGGTTGTCATCGCGCCACAAAATGAATCTATCGGCTCGAATCGGGTTGAGCAATTTGCCAGGGTAGGACCTGAATCAGTATTAAGTGTTAACCTGATTCACTCGTGCTGCGATTGCAAAATCGTTTGGTGGCAAATATTTTCCCAGCTGCGGATGCGCCTCGGTCGTTGCTTTTCTCGCCATGATTGGCATTTGTCTAACGGGATGGATTGAACATGGACAGTTTCCAAATCGACACTCACCGTAATCCAATTTTGATTGCCGAACCACAAGGGCAGCTCGTATGTCTCAATTTCAAGGTGCCTTTGCGGCTTCGCCAGCAATTTAAAATTTGTGCCGCTCAGCACAACATGACGATGACCGATCTCCTGCTACACCTCGTGGAGAATTGTCTCGCGAACAGCTCTAATCCAAAAAATCCCCATTCGCTCATAGAAAAAGAAATAAAGAAATAACTATTTTCGCCGAGCACTGGTTTCACTGAACGAGTGATAGTAGCGTCCACATCACTGCGTAGGTTTCAACGATCCTTCTGGAAAACGCCTACGCAGAATTAAACTCCATCACCAAAGGGGCGAAACCGTGAAGACAATTAAGCTACTAGCGGCAGTATGTGCTCTAGCGTTACCTATTTCGGCGTTTGCGGGTGGTAGTGCCAGCGGCACTGTCACACATTTATTTGTTACCGCGAGCTTCGGCAACATCGTATATGTTCAGTTGAGCGGTACAAAGAGTGGGAATCCCGCCTGTAGTACAAGGACTCCATGGCAGTTTGCAATACCCGTGGGTGCGGCCGCAGTGTATCCAGATATCCTCGCGCTGGTGATAGCGGCCCATCAAACGGGCGCGTCAATAACTATAGCGGGGCAGGGACAGTGTAACGTCGACAACTCCGAGGAGACTATTCTCAGCGCGGAACTTTGACAAAAGTGACCCGTGACCTTGTGAAGCGCGGTGGCTCGCTTTCTGGCCGATTGGGCAAGTAGGCAGCTAGAAATCTCAAAATAGCTCAAACAGTCATGGAAACCAGAATGTCTGAATGGAGGTGAATTGTGAAAATTATGATGCGGCTCGTGATGTTGTGCGCTTCGTGTTTCCCCTTTGTCTGTCATGCTTCAGGCGGTGTCGCCTCGGGCACAGTGGCGCATATTTTCGTAACGGCAACATTTGGCGACATAATTTATGTTGAGTTGAGTGGGGCGAAAACCGGGAATCCAGCTTGCAGTACAAGGTCTCCGTGGCAATTTGCGATCCCGCGAGGCTCCAAGGCGGTAAACGGACTCACTCCCGGAGATCTAGTCGCATTAGTATTCGAGGCCCAAAAAAAGGGTAACTCAATCACAATCGGGGGTTCGGGAGTCTGTGACATCGATGCTTCTGAGGAGTCGATTAGTTTCGTGCAAGACTAATTGGGGTTCCGGATTTATTTTTCGACTTATGAGACGCGATTGCATGTATTTAGATCTATAACCCTAAACCAGTGAGGCGCATAAATGAGGCTTTTATTACTGCTCTTGTCAATGTTGGTTTTCGCCTTTTCATCGGAAGTGTATGCGGGTAGTGCGGTGGGTACCCTCAGCTTGGAAAGTAATGGAGGTTTTGTGAGTGTTTCGGCTAGCGGTGCGAAGACAAACAACCCTGCTTGCAGCACCTCAACTCCGCAATTTACTTTTGAAAGGGATAGCGACGTCGCTGCAACGATGGAAACCATTCTATTAGCGGCTCAAGCGGCATCAAGGTCTGTCACCCTTGTTGGATCAGGTACTTGCGTGGGAGGTACAGAGATACTAATTTCCATTGTCGACTAGCGCTCGGTGCGAACTGTCCGACCAGGGCACCGCAAGTCCCCGTGCCGGGCGAGCGAACTGGAACTCGAAAAGTAGATACAACTAAAGGAGCGGATTTTCATGAACAGGACTCTAGAGTTTGTCGACAAAGCATTGCGCAGCACCCCACGGAGGCCGACGGGTGAAACGGCGAATGAATTTGACGCTATAAACCGGTTCAACGAGTACGCGAGCGCTCACCCTAGTGAGCTTGCGTCTCTGCTAACTGACGCTGCTAACAGCGATTCTCTCGTGAAAGGCGCGCGTGGACTAGGATTTGCTCTGTCACTCGACAGAGTACAAGAGTACGTGAGATCGGCCAGCAGTCGGACGTCTCACGAGGCGACCGATTATAGAATTCTGAACGCCGCCACCGTAACGTTGGCGCATACCGCGACAAGTGGTTGCATCGCGTCGACCTCCGTATGCGTTGGGCCCAGCACTTCTTCAAGTGGGGCAGTACAGGTCTCAACGGTAACAAATGTTAACGCTTCGGTTATAGGCATTGCTGTTGCAGCCGTTACGGTTTATTAGAAGGGTGCAATTGGCACGGAGAGTGTATGTCCGGTCGAAGCGAAACGAATACGCAAGGCGGCGCATTGGAATCTGGAGTATACGTGCCGGTACTTATCGGGGGCATGGCTCGATCCGGGACCACTTTGTTGAGTGCGCTGATTAGCACTTCAAATTCTTGCAATGGCTTTGCGCCGGAGCCTCATTATCTTGGCCAGTTAATGTACGCAATCACCAGTATGGGACTGCCTCACCAAGAATGCTTCAGCACGGACCGGCATGGTCAACTGCGAGAGCATTTCGGGCTTTTTCGAAAGGGCTTAGATGAAGCGTGGAGAACGATGGATCGGCCGTCCATTTTGGTTCTAAAGCATGTTTATTTCACCCCGATGTGCGAATTGATTGGCCATTTCTTGCCGCAAGCCAAATTTCTAGCGATTATGCGTGACCCGCGAGATATTTTCGCGTCACTGATACGTGCGAAGCGAAAAGAGTTCGGTGTGGCATTTCGAGATATCAACGTCGAGAAGCTTATCCCGCAGTGGGTCCACCGCTTCAATCACTACTATGGTTGTGTATTGCGCGCCGCAGCCAACGAATTTCGCGGTCGGTTGCTTGCTATTGATCACGACTCCCTTTGCGTGGGGGATATTCATCGCCTTTCGGATTTTATGGAGTTGTCGGACATCGACCCTCGCGCCTTGTGGAGGCGCTGCATAGTAGATATCCACCGTTACGAAAATGATCCGCTCTTCTCCGACGGTTGGGGTAAACCGTTAGACAAGGAATTTGCAAAATCACATCGTACCGACTTGAGTTATGAAGTAGCTGAACGTATTCAGCAGGATACAATGCGGATCAGAGCGGAGTTTCTCACGCTCGCACGCGGCCCCACACTCCAGTCGTTCCCTGTTGAGACGGCATAGTGCAGGTTAATGATTTTGCTCACAGCAAAGAAGGCCATAGAATGGAAAAGCAAAACACGGTGAGGACACTTAACGATATTTGGTCGAAGCGGAGCAAGGAAGAGCTTCACGAAATCGCGCAAATAAAACGGTTCTTGGAATGCTTAACTGGTGACCCCGCCTTTCGGCTGAAGCTTGAGCAAGGCATTCGGTTCCCCTCGCGTGTTGCAAAAGAGTACGGCGTCGATGTAGATGCTGAATTGATGTTGCCTCTTTTCAATACCGAATACTCTCACTATAGGTTTGATAGAAGTCAGGATCGCTGGCCGCTGGCTCAAAAGTGGGATGCATATTTGGGGGATATGATAGCTTTGCGCCACTCCCTGCTTAGCCAAGGGAGTACAACGGAAAAGCATCCGCGGTTTGATGCTTGGCGTAATAAGCAGATTAGTAGGGTGCGGTCGGAACTGGGAGACTTCACCGCGAATATGGTTCATCCCATTGCATGTTATGAGCTCAGCGAGGGATGTACATTAGGCTGCTGGTTCTGCGGAATCTCTGCAGCGAAATTCAAAGGTCACTGGCCTTTCACGAAGGAGAACCAACAACTCTGGAGAGGAATTCTGGAAGTGATGGTGCGCAAATTCGGGGATGCGGCGGGAACTGGATTTTGCTACTGGGCGACAGACCCAACGGACAATCCGGACTACATTCAATTTCTGCGGCTCCACGGGGAGATTGCGGGGCGCATTCCACAAACTACGACGGCGGCTCCTCTAAGGGACGCCGACATGACGCGGGAAATACTCAAATTGTCCAGCATTCATAACCACACGGTCAATCGATTTTCGATCTTGAGCGTCGGTCAGTTGCGCCGAGTTCATGCGACTTTCTCGGCTGACGAGTTGCTTGGTGTAGAAATGGTAATGCAACAGAAAGGGTCATTGTTCACGAAGGCGCTCGCCGGCAGAGCATTTATGCGAGCAGCGGCGGGTACTGCCGAGGAATCAGGGGCTACCCACAAAGCAAATGCGACTGTACCTTCTCAAAGTACCCGCCCATCAGAAGTGGAGGGGACCATAGCGTGCGTAAGCGGATTTCTTGTCAATATGGTGTCGCGTACAGTGAAGTTGATGAGTCCCACAGTGGCCAGTGCAAAATACCCGAATGGATACAAAGTATTCGGAGAGTACCATTTTGACGATGTTGAGGGATTTGAACGAGCTATAGACGGTCTGATCGACTTTCATATGGCCGGTTCACTGCTAGGGGGCCGTCGCCTGGCTTTCAGAAAGGACTTGGATTTTCTGGAAAAAACAAGTGGATTTTCGTTATCGAATAAATCTTCGATTGTCGATTGCAATGGAGCAGACTTCGTACGCAAAGCCGGTGCTCTTATTAGCGGAGCCAACAAGACGGTGGTCGAAGCCATAGTGGAACTGGCTTCAGATGGTACCAGTCCATTCTTAGCCATAAAATACCTGGAGGATCTTGAAGGAGCTGGTGTGCTCGATGAGGAGGGAGACATCAAGTTAACTGCGGCTTAGCGGTCAATTTTGATATGGGATGTAGTCAGCGCCGTGAAGTGTTGTGGGCATCCTTACAATTAAGACCTTTTTATGGCTTCGCCATCAGTTTTAACGCGCTGTTTCTGAACCGCAACATTGCGATAACAATTTAACTATTGAAAAACCTGCAGAGAATAGTCGGAAAGCTACGCCACTCTTAGCAAGTGGATTTGGTGGACACTACCGAGGAAAGCTTTCACAACGGGCCGGCGCCTGCTGATACAGGCTCCTTTCCCGGCGCAGATCATCGACAAGGGCATTCCAAGCGCGGGCCTTCTGGCCCACGAGCTGATCTCGAAGTTCGCTGACCACACACACCACTGTACCGGCCTGGAGGGGATCCTGGAGCCCCAGAGCGCGCCGAGGTGTCAGCACCTCGCTCAACGCTCGGTGCATGGGTTGGGGTGTGCGGCGTGCAGGTGGCTCCTGCGCGCAAGAACTGGCTTTTCGCAGGGTCGCTGCGCGCCGGGCAACGCGCCGCCGTCATCATCGGTTTGATACAGTCTGCCAAAGTTGTGCGGCCACGAACCCTACCGCTAATTGCGCGACGTGCTGGAGGGCTTGCCGACTCAGCCGGCCAGTCAACTCGAAGAACCGCTGCCTCATCGCTGGCAGCCAATGTCGACCAACGCCACTCGCCTCAACTAGATTTCACCGTCAAGGTGGAGTGCCCGGTCGCTTACAACCAGGTAGCCGTAGGGATCGATGCCATGGAGGCGGCGAGTCACGATCAGCCTCCGCACGTGTTTCGCGCCGAGTTCGGTCCAGCATAAGTTCCAGTTTTTTCTGCCGATGGGAATCGCCCGCAGCGCGCATTCCAGGTGATTGGTGTCCATCGGCACATCCGGATCGGCCAGAAGACCTCGAGACCGAGCTTGCGTAAGCGATAACCACGCGGCTTGTTTAGCGGTGGCTCACGTTGTTCGGACAATTCATTCGAGAATAAGTGGAAAGATCTTACTGATTGAACCGTGTGACTGGTTTTTCGTCAAGTCTTGTTCTTTGGTTTTTGCTATCACTCCTGACCAAGCGCAGCCTGATGCCGCAGAATCTCCCGATACTTTTATGGCGACTGCTTTGCTTTGTTCGCTATCATGCGCACGGTGGCAATAAAGCCGCGCCTGCAGAGTTACTCTTGATCAGCTTCACATCCCATAACATTAGATTGGACGATGGCACTTATACCAAGCCGGATGCCGGCTTTTCGATGGACGTCCATCCCTGGTTTTTGGCCGCGAAACGGATGCTGGATGCCACTTTCCCGGGCAGCAAGGAGCGCTTTCGGATCGCCGATCTGGGGTGCCTGGAGGGTGGTTATACCGTAGAATTCGCTAGGCTGGGGTTCCAAGCACTCGGCCTTGACGTACGTGAATCGAACATCAAGGCTTGTCGATACGTTCAATCCAAGGTTGCCCTGCCGCGCCTCGAGTTCGTTCAAGATGATGCCTGGAATATTCCTGCATACGGCATGTTCGATGCCGTGTTCTGCTGTGGCCTGCTTTACCATTTAGATCGACCGCGCGAATTTCTAAGCGTCTTGTCAGGCATAACCAAACGCGTGCTCATTCTACAGACCCATTTTTCACAAGCCGGCGATTCGCCGAGCTTCATCCATCCGAGGCGCCTACGTCGTATGCTGTCACACGTATTGCCCTTGAAGAATACTGCGACCACGACCCACAAACTATCCTACTTAAGCGAAAACGAGGGATTGCCGGGGCGCTGGTTTTCCGAATTCCGCAATGAACGCGCATTCCGCGATCGGAAGAATCGGCGATGGGCGTCATGGAACAACCGCAAGTCCTTTTGGGTGCAGCGTGAATTTCTGCTCCAGGCGTTGCGCGATGCAGGGTTTGATGTGGTTCTTGAGCAATTCGACGGATTGGGTTCACATTTGGCCCTCGAAATGACCCAAGGGAGTTATCGCACCTCCGGTCGAGGCACATTCATCGGCATCAAGACGTCCTACGCCGCCGATTCTCGCGCCCAGGGGCCTGATATCGATCCCAAGTTGCGGCAGGCCTGAATCGCCGACGTTATGTAATTTTGCAATTCTCGCTACGGGCTTCTGGCGCTGGTCTTGAGTGCCGGTGTGGCCGTGGGCCCATATGTCCGCGTATTCCGTGCCACCACCCCTGCGTGACGGCCTTGATCTTCGGGATTTTCATCTCTTCATATAAAGCGATCCGTTTGCACAGTCGCACGCAACGCCCGAGACTCTTCAATGCCCACAATCCCATTCGGTAGCGCCCATATTCACGCAACATCACGGTGTCGTTTCGCGCGATGTAGTAGCGCCGATCAGGGGTGTGGTTGAAAGTCCATTTCTTTAGCCACAATATCCGGTGGTGGGTGATTCTCCCGATCGCGTGCGACATGCTAGTCTTTCGCGTTCTAATCACTCGATAGCCCTTGGCGCGCGCACGAAAGCAATACTCGGTATCGACATAATCGATGAAGAAATCCTCCCTGAAAGGTCCGATCGCCGCATGGGTCTCCAGCGTGATCAAGGAACCCGAGGTGATGACCGATTCCGCTTCCTCCCAGCCGCCGCTTTCATCGGTCGATTGACCCGTTTTGTCGGTGGTTCGAAAACCCGAGCCAATCACGGCCAGCCGATTGCGCTCTGGGTAAGCCGCACGAACTGCGATTAAGGTTTGCACCATGTCATCATCAACGCAACTGTCTTGATCCAGCAACAGGACGCACCTAAACCCGAGCGTGATGGCACGCTGAACGCCAATGTTCAGAGCACGTGCGACACCAAAGTTGTCGAAGTTCAGCACGAGCGTGATCAATGGGCTCTCTGCTAAGTCTTGCAGCATCTTGATCTCGGCTTCGTCTGAGCCGTTGTCTATGATCACCAAACGGCCAACCTGCCGCAGAATGCGGTCAAACCGCGAGCGGAAGTCGGCATCTGGATGATATGTCACCGCAACGGCACATACTTCCTTTCCGCTAGTTAGCTGGTTTGGCTCGAATTTCATGCAGATCGCCACCGCTTCGGAGCGGCCCGTTACGAGGGGGCCACTATAGTATCAACGCACCCTGGATCCGCATATAGCGCCGAGCCCACGGAGTGGGCGGGTCGCGCGCCAGTAGTTTCGGCAGTAAACGAAACCTCAGCGCGCGTTCTATGCAATAATCAAGACCTCGAAAGCTTCGGAGAATTTCGATTTTGAAGGAGATTTTGCCGCGCCTTGTGACGCTATTTGACGAGCCTCACTACGCCCAATTGGCAGTAAAATTCAAAGAGCAGTTCAGGAAGGCGGACCCGTATCCGCACATCGTACTGGATGATTTTTTACCGGTCGATGTCGCTGAAGCGCTCGCCCTGGCCTACCCAGACCCAAACGATCCGTCCGTTCGTTGGAAAACCCATGCAAATGACAATGTACTTCGAAAGTTTGTCGAGGACGTTTCGTCGCTATCAATACCGATGCGGGTATTTGCGAACACGATTATCAGTCGTCAATTTCTCCTCTTCCTCGAGGCCCTCTCAGGCATCGACTGCCTTTTTGCTGATCCTTACTTTATCGGCGGCGGCGCCATGGCTGCCGGACGTGGCGACTTCCTGAAGATCCACGCAGACTTTAATTGGCATCACAAGCTTCAGGCGCATCACAGACTCAACGTCCTCTTTTACATGGCACCTGAAGCTTGTGATGCCAAT
>Ga0210398_10004056_pt1 | contig 13864 bp, 10 predicted proteins | sample IncBWC4OmetaG_FD_161047 | JGI IMG/M metagenome (GOLD analysis project Ga0210398, IMG submission 161047) | Forest soil microbial communities from Barre Woods Harvard Forest LTER site, Petersham, Massachusetts, United States - Inc-BW-C-4-O | ecosystem: Environmental > Terrestrial > Soil >...
GGATGCGATTCGCGCTGCAATCGGCGTGGTCGCATGGTTGAATACCTTCATGAAGTCCAAGATCATCGCGATTCTCGAGACTCGAACCGGAGCGCATTTGGGGGAATTGATCGCGCGCCGCGGCGGCATTCCCCTGCTGGCGCCGGCACTCGAAGAGGTGCCGGACGTCGACGGCGAAGCGGTGGCATCGCTGATCGAACGATGGCGGACCGATCCCTTCAAGATCGTCATATTCCAGACCGGGGTGGGCACGCGCGCATTGTTTCAGGCCACCGATTCCGCGGGATCGACGGGCGAACTGCTGCAGCACTTGAAATCCGCCACGGTGGTGGTACGCGGGCCGAAGCCGGTCGGAGAACTGAACGCGCGCGAGGTGCGCATCGACTTGCGGGCCGCGACACCGTTCACCACGGAGACGGTTTTGGAGGCGGTGTCGGGCATTGCGCTTTCCGGCGCGCGGGTGCTGGTGCAGCGTTATGGCGCCGCGAATCAATTGCTGCGCCAATCCCTGGAGCGCCGCGGCGCGCGTGTCGAGGAAATTGCCACGTACCGATGGGCGTTGCCGGCGGACACGCAACCGCTCGACGATCTCCTGGCGGCGCTGGCGCTCTCCCAAGTCGATGCGGTGGTTTTTACCAGCGCGGTTCAGATTCACAATTTGTATGCAATCGCCGAGAAATCAGGCCGGGCATCGCAACTCGCGGGGCAGCTCAACGGCCTCATCGTCGCGTCGATCGGACCGGTGTGCTCGCGGGCGTTGCGGGAACATGGGATTACTCCGTCATTCGAAGCCGACCCGCCGAAGCTGGGACCGCTCATCGTCGGGCTGGACCAGGCGCTGTCGGCGGAACGCCGACATTAACTCGGGTGGTCCGCCGACACCGGCCGCAAACGGGCTCTTTGATGGGAGGTGCGCCCAGCGTGTATAAATGCGGTTGGATCGCGCCGACCAGGAGAGGACAGTGAACAAAGAGAGCAAGACTTCCCAGCCGTTTCTTACCGATGTCAAAACCTTGCGCGAGCGGGCCCGCAAGAACCTAGGCGGCGGGGCGGTGACCTCCACCTATCAAGGCGATGTGAAGAAGACCATCGACATTTTGCAAGCGGTGCTGGCGACCGAGATCGTTTGCGTGCTGCGCTACACCATGCATGCGGTGGCCGCCGCCGGCATTTCCAGCGAGGGCGTCAAAGCGGAGTTTGCGCAGCACGCCAAGGAAGAGACCGACCACATGAATCAGGTCGCGGAACGCATCAATCAACTCGGCGGACGGCCCGACTTCAATCCGGCCGGCTTGGCCACGCGCGCGGCGTCGGAGTACGGCAGCGCGGGCAACTTGATCGAGATGATCAAGGAGAATCTCATCGCCGAGCGCATCGCCGTGGATCATTACCGCGAGCTCATCCGTTACTTCGGCGACGACGATCCCGCAACCCGCACCATGCTGGAAGGCATATTGGCGGTCGAAGAGGAGCATGCAAACGACATGCACGACTTGCTGGTGGCGCACGAAGGGCGCCCGATGCTTCCCTAGCTGATGCCGCCGACCGACGGCGAATCGCTGGCGGGAAAGGATTCGTCGAGCGCCTCATCCAGCAGTTCGTCCATGTGCTGCTTGTCGGGATGCTTGTCCATGTAGGCCTTGGCGTAGGAGCAGGCCGGAATCACCGTCCAGCCCGCGGCGCTCGCGGCGCTCAAGGCCGTGGCCATCAACTCCGCCGCAATGCCGCGGCCCCCAATCGCCGGCGGAACCTTGGTGTGAGTGATGGTCATGACGCGGCCGTCGAGCGTGTAGTCGAGATGCGCATGGCTCCCATCCACGTCGGTCACGAACTGATGCGCGGCTTGGTCATGATGGATGGTGTTCACGGTCTTCTTCCTTGCTCGGAGGGCGCTCGGGATGCGGCTCTGCCTTCGGTTTGGGGGCGGCAGGCCGGGGTTGGGCGCTCGGGGGCGGCGTCCGTGCGTCCGGTGAGGTCCGCGCGTCCGGCGGCGTGCGTGCGTCCGACGGGGCGCGCGCGTCCGACGGGGCGCGTTGTTCAGCGGGCGTACGCGGGGGGGCCGCTGCCGGGCGGGTCTCGACACCGGGTTGTGCGTTTCGCGTTGGGGAGTCAGCATGCACCACGCTCATGGTGCCTGCTCCATGAGATCCCACGACGCCGGCCCCGGTAAAGGCGCCGGGCCGCGCGGTCGCCGCAATGGGCGGATGACCCTTGTTGGCGCTGGCGCGCAGCACAGGGTTGCCGCGTGCGGCCTGCTCCTGTTGGCGTTGCGCCGGTATGGCCGCGATATGGTGCTCATGCGCCGCCGCCAGTTCGGCCGAGGTCGCCTGAGCTCGAATGCCCCCGCTGCCGCCGTTATAACTGACGTGATTCACTGTGACGTTATTGATCACGGTCTTGTTGTACACATTGGTGATGTTGGTCGTGCCGACGTTGGTCACCGATCGGTTGTAATACAAACGGCCACCCTGCCAATAGCCACCCTCAAAACCGCTGCCGCCATACCCATAGCCATAGTTCACGCCGCCATAGAAGCCGACATGCGGACCCCAATAGCCGGCGTTCCAGAGGAATACGCCGCCCGACCAGCCCCAATAGCCCGGAGTCCACAGGTATTCCGGTTGCGGCGCCAGCACCCAAGTGCCGGGCACCCAGTAGTAATCTTGAATGTCATCACCCCACGCCCAGTAACCGGGGGTCCAGATGTAGCCGTCGCCGGGAATCGCCGGCTGGTCGTACACCGGCAGCTCAGGGGGCGGTACGTTGACCGACACATTGACCGATATCTGCGCCATGCACACGGCGGGCAGGGCGAGAAGCATCAGCGTCGGGATGAGGGATCGACTCCAGGATTTCAAGGGCATTGTTCTGCTCCGAGTGTGTGAGATCGCCATGATTGGCGTCTGGTGTTATGAGGACCACTCTATCCGTTGTCGGGGACTCCCTTCATCAGCAACCACCCGCCGTCTGTGTAGGATAACGCCGACGGGCGTCGGCGTCCTGCTTCAGGTGCGCGGCAAGTTTCTCACGCATGCGCTTGGTCCAGAATTTGTCGATGTGATTGGCTATGCCGGCAACAGCGTCTTCGCGCTCGGGCTCGGCGCGAAAAAAATTGCCGATGTCATTCGCCATCTTGACCAGATGCTCGGCGCTGCCGTGAACCTCATGAGGACCTATTTGGCGACGAACATGCGATATTGTAACCCATGTCGAGTGAGACCGAGCTGAAGGTCGGGGAGGCGTATGCCCGTCTCCGCACCTGTACCAACCCGGCCGCCCGCGTCGGCGCAACGGCCCAGCTCATCCTGGCCGTTTACGACGATTTTTACAGCCAACTGTGCGAGTACCCGCACCGGGCGCAGCGCGCATTCGAGGCCATGGATCCGCATGCCTCGATCCACATAAGTCAGGAGCGCCTCGGGCTCTACAGCCGATACATCGTCGAACACGGACCAAAAATTGCCGCGTTGTTTCCGGCGCTGGCCTCCGATTCGACCGTCTGGGAGGGAGTGGACCGCCTATTCGTGGCGATGATCGTCGATCGTTACGACGCCGACATTGCTTTCAGTTTCGCACACTCGATACGCCGCAACATCGGACACGGATTGTGGTCGCCGGTCGCCTACTCGTTTCCCCCTCCCAGCAAGTTGCGGGCGGACTCGATGGCGTCGGCGCACCGCCGCCTGAGGGTTCAAGGGCGCATCGATACCGAGCTCTTGTGCAGTGCGCTCGAAATACCCAAATTCGCGGTGCCGTTCAAAGACCTGCAAGGCGACGCGCGAAAGATCCGCGACCGGGTGCAGCTGCTGCTGCGTGAGGAGCCCAATGTGGCTCCCGCGCTGGCCCTGGATGTCATCGAGGCGGGATTTTTCCGCGACCGCAGCGCCTTCATCGTCGGGCGCTGGCTGCTGGCCGATGACAGCATGGTGCCCTTCGTCGTGGCCCTGCTCAACGGCCCGGAGGGTATCTACGCCGACGCCGTCCTGCACCGAGTGTCGGATATCCACGATCTGTTCAGCTCGGCGCTGGCAAATTTTCACGTGACCACGCGGCTCTACTACCAAACCTGCGTGTTCCTATTCAGTCTGATGCCGCGCCGGCCGTTCGGGCATCAGTATTCGACCATCGGATTCAATCATGTCGGCAAGGTGGCCATCTTGAACGAGATCTCCGAGCAGGTTCGCCGCGGACATCGTTTGCAGCGCTCGCCGGGCGTGCCGGGCACCGTCGCGCTCGGATTCACCTTCGATGAGTGCGCATACCACCTCAAAGTCATTCGCGACCAGCCGACCAGTTCCTACAAGTGGGGCGCGTATCCGGGCGTGGCCAAGGTGATCGACAAGTACCGCGTGGTGCACGAGATCAATCGGGCCGGCAGCATGTTGGACAACGTCATGTACTTCAATCTTCGGCTCGATCACGACATGTTCGACCCGGAGCTCCTGGATGAGATCAGCCGGGAGGCGGCCGGCAGCGTGCAGGTGGATCGGGACGGCGTTTATCTGCGCACGCTGATCGTGCAGATGAAGATCGTACCGTTGCCGGTGTTTCTCGAGACCGCCGATGAGGATGCGACTCGCGCCGTCATGGTCAGCCTCGGACATTGCATCCGCAACAACGCGGCCACCAACATATTCAACAAGGATCTGGATTCCAGGAATTACGGCGTCGGCCGCTACGGCCGGGTGTTCCTCTTCGACTACGACGCCGTCGAGAAATTCACGGAGGTGAAGATCCGTACCAATGCCGATCGCGAGCCGGGCGAGGAAGCGATCCCGGCCTGGTTCTTCGAGGATGGCGTGGTTTTCCTTCCCGAGGAGCTCGAGCACGGCATGCAGTTCAAGAGCGACTTCGCGCGCCGCTGCTTCCGCGAGGAGAACGCCGAATTGATGAGAGTGGACTACTGGGAGGACGTGCAGCAGAAGTTGCTGCGCGGTGAGATCCCGGGGCTTCGAATGTACCCGGACAGTGCCAGGCTTTGAACCCGCCTGCGCGCGCCCCGATCAGCGCGAGTCGTGCTTACTTATGCACGAACGAGAGCTTGCTGTGGGTACGGGCGGCATCGTCCTCGGTGAACACCTCGCCGGAATGAGCTTCGCGGATGAGCGCCTCAAATTCCGCCGCGGGCAGGGGTCGGCTGAAGTGATAGCCTTGATATTCATCGCAGCCGGCGAGCTTCAGGAAATCGAGCTGCGCCGGCGTTTCCACCCCTTCGGCGACGACCTTGAGCCGCAGGCTGTGCGCGAGCGACACGATCGCGCGTACGATCGACGCGTCCTCCGGCCGGCTCACGATTTCGTCGATGAACACGCGGTCGATCTTGAGCTTGTCGATGGGGAAGCGGCGCAGGTAACTCATACTGGAATAGCCGGTGCCGAAATCGTCCACGGATACCAGCACTCCCATGGCGGAGAGATGTTCGAGAATGGCGATCGATTGTTCCGGATCGCTCATGACGGCGCTTTCGGTGAGCTCGACCTCGAGAAAGCGCGCCTCGAGGCGTGCGTCATCGAGGGCGCGGCGAATGCTGTCTACCAGCCCACTGTCGCGGAATTGGGATGCCGACAGATTGACCGACACCCGCAGCGACGGCACGCCTTCGTCCTGCCAGGCGCGCGCCTGCCGGCAGGCTTCCCGGATCACCCAGCCGCCGATGGCGCCGATCAGGCCGCATTCCTCCGCCAATGGAATGAAGTCGACGGGTGAGATCACGCCGCGGGTGGGATGCACCCAGCGGATCAAAGCCTCGGCGCTTCGCACCGCGCCGGTGCGCGTATCCACCTTCGGTTGGTAGTACAGCGCGAACTGGTTTGCGGTCAGCGCGCTGTGCAGGTCGCTTTCGAGCTGAACCCGATCCTCGGTGCCGGCGTGCATTCCCTGCGAATAGCGCCGGAAGTTGCCGCGGCCGTGCTGTTTGGCTGAATACATGGCGGCATCCGCGCGCGCCAGCAGCGCCTGAGTCGTGGTGCCGTCGTCCGGGTACATGGCGATACCGATGCTGGGCGAGGTATGTATGTCGATGGCGGCAATGCGCACGGGGGCCTGCAGAACGTCCATGACCCGCGAGGCCAGCTGCGCGGCGTCGTCGGCATCGGCGATGGACGTGCCGATCAGCACGAACTCGTCTCCGCCGAATCGAGCCACCGTGTCGGCGGTCCGCACCACGGTCGAGAGGCGGCGCGCGACTTCCTGCAGCAGCTCATCCCCGGCACGGTGCCCCAACGAATCGTTGATCAGCTTGAATCGGTCCAGATCGCATACCAGGACGGCGAAGGCGCGCATGTCGCGGTCGGCATGTGCGATGGCCTGCTGCAATCGATCGTCCAGCAGGACGCGATTCGGCAGACCCGTCAACGCATCGTGAGTGGCCAGATGCCGCAGCTGCTGGTTCGCCGCTTCCAAACCCCGGGTACGGGTCGTGATCACCTCTTCCAAGCGCACCATCTGGTCTCTGACCAGCCTGTCGTTCTCCCATTTGCGGGACAGCGCCGTGGCGCATTGCAGGACTTCGATGGGTTCGGCGGGTTTGCGCAGCACCAGCAGCTTGTCGGAGTGACCGAGCCTGTCCACGACTTCGGTCCAGTCGTAGTCGGTGTGGGCCGAGCAGATGACAACCTGCACGTCGGGATCTTCTACCCACAGATGCTCGATGGTCTTCAGGCCGTCCCAGCCGGGAGGCATGCGCATGTCGACGAAAGCCATGGCATACGGCCGTCCCTCGGCGCGCGCCTTCCGCACCATGGCCACGCCTTCCTGTCCTTGATGCGCGGAATCTATGTCGAAGCTCGGGCGCGACGCGGCGGCGACGGTCTCGCCGAATAAGTTCGCTTCCAGGACATCGAGCGCCGCTTGCGCGGAGTGTTCTGCTTGGGCGCCCAACACCTTGCGAAAATCCAAATGAATGGACGCATTGTCGTCCACGATCAATATGCGCCGTTGGGCGAGCGATGGAGGGTCAGCCACGGGCCGGCTCCGCGCGGTCGAAGGGCAGTTCGAGTATGAACGTGGCTCCGCAGCCCGGCCCGTCGCTGGTCACCCGCAGCGAGCCGCCCAGTTCCTGCGCCGCAAGAGCTCCGCTGTGCAGTCCGAAGCCATGGCCGTCCGCGCGGGTGGTGAAACCGTGAGTGAAGAGGCGCGACATGTTCTCCGCCGGAATGCCCACCCCATTGTCGATGACGCAAATGCGCACGCCCGCCGGGGCTTTCTCGACGCGCAGGGTGATCAATTTGTCGGACTTGCCCGACTCGTCGCAGGCGTACTTGGCGTTGCGCACGAGATTCACCAGGATTTGAAGCACCTTGTGCTTGTCCACGGTGATCGGAGGCACTTCGCCGAACTCGCGCTGCAGTGTCACTCCGTGACGCACGAAGGCGCCGGCATTCAAGCGCAGGCTGTCCTCCACCAGATCGACGACCGCGACGGTCTCGGTGACGCCGCACAGCTTGGCGTAGCTCTGCTGCATCGCCACGGTGTCCTTGATGTGTTCCAGGTTGTCGCGCAGGGACGCGAGTTCCACCAGCGCCATTTTCTGGTCGCTCAAGAGCTGCTCGCCGAGCGAAGTCAGGTATTCCGGAATGCGCTTGCCGCGTTCGTCGCGGGCGATGAACTCCGCCAGCTCGGCGCCCTTCTCCTGCAGCAGCGCGGCGACGCGCGACACCCCCGGAGCTTTGGACTGCTTGACGCGCTCGATCACGAGACTGGCCGAGATGTTGACGCTGTTGAGGATGTTGCCCACGTTGTGCAGCACGTTCGTCGCGACTTCGGCCATGCCCGCCTGCCGCGAGGCGGTCATGAGCTGTTTGTGCACCCGTTCGAGTTCTTCGGCCGATTCCTTGCGTGCGCTGATGTCGCGCAGGAACTCGACCGAGTACTGCGGTTTGCCGTCGCCCTCGCGGACCAGCGCCGTCGTCATGCGCACCCAGAGAAAACTGCCGTCCTTGCGGATGTAGCGCTTTTCGAGATCCACGGCCTGGACCTCGCCGTTCCACAGGCGCTTGAGTTCGGCCGCAACGCGCGCGACATCGTCGCCGTGCGTGACATCCGCGATGGTGCGGTCTTTGAGATCGGTGGGCTCGTAGCCCAGCATGTTCCAGAAGGACTGATTGCAACGCAATAACTTGCCGCGGCGGTCCGCATGCGCAATGCCGATCGGCGCTTGGTCGAATGTGTTGCGGAACAAACTTTCCACCCGTCGCAAATCGTCGCGCGCCGCGACCAGATCGGTGACATCGGTGATCGTACCCACCCAGCCGGCAATCCCCTCCGCGGGCACGACCTGCTCCGAGAAATGCCGGACTGCGCCGTCCTCCGCGAGGGTGCGATAACCCTCGAATCGGGTGGCCGTGGGCCGGCGGCAGAACTCCGCCCATACGCTTTGCATGCGTGCACGATCGTCCGGGTGCACGCGCAGAGCCCACGCGTCGGGGTCGTGGCCGAGTTCGAGTCCGAAGATGCGCCGGTACTCGGGATTGCTGTAGGTCATGTTTCCGGCCGCGTCCGTGTGGTAAACGGCGACCGGTGCGCTGTCGAGCAGGGCTTTGGTCAAGGCAAAGGCGTCCGGCGCTGCGCCAGCGGATTCGTCGGCACTAGCCGGCACCTTGCCGGTCAAGGCTTGACCGATTGGTCTCGTTATCATTGGTCCTGCGTTTCCCGCGGCACTGCCGCATACCACCGCTTAACGCCACATTCTGTCGTATTTGAATGTCCGTTCAGGTGGCGAATGCATCACACGATGCGGGCCCAGACAGCGAATTGCGTCTCAATCCACGAGTTTACGTATGATTGGACCCATGCCTGAGCGGGATATGCGATTGCAAACGACGAGGGTTCGCACTTGAGCCTTGCCGCGGATGCGCCGGCCGGCGGACCGTGGAACCCCGGCATCCGTTCGCAGGTGCCCAAGGAATTGCGGCATCTGTCGACGATTTTTCGAGCCGACAATGTGTTCACCAGCATCGCCACGGCCACCGAGCTCGCCGGCCTCACCGGAATCTCGCAGAGCGAGCTGGTCGCATTTCGGCCGCAGCGCCTCGCGCTGCATGAGCTCTTGATTCGCGTGACCGCGGATTTCGCGGTGCCCGACGGCTCCCGCATTGGGGATTTGGGCATCAACTTTCGCGAGATGGCGGGCCTCATGCTCGAGCGATATCTCGTTCCGGAGATGGATTCGATCACCGCGGCCTATGAGGGCGCACGCCGGGAACTGTGCGGCGCCGTTCAGTCCGGATTGGCGCAGGTGGTGCCCGAGCAGGCGGCGGCCGCCGGGCCCGTCGAGCGATCGAGAGCGTCGCGGTTTCTCGGACGGATCGCCCTTCGCCGCGGGGCGGCGGTCTCGTCCGGCCGGGAAGCGGCGCCTGCCGCCGACCTTGGCTGGGGTCCGCGCCACCTCGCCGATTGCGAGCGGCTGGCGAATCTTGCGGACAGCCCGCAGCAACGGATTGCGTATCGCACGCTTGCGCGGGTGATGTCGGCGCTGTTCGCAACCCAGGGGCACGCGTGGGGCACTCGGGATCTCATCGTGTCGATGGCGACCGACATGGCATGCAACGACTACGGCAGTGAATGCATCGGTCGCGCGATCGAACCCCTGTTGCTGCGGGCGGCACACAACGAGGGCTACTCCTTGCTTCCCCGGCAGGAGCGGCCGGTGGTCATCAACACGAAAGGCCCGTCGGCTTCGGGAAAGAGCACCTTGCGGCCGCTGCAGAAAAAGCTTGCAGGCGACATCGGCGCGCGCTGGAGCGACTTCGCGCTGATCAGTCCCGACATCTGGCGCAAACAGCTGCTCGACTACGGTGCTCTCGGTGCCGCATACAAATATGCCGGCGCCTTCACCGCCGAGGAACTGCAGATCGTCGACCAGAAGCTCGACCGGTACATGGCGCGCAAGCACCGGCGCGGCGAGATGACGCACCTCTTGATCGACCGTTTTCGCTTCGACAGCTTCGCGCCCGATTCGGACGAGGCAGGCAGCAATCTATTGACCCGTTTCGGACAGACGGTGTACCTGTTTTTCATGATCACGCCCCCCGAGCAGCTGGTGGAGCGGGCATGGAAGCGCGGGCTCGAGTTCGGCCGCTACAAAGCGGTGGACGACACGCTGGCTCACGCCGTGGAGGCGTACACGGGAATTCCCGACGTGTTCTTCACCTGGGTTCGGCACAACGAGAAGCAGATTCGATTCGAGTTTCTCGACAACACGGTGCGTTTGGGCGAGCGTCCGCGCACGGTCGCCTTCGGCGACAACGATACCTTCAACGTTCTCAACGTCAAGGGAACGCTCGACATCGAGCGCTACGGGCGCGTCAACGTCGATGCTGCGGCTCCGGAATTTCTGTACACGGACCGCACTCTGCTCGAACCCGAACACAACACCGGGTTCCTGCGCCGCTGCATCGGCGGATTTCGCGCAGTCAACTTCGCGGATCAGGCGACCGGCCGAATCTATCTTCGCATCGAATCCGGCGTGCCCGTATGGAAGGACGCGGACCTGCTGCAATCGGCGATTTCCGATCCCGATACCTCGAGCGGGCTGAACGCCGTTGCGCCGGGCGCATTGCGCGGCGAGGTTGCGCAGGTGCGCCACCCCGAGTATCTCCATGGAGAGGGCGGCGCCGGTTCCGCACCGACGCTCGGGTCATGGGGAGACGCGACTCGGCGCCGAGCTTGACCTAGCTGCCGCGGTGCGGTGCGCGGCTAATCCAGAAAATCGCAGTAGCGATCGACGTGCGCCGCAAGATCGAGCGTGTGCTGCCGGGTGAGCCGTTCGGCCGACTCGGTATCGCGCCGCTCCAGCGCTTCGATGATCTTCAAGTGATCGATGATGGAGCGTGCCGCACGGTCGCTTTGCGTGATCGTCGCGCGCCGAATCGCGCGCACGTGAATGAGAAGGTTGCGCGTCGCATCCACGATGGTCTGTGAGCCGCCCAGGGCGATGACCGCAGTATGAAATGCGATATTGGCGTCGGAATACTCATCCAAATGTTCGGAAGGCGGCGAGTTCTGGAACTCATCGAACAGATGGCGCAGCCTGGCGATTTCGGTGTCGGAGGCATGCAGCGTCGCCAGCCGCGCGGCCATGGACTCGAGCGCCGCCCACATCTGGATCATTTCGATCATTTCGCGCTTGGACTTGCGGATGATGTAGATCCCGCGCCGCGGTATGGTGCGGATGAAGCCTTCCTGCTCGAGCAAAGACAGCGCTTCGCGAATCGGCGTTCGGCTGACGCCCAGCGCCGTCGTGAGCTGCCGCTCGTCGAGCCGCAGCTCCTGATTCGGATCGTAGATGTCGGTGTCCGCAATTGCGTTCTTCAGAAGTGCATAGGCCTGATCGCGCAAACTCGTCGCGTTCAGCGGTGCGAGTGCGAGCGGGGTGGCAGAGGACGTGCGCTGTACCAGCGTGGCAATGGTGTTCATTAATCCTCGCGATGCGCGTTCCATGCATCGTTAGTGGTTGTTGCAACCGTTATAGTCAAAATATACGAGATTGCGGGTTTCCCTGCTCAGCGAAACACCGCTCTCTACCTGCAGATATACTATATTCCACCGGTACTTCGTCAATCGCCATCGGCGTTTCGGGTTGGCTTGACAGTCCGAAAGGCCTTCATATATGGTATACCACGACAAGAATACATGGCTGGCAAATTGTTTGCGCACGGGCGCTCTAAATCATTGGGGGGCTTACGGGGTGAGTCAGGCTCTGAGCGTCCGCATCCTCAAGGACCTATAAAGTAGTGTCAGCGGTCCGCCGATACTTTCCAACGTGCATGCATTGCGCCCCCGCGGTCTCGGCGGGAGAGCCGGCGCAGTTGAATCTCTTTCCGTACGACATTCAGATGATTTTCCGCATCGACCAGGGTGAATAAGGAGAACTATTACATGAACGCGAATTCGGATCCCCAGCTCGTGAAATCGCCATTTGCCAATCCGTGGGTACAGTTGGTACTCGGCGTGATTTGCATGGCGTGTGTCGCCAACCTGCAATACGGCTGGACGCTCTTCGTCAATCCCATCGATTCCAAGTACCACTGGGGGCGCGCCGCCATCCAGGTCGCTTTCACCATCTTCGTCTTGATCGAAACCTGGCTCGTTCCCGTCGAAGGTTATCTCGTCGATAGATTCGGACCCAAATGGGTGGTCCTGGGCGGCGGCATTCTCGTCGCCATCGCGTGGGTGTTGAATGCAAATGCCAGCTCGCTCACGCTTCTATATTTCGCCGCTGCCATCGGCGGCGTCGGCACGGGATCGGTGTACGGCACTTGCGTCGGCAATGCCCTCAAGTGGTTCCCGGGCAGGCGCGGACTCGCGGCGGGCATCACCGCCTCGGGATTCGGCGCCGGCGCGGCGCTCACCATTGTGCCGATCTCGCACATGATCGATTCCTCGGGCTACGAACAGGCGTTCCTGTTCTTTGGCCTTCTGCAGGGTGGAATCGTGTTCGTCATTTCCTGGATGCTGCTGGCGCCGCCGCCGTCGCTGATCACCGCGAAGGTCAAGGCCAGTCAGACGGCGCACGGATACACGCCTACGGAGGTGTTGAAGACCCCTGTGTTCTATCTGATGTACCTGATGTTCGTGCTGATCGCGTCCGGCGGCCTCACCATGGCCGCGTCCATGGCGCCCATCGCCAAGGACTTCAAGATCGACAAGGTCCCGGTCGACTTGTTTGGCATGACCATGGCCGCCTTGGCATTCGCGTTGTTCCTCAACCGGATTTTCGACGGCGTGGGGCGTCCGTTCTTCGGCTGGCTGTCGGATCAGATCGGCCGCGAGTACACCATGGCTCTGGCGTTCAGCATCGGCGCGGTTGCGCTTTATACGCTGAGCCAGTCGGGCACGAATCCGGTGTTGTTCGTGTTGGTCACGGCGCTGTACTTCGGCGTCTACGGCGAAATCTTCAGCCTGTTCCCCGCAACCTGCGGAGATACCTTCGGATCCAAGTTCGCGGCCGCGAACAACGGCATGCTGTACACCGCCAAGGGTGCAGGTGCGCTGCTCGTGCCCATCGCGGCCGGTATCTCCAAGGCCCACGGCTGGCAGACGGTATTCGCGATCGCGATGGCTTTCAACATCACTGCCGCGGTTCTCGCGCTGTTTGTGCTGAAGCCCATGCGCGCGCGGCATTTCGCGAAGGGCATCAATTCGGCCCCGGCCGCATCGGCATCGGCGTCGGCGACCTGACGGCGGCCGTTGGACGAGAAATCAGATTCATGAAGTTGGAGGCAGCATGGCAACCGTAAATCCCGCGTCGATTCAGCCCAAGACCAGCACTGCGGAGGACACTCTGCAGCGCAAGAGCCGCGACGCCAACGTCGTTTCCGGCGGCCACCTGGTTGCCAAAGCCCTGAAAAACGAGGGGGTGGATACCATATTCACCCTGTGCGGCGGACACATCATCGACATCTACGATGGTTGCGTCGATGAGGGCATTCGCATCATTGACGTCCGCCATGAGCAGGTGGCGGCGCATGCGGCCGACGGCTACGCGCGTCAGACGGGCAAGCTCGGCTGCGTGGTGACCACCGCCGGGCCGGGCTTCACGAACGCGATTACGGGCATTGCCACCGCGTTTCGCTCCGAAAGCCCGGTCCTGCACATCGGGGGCCAGGGCGCGCTGACTCAGCACAAGATGGGATCACTGCAGGACCTGCCCCATGTCGACATCATCAGCCCGATAACGAAGTTTGCGGCCACCGTCCCGAGCACCGAGCGTGTCGCGGATATGGTCTCGATGGCGGTCCGTGAGGCGTTCAACGGTGCGCCCGGGCCGGTGTACTTGGAGATTCCGCGCGACGTGCTCGACCGCGAAGTGGACATCACCAAGGCCGTTGTTCCCCAGCCCGGCAAGTATCGGGCGTCGACCCGT
>Ga0210398_10004057_pt1 | contig 13864 bp, 11 predicted proteins | sample IncBWC4OmetaG_FD_161047 | JGI IMG/M metagenome (GOLD analysis project Ga0210398, IMG submission 161047) | Forest soil microbial communities from Barre Woods Harvard Forest LTER site, Petersham, Massachusetts, United States - Inc-BW-C-4-O | ecosystem: Environmental > Terrestrial > Soil >...
CGCAGCAGTATTCCATCGTATTTCTCGAGAGGCAGCGGACCCTCGCACAGATTGCATGGATAGAATCGGCATATCCGCTTGAGATCGGCAGCCACCTCCCACTCGTCGCCCGACTGCTGCATATAACGGATGCGATAGCGGACCGGAAGCCCGCGGTTCAGTTCCCTCTTCGCATATCGCCCCGCCCGCGCACGGCGGATCTCGTGGGAAATATCTGTGCCGATGACCTCGACTTCCCATTCGTTGAGCTGAGGAAAGTGTTCGCGCAGAATCATCGCGACCGAATACGGCTCCTGCCCGTTCGAGCAGGCCGCACTCCACAGGCGCAAACGTCGTGTGGATTCCCGTCCGCGGATGATGCGAGGCAACAGTTCCTCATGGAGAAGCTCGAACGGCAAGCGATCGCGGAAGAAGCTCGTCTCCTTGATGGTCATGGCTTCCGCCACTGACCGCCGCAGCGCCGGATCAAGCTCCAGGCGCAGCGCAGCGACAAGGCGGCTGAGGGTCGCAAGGCCGGAAGTCATCAAGAGATCCTGCAGCAGCGACTCAAAGAGATAGTCCCGCGAAGGATCCAGTACGTTCGCGGACTCTTCAAGCACGATCGACCGCAGGTAAACAAAATCCACATTTTTGCAGGACATGAGTGAGCGACCTACCAGCCGAGTTGCCAGGAAAGCTCGCGCTTCCCCTGTTGTCTTGCGAAACGTGTAACCTCTCCCGCTATCGACTCCAGCGGCAAGACCCGATCGGCCAGCCCTTCTCTCGCGACTGCTCCGCGCATGCCCCACACCGCACTGGTGGGCCGGTCCTGCACCAGGATTCGTCCTCCCGCCGCACGCACTGCCCGGCAACCATCGAGATCATCGGATCCCATTCCGGTAAGGACAAGCGCCAGCACACCAGCTCCGTAAACCGTGGCGGCGGAACGAAAGAGCAGATCGACGGAAGGGCGACACTCGTCTGCCGAATCTCCCTGGTGCAGACGCAGCGAACTTCGTGCGGATGTGCCTGCAACCTCCATATGCCAGTCGCCGCGCGCCAGATAAACGCTGCCCCCGCTGACTTGTGCCCCGGCCTCAGCTTCGCGAACGGAAAACGGGCACAAGCGGTCGAGCCTGTCCGCGAGAAGCGATGTGAAGAGACGAGGCATATGTTGTGCAATGAGAACTGGCAGGGGAAAATCCGGGGGCAGAGCGGGCAAAAGGCTATCCAGCGCCGCCGGCCCTCCCGTCAACACCCCAATCACCAGCACACCGGGAATGCTCGCACCGCGCAGATCCGGATAAGCAGAGACAAGCGACGACCAGTATGGAAATTCGACCGGGCACTGCCAGCCCTCGGGAGGAAAGAGGGCGAAAATCTTCGGCAGCAGTTCCCGCCGCAACGCGGCAACGCTATCACTAGCGTCCTGCGCGATGGGCTTCGAGACATAGTCCGTCGCCCCGCGCGCCAGCGCCTCGACGGTGATGCCGGCGCCGCGCCGGGTGAGTGTGCTGCAGATAATTACCTTGACCCGCAGTCGGCGCGCCCGAATTTCCGCCAGTACCTCAAGACCGCTCATGCATGGCATCTCGACGTCCAGCAGAACGAGATCGGGGTCTAAGCGCTCAATGGCCTCGAGCGCTTCGCGGCCATCCTGTGCGGTGCCAACCAGTTCTATCTGCGGACACGTGCCCAACGCCGTTCGCAGCAGGCTGCGCATCACGGCCGAGTCGTCGACCGCCAATACGCGAATGCGAAGAGACCGCTCCATGCCGTCCCGCTCAGGCGTACGCAAGTGCATGATGTCGTCCCATTGAGATAGCTGGGTCTGGGATAGTAGGACCGGGTCGAACCTGCCCGGGTCAAGCATCACGAGTAGAGAATTGCTCAGCTTGTATGTGTCGGCAAAGAGTGCCCGCTTGCGATCGTCGAGTATTAAAGGGCTCGGCTCGAATTCCTGCGGCGAAACCGTCAGCACCTCCCCCACCGCGTCCACCAGCAGCCCGAAATATCCATCCCGCCCTTCAAACACCAGCATGTCGGGCGGCCGCGAATGACCGGCCAGACCAAGCAGGCTGCGCAGCGAGACCGCGGTAAGAATCTCTCCACGGTAGTGCACCAGACCGCCGATATGCGGCGGCGCCAAGGGCACCGGCCGGGTCGCGGACTTGTCGAGAATCTCGAGAATCCTGGTGATGGGCATGCCAAACAAGGTGTCGCCGACGCGCACCGAGCACATCTCGATCCCGTCTTCGGTAACTGTCATCCGCCCACCTCCACCGGCATTGGGAGATCGGGAATCCGGCTCAGATTTACGACGCCGGTCACCCGTTCCTTCACCAGGGTCACGTCAGGGGTGAGGTTGCGAGTTCCAGCGTCGACCAGCGGCGCGCCCGAGGCCACATCGAGCACATGAGAAACGGTGACGCCCACGTGGCGTTCGCCGTCCCGGCAGACGACCACAGTGATCTCGGCGTCACTTAGCTCGCGAGCCAACAGGCGTGAGCGATCCTCCAGCGGCAGCAGCGTGCCATCGAAGCGCAGGACAGGCATCTCGCCCAGCCATTCAATGCGGGTGCGCGGAATCCGTTCGATACGGAGAACGTTGTTCAACGGAAGCGCTTGCTGGTCTTGTCCGGTCTCGACCAGCAGGAACTCGGACTCGTTCACGGCGGTTGATTCTGCAGTCGGCTGCTCGAGATCGTTTGCGCTGAGACCAATGCCCACCCGCGCGGCAATCGCACCGGGGTCGAGAATCAGCGCCATCTCCCCGTTGCCCATCACCGTTGCCCCGGAGAAGAGCCCGATGCGCTTCAGGGCTGCCGAGAGCGGCTTCACCACAATCTCTTCCGGATCGGCCAGGCCGTCCACTATCAGCCCATAACGCCGCCCGTCAGCGTTGAGCACGGCAATGTAGCAACCGGCCGCCGTTTCGCCGTCCTGCGGCTGCTCGAGCAGCTGGTTCAAACAAAGCAGTTCATTCAAGAAGATCAGCGGCAGCAGCCTGCCCCGCAGCCGGTAGGGAGGCGCAGTCTCCAGCCATTCGATCTGCGTTTTCCCCTCGTCCGGCGTCAGGTAAACCAGTTCGACGAGCGCCGTCTGCGGCAGGGCAAAATCCTGCCTGCGGCTGCGAACGATCAGCGCCGGAATGATCGCCAGGGTCAGCGGAATGCTCAGCCGCAGCGTCGTTCCCATGCCTGGCCGGCTGTCGATCTCGACCTTCCCGCCGATCCGTTCCACGTTCGTTCGCACCACATCCATGCCCACACCCCGGCCGGAGACATTGGTCACCTTCTCGGCTGTCGAGAACCCAGGGAGAAAGATCAGCTGCAGCAGCTCGCGGTCGGATAACTGCGCGGCCTTCTGGGGTGTGATCAGCCTGCGCTCGATTGCCTTGTCGCGAATGCGCTCCACCCGGATACCGCCGCCATCGTCGGTCACGTCAACGATCACGTGGCTTCCCTGCTGCCGGGCGCTCAACGTCAGCTGGCCCTCCGCCTCTTTGCCCGCAGCCTTCCGTAACTCGGGAGCTTCAATGCCATGGTCAATCGCGTTACGCACCGAATGGGTCAGAGGATCTTTGATCGCCTCGAGAAGGCTCTTGTCCAGTTCCGTCTCCTGGCCCTCCATGCGCAGGCGAACACGCTTGTCGAGCTGCTGGGCAAGATCGCGTACCAGGCGCGGGAACTTCGAGAAAACATGGCTTACTGGCTGCATGCGGGCCTTCATCACCGCCTCGCGCAGGTCGGCCGTCACCATGTCCAGCCGGCGGGCGAGCGGATTAAACTCCGCGTCGGTGCTGTTCGCCGGCAGAATCTGGTTCCTGGTCAGCACCAGCTCGCCCACAAGGTTCATCATTCGATTGAGCAGGCCGATGTCGACCCGCAAAGTCGAATCAGTAGCATGCGGCTGCGCTGAGCCCCGGGATGGACTTCAACTTCCGGCGAAGACATCTGCCCCGAGACGATCCGTTCTGACTTCGGCGACGCGTGAGGCTCCGCGCTGATCTGCGCCAAGGCTACCAGGCGCTCGACCATCGCCTCCTCGCTCCCCTGGCCTTCGTCGCCATCCGTCTCAATCGACCGCAAAATGGCGCGCAGGCCATCCAGCAGATCGAGCAGGACGCTGATGATCTCGGCGTTTGCAACCAGTTTGCCGTCGCGCAGCAAACCAAGCAGATTTTCCCCGGCATGCGACAGTGACTCCAGCCGCGCGTAGCCGAGAAATCCGGTCGTGCCCTTGATGGTGTGAACAGAGCGAAAGATATTTGCGAGAAGCTCGGCGTCCGCGGGGCGCTCCTCGAGCTCCGTCAGACACCTCTCCATCTGATCGAGCCCGACATGGCTTTCGATCAGGAACTCGCGTATCAGGTCGTCCACTTAACGCTTATCGGGAGAAGGGTTGATTAACTTGAGACACGGGGGCAACGGGTTTGCTCAGTCTCAGCCCATGTCTTACCCTCAAAAGCACCATGCCAGATTTGCCGCCCCCAGGTTCTTCGCTTGCAATTGACGCCGCCACCATCGAACGGCTTCAAGAAGCCGCCCGTAAGGCAGCCGCGAATGCCTACGCCCCCTACTCCCGCTTTCGGGTAGGCGCTGCGCTGCTTTTCGACGATGGATTCATCGCCACCGGCTGCAATATCGAAAACATGTCTTACGGACTCACGATCTGCGCCGAACGCAGCGCGCTCTCGAGCGCGATCAGCGAACGCGGCGCGGGTCACCGGATCGTTGCTATTGCGGTTACAAATCTCAACACCGCTGCCAGTCCGCCCTGCGGAGGCTGCCGTCAGGTCCTGAGCGAATTCGTCACGTCTAACGCAGTTGTTTCCTTTCCCGGGGACAATGGCCTCGAACTGCGGCCCTTCGCCGAAATCTTCCCTTTTACGTTCCATCTTGAGCCGCAATGACCCCGAATTCTATGCATCCCGTCGATCTGATTATCAAGAAGCGCCAAGGCGGCGAGCTGACACCGGAGGAGATTCGCTTCATCGTGGCCGGCGCGGTGGACCAGTCGATCTCTTCAGAGCAGCTTTCCGCGTGGCTCATGGCCACCTTTCTGCGCGGACTCAGCCTCAACGAGGTAAACGCCCTGACCACGGCCATGCGCTACTCCGGCGAGGTCTTTGACCACACAGGGCTCGGGCGCACCACCGTTGACAAGCACTCGACCGGCGGGGTGGGCGATAGCACTTCATTCCTGGTCGCGCCGCTTGCAGCAGCCGCGGGTGTCGCCGTGCCAATGATCAGCGGCCGCGCCCTCGGCCACACCGGAGGCACGCTCGACAAGCTTGAGACCATCCCCGGATATCGCACCCAGCTCTCGCTCGCCGAAGCCCGCAGCGTCCTTGATCTGTGCGGCGCCACTATGATCGGGCAGACAAAAGATCTGGTTCCCGCTGACCGCGTTCTCTATGACCTGCGCGACCGCACCGGTTCGGTCGAAAGCCCGTTCCTTATCTGCCCTTCGATCATGAGCAAGAAGCTTGCGGAGAGTCTCAATGGCCTGGTGCTCGACGTAAAGACCGGTTCGGGCGCATTTCTGAAGGATCCCGTCGCCGTGCGCTTTCTGGCCGCGCTGATGGTCGACATCGGCGAGCGCGCGGGCACGCGCGCTGCCGCGCTGCTGACCCGCATGGACCAGCCCCTTGGCCGTTTTGCCGGCAACTGGCTCGAGATATGGGAGGCTGTCGACCTCCTCGCCAATCGCTGGCACCCCATGGATGAAGACATCCGCGAACTCTCGCTGATCCTCGCCGGATGGATGATTTACCTCGGCGGCAAGGCGGCCACACCGGCGGAAGGCCGCGATGTTGCCGAAGCGAATCTCATCGACGGCAAAGCGCTCGACATCTTTATCCGAATGGTCGAAGCGCAGGGAGGCGACACGCGCGTCTTCGACGCCCCCGGGAGCTTTCACAAACCCAGGTTCCGCCGCGAGTTCTGCGCATCGCGCAGCGGCTATCTGGCCCACATGGACTGCACGAAGATCGGCTGGGCCGTGCAGCGTCTGGGCGCGGGCCGCGAGCGCGCCGGCGAAGTGGTGGCCGCGCACGCCGGGCTCGAGATCCGAGCCAAACTCGGCACGCGCGTCCGGGCCGGGCAGCCTCTGTTTACGCTCTTCACCGATGATGAAGGTCTGTTTGCAGAGCCCGAACGGCTCCTGACAGAGGCAGTCGAAATTGCCGATGAACCGGCTCCGGTTCCGCCGCTCATCGCGCAGACCATCACTGCGGACAACAAAAATCAGTTTCTCGAATTCCCCGCCGACACATAGGATAGTTTTCACAAGGGAGAAACATTGGCACGATTCACCGGGGTGCTTGGCCTGCTCACCATGCTCCTTCTGGCATGGCTCTTTTCGACGAACCGGCGGGCCATCCGCTGGCGAACCGTCGTCTGGGGCCTCAGCCTGCAGTTCGTTTTCGCCGTCCTCGTCTTGGAGTGGACCATCGGCCAGCGCATCCTCGGGTCGGTCGGCGCGGCCATCACGCGCATGCTCGGCTACTCCTTCGCCGGATCGCAGATGGTCTTCGGCGATCTTGGCAAGCAGCACTCCTCGTACGGAATGATCTTCGCCTTCCAGGTGCTGCCAACCATCATCTTCATCTCCGCGCTCTTCGCGGTGCTCTATCACATCGGCGTGATGCAGCTGGTCATACGGCTCTTCGCGCGTCTCATGCTGTGGACGATGAAGGTTTCCGGCGCGGAGAGCCTTAACGTTGCCGCCAGCATCTTCATGGGGCAGACCGAAGCGCCGCTGACCATCCGGCCGTTTCTGCCCGGAGCCACCCGCTCTGAGCTGATGACGATCATGACCAGCGGCATGGCCCACGTCTCCGGCGGCATCATGGCCGCGTACATCTTGTACGGAATCGAAGCACAGCACCTGCTCGCCGCCGTGATTATGACCGCACCCGGCACCATCCTCATCTCCAAGATGCTCGTGCCCGAGACAGAAACGCCCGCCACCGAAGGCATCGTGCACATGCCGAAAGAGATGGAACACAAGGAAGAGAATCTGCTCGGCGCAATTGCCCGCGGCACCATCGACGGCGGGCGTCTGGCCTTCAATGTGGCCATCATGCTCATCTCCTTCCTCGCCCTGATTGCTCTACTTAACGGCATCCTCGGCGGCATCCACAACTGGTTCATCAAGGAGCACTTCCCTTATTTTCCCTCCAGCCTTGACGCCATTCTCGGCGTGCTCTTTTCTCCCATCGCATGGCTGATTGGCATTCCCTGGAAAGATGCGCGCATCGTCGGCGATCTGCTGGGCACACGCATGGTGATCAACGAAGTAGTCGCCTATGCGCAACTAGGCGCGCAGAAGGCCGCGATCGATATGCGCTCTTTCACAATCGCCACCTTTGCGCTCTGCGGCTTCGCCAACCTCAGCTCCATCGGCATCCAGATCGGGGGCATCGGAGCCCTCGCGCCTAACCGCCGCAACGAGCTCGCCCGCCTCGGACTGCGCGCCATGTTCGCCGGAACCATGGCCAACCTCATGTCTGCATCCATCGTCGGAATTCTGGTCAAATAGATACGTCAGATTTATGTCCAGCCCGAACGCTCCAACCTTATACGACCGCGCCTGCGAAGCGGCCGCATTCATCGCCAGCCGCACGTCCCTTCAGCCGACTATCGCGGTCGTTCTCGGCTCCGGATTGGGTGGCTTCGCCTCTGAGCTCGATGACTCCGTCTCAATCCCGTTCTCTGAAATCCCGCACTTCGCCCAGCCGACCGCCATTGGGCACACCGGGCGTCTGGTCATCGGAACGTTGAAGGGGGGAACACTCGACGCCGTGCCGATCGCTGTCATGCAGGGACGGCTTCACGCCTACGAGGGTTATAGCTCGGAAGAGATCACCTTCCCGGTTCGCGCTCTCGGCCGCTTCGGTATTCGCACCTTGATTCTCACCAACGCGGCCGGCGGCATCCGCGAGAGTTACGAACAGGGTCAGCTGGTCCTGATCTCCGACCACATCAACCTCACCGGCCGCAGCCCGGTCATTGGACCCAACGACAACCGCTTCGGCCTGCGCTTCTTCGACATGAGCGAGGCTTACTCACTCGATTTGCGGCGCATTGCTCAGGCCGCCGCTCTTGAGGAAGACTTCGTGCTGGACGAAGGCGTGTACATCGGCCTGCTCGGCCCCAGTTTTGAAACTCCCGCCGAGATTCGCGCCTTCCGAACGCTGGGAGCCGACCTGGTCGGGATGTCCACAGTGCAGGAAACCATCGCCGCGCGGCACATGGACATCGAGGTTCTCGGCATCTCCTGCGTCACAAACATGGCTGCCGGCATCCAGACCGAGCCACTGGATCACCTGGAAGTGCTGGAGACCGGCAAGAGCGTCGAAGCCAGGCTGGCGCGGCTGCTCACGCGGGCCGTCCCCACCATTGCGCGCCGCACACAGGAGCCCGGTCGAGGTGAATAGCCCAGTTATCGTAGGCATCGCCGGATGTTCCGGCTCCGGCAAAACGACGCTGGCCGAAGAACTGGCCCGCGAGCTTGAAGGAACCCATTTCCATCTCGATCACTATTACCGCGACCTCTCCCACCTGACCTACGAACAGCGCTGTCGCGTCAACTTCGATCATCCCGACGAACTTGAGTCGGACCTGCTCATCGCCCATGTCAGCCGCCTCGCGGAAGGACACGCCATCCACGTTCCGCAATACGATTTCGGGAACCACACTCGCATCCCGGGACACACCAGACGGCTCGAAGTCGATCACCTTCTGATCGTCGACGGCATCTTTGCGCTTTACTACGAAGGCCTGCGCGCCCTCTACGACTTCAGCGTGTACGTCGATGGGCCCGATGACATCTGCTACCAGCGGCGTCTGGCGCGCGATGTCCGCCTGCGCGGACGCACGCCGGAAGCCGTCGCCGCCCACTACGCCGAGACCGTCCGCCCCATGGCCGAACAGTACGTCCGGCCCACTTCGCAATATGCCGATCTTGTCGTTGACGGGACCGCTTCGCTCGACTGGTCCATTGAGCAGGTCATGACTTCGTTGCGCAAGCGCGGCCTGCTCGAGTTGCTCAACGCCCGTTAGCGGGCTCGTTAGCCACCCAGGGCGCCGCGCCGCTCTCTGCCAGCCGCTCCATCTCCTGCTGATCCTTGCTGGTGTCCATCGACTTCCAGAAGCCGTGATGCAGGTAGGTGTAGAGCTCGCCCCGGGTGGCCAGGTTCGGCAGGACCTCTGATTCCAGACTGTGGCCTGCCCAGTGCTCCGCCACGCTTTTCTCGAAGACGAAAAAGCCCGCGTTGATCCACGAGTCGCGTATCACCGGCTTTTCGGTAAACCTGTCGACCCGGCCCGCATCATCGAAGTGCAGCGTGCCGTACTGCGACCGCAGCGGAACCGCAGTCACTGTCGCCAATCCACCACTCGCATTGTGAAATTCGAGCAGCGCGCGAAGATCGATATTGCCCAAGCCATCTCCATACGTCGCGAAGAACTGATCTCCTACCTCATCCAGACAGGCGAGAATGCGGTCGCCGGTATCGGCCTCCGTCCCTGTATCGAGAATTCTTATGTCCCACTCGGGAAAGCGCCCGTCGAAGTAATCGAAAAGCATCTCCTTGCGATGCCCTGCCGCCAGCACGAACCTACGCACGCCCTGTCGCGCATAAATCTGCATCAGGTGCACCAGGATTGGACGCCCGTGAATCGGCATCATTGGCTTGGGAAAGTACTCCGAGAAGGGATAAATGCGCGACCCCTTGCCGCCGCAAAGAATGATTACGTCAGGATCGCCGGCCGCTTTTATTTCGTTCGACACTTAACCCCCAATCAACGAATGTAACCCACGACTCGAGAACCCTGCGGGCTCCTCTACTGGGCCGTCTCCGCCGGCATCCACTGCCTGCAGCCCGGGGCGTCCTTCGTCCGGCACGACGACAGGAATGTCACGACGTCCTTCACTTCTTCCTTGGAAAGAACGCTTCCGAAGGGCGGCATCCCGTGCCCTCCATTCATTACCTGAGTCTTGATCTGGCTCGCTGACCGGCGTTTGCCGACCGTTGCAAGGTCCGGCGCACGATCTCCGCCCACGCCGAGAATTGAGTGGCACCGCTCGCATCCCCGCGTATGGAATACCGTGGCGCCGCGCTCCCGCGCATCCCCGCTGGAGCTGGAAGCAACCGCCAGGTCCGTCAAAACAGCCATGAGAGCAGAAAAGACAAGGAGTAAAAAGCAGGCGCTCAAAGCGCGTCGAAGCGGACTGGTCATGCGCATTCAATTCTATCGGACCAAAGCCGTTGGAAATGAAGGCCCCTAGATCCGTCGCTGTTCAGTTGCGAACACGCCCCGGCAAAACCGGACAACGGGGAACTACCGCCTGCTGTCCGTTCCTCGAACATTGAACGAGTTGCCCGACTTTGGAACTGGCCGCCTGCATGCCCACGTATGCATAATCATTGCCCCCACGGGAGCGATCCATGCAGACCCTGCTTCAGGATTTTCGCTACTCTCTTCGCCAGCTGCGCAAGAGCCCGGGCTTCACGCTTACCGCGGTCATATCGTTAGCGCTTGGGATAGGCGCTACCACGGCGGTGTTCAGTGTCGTCTACGCGGTGGTGATGGACCCCTATCCGTACGCCAACCCCGACCGCATGGTCCACATGAGGCTTATCGACAATGCCGGGCATTCAAACGGCTTTGGCCTGACGGCGGCGCAGTGGCAGCAGATCAGAAAATCGCCTGTCGTCGAGGACGCCTTCATCTCCGATGACTGGAGTCTCACCGTCACCGGCCACGACCTGCCTGAAGACGTGAACGGCGTTTACGTCACCTCAAACACCTTCAACTACATGGGGGTGTCCCCAGCTCTCGGCCGCGGCCTGCAGCCTTCTGACGCCATCGACGGCCAGGACCCGCAGCCGGTTGCCGTGCTCGGCTATAAGTTCTGGCAGAGGCACTTTGACTCCGACCCATCGGTGCTTGGAAAAACCCTCCAACTGGTGCGGAAAAATTACACCGTCGTGGGGGTCGCGGCATCGCGGTTTACGTGGGATGACGCCGATGTCTACCTGCCTCTGAAGGTCACGCAGGATCCCGTCCGAGGTTACTACGTTGGCCTTCGCCTGAAACCGGGAATCTCACACGCCGCAGCCAAGGCGGCGCTCACTCCTCTGATCACAGAGTTTGCCAAAGAGAGCCCCAATCACTTCCCCCGCGAACATTACGGTTTCGAGGTGGTGGGACTGAACGAGGATTTTCTTAAACAGATCGGCGGCACACTTTCGCTGCTCTTTTGCGCTGTTGCGCTCCTTCTTGCCATAGGCTGCGGAAACGTCTCGATCCTGCTGCTCGCCCGTGGCACGGCTCGCGTGCATGAGTTCGCCATCCGGGCGGCAATCGGCGCAAGCCGCCGCCGTATCATTCGCCAACTGCTTACCGAATCACTTCTGCTCTCACTCACCGGAGCAGCCCTCGGAGTGCTGCTGGCTTATCGCCTGGTCGCAATCATCGTGGCGATGCTGCCCCAATACTCCTTCCCTCACGAAGCTGCCATCAAGATCAATCTGCCTGTTTTGCTGTTCAGCGTGGCTGTTGCACTTCTGACGGGAATCCTCTTCGGCCTCTTGCCGGCGTTGCAGCTATCCAGACCCCAGGTGAGCCAGGTGATGCAATCAAGCACACGCAGGATCGCAGGCGGAGTGCGCGGACGCGCCACCAACAATGTGCTGATCGGCGCACAGATCGCCCTCACCCTCCTGATGCTGGCCGGCGCCAGCGCGGCAATGGAAGGCTTTCACAAGCTGATGCACGCGCCTCTCGGCTACGATCCGCACAACATCATGTCGGTGGGAATTCCTGTGCACGACGGGACCTATAAGACATGGGCAGAGCGGTCGACCTACTTCGAACAATTGCAAAAGAGGGCGGCGTCGGTCACGGGAGTGAAGATGGCCGCGATCTCCAGTAACGCGACTCCTCCCTCGAATGGGTTCCCGACGAATATCGAGATTCTGGGCAAACCTCCGAAGGACAATCAGAAGATTCGCGTTAATCTGGTGAGCCCCGGCTATTTCCCCATTCTCCACATCCCGCTGGTGCAGGGGCGCGTCTGGGACGAGACAGAGAATCATAACGGCGCGCACATGGCCGTTATCAACCAGACGATGGCGCGCCTTTATTTCCCCGGCGGAGACGCGCTGGGGCACTCGCTTAAAATTCCGGCGTTGAAGGATCAGCCGCCCTACAACCTTGCCACTCCTGGGGCCGATGGCTGGCTGCAGATTGTGGGAGTGATCGCTGACAAGCGTGACGATGGAATGCGGAACCCGATTCTTCCCGAAGCATTCCTTCCTTACACACTGGCGATGGGGATGTACACACAGATTCTGGTGCGGTCGGATGTGCCTCCACTGTCATTGCTGCATGCGGTTGCGGCGGAGGTCAACACCCTCGATCCCGACCAGCAGGTCAACGGACAGGTTCAGGACCTGGACCACTGGATCACCAGCCAACAGGAGTATCAGCAGGAACACCTCGTGGCATGGCTCTTCGGAGCCTTCGCCGCGCTGGCTCTTGCTCTCGCCGCATTCGGGCTCTACAGCGTCGTTTCCTATACCGTGGCGCAGCGGACCAACGAATTCGGAATCCGCATGGCTCTCGGCGCACAGCGCGGCCACGTGCTGGGGATCGTTTTCGCATCCACGGTAGCCAGCGTCGGGGGAGGCATCCTCGCCGGACTTGCACTGACGATAGCCGGCAACAAGCTTCTGGCCCAGTGGGCGGAAGGCAGTTCGCGCGATCCGCTTATCCTTCTGGCCGTAACAATGCTGCTTACGCTCGTAGCCGCAATTGCATGCGTACTGCCGGCCCGCCGAGCATCCAAAGTCGACCCCATGACCGCACTCCGCTACGAATAAGCACGCCTCAGCCTCTCCGCCGAAGATCAGTTAATCTGGTCTGCGGAGCGAACACGACGTGGGTTCTTACTGGAAGGGCAAAACGGTCTTCGTGACCGGAGCCACCGGCCTGATGGGCGGCTGGCTCGTCAAAGCACTCATGCACGAAGGCGCGGAGATCGTCGCGCTCATCCGCGACCAGGCACCGAAGTGCATGCTCGTCCGCGAGGGTCTCATCGGCCGCATCGCCACGATCTCAGGAGACCTCGAGTGCCTGCCTACAATGCAGCGCGCCATCGCCGAGTACTCGCCACACGCCGTCTTTCATCTTGCGGCGCAGCCTCTGGTCCAGGTAGCAAAGCGCGATCCCGTGGGCACTCTGCGCGCCAACGTCATGGGCACCTGGAATGTGATGGAAGCCTGCCGCCTCGCCGGCACATCGAGCGTCGTCGTCGCCTCGTCCGACAAGGCCTATGGAGCCAGCGAAAATCTACCTTACCGCGAAACCCATCCCCTGCAGGGCCGCTACCCCTACGATGTTTCGAAGTCCTGTACCGACCTTGTGGCCCAAATGTATGCCGCCACTTATGGCGTAAAGACCGCTATCGCACGCTGCGGAAACCTCTTCGGCGGAGGCGACCTCAACTTCAGCCGCACCATCCCCGGCCTCATCAAAGCGACGCTGGCCGGTGAGCCCTTCGTCATCCGCAGCGACGGCAAATTCGTCCGCGACTTTCTCTACGTGAAAGACGCAGCTGAGTGTTACCTCATCCTTGGCGAAAAGCTCGCCGAGGACCCGTCCATTTCGGGCGAAGCTTTCAACTTCAGCCTCGGCGAGCGACTCACCGTCCTCGAAATCGTCCACATGACCCTCGCCATCATGGGCAGAACCGACCTCAAGCCGGTGATTCAGAACATCGCCAGTTCTGAGATCCGCGAGCAGTATCTCGACGCGAGCAAGGCACGCGAACGTCTTGGCTGGCAGCCTCATTACGGCATGAAAGAGGC
>Ga0210398_10004060_pt1 | contig 13862 bp, 9 predicted proteins | sample IncBWC4OmetaG_FD_161047 | JGI IMG/M metagenome (GOLD analysis project Ga0210398, IMG submission 161047) | Forest soil microbial communities from Barre Woods Harvard Forest LTER site, Petersham, Massachusetts, United States - Inc-BW-C-4-O | ecosystem: Environmental > Terrestrial > Soil >...
CAAACCGTGGAGCTAAAAAATACGGCCGCGCTGACGGCGCCTGAGATCATTCTGGCTGCGCGCGACAGTGTGACCGTGGATCCGAATGCGCAAATCGGCACGAGTGGAACCGCCGGCGGGTCGACCCAGGTGCCGAGCACGCTGCTGCTGGCGGGCGGCGGTGCACTACTGCGCGTTTCCAATGGCGCCGCGGCGACGCTCGACGTGGATCCGGCCAGCCTGCCGCAGACACCCACCGGCATCGTCAGCATCGGCGCGGCCGCAAACGTATCGGCGGGCGGCAGCCTGCTGCTTTATGGCACCAACAACACGACGCTCGCGCCCGGTGCACAAATTTTGGCCCCCGCGGTCGGCTTGTTTTCCAGCGAGGTCAGCTTGGGCGATGTCCCGGCGGGCACGCCGGGACTGGCGCTCAGTGCCCAATTGCTGGGCAGCCTCAAGGGTCTTACCGATCTCACCATCGGCAGCAGCTCCACCATCAACTTCTACGGTGCTGTGCAACTCGGAACACCCGGATCGGCCAGCGCCGGTCTGAACAGCATCAGTCTGGACGCGGCCGGGTTGGGCGGCTACGGCGCCGGCGATAAAGTGCTGCAGGCCGGCAACATCACCCTCATGAATTCAAGCGGCACGACGGCAAATTTCGCGGCCGCTCCGAACGGTACCGGTGCGCTGCAATTGATTGCCGGCGCCACCGGGTCGCCGACTTCCGGGGAACTGACGCTGGGCTCTGGGGCTAAGACGATCGCCGGCTTCAGCGGCGTCGATCTACAGGCCGCCGGCGACCTCGTTGGGCAGGGCACGGGCAGCTTGGCGGTCGCATCACAGACGCCCGTACCCATCAACATGACCGGCCTGGCGCTGATCGGCAGTTCAGGATCGAATCAAACAATCACGACGACCGGTGTGGTCACCTTGAATGCCGCCGCCGCAAACGGCGGGCTCGCCTCGCCCGTCGCGGGCTTAGGTGCGGCGCTGACGATTCAGGGAAGTGCGATTGCGCAGAACGGTACCATCAATCTACCGGCCGGCATCATTTCGCTCAACGCCTCGAACGGCGATGTGACCTTGGGTAAGGGATCGCTGACGAGTGCGGCGGGCGCCGTGCAGGGTTACACGGTGACCAGCGCGGTGGCCCCGGGGGGCTCCATCGACCTGGTGTCCCAGACCGGCAGTGTCGTCATCGCCGGCGGCGCGACGCTCGATGTCTCCGGCGCTTCAGTCGGCACCGGCACGGGTGCGATCAATGGTGACGCGGGATCCTTCAGTGTCTCGGCTGCGCTAGGAACCTTCAGTTTCGCAGGCAGTACGCTCAAAGGCGGTGCCGCCGCTGGGCAAGCCCAAGGCAATTTTTCCCTGGATGTGGGATCGGGTCTTGCGGGCAACGGCTTCAGCGCGCTGGATTCCATGCTGACCGCCAGCGGCTTTAGCGGCGCGCTGGATCTGCGTACTCGCAGCGATGCGGCAGTGACCATCAGTACTACCGTGCAAGCCGCCAGTTTTCAGCTGGCGGTGGATCAGGGCACCATCGAAGTCGCCGGATCCGGGGTGATCAACACCAGCGGCTCGACGGGGCTCAACACCAACGGCGGATCGATCGCGCTCTGGGCGGGCAATGGTTTGACCTTGGAGGGCGGCGCGCAGCTGATGGCAAACGCGGGCGCGAACGGGCCCGCGGGCAGCAATGGCGCGAGCCTGATTGCGCGGGGCGGCGACATCACACTCGGCACCGTGAGTGGCAACATCGTGATCGACGGCGGCACGGCACAGCGACCGACCACGATCAGCATGCAGGGCGGCGCGGGCGGTGCAGCGGACAGCGACGGGTCATTGCTGCTACGTGCTCCGCGCACCGCCGATGACACGGGCGTGCAGATACAAGTCACGAATGCAGCCTCTCTTGATCTGGTCTCACGCAAACCGGTGATCGTCGAGGGATTCAAGACCTACTCGGCCTCGGATCTTGGCAACACGGATTCCGGCTGCGGAGCTGGAGGAACCTGCGATGTCAACGATCTGAGCGGCATGCTGTTCAACCAGGCGCAGACATTCGCCGGCAACTCCGCCGCCATTGCCGGAACCCTCGGGTTTGCGAATGTCGAGGTCCGGCCCGGCATCGAAATCGACAGCAGCGGGGATCTCATCCTCAATAACAGCACGAAGGTATGGGACCTGGCGAGCTGGAACGCAGCGCTCGGCGTGCCCGTCAACTTGACCTTGCGCGCCGCCGGGAATCTGGTATTCGAGTCCTCCCTGAGCGATGGCTTCAAGAGCAACGGCAAAGCGGTCAACACCTGGGTTTTCGGCGAGTCCGGTGTCTCGAAGGATTCGGCCTCGTATACCCTCGTCGCCGGCGCCGCTCCGGGGGCGGCCAATCCGCTGGCGGTCGTGCCGCAGCCGGCGGCGGCCTCCAGCTTGGGTGCCCCGCCCGACACGGGCAATGTGATTTTGACCGCGGGCAATCTGATCCGCACCGGAACCGGCAACATTGCCATCGCCTCGGGCGCGGATGTCCTGCTGGGCTACAAGGTCGGGGATGCGCAGGGAAATCTGTATGACAACGGGACGCTGCAGGTCGTTGAAAGCGATCCTCTTTCTTCTGTGATTTACACGGCCGGCATGCCGTCCCTACTGACCGCCGCGCAGTCGACGCAGTTCGTGGCGACGACGCTGCCAATACAGTTGACCAGGGTCGGTGATGCAGTTTCCTATCCCACTGACGGGGGAAACGTCAGCATCGCGGCTGCTGTGGACGTTCGCAGTGCGACCAGCGCGCAGCTGGTCTCAGACTGGTTGTGGCGCCGCGCGCAGTCGGAAACCGCGCTGACGCCTGCCTCCAGCACCAGCTGGTGGATAACGTTCAATCAGTTTGAACAGGGTGTCGGCGTCCTGGGCGGCGGAAATTTGTCTCTGACCGCGGGCCGCGACATCGTCAATACCGACACCGTCATCCCAACCACCGGTCGGCTGCTCGTGCCGGGCGGCACGGCCACCGCCGCGAATCTCTTGCTCACCGGCGGAGGCAATCTGAACGTGCGTGCGGGCGGTAATATCATCAGCGGAGTCTTCGAAGATGATTGGGGCAATACCTCGATCACGGCGGGAGGCTCGCTGACCTCGAGCAGCGATTCCACCTTCGGCCAGCAGACCGCCCTCATCAACATTGCGGGTGCCCAAGGGCCGTTGCCTGCGCCGAGCACTGAAATCTACCCCGTCCTGGTGGTTGGCAACGGCGTGTTCGACGTCAGCGCGCGGACCGGAATCGCCTTGGATGGTGTCACCAACAGCACCACTCTGCCGCTGTCCGCGGCCAACGCCTCGCTGGTATCCCAAGCCGGTGAGGATTCGGCGTTTTATCCCTATGCGCCAACCAGTAATCCGAGCACGCTCAATCTTGTCAGTGCCGCTCGCGACGTCGTGCTCGGCAATGACCCCTTGACAAACTTGCCCATCGCCGCGCTATCCGGCGCCCATCTGGTCTACGAGAACACTCCCGATCCAGCGAACTATCTTGCAGCCTATCCCTCGACCCTGAATGCTGCATCGTTGTCGGGCAATATTGATCTCGGCGCCGTCCCGATGGCGGGGGCGCCTTCGAATGGCGGTGTAGCAAATGTTGTAATCACCCTGTTTCCCGCCTCGATGGGAAACTTGAACTTGCTCGCGCAGGGCTCGATCAACAACGATGGCGCGAGTTTCCAGATTGCCCTATCGGAGGCTGATCCGACACGGGTGCCGAACATCTTGGCACCGCAGCCGGGATTGAGTTTCCCCGGCCTCAATGGCGCCCCGCTGCCGCAAATACCGCTGCATCAAAGCGATGCACAGCCGATCTCGCTTGTCGCCAATACGGGCGACATCGACTTGGGGGAATTGACATTTCCCAAGGCGGCGAGCGTGATCGCAGGCGGGAATATCACGGATCTGAATTTCAACGGCAAGAATCTCAATCCGTCGGATGTGACCCTGATTACTGCGGGCGGCAACATCAACTATTCGACGCCCACCCTGCCGGTGACCAATGCGCTACAAGGGAATCCCAACGGCATTAACGTGGCGGGACCCGGTTTCTTGGAAGTGCTCGCCGGCGGCTCGATCAACCTCGGCGACTCGAACGGCATCGTGACAACGGGCAGCCTGTCCGATTCGCGCCTGCCCACCACCGGAGCGGCGGTGATCGTGGGGGCGGGCTTTGGTACCAATGGCGATGGAAGCTTGCGACAACCGGCCTATCAAGCATTCACCAATGCCTATCTTTCGCCTAACGCAACCACGGGCGCCGCCGGCAGCTATGCGCAGACGCTCATCGATTATATGGCGCAGCTCAACCCGGCCATGGCCGGCCTGGGCTACTCCGCGGCTGTGACCGGCTTTGAGGCCTTGACGCCCGCCCAGCAACTGCCGCTGCTGGCACAAGTGTTGAGCGATGAACTCAGCGCCACCGGTCTTGCGCACACCTTGCAGGGCGCGAGTTACGACCGCGGCTATACCGCCATCAATACGTTGTTCCCGGCCATGGACGCCAATGGAAACAATCTGACCTATGATGGCAATCTCAACCTGTTCTTCAGTCAGGTGAAGACGGAGCAGGGCGGCGATATCAACCTGCTGGTGCCGGGCGGTTCTGTCGTCGTGGGACTCGCGAATCCGCCTGCCTCACTGAGCATGGTCAAAAGCAGTACCACTGCAACCGGCCTCACGATTCCCCCAGAAGTGAATCTGGGCGTACTGGTGCTGGGCGAGGGCGCCATTCAAGGATTCGCAGACCAGGATTTCCTGGTCAATCAGTCACGCATGCTGACCCTGGAGGGGGGCAACATCATCCTCTGGGCGTCGAACGGCAACATCGATGCGGGCAAGGGCGCGAAGAGTGCCTCGGGCGCGCCGCCGCCCGTCATCGAAACGGACGCGAACGGCAACTTGTTCGTAGATCCCAGCAACTCGGTGTCAGGAAGCGGCATCGGCCAACTGCTGACGACGCCCGGCGTCACCGCCGGACTGGTCAATTTGATCGCACCGAAGGGGGATGTGAATGCCGGAGACGCAGGGATCCGCGTCGCGGGAAACTTGAACATCGCAGCGGTGCAGGTGATCGGTGCCGGCAATATCACCGTCGTCGGCACCTCCACCGGCGTACCCGTTTCCGAGGCGGGTGCGCTCGCGGGAGCGCTGTCGGGCGCCAACTCCCTGGGCGATGCCAGCAAGAATGCGGTCGAACAACTGAGCCAGGATCTCGCCGGCTCGACGAACTATCAGCAATTGACCAACAGTCTTCTTCCCTCCTTCATCGTCGTCAAGATGTTCTGTCTCGGCGTGGAATGCGAAACCAATTGAGCCGACCTCGGAGCTGCAGACAGGCTCTCCCAGAAGTCCGGGTCATTGGACGCGCTGAATTTCCTGCACCAAATCGCCATAAGTTGGTGCTTGCAAAGTGACCTGATCTCCGAGGCCGAGATTCAGTCCATCGTCCCGCCCGAAAACCACCCGGCTTTGCGATGCCACATCCAGCGTCGATCGGGAAACCGCATGGGTGGCGGCGCTCACGACATTGAGTGTGATCACGAAGTTATCGTTGGACGTGTTTTCGATGCTGCCTTCGATCCGCCGATCGGGGTCGCGCATCCGGCGATAAAAATGAACTAAAAGCGGCAGTTGGGGAGCGGCGGGAACAGCCGAGCCCTTCTCGGCATCGACAGGCAGCCCTGCAGCCTTGGCAACGATGGGCGCGGCCGCTTGGCCGCCCTGGGCGCGTTCGATCACCCGTCCGGTGCGAACCGTATTTGGCGGGAGTTGCTGCGTAGTCCGAGCCGGTTCTGCATGCGGCGTACCGACCTCGGCCGTACCTTTCGCCAACCACCATCCGAATCCAACCAGCATGAAAGTGCCGGTAATCGCTGCGATCGAAACAGTCCTGAAGCTGGGCATCCGACCGGCTGCTCCCACGGAAGATGTCGAGAACTATAGAAAGCCAATGAGAACGTTTAATGACGTTGAGCTCGTTCCACTCCACCCGGCTGCGTTCGCTTACCGTTCACCTGCATCATGTCAGCTCACCAAACTACGTCATATGTGAAATTCGTCATGTAAGTGCCATTCTCACGACACACTTATCACCTACGATTCCAAGCGCTAGGTCCTACAAGTGGCTTTCGGGGGATGCCGTGGTTGATAAAAGAAAACAAGCAGTGTCGATCCGGCTCGGAGAGAGCGATATCCGCAACATCAAGCGGATTGCGAAGCGCCTCGGCGTTCGGGACTCGGACATCATCCGATTTGCCATCAAAACGACGCTCAACCGCATTGCGCCGTTGTGCGATCAAGCGATCCGCGGACGGAACTTGGTTCCGGTGTTGGTCGAATCCGGCGATGACCTCATTCGCTACTTCGAACTCGATGCCTTCCGGCTGGAACGCATCATCAACGAGCAGGTGGAGGAGGGGCGGCAAGTGGAGCGGGACGACATCGCTCTGCTGGCGATGAGCGGACTTCGAGAAGAGTACCTCCTGATGCGCATCAAGGATGGCGTCGGGGCCACTGAAGACACGCCGACGCCGGCCCGTTCGCTACGCGGCTATCTGTACGACAAATACGTTTATCGCAACGCCGAGCAACAACATGCCGGCACCAATGGCGGCACTCATGGTGTCGGCAATGACTCTGTGGGGCCGCATGACGCGAGCGTCCGAGTCCCTGCACGACGGCCGATGTAAGAATTTTCCAAGCAAGAAATGAAGGAGTTCATATGAACATGAGACATCTTTTGGCGGTCATCACACTGGCACTGTGCGCAGGATCATTGCCGCTGAGCGCGGCCCGGGCCGATACCGTTCTGTATGACAGCGTCGGTTTCGTCCAGGGCAATCAATCCTTCGTGGATTCATTCAACATAACGGCACCCGGTACGCTGACCATCTCGTTGTCGGATGTGCCCTGGCTCGACACGGTTTCAGACTTCAGCTTCTTTCTGAGCTCGGCGACTGGTGTTTTGGGATCTCCGGCGAACACCGGTACGGAATCCTGGAAAGTCGGCGCCGGAAACTTCTACGCCCACTGGTTCGGGGACGCCAACGGTCAGTACGGCATCGGTGTTTATGCCTTATCCATCAGCTTCCACCCGGACGTCAGCGCGGTACCCCTGCCCGGCGCTTTGATACTGCTGCTTTCGGCGCTCGGCCTCATATTCGGTCTTCCCCGGCGCCAGGAAGTCTCTTGGGGGCGCGCCGCGCCAATCTAAAGTCTCCGCGGCAGGCTCACACCGCGTGCAGGCTCGGGATCGCTGACAAATAGATGACATAGGCAGTCGAAATGTAGTCAGTTGCAATGAAACTCTCATATGCGGCACCTAAACTTCACGGTCCTTAAGCGCAGCGAGACGTGAACAGCGGTGAAATCGCGATGAAAGTGACCAGTTGCCTGTGGCTGCTGCTGCTTTTCAGCCTTCGATCGGGCGGCGCCGAGCCGCCGTCGATGGACGGCTATCTGTTGCGGCCGGGTGACATTTTGCAGGTGTCGGTGTGGAAGGAGACCGATCTGCAGGGCGAGGTGCTGATCCGCCCGGACGGTGCCATATCGTTTGCGCTCGCAGGCGAGTTGCAGGCCGCCGGCCACACGGTCGGTGAACTGACCAAATTGCTCGAGACCCGCGTCCGCAAATACATTCCGGATGCGGTGGTCACCGTGTCGGTCAAGACCATTCTCGGAAACCGGGTGTATGTGATCGGCAAGGTGAACCGTCCCGGTGACTTTCCCTTGAGCGGGCCGATCGACGTCATGCAGGCCCTGAGCCTGGCCGGGGGCGCGACACCCTTCGCGAACACCAATCACATCCGAGTTTTGCGCCGCGCCGGCGACCATGAGCTGTCGATTCCCTTTCATTACAGCGAAGTCGAGCGCGGCCGCAGACTGGATCAAAACATACTCTTACAAAGCGGTGACACGGTTGTCGTCCCATGACTTCGCGCGGGTGGGCGGCGGCGGCCTGCTGGTACTTGGCAGCGATGCTCCATTCTAGCGCCGCACGGGCCGGTGTCTGGGGCATGGATCCGGTGCTCGGGCTGGTCGGCGACTACTCCACGAACCCGGCACTGTTGAGTGTGCCGCATACGGCGGAAACCAACGGCGCTCTTCTCATCGACGCGCCAACGACCTATAACAGCGACGCCTTTGCATTCTCCATCATGCCGAGCTTCAGGCTCGGCGACAGCAAGGGCTATTCGTCGTTGGCATCGGACTACGAGCACTTGAGCACGAAAGCGGAATTCGATTCCGAGCGGGGCTTGTTGGCGGTCACCGCGGGTATTGCACGCGACTCCAGCCTGTATTTGAACTATCTGACCAATGGTTCTGTGGGTGTACAGCGCGATGCGGCGAGCGCCGATCTGGATTGGCAGCGGCTCCTGACCGAGCGGCTGGAATTCGATGCCGACGTCAATACCCAACACGTGAAGTATGGACAATCGTCCGGACTGTCGACGCTCGTTGACTATCAATATACGAGCGTCACGCCGGCATTTTCCTGGAAGACCAGCGAACGAAACAAGCTCACCGCAACGGCCAGCGTCGGCCGATATGACTCGCTCGACGGCACCACCGAAAGCCGCAGCGCCAACCTGCAGGTCGGATTCATTCGCCAGTTGAGCGAAATCTGGTCCGTCACCGCCACCGCGGGTTATTCCCGCGCCCTGAATGAGTTCGACACGGAGCAGCCCGAGTTCGTGTTTACGGCCAACGGTCCTACCATCGAGCTCGTCCCGCTGACCTTGGAATCCTCGCAAAACGGTTCGATCTATGCGGTCAACCTCACCCGTCAGGGCAGCCGCCTGGTGCTGAATGCCAGCGCCTCGCGTCAATTGACACCCACGGGATTTGCCTATTTGTCGCCTCAGAAGATCTATGAGATCAAGAGTTCCTATTCGCTCACGGACCGCTGGTCGCTTGCGGCGGATGCTCGTTACGTGAATGCACAGAACCCGCAGCTTCACACGGTGCCGACCGATTACACCATCAAGTACCTCGCGATCAGCACCGATTGGCGCTGGACCGAGAAGTTGACGTTGAGCGTCAGTGCATCGCGCGTCACCGACCGAATCGTATCCCCGAACTTCAACCTGGCATCCAGTGAACTGACCGTCACGCTGTCGCATCGATTCAGCCACGTCAATTTTCAATAACCCGCACGCATGAACACTCAACCGTCAAAATCGGCCGACACGCGCGAAAAGCTGCTGTCCTATTGGCGCCGGCGGCGGATGTTTTGGATCGTCGGGAGCGCCGCCTTGGTGGCCACGGTGCTGCTGGCGGTATTGTTGCCCGCCACTTATCGCTCCATGGCGACGATTCTGATCGAGCAACAGGAAATCCCGCAGGAACTCGTCCGCTCGGTCATCACCTCATTTGCCGATCAACGCGTGCAGATCATCAGTCAGCGGGTCATGACCACGCAGAATCTACTGTCTCTGATCGAGCGCTACAATCTGTATCCAGATATCCGCGAGAAGCAGCCGCGCGAAGTCTTGCTCGCCAGGATGCGCGATGACATCGGCATGCACATGATCAGTGCGGATGTGATCGACCCGCGCAGCGGCCGCCCCACGCAGGCGACCATCGCTTTTTCCGTCTCCTACCAAAGCCGCTCGCCGGAACTTGCGCTGAAAGTTGCCAATGAATTGACGACGCTGTATCTCAACGAGAATCTGACATCGAGGACACAGCTTTCGCAGCAAACCTCGACATTCTTCAGCGAGGAGGCCGCGCGGCAGCAGGCGCGCATCGCCGAACTGGACAAGAGCCTCGCGGCGTTCAAAGAGAAGCACCACGATGACCTGCCCGAACTGGCTCAGCTCAATATCCAGACGGCCGACCGTACCGAGCTCGATGTCCGTGACGCGGAGAACCGAATCGCCGCCTTGGATTCGCAGCGTGTATTGCTGCAGGCGCAACTGGCGCAGATCAGCCCCAACACCCAGGTCTACACGGACAGCGGCCAACGGGTATTCGGGCCGGAGGATCGCCTGAAGGCTCTGAAGTCGCAGCTGGCCAGTTACAAGGCCCGCTACGGCCCGGACCATCCGGATGTCATCAGCACGCAGCGCGAGGTGGATGGCCTGGAAAAGGAGGTCAACGCCGAGGACGGCACGGCGGACCGGCTGCGCCAGCTCTCTGAAGCCAAAGGCAAGCTGGCGAGCGCGCTGGAGAAATACTCCGTCGATCACCCCGATGTGGTGCGGCTGAAACGCGAGATCGAAGGCTTGGAGAAGGCGGTGCAGACCGATGCCGGGGCCGGAACCAAGCAAACAGAGCGCGCGCACGCGGACAACCCGGTCTATATCCAGGTCAAAGGCCAGCTCGATGCGCTGAGCGTGGATCGCGAGAGCGCAATCAAGAAACGCGATGAACTGAGCGCCAAGTACGAAAACTATGAGAAACGCCTGACCCAATCGCCGGAAGTCGAGCGCCAATATCGGGAGTTGGCGCGCGCCTTGGAAAGTGCGCAATTCAAGTACCAAGAGATTCTGTCGAAACAAACCGAGGCGCAAGTCTCGCAAAATCTCGAGACCGAGCGAAAAGGCGAAAAATTCACCTTGATCGAGCCGCCGCAGCCGCCCGAAAAGCCTATCAGTCCCAATCGGAAGCTGATTCTCATCGTGGGATTGATGCTGTCGATGGCCGCAGGCATCGGCGCCGTCGTCGCACGCGATTCGTTCGATGCCTCGATTCGCGGACCTTACGATATCCGGCAACTGCTGCAGGTGCCCGCGCTGGCTTCCATTCCGGTCATCGTCACCCTGGCGGACCGCAGGCGCCGCAGACGCATCAACCGGTTCTCATGGGGGGGCGGAGTCACCGCGATCCTGGTTGCCGCGATCCTCGTGAATACCTTTGTCCGGCCCCTGGATGTGGTGTGGCTCAGCCTGCTGCATCGATTTGGAATGTAACGGCATGGATAGGATTCGCAAGGCGTTGGATCTCGCTCGATTGGAAAGGGCGAAACCCGCGGAAACGTCCGTGCCGGCCGCCTCCGGCGAGACGCGCCCCGAGCAGTCCCTGCTCACCTCGATCGTGTATACCCGGACGCGCAGTTTTTCACCCTCGCGGGCCGTCTTGGAAGCCAATCGTGTGATGGATCCGGCCTCCTCCGATGCCGGCGCCGTGGCATTTCGGATGCTGCGAACGCAGGTGCTGCAGAGGATGGAGGCGAACGGTTGGCGTTCTCTGGCCATATTCAGTCCCGGCATGCGCGACGGCAAGACGACCACAGCCATCAACCTGGCCATCAATCTTGCGAACGATCGGCGGCACACGGTGTTGCTCGTCGACTTCGATTTCAGGCACCCCACCGTGGCTGCCAGCCTTGGATTGTCGCCTGAAATGGGCGGCGATGACGTGCTGGCAGGCCGTGCGCGCGTCGAGGACTGCTTGTATCATCCCGAGGGTTTCGACCGGTTGATCATTCTGCCGGCACGCAGCGCGCTCACGAATTCCTCGGAAATGCTGGCCGGACCGCGCAGCCGTGAAATCGTCGGCGACCTCCACAGCCGCTATCCTGAACGCATCATCGTCTTTGACCTGCCGCCGGTGCTGCACGCCGATGACGCGCTGGCATTTGCGCCGCTGGTGGAATGCGGTTTGGTGGTGGCCGCGGAGGGCCAAACCCGCCGCAATGACCTGACGCGGACCATTGAATTGCTGCACAAGACGCCGCTCGTGGGCACCGTGCTGAATCGCGCCGCCGATGCGCTCAGCGGTTATTGAGGCGCAATCATGTATGAGCGCCATTTTGGCTTCACCTTAAAGCCATTCGCGCTGACCCCGGACCCCGCGTTCCTGTACGCGTCGCGCCAGCACGCCATGGCGCTCACCATGCTGGAGTACGGACTGGAATCGCAGGCCGCGTTTTCGCTGCTGACCGGCGATATCGGATCGGGAAAGACGACGTTGGTGCGCCGGCTCCTGCAGCAGCTGGGAAATCAAGTGGCAGTCGGCCTGATCAGCAATACGCACGCCCGCTTTAAATCGATTCATGGTTGGGCATTGTCGGCGCTGGGGATCGTGGCCGCCGGCGATTCCGATATCGCCATCTATGATGCGCTGGTCGACTTTTTCGTGCGCGAGTATGGCAAAGGCAGGCGCACGCTGCTGATCCTGGACGAAGCCCAGAATTTGTCGGTCGACGCATTGGAAGAACTACGCCTGCTGTCAAACGTGAACTCGGAAAAGGACCTCGTCCTGCAGATCCTTCTGGTGGGCCAGCCGGAATTGCGGGCCAAACTGTCGCGCCCGGAATTGAGGCAATTCGCGCAGCGCGTATCGGTCGACTTCCACTTGAGACCGCTCGATCGCGAGGAGACCCACGCCTACATTCACCATCGGATCAAGGTGGCCGGCGGCAGTACCTCGCTGTTCCTGCCGGAGGCCATCGAGTTCATGTACGCGCGCACCAACGGTGTGCCGCGACTTCTGAATCAGCTCGCAGATTTCGCGCTGGTCTATGCGTTCGCGGATGGGCGCACGAGCATCGACGCGGCTTTGATTTCCCAGGTCGTGCGTGACCGTATCGGGGGTCAGGCCTTGCCGACCTTTGCCGCCGAGCCGGCGGCGCCGCTGGGTTTGGCAAAGGGCGGCGCGGCTTAACGAGCCAGCCATGCGGCGCCTGGTCCTATCGCTGGGCTTGGTTCTCCTCGCAATGTATGCGGGCGCCGAAGGCCTCGGACCGGCCGAACTCGGCGTGATCTATCGCCGCAACGATCCGGCCGGCACACGTATTGCCGCATACTATGCTTTACAGCGGCACATCCCGGCCGGCAACCTCGTCGGCCTTGACGTACCTGACCGCACAAGTCTCAGCCGCGAGGAATTGAATTCGCTTCGCACGGAAATGATGAAAGCCCTGCCGCTGAACGTGCAATCGCTGCTGCTCGTCTGGTCGAAACCCTTCGCGGTGGAGTGCATGTCCATAACGACCGCTTTTGCCGCGGGCTACAAGCCCGGGTTCTGCGAGCCGGGATGCGAACCCACCATTTCGAATCCTCTGTACGACACCTCGGGCTGGCTGCCCGCGGATACGGTCGGCTGGTTGCCGGCCATGCTGCTGCCCGGTGATGAGCCGACTGCACACGACCTGATCGAGCGCGGAATGAAAGCCGATGGTTCAACGCCCGCCGGAACGGCGTATTTGGTGCGCACGCAGGACGCGGCGCGGAACGTCCGGGCCGAAGGCTATGAGAGCGCCAAAGAGTTGTCAGGCCGCGTGCGCATCGTGGAACTGGTGACGCCCATCAAAGAACCCGTACCCGGCATCCTGGCGTACTTTACCGGGACTGCGCGGGTCGAGGAAATGTCCCTGCTGCATTTTCTTCCCGGAGCTGCGGCAGACCACTTGACGTCCACCGGCGGCATACTCGAAGGCGGCCGGCAGATGTCGGCCTTGGAATGGTTGCGCCAGGGCGCCACGGCCTCCTACGGTTCGGTATCGGAACCCTGCAATCACGTAGGCAAATTCCCCAGCCCCGCCGTGTTTCTCCGCCACTATGTGCGCGGAGACACCTTGCTGGAAGCCTACTGGAAAAGTGTCGCCATGCCCGGCCAGGGACTCATCATCGGCGAGCCCCTGGCGCGGCCCTTCGGTTCCGCTCGTTAGGGCTGGCTGCGTTCTGCCATGTCGCGGGTCGTTTTCGTCAATCGCTATTTCTATCCGGATGAATCCGCGACGGCGCAATTGTTGGCGGATCTGGCGTTTGGCCTGGCAGCCGGCGGCCACGACGTGCATATCGTGTGTTCACGCCAGCTCTACGGCGCACCCGAGTCGCGGCTCGCCGCCAACGAGACCGTCCGCGGCGTCGTGGTCCACCGCATCTGGACCACAC
>Ga0210398_10004061_pt1 | contig 13851 bp, 10 predicted proteins | sample IncBWC4OmetaG_FD_161047 | JGI IMG/M metagenome (GOLD analysis project Ga0210398, IMG submission 161047) | Forest soil microbial communities from Barre Woods Harvard Forest LTER site, Petersham, Massachusetts, United States - Inc-BW-C-4-O | ecosystem: Environmental > Terrestrial > Soil >...
TGGCGCGTGAGCTGAAAGACGGGCAGGGTCTGGTGATCCTGGTGGGGGTGCAGTCGAATCAGTTTCCGCGCGCGATGGACATCGCGCTGCCGCTGCGCGTGGCGGGCGTACATGTCTGCATGGGGGGCGTTCACATTTCGGGCAGCATCTCCGTGGCGGGAGGGATAACGCCGGAGCTGCAGGAGGCGATGAACCTCGGCATTTCACTCTTTGCCGGCAACGCCGAGGAGGGCCGGCTGGATCAGGTGCTGCGCGATGCGTGGTCGAGTCAGATGAAGCCCCTCTACGACTACCTGGGTGTGATGCCGTCAACGCAGGATTCGCCGGCATCGATGGCGCCGGCGAATCCAATCCTCGGCACGATCGGCAAATCCACCAGCGTGGAGGCGGCGCGAGGACGCCCGGTTCAGTGCGCTTTCTCCACCATCCTGGCCGCGCCAGGGCAGGAGGCGCGCCTGCGCACGGTGGAGGAGCTGGAACACATTATCCGCCGCAACCTCGATCAGGGCGTGGGACAGTTTTTCATCACGGACGACGATTTCTCGCGGAATCCGGACTGGGAGAGAATTTTCGATCGCCTGATCGAGATGCGCGAAGAGGAAAAGCTGAACATCCAGCTCATGCTGCAGGTGGATGCGATGTGCCATCGGATTCCGGAATTTATCGAGAAGGCGGGGCGAGCGGGAGTGCGGCGCGTGTTCGTGAGGCTGGAGAACATTCACGGCGATAGCCTGACGGATGCGCGGCCGGCGCCGAACCGCATTGAATACCGGAGGATGCTGCGAGAGTGGAAACACACGGGCGCGATTGTGTTTGCAGCGTATATGTTTGGCCTTCCGGGCGAGACGCCGGAGCGTGTGCGGCGCGATGTCCGGATCATCCAGAAGGAGCTGGCGGTCGATCTGCTGGAACCGTGTTGCCCAACGGCGACGGGGGGAAATTCGGAGGCGCTGAACGAGTACTACACGCCGGAGCACATGGAGACGGTGCTGCGGCGGGCGGCGGCAACGGGCATCCCGCTGGAGGACATGATGGCGCTGCTGCTGCCGTTTCACTTCTGCACGGCCTACGAAAAGATCGATCCGCTGCAGGGGGGGTATCTGCGGCGCAGATCCAGAACAGACCGTCGATCGACGCTGCCGAAGGAGAAGTTCGTACAGTTTTACCGGAAGTATGGCGGCGAGTTGATCTATAAGTTCGTCGGGATGGCGCAGTTATCGTGGCGTTTTCACCGCTTCACAAGGCGCCTGGAGCGGGAGCCGGACGCGAAGAAGTATGTTGATTGGGCGCTGATGCCGGATTCGGAGATGGACGGGGGCACACTGGAGACGCCAAGGCACATCGCGCCGGTGCGCTAGAGCTTGGCGGATTCTGATTTGGCGGTCTGCAGGATGGGAAGGCCGGCGTCGGCATCTTTCCAGGTGAAGAGGAAATCCTGATAGGCGGCTTTGGCCTGATCGCGCTGGCCCTGGAGCTCATAAGCGTGAGCAAGCTGAAGGTGAGCGAGCGCTCCGATGGGCGAGGCCAGAACGACGCAGCGCCCGGAGATCACTTTGGCGAACTCGGTCTGAGCACGCAGGCCATCGCCGGTGGCGAGGTACGCGAGTCCACGGAGATAGACGGGAAAGAACCCCGCGGCCTCGCCCGATTCATAGGGGATGGCAGGATCGAGCAAGCGAATAGCGCGGGCGGGGTCGTGTTGCCGGAGCGCCACAGCACCGCGGATGGCGGGCAGGTAGAGGTACTGGACGAAGGTATCCTCGGGAAAATCCTTGTCGAGCTGGTTGGTTAGCGTGTTGGCCTGATCCACGGAGCCAGCGAGTGCGAACGCGAGAGCCGCTCCATACTTTGTGTCGCGATCATGGGCCATCGCCAGCGCGGCGGCAGCCAGGCAGCGGGCTTCGGGAACGTTTCCGAAGAGAGCTTCACGCTGAGCGGCCTCGATCTGATAACCGGCGGCGGTTTCCTTTTCGCCGGCGCGGCGCGCGGCGTCCGTAGCGCGTTCAGTGAACTCGCGGGCTTTGCCGACTTGGCCATAAAACGCAAGCAAATCGGCATAGTGATCGAGGAAGAGGTCTTCGATGCCGGGTTCGCCTGCAGCCCAGTTCATTTGCTGGCTGATCGCTGCCTCATTGCGCTCCAGAAAAGCCATATCGAAGAGGTAGAGGTGGAGATCGGAAGACTCGAGGTTGTGCGCGAGGGCCTGGTTGATGATGGCATGGGCCTCGTCAAGATGCTCCTCCGACATCCTTTCATTGACGAGGTTGGCATAGTTCTGACCATCGTCCGGCCCAAGGCGGAGCGCGGCCTGGGCTTCGGGAAGGCTGCGGCCGAACTGCCCGAGGTCGCTTTCGATGACGGCCAGATTGGTGTGCGGCGTGATGTCATCGGGATAGGTGGCCGCCCAGGTCTGATAGGTCGCTGCCGCTTTGTTCAGATCGCCGGTGACGAATTCATAGTAGTGGCCCTCGATATAGAGGCGCTCGCGCTCGCTGACACGCTGGCGAAGCTCGTAGGCGCGTCGGGTGTTGTCGGCGGCGAGGCCGGTTTCACCGAGGTTGTTGTAGGCGTTGCCGAGCGCGGCGTAGGCAATGGCGAAATCGGGATCGAGTCGAATCGCGCGCTGAAAGTAGGGGATGCAGGAGGAGGATTCGCCCTTCTGGATCATGGTGGCGCGGCCAATGCTGTAAGCCTGCAGTGCTTCCAGCGAGGGCGTGGTGGCTTCTTCGATGAGCGTGTCGAAGCGCTGGACGGTGGCGAGGGATTCGCCGAGTTTCGCGCGGAGCTGACCGGTGATATCGCCGAGCGCCTGGAGAACCTGCTCCTTGCCGGCGGCGGTGGTCAGGAGATCGGCGAGGTGGTCGCCGGTGCGGCAATTCACGGCGCGGACGCCGATGACATACTGACTGCCCAGTTTGGCAATGGAACCGTCGAGGATCGCCTCACTACCGCTCCGCTGGCACAGATCCCTCGCCGTATCCCCGGCGAGGGGCTGGTCGGCGGGTTTGCCCATCATGCGGAGCGTTTGCTGGATCCGCGATTCGGGAACGAGGCGCAGGTACGGCGACTGCTCGAGCTCGATCGCGATGGCCTGGCGGAGGGTGGAGTTGAAGACGGGGTCGCCGGTGTTGTTGGCGATATCTGCCAGCACGATGCTGTCGGTCGCGAGCGGGACGGTGGCGGCAGAGACAGGGGACGCGCCGGGACCGGACCTGCGGCGCTCATCGATGCGCAGAACGATAAACGCGGCGCCCACCAGCATGGCGGCGACAGCCGCAACCATAAAGGCCCATTTTCGGCTGCGCGTTGGCTCCTGGCGGCGCGTCGGCGATGAGGCCGCGAGCGGCTGCTGAACGAGAGAGGACTCGGGCGGAGGTTCGGAAGGCCGAGCAGCCTGTGCCTTGGCCTCGACTGGACCCGGCTTCACTTCGCCAACGAAACGATAGCCGCGGCGGGGGATGGTTTCGATACGACCGGTACCGTTCTCGTCGCCGAGAACTTTGCGGAGTTGCGAGATGTGGACCGCGAGGTTGGACTCCTCAACGAAGGAGTCCGGCCACACCCGGCGCATGAGGGAATCCTTCTCGACGAGCTGACCGTGGGCCTCGATCAGGACGGTGAGGATGTCGACGGCTTTCCGGGACAGAGGTACGAGTTCCCCATCCCGAAAGAGGAGGTGCTGGGAGCCATCAAGGCGGAAGGGACCGAACTCCCACTGGAGATTGCCGGACCGAATCATCAGGCCAAACCGCAGATTTAGAGCTTTTTAATCGTTTCTTTAGGACATTTGTCGATGCGTGAGGGCTATCTATCACGCATACCAGCGGGCCGCATCGGCAGGGGAATTTCCGAGAACGTCTGGCCAGCGTGCGGGGAGTATAGCACAGGGTTATCAGGGCGGAAGTGCAACGTTGGGCTGCCTGGAGAAGGGGCACGCGAGGGCATCTGAGGGCGGTTCGCGGCAGGGGCGAACGAGGGACCGAAGGTCATGGCAAACTACGTCAATTTCAACCAGATTCGAGGGGCAATGACACGGGACACGGGCTCGGTTGGACCGACGCGCGCTCAGGTGCGGAGAGCCGACGCGGCAACATGGACGCGACTGCACGATCTGAGCCTCGGCGTGGTGGTGGGGATTCTGGCTTTCCTGGCGCTGCTGTTGATCTCGTCGGCAGGTTGGGGTCAGGGGCGGGGAATCGTAAGCGAAGAACCAAACTTCAGCGGCTCCAGCTTCTGGGGCATGGTGAAGCCGGAGTCGGAGGAACTGGCGGCGCTGGGATTTTCCGGCAGCGGCATGGGAGCGGCGGCCTTCGTGAACGGCAGGAGCACGCCCAAACTGCACGGTCCCCTCTGGCACGTGGCGGATGTGGAGGGCGGGTACGCATCGATCCGGTCCACCGTATCGCCGCTGAAATGCGGATGTTTTACGGCGGATGGCGGGAACGGGTCGATGGTCTACCACCTGACGGAATACTTCGGCGTGGCGGGAGATGGAGCCCGCGTGTGGGCGCCAGGCACGGCCACGAATCAGGGGTTGAACCTGACCACTTATCTCGGAGGGCCGCAGGTTTCTGCGCTGGTGATGGGGCATCTTCTGCCATTCGGACATTTTCTGCTGGGCAAGGCTGAGGCGGACGGTCTGGCGACGCTGCGGGGGACTGGGTCGACGAGCGCCTTTGCCGATGCATGGGGCGGAGGGCTGGACCTGGTGTTGAGTCACGATACTTCGGTGCGACTGGCCGAGATCGACGAGGACATTACGCACTTTAAGGAAGCGATGGGACCACGGCAGAGCAACGTCCGGCTGGTGTTTGGGGTGGTCTTTCACTTCAAGACGAAGTGATTTTTGAGCAGGCGAGGTGGGGAATGAGGACATGGCTCGAGAACTGGATGGAGGGGGACGGTGAAGCGCGCGGGGGAAAAGCTGGCCAATATGAGGAAGTCACGGCGAGGCCGGTTGATGCTGGCGGCCGCGCTGACGACGGGATTCTGGATCATCGCGATTCCGATGTGCTGGCCGTGAGTTGGCGCGTGGGCAGGGCGGCTCAAAGTCCGAGCAAAGACGAACAGAGGAGGAACAGGCGATGAAACACGAGGCGAAGGCGATCGACTTCTGGGCATTGATTGCTTTGCTGGTGCTGGGGATGATTTTCGGCACATGCGCGCTGTCAGCGTTCGGGCTGAAGACGGTCAACGATCAGCCCGCGACGGTGACCTGGAGCCAGTTTCAGGATCCGTTGGAACACGCCTTCGGCCTGGACGTGCCACAGGGCTGGACGGTGCGTGGCGGACTGTTCCGGTTTGGGTATTCCGATGAGCGGCCGATGGTGGATTTGCAGTCGCCGGACGGGACGATTGAGATTCGCCTGGGGGATATTGCGATTCCGTCCTACACGATTCCGAACCCGTATCACGCGCACGAGGGCGAGGTGTACGACCTTGGGGCGCAGGCACGGCTGATCGTGGCGCGGTACCGGACGGGTCCGGAGTTTGCCGTGCTGTACTCGCACGCGCGCTTCGGGAGCGAATGCCCGAACCCACAACCCGACGCGGCGGACACGGGATTCACAGTGCCGGATTATCTGCCCCAGGAGCAGAACGCGGCGCAGTCATCGGTTGGACAGATTGCGTATCGTTGCGAGACGCCGGGCGGAATGCGGGTTGCGTTCGCCTCTACGAAGACGGCTCTTTACCAGGGAATCTGGCAAGTACCGACTATTGTGAGCTTTGTTGCTCCATCGGAGAAGGCAGCGATGGCGAGGACCGTCGCTCTGCATTGCGCTAAGTCACTCCAGATCAGCCCGGCTTGGCTGGAGTACCAAAAGCGGATGGATGCGGAGGGGTTGCAGTATCAGCGATTGCGGCAGCAGGGCCGGGTCAGAGATCTGCAGGCGCAGGTACAGCAGTTCGAAGCGCGGATGCAGGCGATGCAGAACCAGGTGAACGCCTTCGAGCAGCACCAGGCCGCGCAGGCGGCACAGGTGGAGAGCTTCACGAATGTGCTGAATGGCATTACGCCGACCACCGATCCGCTGACGGGCACGCAGCGTAATGTGTGGACTGGCCCGAACGCCAATTATTGGGTGAACGGACTGGGTCAGGTGGTGAATTCGAACTCGGCGCCTGCGGCTGGATGGCGACAGCTGCAGACGAACCCGTGATCAGTTGTCAGTGATCAGTGATCGGATTGCGGGTCACCTGAATCACGCTCGCTCCGTGAGGCCGGCTTCACGCTATCCGCGCTTGGGCGGGGTAATACTCCAGCCGAATTCGCGAAGGGTGTGGAGGGTTTTGCGAGCAGCGCCGGAATCCACGGCATCAGCGGAGCGAGCAACGCCTTCGCGGAGATCTCCGACCATGCCGATGGCTTCGAGAGCCGCGGCTGCGTTGAGGAGAACCACGTTACGCTTTGGCCCCTTCTCGATGCCGTTGAGGATGGCTTCGAGAATAGCGGCGTTGCTTTGCGCCGTGTCGCCGCCCTGCAGCTCGGCCAGCTCGGCGCGGGCGAGGCCAGCGTCTTCGGGATGGACGACCGCGGGGATGGATCGCGGGGCGTCATGATCGGATAATGCTCGGACCACAATGGTATCGGTCGTGGCCAGCGAGATTTCGTCGATGCCATCGCGCGAATGAACCACGCGGCCAAAACGAACGCCGAGCTGCGCCATGGCTCCGGCGACCGTCTCGAGACGACCGGGCGAGTAGACGCCCATCACCTGAGCGGGAGCTCCGGCGGGATTGGTGAGCGGACCGGCGAGATTAAAGATGGTACGAAAGCCGAGCGCGCGGCGCACCGGTTGCACGCGCTTCATGGCCGGATGCAGGGCAGGCGCGTAGAGGAAGGTGAACCCGGTGGCGCGGAGGCAATCGACAGACTGCTGTGGGGTGAGCGCGACAGGGACGCCCATGGCTTCAAGGACGTCGGCGGATCCACACTTTGAAGTGATGCCGCGGTTGCCGTGCTTGGCGACTTTGGCTCCGGCGGCTGCGGCCACCAGCGCCGCGCCAGTGGAGATATTAAATGTGCCGTGACCATCGCCGCCGGTTCCGCAGGTGTCGACGAGAGCCGCGCGCTCGTCCGGTGGCAGCGGGATGGGAAGGGCAAGCGCGCGCATGGCCTGGGCGAAGCCGGTGAGCTCGTCGACAGTCTCACCGCGCGAGGCGATAGCGGTGAACAGTGTGCCGATTTCGAAATCGCTGACGGCATCGGGACCACCCGTCAGGATTGCCTGGAGGGCGTCGCGGGCCTCTTCGCGGGTGAGTGCGCGGTGCTCGTCGGTGATCTGTTTGAGCAGGGTTTGCAATGCGGGCATGCAGTGATCCAATGCTACTCGACGGGGGAGCGAGCAGGCTGGAGGCGGCCACGGGGGTGCGGGCCGCCTCGGCTGGGTTCGTTGATTCAGTCGCCGGCAGCAGTTCCGGGCAGCGGCTCGTACTCGGGTTTGGCAGGCACGGCGTGGACGGCGGGCGATGGCTTCTCCGCGAAGAAGACGCGATAGACCAGGCCGGCGAGAACTGCACCAAGTATGGGCGCAAGCCAGAAGAGCCATAACTGCGAAAGCGACCATCCACGGACGAACAGCGCCTGACTGGTGCTGCGAGCCGGATTGACCGATGTATTCGTGACGGGGATGCCGATGAGATGAATGAGGGTGAGGCCGAGTCCGATCGCGATGGGCGCGAGGCCTTTGGGCGCGCGGACATCGGTGGATCCGAGAATGATGAACAGGAAGAAAAAGGTCAGGACCATTTCGGCGACGAAACAGGACTGCATGGTGTAGCCGCCGGGAGAATGTGCGCCATAGCCGTTGGCGGCGAAGCTGCCGAGCACGAAACCGGGCTTGCCCCGCGCGATGACAAAGAGGGTCGCGGCGCCGACGAATGCCCCGCAGAGCTGCGCGAGGATGTAAGGCACGAGGTGCGCGCCCGGGAAGCGGCGGCCGATGACGAGACCGACCGAGACAGCGGGGTTCAGGTGGCATCCGGAAATGTGCCCGATGGCATAGCACATGGTCAGCACGGTAAGACCGAAGGCCAAAGCGACACCGAGAAATCCGATACCGAGGTTAGGATATGCAGCGGCCAGCACAGCGGCGCCGCATCCGCCAAAGACGAGCCATGCAGTGCCGAAGAATTCGGCGAAGAGACTTTTGCTGAGATTCATTTTCCCCTCCTGAAGAAAACTGACAGCGTTCGGGAGTGACAACGTTGGCAGCCAGTAAAGCAAAGCTGGCCCGGGGAACAGAGGGAGAGCGCCAGTGTAGCGCATAGAACGGTCTCACGAAGATGAATTGCAGTGGCGTTGCTGGTTTGCCCCGGAAGAGACGCGTTCGCTACACTGATCATTCGGCTTCTGAGGCGTTTCCCAGGCGGACGCGCGACACACTGAAACGACGAAAGAGTCCTGCTTATCTGAAAAAAGATTCTCTTTTCAAATCCTGAAAAACAAAAAGCACTCTGCATGACGGTGAGAAGAACGAAAAGCATTCCGCGTTCAATCTGAGAAAAACGAAGAGCATTCTGCTGAAAATCTCTTATGAAAATTCACGAATACCAGGCAAAAGACATTCTGGCGAAATACGGCGTGGCGGTTCCTCATGGTGAAGTAGCCAACACACTGGATGAAGCCCTCGAGGTTGCGAAACGGCTGTTCAGCGGCGGCGCGAAGGGCGTCGTGGTCAAGGCGCAAATCCATGCCGGAGGACGTGGCAAGGGCGGCGGCGTGAAGGTGGCAAAGACGATCGATGAGGCGCAGCAGTATGCCGAGCAGATCCTGGGCATGCAGCTGGTGACCCACCAGACGGGTCCGTTGGGACAGAAGGTGCAGAGGCTGCTGATCGAGGAGACGGCGGCAATCGATCGCGAGCTATACCTCGGCATCGTGCTGGATCGCGCAGCGGCAAAGCTGGTCTTCATGGCGTCTCAGGCCGGCGGCATGGAAATCGAAGAAGTCGCTGCGAAGGATCCCAAGGCGATCCATAAGGCGTACATCGATCCGGGCGTTGGATTTCAGGCCTATCAGGCCCGGGAACTGGCGTTCGCGCTGGGGCTGAAGCCGACACAGATTGCCGACGCGGTGAAGTTCATGACGGGGATCTACAGGGCGTACATCGATACAGACGCTTCGCTGCTGGAGATTAATCCGTTCATTACCACGAAGGACGACAAACTGTTCGCGCTCGATTGCAAGATCAACTTCGACGACAACGCCATGTTCCGGCACAGGGATCTGAAGGAGCTGCGCGATGTTGCAGAGGAAGATCCCCTCGAAGTCGAGGCATCGAAATATGCGCTGAACTACATCAAGCTCGACGGCAACATTGCGTGCATGGTGAACGGCGCGGGGCTGGCCATGGCAACGATGGACATCATTCAGTATGCGGGCGGGATGCCGGCGAACTTTCTGGATGTTGGCGGCGGCGCGAACCAGCAGCAGATCGAGCACGCCTTCGAGATTCTGCTCTCGGACAAGAACGTGCAGGCGGTGTTCATCAATATATTCGGCGGGATTCTGCGGGTGGACACCCTGGCGCAAGGCGTCGTACAGGCCGCAAAGAATCTGAATGTGAAGGTTCCTGTGGTGCTGCGGCTGGAAGGAACGAATGTAGAAGAGGGCCGGAAGATTTTGAAGGATTCAGGATTGAAGTTCATTGTGGGTGACACGATGCAGGATGCGGCACAGAAAGTGGTGGCGGCTGCGAAAGGAGCGGCGTAGCTCAATGTCTGTTTTGGTCGATAAGAACACTCGCCTCATCGTGCAGGGGATTACCGGACGCGAGGGCACGTTCCACGCGAAGGGCTGCGCGGAGTACGGAACAAAGGTGGTGGGCGGCGTGACGCCGGGCAAAGGCGGAACGATCCATGAGGGCTGGCCGGTGTTTGACACCGTGCATGAAGCCGTGGAGAAGACCGGGGCCAACGTATCCGTGATTTTTGTGCCTCCGCCGTTTGCCGCTGACGCGATTCTCGAAGCCAACGACGCCGGCGTACCGCTGATCATCTGCATCACCGAAGGAATCCCGATCAACGACATGGTGAAAGTCTGGAGCGTGCTGAAACATTCGAGCTCGCGGCTGATCGGGCCGAATTGCCCCGGGGTGATTTCACCAGGAAAGGCAAAGGTCGGGATCATGCCGGGGCGAATCCATAAGCAAGGCTCGATCGGGATCGTCTCGCGCTCCGGCACACTCACCTACGAGGCTGTTTATCAGTTGACGCAGCGTGGGATCGGCCAGTCGACTGCCATTGGGATTGGCGGCGACCCGATTGTCGGTACCACGCACGTGGACGCGCTGCAGCTGCTGAACGAGGACCCCGACACCGAGGCGATCATTCTGATCGGCGAGATTGGCGGGACAGCCGAAGAAGCCGCGGCCGAGTATGTGAAACAGCACGTCAGGAAGCCGGTGGTGGGATTCATCGCCGGGCAGACGGCGCCTCCGGGGCGGAGAATGGGCCACGCGGGAGCGATCATCTCAGGCGGACAGGGTACGGCCGCGGAGAAGATGAAGGCCCTGACGGCTGCAGGGATTCACGTGGTGGAAACGCCGGCAGCGATTGGGGAGACGGTAGCGCGGGCCATCGGAAAGTAGCTTTTCGCCGTTCGCTTTCAGCTGCCAGCTCCTGGCTGCTCGGTCGTCGCGTCTCTGTCAACACTGCATGGGAAAACTTGGTTTTTTGACGAACTTCAACGAACACAGCCCAATCGGGCTAAGAACCAGAGGCTAAGAGCTAAATATGTCACAGCGCACATTCAGCATCATTAAGCCGGATGCGATCCGCAAGGGCCATGCGGGAGCAATTCTCGCGGATATTGAGAAGGCCGGGTTCAGGATTGTCGCGATCAAGAAGCTGTTCATCTCGAAGTCGCAGGCCGAAGGGTTCTATTACGTTCACAAGGAGCGGCCGTTTTTCGAATCGCTGACGACGTTTATGTCGTCGGGGCCGATTGTGGCGCTGGTGCTGGAGAAAGACAACGCCATTGCCGACCTGCGCCAGCTGATGGGCGCGACGAATCCGGCGAATGCGGAAGAGGGAACGATTCGGAAGAAATATGCGGGATCGATTGAGGAGAACGCGATCCACGGCTCCGACGCCGAAGACACGGCGAACTTCGAGATCGGCTATTTCTTCGCCGGCCACGAACTCGTCCAGGCCTAGCTGCCGGCGATAAAAGCCTCCAGATGGCGGATCGTCTCCTCCTGCTCGGTAACGACCCAGTTGACCAGATCGCCGATGGATACGATTCCTGTTACTTTTTCTCCTTCCACGACGGGCAGGTGGCGGATGCGCTTTTCGGTTACGATGCGCATACACTCGCCGACAGTGTGGGAGGGAGTAACAGTGATCACGGGACTGGTCATGATTTCGGCAACCTGAGTGTCGTGGGACGAGCGTCCCTGCAGAACGATTTTGCGTGCGTAATCGCGCTCAGAGACAATCCCGACCAGCTTTTGTCCGCGCATGACCAGCAGCGCCCCCACTTCTTTTTCGGCCATGATGCGGACGGCGTCGTAGACGGATGCGGAGGGATCGAGCGACCAGATCTCGCCGGTTTTGTTGCGCAGCAGCGTGCCGACTTTTCCGGTGATTTCCATGAGGAGCGCAGAATAGCTCCGCAGGAAAACGTCCGTCAATGCGTGGCGTTATTTGGCGATCTCGAGGGTAAGGGACTCCCTGCGAGCCAGCACCATGCGATCCATCCTGCCGAGGACGGCGAGGTAAACCCACAGGCTGATCGCCGCGAGCACGAGAAAGATCGGCGTTGCCAGCCATAGCTGGCCGAAAAAGCCGCAGAGCGCAAACACAAGCCCGCCCACCACGAGAAATCCGAGTTGAGTGAGAAAGCTGGTGAGGCCGTTGCCCAAGGCCCCCGTTTCGCGGCGAATACGCGCCATATTGATCCGGTAGGGCATGGTGATGGAGAGCAGATTGCCGACGGCGAAGTTCGCTGGAATGGCAAAAAGCAGCCACGCGGCGGTGGCCGCGACAACGCTCGGCGCCGGGCGTCCAAAACGAAAAACAATGAGAGCGGAGATGAGCACCGCCTCCAGCAGAAAAATAACCAGGTGCAGAAAGTTCTTGCCGAGGATCACGGTGCGCAACGGCGTCGGCGACAGGAAGTAGAACTGGATACCTTCGCCTTCCATACCGAGGTTGTTGCAGATGAGGCGGGAGAGGCCGAGGAATGCCCAGACAAGGCCGAGGGGCAGCGCGTATTCAAGACGGATGCTCGAGTACTGTCCGCCGCCCCGAAATGCGCCGCCGAAGAGGAAGACCATCACCAGCGGAGCTGCCAGGTTATAGAGCATGGGTCCGCTGCGCATCAGATAGCGCACATCCTTTTCAAAGACGGCAGCGACGGGACCAGAGAAATCGAGGAGCGGCGGGCGGCGCGTTTTCTGTGTGGAGGCGGCTCGAGGCGCTTCGCTGAGGTTCTCTCCGCGACTCTCCGAGCGCAGGCGCAGGGCGAGTAATCCTCCGGCGCCCAGCGTATAGAACCCGAGCCAGAGGAGATCTTCCGCTGCCGCAAGAGGACGATCTTTCAACTTCAGGTCGATAGCGTTGACAACGAGGCCGGGCGGCAGGAACTTTTGCGCCAGCAGGGCGCGGTTCGCAATCCGGCTCAAGGTCTGTTTCTTCGCGTTCGTGAAAGGATGGCTCCGGTAATCCTGGTGGTAGGCGGGGTTGAGGGCCTGAGCGCCGAGCGCAAGAAACAAAAAGATCGCGGTGACGATTTCGCGGGTTCGCCTCTGCGCGAGCCAGCGCTCGATCCACGCGAGGATCATCCGCGACAACAGAAGGTTGAAGAGAACAAAAAGCGTGAGCGTGAAGAGTGTCCAGAGAAAGAGCGGGGGACGTGCAAGGCTGATGCCGGTGCCGATGGCCACGGCCCAGATGATGCCAATCAGCGTGGAGGGCGCGGCGATTCCGTAGATCAGATAGAGGGTGATCCATGAGCCGAAGCTGACAGGATAGCGAAGCAGGTGACTGAGTTCCGGGTTCTGTCCTCCCAGCGCGGGGGCGAGCGCAGCGAAGAACTGCCAGGCCAGGAAGAGCACCCAGAACAATACGGAGATGCCGAGAACATGGCCACGGGAGACGGCAACCCACGCTCCGAAGCCGAGCCCAAAGGCGGGGCCAATGGCGATGAGGGCGAAGAGCAGAAAGGAAAGGATGCGCGCTACCAATTCGGACTGGCCACGCCGGGTGCGCAGAGAATTCACGAATACACGGCTCTGCACCCACGCCAGAGCGGCATACTGGCCGCGGGCCAGCGGCGAGAGGAGTCCCCAGCGAGCAGGCAGACGCTGTGGCCCGTTGTCTAGGCCAGCCATGAAAGCTCCTGGACAGCTTCTTCGGCGGCTCCAGGTCCGGAACCGCCGACCACGCGAAGAAAGATCTCTTCGAGGGTGAGCTTTTCGTCCGGTTGCGGACCGGCAATGCTCGCGGCGACACCCGCGCGGAGCTCGTCGAGCGAGCCATTCGCAACCAGACGGCCCCGATCAATGATGGCAACGTGGCTGCAAAGGCGCTCGACAATTTCGAGCACGTGCGAGGTGAGAAAAATGGTGGCTCCGCGCTCGGTCATACGCTGCAGCATAGCTTTGAGGGTGCCGGCGGCGATGGCATCGACGCCTTCAAACGGCTCATCGAGAAAGAGAATGCGCGGCCCATGGATGACCGCTGCCGCAAGAGCCAGCTTCTTCTGCATCCCGTGGGAGTAGTCGGTGACCAGCTTCTTCGGCTCGGCGGCGAGGTTCATGAAATCGAGGAGCTCCTGAGTGCGGCCGTTGGTGGTCTCGCGGTCAAGGCCATACATGCGGCCGACGAAACGCAGGTATTCAGAAC
>Ga0210398_10004062_pt1 | contig 13843 bp, 8 predicted proteins | sample IncBWC4OmetaG_FD_161047 | JGI IMG/M metagenome (GOLD analysis project Ga0210398, IMG submission 161047) | Forest soil microbial communities from Barre Woods Harvard Forest LTER site, Petersham, Massachusetts, United States - Inc-BW-C-4-O | ecosystem: Environmental > Terrestrial > Soil >...
TCGCTCCTCGAGCGTCGCCGGGGTCGCGGTGTCGACCCTGAAGAGGCACAGGCGCAGGATGAACTTGCAACGCTTCCGGAATTCGGTGGTGAACTCGACGCGCGGCAGCGAGCGGCGCGCCTTGAAGTTGTACTCAGACAGCTCCGGCCGAAGTGCCGTGCAGCGGTCGAGCTGCGGTTCACCCACGAGCTTTCGTTCCGTGAGATTGGGTTACACCTCGGCGTGTCTTCCCAGATGGCCAAGAAGTATGTCGCGCAAGGCTTAAGTCACTGTCGCAGGCGCATGGCGCGCCTCGGTTGAACCCATGAATCCCGACGAAGAGAAAGCACGTGCCGCAATCGCCGAACAGGCCAGCGAATGGTTTGTTGCTCATGAGGAGGGAAAACTGGACAAGGCCGAGTCAGCGGCCTTGGCGGCATGGCTACGAACCTCCCCGATCCACGTCGAGGAGTTCCTCGGAATCTCGACCATCGCGCAAAATCTTAGAGAATCGCGACGTGATCCGATGTATTCCGTCGAAGCCATTCTTGCGCGCGCACGGGCTGAGGAGCAGTCGGCGATCCGTTCCCTGCGGCAGGGCCACCCCCCAGACAGCCGCCGGCTGCCATGGGTCATGGCGATGGCTGCGGCTGCCGTCGTCGGACTCGGTTTGGCCTTGGTCTGGAGTCTAAGACTCGCGCCGCGTCCGCAGGCCGGGAGCCGGGAAGAGGTGACTGCCCTGCATTTAACGACCCGTCATGGCGAACAGCTGACGTATCGCTTGCCGGACCATTCGGTTCTCCACCTGAATACCGAGAGTTCAGTCATCCTGCGCTACAGCGCTACAGATCCGCTCGTTACGCTCACGAGCGGGGAGGCGGCGTTCGAAATCGTGCACGAACCAGGACGAGTGTTTCGCGTTCTTGCCGGTCCCGTCGAGGTCACTGACGTTGGCACTAAATTTGACCTGCATCTAGGGCAGGACACGACCGTCATTACAGTGATCGAGGGAAGCGTCGCGGTGACACCTTCCGCGAGCCGGGCGGGGACCAACTCCAACGAAGATCAAGCGGTACTCCGACTGACGCGACTGCACGCAAATCAACAGCTACGGATATTTTCTGGAGAAGGGTCAGCAGCGGCGCCGATAACGGTCGATGCGCGAAGCGCTACCGCGTGGCTACGCAGAGAAATTGTGTTTGATCACGAACCTCTGGAGCGCGTCGTCGCTGAGTATAATCGCTACGCGACGAAGCAATTTGAGATCGAGACACCGGCATTGCGAAATCTGCAAGTTAGCGGAACCTTCTCGATCGACGACAGCCAAGCATTTATCGCTTTCCTCCGCAGTTTAGATCGTGTGCGACTCGAGGTCACCGACAAGAGCATTCGCGTCTTCCAGGACTAAGTCGTTACCGAACGGATCGGTTCTCCGGACAAGATCGTCGCTGCCGATAAGATTCTAGAAGCCGCCTGGGTTCACCTGGCATGACGCAGCAGGGGTCTCGGCGATCTCAGAGCGTCGCCCGAAGCCCGAGGAAGACTGTCCGCCCGAGCACGTCGTAAGCCGGAAAGGTGTTGATCTCGCCGGCCTGAACCGAGACGTCCTCGGGCAATACGGGCGGATCCTTATCGAGAATGTTGTTAACTCCGAGGCGCAGCTGCAGGCGACGCGTTGCGTCCCAGATGACCGACAAGTCCAAATAGCTATAGTTGGGAATCCTCGTCAGGACTGGATCCTGGAATCCCTCCTCCTGGTTTTGCAGCAGAGTTTGGGTTGAATTGTTGTCAAAGCCGGTATGCCCGATGAATCTCCACTGCGCCGATATCTGTGTGTGCGCGGGCAGCTGCCAGGTTGCGCGCAGATTGTGCCGCCAGCGAGGGCTCACTGAGCCGTTCAGGCAGGTGTTGCCGAACAGGCCGGCACAATCGTAACTGGGGGCGCTGCGGTATGGTGTCGTCGCGTTATGCTGCAGCCAAGTTCCATTCAGGGCGAATATGAGAGCGCCCCAGTGCGCCGGTAAAGGTTGAGCGAACGAGGACTGCAAGTCGATCCCGGATACGAGCGCTGCTCCGGTATTGACCAGATTCCCCAGAATATACCCTCCCCCAGTAATGCCATTGGCGATCAGGCCGCCGGACGGCGAGCGCACAATCTGGCTACACAGCCCAGGATCACCGCTCGTCAGACACTGTTGTAGTGTCACGCTTTCCGGAACCGTGCCAATTTCACCGCGAAGCCGAATCTGAAAATAGTCGACGCTAGCGCGGAGGGCGAAAGCGGCCGGCGTAAAGAGAGTTCCGACTGACCAGGTGTTGGCAGTTTCCGGAGCAAGCAGCGGATTGCCGCCAGTCAACAATCCGCAAAAGGGGGCGCACTGCGGGACCGTGTTCGTCCCGCCATAAGCCCGTCCGATGCCATTGCCGTACTGCGCGGCAGAAACTCCCGTGCGCAGGCACTGGGCTGGGCTTGCAGCCGCGTGGGTCGCACCGCCGTTAGTTGGTGCACAGGGATCATCGGCGATGTCGGCCACTTGCAATGCCAAAGGTGTGTACAGCTCGGGCAAGCTCGGAGCGCGCACTGCTCGATCGACCGAAGCGCGAAGGCGTAAATCATTGAAAGGCAGGAACTGCAGGTCGAACTTCCAGGTGTTGGTCATGCCGACCGTGGAATAGGTCGAGTAGCGGTAGCCGGCTGCTAAGTCAAGTTCCTTCATCAACGTCCGTTCCTGCACGACAGGAGCGCGCAACTCGATATACCCCTCATTGACGGATACGCGTTGTTTGATCGCGACCTCTGCCATATTGAGTCCGGACAGATCGTTGGAACGCTCGGCTGCATCCGGTGAAAAAGCTAACGAGTCGCTCCGGTGCTGGAGGCCGGCGTTGAGCGCTAAACCATCGCGTGCCCAGGGACTGCGTATTCCTAGCCACGCCAACTGGCCAGTGATGTTACCCTCGACAATCTGCTCAGCGGTTGTTCCTTCATCGCCCGCTGTTGTATAGAGAAAAGCGATCTGCTTTGTATTGATAGCACCCGAGGTGAAAATGTCGTAAGGCACGCAAGTGCCACCGCTGATGCACACAGGGTTACCGCCAGGTCCAGTGGTGACCTGAAGTGCCCTGCCGATCGCGGTGTCGCTGAAATAATTCTCGTACGTCTGAAACAATGAGATGTGGTGCCATAGTGCGTAAAAATCATAACTCCACATGTCGCCCAAGCGACCATCGACACCGCCCACTACGCGGTAATCTCTGTGCTCGAAATCGTCCTCGCGGCCACCGCCTTCGATATTACGGCGGCCGATGTAAACGGCGGCATTCACGCTGCCTGGCTGCAGCCGGTCTGCAGCGATCTGCGCAGGCGTACACAGAATCGCGGCTTGCTGGGCACTCAATAACGGATTGCTACAATTGACTGCATAGCTTCCGTCGGGCGTCGCCGCGTTTGCTCCGAAAAACAGGCCCGAGGGCGAGATCCCTTCTTGCGTCCGATCATCCATTAAGCCGAGTTCCACATAGAACCGCGCGGCCGGATCGATTTCCAGATGCCCCAAAAGACCCGCGAGCCAGCGCTGGTCCTCGCGCTGAGAGTAAAAGTACTGCGCTGTATTGAAGTAAGGGGGCGGTACCGCGTCGGCTGCTGGCCACGGAACAAACTTGTTTCCGGCTACCGCATAGACATTACTGTTTCCGAGAGAGAGACTGAACAGGTTTGAATCGGGGTTACCGCTGCAGACCAGCCCATAGCCTGTAGCACCGACGACTGACTGGTTGGCCGTGTAGAGCGGGCAATCAGTGTAGTCCCGATCAGCACCGCGCACTGGATCCTGGTTCTGGTAGTTGGCATAGGCGGTGATCTGGCCCGTGTTGTCGGCGAAAGCCGTACCCGCAATTATCGACAGCTCGCGCTTGCGCCCATCGAGCGTGCTGCCGGTCGGCCCAGCAATGTTGGCACTGCTCTCCAACTGCTCGATGGAACCATCATGTTCGACGTGCTGGGCGAAACCATATTGGGAAACGATCTGAACGCCCTGCACGTTGTCTTTTAGAATGAAGTTCACAACGCCTGCGATCGCATCAGGACCATAGGTCGCCGTTGCCCCCCCGGTCAGCACCTCGACGCGCTCTATCATCGCCGCGGGGATCTGGTCCAGATCAGGCCCCGGGTTCAGATCAGCCGTGTTGGGATCACTCGGCCCAAGTCGTCGGCCGTTCACCAGAACGAGTGTCCGCTGCGGTCGCAGCCCGCGCAGATCTGCAGTCGTGATGCCACCTGCCAATGAGTTGGGATTTGAGTGGTTGCCCAGGTCGGCTCCCGAGCTTGTGATGTTCTGCGGTAGGGTACTCAGGATATCGACGGCATCCGTACTGCCCTGCAAAGCGATGTCTTCTGACGTGACGATTTGCACCGGGCTGACGGCAGCGACCGCGGTGGGCAGGGGAATCCGCGAACCGGTGACGATGACTTCAGGCGGTTCTTCGGGGGCGGATTTGGGCGCGGGCGGCCCGGCATTCGCGGGCGCCACCAAGATGCGCACTGTAGTTGGCGTAAGAAACTCGAAGTGCAGGCCAGTGCCCTTCAATAGACTAGAGAGTGCCTCAGTTGCATCGAGACCCGCGCCGACAGTCCGAGATTCTTGCTGATCGACGATGTTCGACACATACACGACGTGCAGGCCGGTCTGCCGCGCAAACTCCGCCAGCGCCTCATCGAGCGGCAGAGCGGCGATATCACCAGTGAGTACAGTCTTGGCCGGCCCCTGTGGCGGCGAGCCTGCCACCGCCGATCCAGCGGCACACATCGATATGAGCATCCCCCATGCGCACAACCGCATCGCTTGACGTCGTCGGTATCGATAAGCTGCTTGCGGAGAATCCAAGGCAGGTTAGCTCCGGATTCGCTATCGTGAGCGGCGGCAACGCTTGTAGTCGCGCCTTTACCCGCGCTCCGGCGCAACGGAAACAAACCTTCTGAGACTTAGCAGCCGGTCGTAGGTGCCGACGTTCTGAAATTTAGGGCAGATTACATCTCTGCGTCCGGGTGGCGTCCACACCTAAAGTGGACACAGGGTTTGTTTGTCTTCGTAAGTACTTGATTTTGGTGGGTGCTGACGGGATCGAACCGCCGACATTCGCCTTGTAAGGGCGACGCTCTACCAGCTGAGCTAAGCACCCACGCTTGGGGCGCGCGATCCTAGCGCATGTCAGCGCCGGCGCGTTAGTGCGCCGGCGGGACGACCTGTTTAATGCGACGGCCATTGCGCGGCCGGCGCTTGTCTTCGCCCGCCGCCGCTGGAGCGGCCGCGCCCTCCTGCATCTGTGGCATGGGCTGCTGTGTGAGCGCAACCCCCAGCACTTCATCGATCCACTTCACCGGCTTGATCTCGAGATTGCCCTTGATGTTGTCCGGGATCTCGACCAGGTCCTTCTGGTTTTCATCCGGGATGAGGACCGTCTTGATGCCACCGCGATGAGCCGCGAGCAGCTTCTCCTTGAGGCCGCCGATCGGCAGCACTTCGCCGCGCAGTGTGATCTCACCGGTCATGGCGACATCGGAGCGCACCGGAATCTTCGCCAGGGCGGATACCAGCGCGGTGCACATGCCGATACCGGCGCTCGGGCCATCCTTGGGCGTCGCGCCCTCGGGAATGTGCAGGTGCACGTCATGCTTCTGATAGAACTCCGGATCCAGCCCGAGGATCTGCGCACGGCTGCGCACCACGGTCATCGCGGCCTGAATCGACTCCTGCATCACCTCACCCAACTGGCCGGTGTGCTGCAGCTTGCCCTTGCCGGGGACCACCGCGGCCTCGATCGTGAGCAGTTCGCCGCCCACCTCGGTCCAGGCGAGGCCCGTGACCTGGCCGATGCGGTTCATATCCTCGGCCTTGCCGTAGCGGAAGCGGCGCACGCCGAGGAACTTGTCGAGATTGCGCGGCGTCACCGCGACCGACTTCTGTTCCTTCTTGTGCAGCAGCATCTGCTTCACGGCCTTGCGGCCGATCTTGGCGATTTCGCGCTCGAGATTGCGCACGCCCGCTTCGCGGGTGTAGTAGCGCACGATGTCGAGCAGCGCGCCGTCCGACACCTTGAGCTCATCGGGCTTCAGCCCGTTGTTCTTCATCTGCTTGGGCACCAGGTAGCGCCGCCCGATGTTCATCTTCTCGTCTTCGGTGTACCCGGGCAGACGGATGACTTCCATGCGATCCAGCAGCGGAGGCGGAATGTTCAGGCTGTTGGCGGTACAGACGAACATCACCTCGGAGAGATCCAGATCCACCTCGAGATAATGGTCGTTAAAGGTGGAGTTCTGCTCTGGATCCAGCACCTCGAGCAGCGCCGAGGACGGATCGCCGCGGAAGTCCATCGACATCTTGTCGACTTCATCGAGCAAGAACAGCGGGTTGTGCACACCGGCCTTGGACATGTTCTGCACGATCTTGCCGGGCATCGAGCCGATATAGGTGCGGCGATGGCCGCGGATCTCGGCCTCATCGCGGACGCCACCGAGCGACATGCGCACGAACTTACGGTTGGTGGAGCGTGCGATGCTCTGGCCGAGCGAGGTCTTGCCGACGCCCGGCGGCCCCACCAGACACAGGATCGGGCCACGCAACTTGTCGACGCGCTGCTGCACGGCCAGGTACTCGACGATGCGCTCCTTGACCTTCTCCAGGCCAAAGTGGTCCTCGTCCAGCACCTTCTGCGCGCGCGCGATGTCCTTGATGATCTTGGTGCGTTTCTTCCACGGCACCTTGACCAGCCAGTCGATGTAGTTACGCACCACGGTGGCTTCGGCCGACATGGGCGACATCATCTTCAGCTTGTTGAGCTCGCCATTGGCCTTGTCGCGTGCCTCCTTGGGCATGCCCGCCTTGGCGATCTTCTGCTCGAGCTCGCTGATCTCGTTACCGCCCTCGTCCATCTCGCCGAGTTCTTTCTGAATGGCTTTCATCTGCTCATTCAGGTAGTACTCACGCTGGCTCTTTTCCATCTGTGCCTTGACGCGGCCGCGGATGCGCTTCTCGATCTGCAGCACGTCCATCTCGCTCTCGATGGCGACCAGGATGTGCTCGAGGCGCTTCTTGACGTCGAGGATCTCGAGCACCTTCTGCTTCTCGGCGAGCTTCAGCGACATGTGCGCCGCCACCGTATCGGCCAGGCGGCCGGCCTGCTCGATGCCGGCGAGCGCGGTCAGGACTTCAGGCGGCACCTTCTTGTTGAGCTTGACGTACTGCTCGAACTGGGAAATGACCGAGCGCGCCAGCACGTCCATTTCCTTTTCGTCATAGGTCTCGACGTCCGGCAGCAGGCTGGCGTCACACGAGTAGTACTCGCCTGCGTGCAGCTTCTCGATACGCGCGCGATCGACGCCCTCGACCAGCACCTTGACGGTGCCATCGGGCAGCTTCAGCAGCTGCAGGATGGTGGCGATCGTGGCGATGCGGTACAGATCGTCGGCTTTCGGGTCATCGACGTCGGCCTGACGCTGCGCCACCAGCATGATGCGCTTGTCAGTGCGCATCGCGACATCCAGTGCCTGGATGGACTTCTCGCGACCGACGAACAGCGGGATCACCATGTGCGGATAGACCACCACGTCGCGCAGCGGCAGCACCGGAACATTCTGCAGTACCGCGGGAACGGGAGGGGTCGGATTGCTCGGTTCGGACACGCTCAAGCCCTCGATGTCAGCTGACGGTGCGGCCGGGAAGTACTTCAGCCCGGACGGCCGCTGGCCTTTGTGACAGTAGTGTAGCGGGAAATGTGGCCGAAACAGCGCGTTTCAAGAGTGACGCGCTTCACGCCCGGCGCTGTAGCGCCGCGACAGACGTGGCAGTTTTCTTCAGTGATGGTTCGTGCCGGACGCGCGTCGTGGCTCATCCACGCTCGCGAGACGGCCTTCATCGGAGCCGTAGACGATGTACGGCTTGGTCTGGCCCTCGATCACCGTTTCGTCGATGACGATCTTGGCCACGTTGCGCATCGACGGCAGCTCGTACATGGTATCGAGCAGCACCGTCTCCAGAATGGTACGCAAGCCGCGCGCGCCGGTCTTGCGCTGCATCGCCCGGTGCGCCACAGCGCGCAGCGCCTCGTCACGGAACTCCAGCTCCGCACCTTCCATCTCGAACAGGCGCCGATACTGCTTGGTGAGCGCGTTCTTCGGCTCGGTGAGAATCGAGATGAGTGCGCCCTCGTCCAGCTCATCGAGCGTCGCGACTACCGGCAGACGGCCGACAAATTCCGGGATCAGGCCGTACTTGATCAGGTCCTCGGGCTCGACGTCGTGGAACAGATCGCTGCCGTGCGGGCGGGTATTGATGTCGCGCACCTCAGACGTGAAGCCGATGCCCGACTTCTGCGTGCGATTCAAGATGATCTTCTCGAGGCCCGCAAAGGCACCGCCGCAGATAAACAGGATGTTGCCGGTGTCGACCTGCAGGAATTCCTGCTGCGGATGCTTACGGCCGCCCTGCGGTGGCACCGACGCAATCGTGCCCTCGATGAGCTTGAGCAGCGCCTGCTGCACGCCCTCGCCGGAAACGTCGCGCGTGATCGAAGGGTTGTCGGACTTGCGCGAGATCTTGTCGATCTCGTCGATGTAAACGATGCCGGTCTGCGCCTTCTCGACGTCGTAGTCGCACTTCTGCAGCAGCTTCTGGATGATGTTCTCCACGTCCTCGCCGACGTAGCCGGCCTCGGTGAGGGTGGTCGCATCCGCGATCGTGAACGGCACATTGAGCAGGCGAGCCAGCGTCTCCGCCAGCAGCGTCTTGCCGCAGCCGGTCGGACCGATCAGGAGGATGTTGCTCTTGGCAATCTCCACCTCTTCTTTGGCGCGCGCGCCGCCGCTGCGGGTCTGCAGGCGCTTGTAGTGGTTGTACACCGCCACCGAGAGCACCTTCTTGGCGCGCTCCTGACCGATGACGTATTCGTCCAGGACCTTCTTGATCTCGTGCGGCTTGGGCAGCTTGTCGCGGGCACGCTCGGCGCGATCCTCGAGCTCCTCGCGGATGATGTCGTTGCACAGCTCGACGCATTCGTCGCAGACGAATACCGACGGGCCGGCGATCAGTTTGCGGACTTCGTGCTGACTCTTGCCGCAGAACGAGCAATACAGCAACTTGCCGTCGTCGTGGCGGCTGCGGGAGTCCTCACTCATCGATGTCCCTCATAAATCGCACGCCGGCAGCTGGTGCGCTGGAGCCACGGACGCGAGTTTCTTATAGCACGGGGTCCGCCCACGAAGCAAAGCACCCTCTCACTGCTAAGTCCTTGTGCGCGCGGCAGTTGTATGACCTGGTTCACCACTTTTACATTTGCTGGCAGGTAGAGATCGCAATAGGGCAAATCAGCTCGGCTTGGCCGGGTTCGGCAGTGGCAGCTCGCCGCGTTTCTCCAGCACCTTGTCGATCAGGCCGTAGCGCACCGCCTCGTTCCAGTCCATGAAACGGTCGCGGTCGGTGTCCTGCTTGATGCGCTCGACGCTCTGACCGGTGTGCTTGGCCAGAATCTTGTTCAGGCGGTCGCGCGTCTCGAGCATCTCCTTGGCATGGATCTCCATGTCCGCCGCCTGACCCTGAAAGCCGCCGAGTGGCTGATGAATCATGACGCGCGCGTGCGGCAGGCAATAGCGCTTGCCGCGCGTGCCGCCGGCGAGCAGCACCGCGCCCATGCTGGCCGCCTGGCCGATACAGATCGTGCTGACGTCCGGCTTGACGAACTGCATCGTGTCGTAGATCGCCAGGCCCGAGCTCACTACGCCGCCGGGCGAATTGATGTACAGCGCGATGTCCTTCTCCGGGTTCTCGGACTCGAGAAACAGCATCTGCGCCACGACGATATTCGCCATGTAGTCGTCTACTGGACCGACGATGAACACCACGCGCTCCTTCAGCAGGCGCGAGTAGATATCGTAGGCGCGCTCGCCGCGCGCGGTCTGCTCGACGACGATCGGAACCAGATTCAAGCCTCGTTCATTCATGTGCTGTCCGCCTGTGCTTGCTGCGCGGGCTGCGGCCCGCTCGGTTCATGTTCATGCCCCGGCTGCTGCCGGTTGAAGCCGGTCAGCTCCGAGAAGCTGCTCGGCCGCTCGCTGATGCGGGCGCGCTCGAGCACCCAGTCGACCACCTGGTCCTCGAGGGCACCCGACTCGAGCTGATGCATCGCCTCGGCGTTCTGCAGGTAGGCGCGGCGCGCTTCCTCTGCATTTGGCTGGCTCACGACCAGCTCATCCAGGCGCGCCTGCACGCGCGCGCGATCCGGCTTAAGCCCTTGCGACTGGACAATGTGTCCGACCAGAAGCCCGAGCGCTACGCGCCGCCGTGCCGGCTCCACAAATGCCTCGCGCGCGGGCAGCTGGTTGACATCGCGCACCCCCAGGCGGCGCGCCGTGTCGATCTGCAGCTGCTGCACCTGCTCGTCAATCAGCGCACGCGGCACGTCGATCGGATTCTCCTTGTAGAGGGCATCCAAGGCCTGCACCCGCAGGCGGTTGCGGATCACCTCGGCGAGCTCGCGCTCCATGCTGTCACGCACTTCGCGGCGCATCTCCGCCAGCCCGCCCTGTTCGACACCGTAAGCGCGGCAGAATTCCTCGTCCACTTCCGGAAGGGACGGTTCCTCCACTGCCTTAATGGACAGGTGCAGCTCGGTCGATTGGCCGGCCAGAACCTTATTGGGGTGATCAGCCGGGAACACCACATTCAGCGTGCGCTGCTCGCCCGCCACCGCGCCCTTCAGGCCCTCTTCCAGCTCGGGCAGCGCCTGGCCGGATCCGAGCAGTACCCGCACATCGCTTTGCTCACCGCCCTCGAACGGCTTACCGCCGATGCGCGCCTGGTAGTCCAGCAGCACCCGGTCGCCGGCTTGCGCGGGGCGCCCCACCGGCGTGAACACCGGGCGCTGCGCGCGCATGTTCTCGATCATCGCATCGATGTCCGTCTCGGCGACGGTCGCGGTCGGACGGTCAATGGCGATCCCCTCGGGCGGATTGACCTTGATCTCCGGCAGCACCTCGAAGTGCGCGGCGTACTTGAGATCCGACTCGGGACCTAGCGCGATCGGTTCGATCCGGGGACCGGCGGCGGGCCGCAGGCGCTGCTCGGTCACCGCCTGGGCAAAAGAACTGCGCATCAGATCGCTCAGTACCTCGGCACGCACCTGTTCGCCGAACTGCTTGGTGATGACCGCCAGCGGCGCCTTACCCGGGCGGAAACCCTTCAGACGTGCGGTGCGGGACAGGCGCTTCAGGCGCTGCTGTACCTCGTGCGCTACTTCCGTGGCCGGGACGGCCACCTCCAGCCGCCGCGTGAGGCCGCCGGTCTCTGATAACTGAACTTGCATCAATTCTGTCCTGTGCCCTGCGGGATTCCTCGATCACCGGAGAATCCCAAACTACTGATTTTACAAGGAATCTGGTGCGAAAGGAGAGACTCGAACTCTCACGGGTTTCCCCACTGGAACCTAAATCCAGCGCGTCTACCAGTTCCGCCACTTTCGCCCGTGCCGTGCGCAGCGACGGTGCTGTTGCGCCACGCCTCTCGGCCGCGCGTCGGGGTAGCGCGATTATAGCCGATGCGGCGCGCGCACCCGGCCGGGCGAAGGCCCCGGGGAGAGCTGCGGCGCCTGCAGGCCGAGGTGCCCGCCGGCTGGGTGTGCTAGGGAGAACACGGCGAATGCCAACCTGCCACGGCTGGCCCCAGCCGGCGAGCAACATATTGGAGGCGTGCGACCCGCGCGGCGTCCTGCCCCGCGCGGCGAGCGGATGGAGCTGGGCGACCGGTGGTGGGCTTGCGGCGACAGCGGACCCAAGTGCCGGGCCGATCGAGGGCGGCAGCGCTGGAGACGAACGCTGAAACGTCCGCGCCCGATCGGCCGGCGGCGAGAGGCGCTTCTTCTGTCGTGGCGTTGCTGGCCGTCCTGCGGGGTGGGGTTGGGGCGGACAGTCCCCTCTCGCAGGTAAGACGACAACGCTCGGCGAGAGCGGTCAGAAAACCCTTGGGACGCAGCGCAACGCCTCAGCAGCGCTCCCGGCATGGCTGCCAGCCGGAGGCGCAGCGCCTGCGACCGGAACAAACGCTGCCGCAAGCGCGATTGCCGCGCCCGGCTCAGCTGCCGCGAAAGTACTGCCGGTCTGCCCGCGCCTCTCCGGGCGAGCGAGCGAGCACGCGCCTGAAGGTCCGATTCATGTGACTCTGGTCGGAGAATCCACATTCGTGTGCCACGGAGGCACAAGAGCGTTCGGTCTCGCGTAAAAGACGCGCGGCTCGCTCGACCTTGAAGCGTGCCGCAGTCTGCTGCAGTCCCTCACCGCTCACACGCCGGTAAGCGGCCCCGACCCAGGAGGGGTGACGGCGGACTTCCCGGGCCAGATCGGCAACCTTCAGCGCGCAGTCCTCGCGCAATCGCTGCAACACATGCGCCATCCACGGCGGCAGTGCGCCGCCCGACGGGGCCTCCTCAGTTCGCAGCAGGTCACGTAACACCGTGCGCAAAGCGATCTCGGCGTTCTTGGATTGGCACGCCTGCAGCAGGCGACGGGTCTGCAACAGCGCATCCGCGCCGGCCCAGCGGCGTACAGGCTTAGCCGGCAGCGCCGCCACACCCAGCCAGGTGGGGTCGAACTCGATTTCGATTTGCTCGAATCCGTTGACGGCGATTGAGTTTCGATGCGCGGCGCCGGCGCGGTAAAAAATTGCCGACGGCGTGCTGATGAATCGTGTGTCCACTTCGGTTTCGTTGAGGTACGAGCCGATCACGAATATCGAGAGCATCGGCCAGTCATGCGCGTGCTCGGGCACGCGGGCACCGCCTCGATCGATGACACATCTAACACGCGCGCCGCCGATGGTATGCAGCATAAATAATCAGTGGCGAGAAACCACGTCCAGTATACGCGCCACCACTGCGGCAAGAACCGTGGGTTTTAGCGTGTCCAGGCGCGGCGGAGCACGGCAGGACGTCGTTCGAAGTTGCGGCAGACGGTTCACGGCACTCGACGCGTGATGCAGCCGGTCATTGACAGATGATTCCGGACTTCGCCGGTAACGAGCTGCGGTAATGCGCAACCTGCACGCGCGGCGGGCAGCCGTGACGACGCGCGCTGCGCGCTCTTCAGCGCACGGGCACCAGACAGCAGGCCGTGTGCGCCACGGTAAAACACACCGCCGTCACCAGCAGCACGCTGAAGGCCGCGATCATCAGGGTATTGCGCAGCGGCCGAGCCGCCGGCGGCTCGGCGGCAAGCAAACGCTCGAGCCGCTGGCGCAAGAGCGAACCGGCGGCCGAGCGCAGCACCAGGGAGCTCTCGGGCGGTGCGAGCTTCGCGAGCGCGGAGACCAGGAACCGTCCGCTGCTGCGGCGTAGGACGGTTTCATCGCAAGACAACTCACGATAGAGCGCCAGACGCTGACCGATGAACCACAGCAGCGGGTGAAACCACAGCACACACAGCAATGCTTCATGCGTCAGTCGCAGCAAATTGTCGCGCCGCTTGGCGTGCGTGACTTCGTGCAGCAATACCGCGTCAAGCTCGTGCGCGCTGAGCAGCCGCTCGATACCGCGCGGCAGGCAGATCTGGCTGCGCACAATTCCTGCGACCGCCGGACTGTGCGCGCCATCGGTGAAATGCACCGCTACGCCGTGTACGCGAAAGTCCGGCGTGCCGTGCGGCTTGCGGCCGCGCTCTGCGCGGCGCTCGCGGCGGATGCGCAGCCCCAGGCGCGTGACCATGAGCGCCACGCCGCCAGCCCACAGCGCTGCGACCGCCAGCGCCCATGACAGATGCCGGCCGATGCCCAGATCGATGGCGGCGAGCAGCCCGAGCTGCTGCGCGCCGGGCAGGTCGGTGGCGCCA
>Ga0210398_10004063_pt1 | contig 13841 bp, 12 predicted proteins | sample IncBWC4OmetaG_FD_161047 | JGI IMG/M metagenome (GOLD analysis project Ga0210398, IMG submission 161047) | Forest soil microbial communities from Barre Woods Harvard Forest LTER site, Petersham, Massachusetts, United States - Inc-BW-C-4-O | ecosystem: Environmental > Terrestrial > Soil >...
ACTGGCGGTCGGAGTCCCGGTGACCGTCGGGGTCAGAGTCGGCGTCGCAGTTGCGGTCCGAGTTGACGTCGTGGTGGCGGTCGGTGTCGCAGTCGTCGTGGCCGTTGCGGTCACCGTCGGTGTCGGAGTCCTGGTACCGGTGGCCGTCGCCGTCTGAGTCGCCGTACGTGTCGCAGTAGTAGTTGCGGTCGCAGTAGCGGTTGCCGTCTGAGTTGCGGTTTCCGTTGCACTGGCAGTCGGGGTCCCAGTGACCGTGGCGGTTGGCGTCGCCGTCACCGTCGGGGTCAGAGTCGGCGTCGCAGTTGCGGTCCGAGTTGACGTCGTGGTGGCGGTGGGCGTCGCAGTCGTCGTGGCCGTTGCGGTCACCGTCGGTGTCGCCGTCGAGGTACCAGTGGCCGTCGCCGTCTGAGTCGCTGTCTGTGTCGCAGTAGTAGTCGCGGTCGCAGTAGCGGTTGCCGTCTGAGTCTCGGTTTCCGTTGCACTGGCGGTCGGAGTCCCAGTGACCGTGGCGGTTGGCGTGGCCGTCACCGTAGGGGTCAGAGTCGGCGTCGCAGTTGCCGTCTGAGTTGACGTCGTGGTGGCGGTCGGCGTCGCAGTCGACGTGTCAGTGGCCGTCGGAGTTGGCGTCGAAGTCGGAGGTGGATCTGAGGACGCTGTCGCCGTCGCTGTGGGCGTCTCGGTCGCGGTGAAGGTTGGTGTGGGGCTGGACCTATGATTCCGCTTCGAGATGTGGAAAGGACCCCCCGTCGCAACTATTTCTTCCTCATTGTACAAGTCGGCGTTAACGTAGTAGTCGCCAGGCGGAACCTTCTGCATACCAATGGTGGCGAGAAATTGTTGAACGCTGGGGCGATAGGAACGATTTCGGACCATGCGCCCGTCAGAATCCCGGACTCCAATTTCTACCCGATACTTGTCGATCGGTACCATTGTAGCGGGATCGACCGTGATCTCTGCTCGAATTGATTCGGGATTGTCCGGGTTCAGAACGCCGTCGACGGGATACACCAACGACATCTGCAGGCTTGCAGCCGCCGAGTCCGGACCGGGCGCGGCGGCCCGCGCGTAACCGCTAGCGACTACCAGCACGATCAAGGCCGCTTCAATTCTGAGAAAAACAGAGTTCTTCATCCACTCGCTCTCGTCGGTTGACGGACAGCGAGCGCGGCGCAACAATCGGCTTGCCAGCCTCGATTGTGTCCGGTCGCTCGGGCACGTCAGGATGCCCGGTGCAGGCGTTCCACCGCCTGCACCGGAACTTTTCTATCTTGTCAGTTTAGCTGTAGTCCGCGGCGGTTCGGGTGAATGACGGCCCTTGGCGCGTCGTACCCAAACTGTATCGCGGAGCTCTGGTAACTCTCCTCCTCCAACCACCGACCATCGGACCAGCGGACTCTGCCAACCTCAGCAGGGCCGTTCCCGCCAGATCTATGTAAACCACGAACACCTCGCGAATCATTGCCGACAAAATGGCTTTCGCCGACGGCGACGAGCTAGCATGGTTCAAGCCGCTGCTCAAAGAAGAAGAGTAGTACAAGTGATAGGAACAACCGCGGCACGATGACCTCCGCCCGCGACACTTGCTAACTGAACCGGTCAGCCAGATCAAGTACGGTCGAAAAAACTTGAAGCTGCGCGCTCCCATCTCTTTTAAGCTTCTCTGTGCTTCAGCACGATATGAGAGGACCTCACGATTTTCAGCCTGTGGACAATGTTCAACAGGCGATGCGATTCGCTGCTGATTTGTCCGTTTCCAGCGACTTCGAAGTAGCAGAGTATCGGGGTGAGTATTCCGTCCGATGAACATAGCCGGGACCTGCAGAGTTGCCGGTGCTCGTCTCGCCGGCCACGGACTCCGCGTTGTCGTCGGCTCCAGAACAGATGCGTCGATTGCCGAACAAACTCCGTCGGGCGCGAAGACAGCAGTCAAGATTGCGGCAGGAAACGAAGCAGAGCGTTTTGTCGTCTTCAAGTTACTCAACTTGGGCCCTCTACGATCTCCCGATGCCGAAGGGGAGCGGACAGATGCACGCCCCCGACACGCGCACTCTCATGTCTGACTTGAAAGCAAGCGACGTGCCATTGTCATACGGTCAGTTTTACTTCCCTACGTTGTGTAGCAGTGTACGACGTGTCCCAGAGCGGTTCAAAAGAAGCGAATGTCGTGTCAAAAAGTTGCGCATCCGCAACGTTTTCTGTCGCGGAATAGAGTCTTGTCACTGGCGCGAGTCCCTCACGAAAGATTGCGGCGACACTGCGCTGTCCAGTACTCGCTAGCGGCATCCTTTACCAACTGAACTGACCGGACCGGGAGTTCGGAATTGCCTGCTCGGCTTCGGTGGTCACGATCCGCCCAGGACTGCCGGAGGCTACTCCACCACGAGTGCAGTATCGCGCTCGAGGGCGGAGCTAAGTTTAGATTCCTCCTCGACTGGTGGGGTGCGGTGCGTCCATCACGAGGAGTGTGAGATTGTGTAGTCTCGCTAAGGCCATTGTCGCGAGTTCGAGGTCGAACCCCCCGCCGTGCTTCAACCGGGGTAGGAATCGAGAGATGCTGTTCCCCCCAGTAGGATCCGCGGGGCAGATCGGTCATTCCTGCCCTGCTCGATGGTCCCAGTAGTGCACTTAATCCGCGTTCGAGCATCAATAACGTGCACTAAACCCAGCCAAGCCCATTATTGCGGTTAGGGCGCTATATTGCACGGTTAGGGTTGTAGGCTCTGCTAAAAAGAGCAAAACGTGCATATTCTGCTGTAGCGTGTTCCTTGCCGCCACGCTATCTTTATTTCCCTTACAACCGTTTAAAACAGTTATATTGAGGCTAAAATACTACAAATTGTAATGAATACACAATGTAACATCTTCTAATGCCTGTGGATAACTCTGGGGAAAAAGCGCTGCAGCCTGTGAATACAATGGCTATTCGAGCCGACTAGCTATCGCAGGTTGTACAGACACAAACTTTTGAGAGGGGAGGGTCAGGATGGGCAGGAGGAGGGTTGACGAAATGGAAAACGAATAAGTTTTGGTTCTTGGGAGGACTCAATGAAATCGCCGCACTCTTATGACGATTCCCTTCATCAACTGCGCGAAAATCTCGCTGCCTGGGCCTTCCCCGAACACTTCACCGACGAGATTCTCGAGCACCATGTTCCTGTCGCGTTCCCAAAGGACGCGATGATCTTTACCGAGGGGTCGACGCACGACCTTTTTGCCTTGGTGCTGAGCGGCTATGTGAAAATTTACTGCCCCTTTGATGACGGCAGCCGCACGTTGATGCGGCTTGCCGGACCAGGCCAATTGGCCGGATACGCCGACTATATCGACGCTAAAGGCCGACACGCTCGGCTATTTGAAGGCCAAAGTCTCGGCAAATCTACCGTCGCACTGATTAGCCGGGAAGAAGTAGCGCGCCTGCTGAGGGGCATGAGTCCGCACGCGTTGGTTGCGATGCTGCAAGCGCTCAACACTTTCTGGTCGTTGAACCTCCGATGGTTCGCAACTCTGCTCGGCCTTCCTTTCTGGCAGCGTCTGGAACTCGTTCTCAACGACCTTGCGCGGAATGCCGGCGTCAGAGATGCCCGGGGGATCATATTGATTCCGGAACTCGCGCACCAGGATTTGGCCGAAATGATCGGTTGCTCGCGGCCGATGGTAAGCCGCTTGATAGGCAAGATGATCGACGCTGACCTCATCGGACGCAGCGGGAAGCAATATATTCTGCATAAGAAATGGGACACGGGCAGTAAGGGAAATCTTTTCAGCACCGACTCCTCGTTGTGCGCCTCAAAAGCACAAAGAGTGGAACAGCTGGCGCCGATTCGCTCCCGCAGCTCGCTGTGGCTACTGAACGCTCCAAATGGGCAGAAGGGACTGGAGATTTCGCATCGAGCGCCGTAGTGTTCGCGGCATGCTCACGCTCGCACGTTCGAGTGTCCCGAGTTTCCGGACGCGTGGATGAGGTTTTGAGAAACACAGCCGTCGTCCCCCGGAGGGCGCGCAAGCTTGGAATAAAAAACGGGCCAGCGAGCGCACTATCGCCAGCCCGTAGGCTGACGCCCACAGAGCGGCAGCCAAGGTCCATTTCTTTCTACTGAATCCTTCCACGCTCTCCGCGGAAAAATCGAAATAGTGCGCATGATCGCGCGTTTCCCTCGACCTGAAGGCACCGGAGAGTCTTAGATTCGACTGTCAGAAGTTGATTTGAGCTCGATTCTCTCTGTCTAGAACCGAGCCGGTGCCCTTCGCCCATCATGCGGTCGCATCGTCGGCTGCGTTAGCGACGGGCTGCGTTGGAGAACTTTCGGCCGCGCCAACATCGCAATATGCAATGGGCACTTAGAGCTCGACCGGCCCTCGTGGCCAGTATTGTCTATGCTCCTGCTCTTAAATTTCTGCGCCGCCGAATGATTAGATGCTCATTTGACGACAGCAGGTGAATTTGTGTGGACTGTAAGTCGCCCCTTACCTATAATGCGCGGGCCGGTAAAGGGAACTGTTCGATTAGTATCTTGTTCAGGCGAATCTTGCTGTTCGATTTAGGCTCAACGACGCATCTACTGGGTTGTTCTTTCGAGAACATTGAAGTGACCAAAAGTGTTGGCACTATCGTCAGGGATATGTAGCTGAATCCGGCGACGAAGCAGTGAACGCGATTCATTCAAAACGCGGCGAATCTTCAGCGGGCCACTGGCACTCGGTATGCGCCGGGCTGGTATCCGTCTGCCTCGCCATCCCGATGCTCGGCTCCTCCGCTTCTGCAACCTCGACAGCCGCCGGCCCGAAATCTCAACCTCCCGCAGTTATCCCTGACCGTCACCAACACTGTGACGACGACTCAGCCGCGGCCAAGGACGATACGAACGGCGGCAGCGCTCAGGACAGCGCCAAGCACTTAGCCGGCACAGCCGACGGGGACGACAACAGCGAAAGCGAGGATGGCTCAGTGGCCAAGGCCCCCGGCCCGGATTCGAGTTCGAACGACGACGCGGATTCGAACGATGACAAATCAGTTGACCCCGGGAAGGATCCGTCGGAGAACGATCGCGCCGATGCCAAGAGTCGGCAGGGCGACGACGGCAAGGGATGCTCCAACGACGCGGATAGCGCCGATGACGATTCCGATCACGACGCTGCGGTAGATCCCGACGATCGTCCGACCCTGGAATCGCACTTTGACTACTACACCGACTCCTCGCACTACGTAAACGTCACGACCTCATCGGTTGCGACGGCACCGTTCCAGGGCTTCATGGTATCGCTAAGGCAAGACTCGCTGCAGGCGCGCGATCCCAGTGGTCCGCAAGCGATGGAAATCACGACGCTGGGGTTCAATAGAGAATTAACCGAGTTGTGGGGGATTGGGGGCGGCTTCGGCACGGCACGCGGCCTGCAGCATAGCGACCTCGTCGGATCGTTGAAGTCGCATTTCGATTATAAGGGCTTATCGATGACCGCCAGCGTTGCGCGCGAGATGCTGCTCGAGTCGGCGCAAGCCGTCAAGGCGAACATCAGGCAAACCGACTTCGGGCTGAGTCTTTCCGATGAGCTGAGCGAACATGTCAGTGCCGATGCTGAGATCCATCACCTGATCTACAGCGACGGCAACAGCTCGAACCAAATCGATTTCTCACCTGACTATACGTTCGCTCTGCCTCTCGGCAAGTTGGCGATCGGATATCGCTTCAGCTACAAGACGTTCGCCAAGAATCCGGACAGCGGCTATTGGGCGCCGCAGAAGGCACTGTCAGATGGCCTATCCGCGGCCTGGAGTTTCGACCGCACCGAATACTACGCGCGAACCGAGCTTGGCCTTGACTATGATTCTGTGCGCGAGATCGGAAAGCTGTCGAACGGTCCTTCGAGTGGCCCAGGAGCTTCCGCTGCGGTTGCATTCGGAATTCGACTGATAAAGGGAACTGAATTGGAAACCTACTGGACAGGGAACGATTCTCCGGGCTGGAACTCGATGAATGTTGGCCTCTCGCTGAAGTACTTTTTCTAGATTCAAATACACCTTAACAAAAAGCAGTAAGGGGGGAGTGATTAGTTCATGGATGGCTCAATGACTCTGAGCATAGTGTCGTCTAAAGCGCACGACGCACCAGTTATTCAGAATCCAGGCGTCATGCGCGAGATCTTATATACGTGGCTCGCGATCGGGTTCGAGGCTGTTGTATCGATTTTCGTTGCAAACGGGTTGGAGCACATTTTGCTCTATCGAGTCGAACGGCACGATAGATTTTTGATTGAGGCTGACCTGTTCTTCTTCGCCTGCCTGGGATGCCTGATGGTTGGAAGTTTCATCTACCAGGTGACGCGCCTCGGTTATTTCTACCGGTTGAGCAAGCACGTTCCATTGACGAGCGAACAACTTGAATCGGTTTACGACTGTGAGAAGCCGCCGTCCCTGGCAGTGCTGGTGCCCTCCTATCGGGAGGAGGAACGAGTCGTTCGGCACACGCTAATGTCCGCGGCGCTCATGGAATATCCTGGAAAACGAATCGCACTTCTGATCGATGATCCTCCACATTCCAGTGAACCTTCCGACGTGCGACGGCTGGCCACAGTCAGAAGGCTGCCCGGCGAGATAGACGCGATGCTTCGAGAACAGGAAACGCTCTATGTCAAGGAGCTCGAAGAGTTCTATGACCGTAGGCGACTTCCTTTTGATAGTGCGTCGGAAGCGCGGTGTCTCGCGAGGCTATACGGTAACGTCGCGTTGTGGTTCGAATCTCAGGCCGCCGCATACAAGAACAAAGACCACTATGATGCGCTCTACGTAGCGCGAATTCTTCTGGAACCGGCCGCAGAGCATCGCAAACGAGCGGACGGGCTGGCAGACCATGCGCGAACCGCGGGTCTTTCGTCGGCGGAAGCGGAGCATGAGTTTCGCCGGCTCGCTGCTTTGTTTTCTGCACGCCTCACCAGCTTTGAACGCAAGCGGTATGAGAACCTGGCGCACGCGTCCAACAAGGCTATGAATCTCAACAGCTATCTTGGATTGCTGGGAAAGCGGCTTCGTGAAGTCGTTCGGGCGGGCAGGATGCACCTGGTGGAGTGTGAGAATGAACCGGCACAGCTTGTTGTACCTAACGCCGACTACATTATAACTGTCGACGCCGACAGCATGTTGCTAGGCAAGTACGCTTTGAATCTCACCTACATCATGAGTCGGCCGGAGGCCGCCAGATTTGGCGTCGTGCAGTCGCCGTTCAGTGCTGTTCCTGGAAGCCCTGGAACACTCGAGCGGATGGCTGGGGCGCAAACCGATGTGCAATGGATCGCCAGCCAGGGATCGACGTACTTTAACGCATCGTTCTGGGTCGGAGCCAACGCGCTGCTCCGCCGCGCCGCGCTCGAAGACATCTGCGAGACCGTGCACGAGCGCGGGTACCCTATCAAGAGATACATTCACGATCACACGCTGGTCGAGGATACCGAGTCAGCGATAGATCTGGTGGTTCGTGGATGGCAGATCTACAACCATCCGGAGCGACTATCCTATTCGGCGACCCCGCGAGATTTCGGGGCACTGGTTATCCAGCGTCGACGCTGGGCCAATGGACCACTCCTGATCGTGCCGAAGCTGCTCCGATACGCGACAAGGACCAGCCATCGCCTGAGTCGGATGCCTGAGGTCTTCTTGAGGTTATACGGCTTGACTTCGGTCTCATCGGCAATCGCGATGGCGCTCATGGTCGCAATTCCCTTTATGGACAATCAGCCCTTGCCTTTGATTTGGCTGGTGTTGGCCGCTGTGCCTTATTATCTGCTCTACGCCCGCGACCTCGAGAGCTGCGGCTATCGATGGACCGATGTGTTTCGCATGTACTCATTCAACCTGCTGCTGATTCCAGTGAGTATTGCCGGGATGCTGAAGTCGCTGCGGCAGGCATTCACCGGAGAGCCCTCGCCCTTCATCAGGACGCCCAAGGTTCCGGGTCGCACCGCCGCTCCGGCCACCTATACGCTTATTCCGGTGCTGGCGATGCCATGGATGGTCTATGTCGCGATAGTAGGATTCATGCACAGTGGATATGCTTTTCTGGTTTTTGGGTCAGTGAACATAGCGGCGCTTCTCTACGCGTTGGCGGCATTTATTCGGTTCCGATACGGATGGGAAGATGTCCTGACGAGTTTCAGGACGCGATTTTTCTCGAAAGGTCAGCGAACCCTGGCCGAGCAGTCCGAAGCACCGTTCGAGGCTCGCCGCGCGTGAGTGTCCGCCACAATGTTACGATCTGAGACTCCGGATTTCCTTTGTTAGCCAAGAGCTCGGCAGCCAGAGCAATATTGGTACGGTTCACCTTTTTTCCAAGCCTGGCAGTCAGCCTCGCGTTAGCCGTAGTCCTTTGGACTGGTCGCAGTTCCGCGCAGACCACACCCCCGCCGGTTACGTCGCTTAAGGGTGTCAGGGTCGCGATCACGGTCGATGACCTGCCGACTCACGGCGATCCGTTTCCGGGAATCGATCGCGATGCAATCTCCAAAGCGATACTCTCCGCGCTCGCAAACAATAATGTTAAGGGTGCGTGGGGATTTACCAATGAGGCCTGGGACGAGAAGGAGATGAATATTCTCAGAGAATGGCTAAGCGCAGGATATCCGCTCGGCAATCATACCTTTTCGCATCTGGATCTTGATAACGTCGACGTGCACACCTACACGTCCGACATAGCGCACCAGGATCTGATCCTGGGCTCGCTGGCCAGCTTTTCTCCGTTAATTGCCAAGCGCAAGATGTTCCGTTACCCGTTCCTGGCGGAGGGCAGCAGCCTCGCTAAGCGCAATGAGGTCCGGCGATATCTTTTCAGTAAGGGTTATCGAATCGCGGAAGTGACTACTGACTATCTCGACTGGAGCTGGACCGACGCATACCGGAGATGCTTAATCCACCACGATGACAAATCGATCGACTGGCTTCGAGCGCACGTTAACGATGCTGCCGATCGCTACTTGCGCCTTTCAGTTGAAATGGCGCGAAAGCTCTTTCATCGCGATATCGATCAGATTCTGTTGATTCACATTGGCGCGTTCGACGCGCTGACTTTAGACGGAATTCTGCGCGAGTGGAGAAGCGAAGGAGTGAAACTGATTCCACTGGAGGAAGCGCTCAAGGATCCTGTCTACAAAATCAATCCTAATCTGCCCAACGAAGGCGGTCTGTCGTTTTTAGAGCAAATCGCAGAAGCGAGAAACTTCGATACGCGGCCTTTCGTCGAAACTACCTACACGATTGAATCGCTGAAAAGGGTTTGCGAGCAACCTTCCGCAGCGCACTAACTGGCCGGCAGAACGTACATCTGTGAACGGCACGCGATCTGGAATGGGAGACCATCTTCGGCCTGGGCCGGTAAATCTCGAGCTGATCGACTGGATATTCGGCGGCGCAATCGCGGCAGGCTGCCTTGTTACCTATCTCATTCTCCGTCCACCGCTGTTTGACTATGACGGATATATGTACAGGCTATGGGCCACCGCTCCGCAGGCCTGGTACAACGCAAATCCGCATCATGTGCTCTGGAACGTCTGGCAGATGGCGATCGCGACTCTCGCAGATTCGCTTGCCCATCCAACGACAGTAACCTTCCAGGTTGTCGGGATTCTAACGGGCTGCGCCGTGCTCTTTGTTTTATATGTGTTCCTGCGAAAGACTTTGGACAACCGATTGTTTGCGGGAGCCGCGGCCTTGTTCCTGGCATTCACTCCGGCCTTTTGGTTTGTAACTCTACAAAACCATCCCTACCCGCCAGCGCTGTTGTTCCTGGTGTTCTATTTCTTTTGCTGGCCATCTCGTCAAGGCGCCCTACGGTCAATCTGGAGACTCGTAGCGGCGGGCGTTTGTTTGAGCGCTGCCACCTTGTTCCATCAGGCTGTAATCCTCCTGATACTTCCTGCGGCGGTGGTCCTTGCGACATATGGCAACGAAGACCGCAGAGCCAGGTTGCTACGATCTTCGCTATGGTCAGGAGCCGTCTGCATTTCGATTGTCGGCGTCTACGTCTTGTTCTGGCAAACGATCGATCCGGACGACAGCCTTATACGATGGTCGAGCAGCTATGCAGAAGAGCTACATCCGCCACAAATTGCTCAGATGGGTGTGTTGCCGGTTTTCGCGCGAGCAATCGCCGGATTTTCCGGATCGTTGATTCAGACAGCCTGGCTGAAGACCAGTCTAGCCCACAACCTGAGTAAGTCTGAAGTGTTCCTTCTCTATTCGGTATTAGGACTTGCTCTTCTTGGTATGTCGGTGTTCTTGTTCACGAGGCCAGGCGTCCGAAATCATATTTTGTCGATGACTCGAAATAACCCTTTATTTGCACTTGCCGCTTTGTCGACCTTAGCGTGGTGGGCGTTCGCGTTTTCATGGGAAGGAGCGACCGAGCACTATTGGCTGCCCGGCACGCTTCCCCTTCTTTTCTGTATCGGGATGGTAATGAAGGAACGGCGCTGGTTCGGCCTTAACGGATTCGTGATCGCGGTTTCAGTTATCAGCGGATGGAATCTCTACGCGAACAATGCATTCGACAAGGAAGCCAGCATTAGTTTTCCCGACGCCGGCCTCAGGGCGATTAATCAGAACGTGCATGCAGACGATATTTTTATCGTTCTGAATGGCGGAGTCCACAACGATGCCGACTATGGACTGCTGCTCGACATTTTGAAAGTGACGCCGCCAACTCGTGGGCTCTCGATCGCAGATGACCTGATAGCTCAAGCAAACCCATCCAAGTCATGGCAATCAGTTCTAAAGGACCGGATCGATTCTGTCCTCGCGGCTGGTGGCAAAGTATACGTCGCTTCTCATCTATTCGAACAAGGTGAATACGAGGATCTCGCAAACGAGAACGATCCATTTGCGGAGCAGACAAACCCTCAATTCAGTTCTATCAACACCGAGAACCTGTATGAACAGGTAACCGAACTGCTATCGCATTATTCTATGAAGCGGTCGGATCTCAGTATCGGTGCAGACAGATATCTGGTGATCGATCCTCGCGGCCGTTCGCAGAGCCAGAGGCCGTCCCGTCCGCCGGAACGTATCCCCTTGGTGGTCAAGGTGGTGGTCACTCGCGCGCGTAGCTGCACGTATAAAATGCCACCGAGTCAGGACACAGAAGTGGGCACAATGATGCCGTCGCCCAGGTACGAACACGCTTCGTTCAGGTCCGAGAAATGTTGAAAGACTGTTTAAACACGCCGTTCGGGCTGGCGGGCAAAACACCATAGACGCTGTTGGCGGTCTCACCAGTAATGTCGCTCGATTCCGTGCACGAGGGCCGCTGATTCAACACTGTGAGGATCGGTTCGTCTACGACGTATGTAATTGTCCCCGCACCCGATGAGAGCACTGCACTCTCCTTGTTAACCGGCCCGACGAGGTTAAGCTCGAAGGCGACTATAGGAGCCAAGTCCTTTGAGGTTACGCCCGAGATCGATGTTAGATGTTGGGAGACGTCTGCCAGCGTCTTTCCCAGATTGTCGACGACCTTCCAGAACGCCCCGGTCACGTTCCCGTCGGTGTCGCTCCCCCATCCGTCATTCGCCCATCCAATAAAAAGCTGGTAGCCGGCGGGTATTTTGGAACTTGGCAACGATGTCAAGATCGGAGTCCCGAGGTTGAATAGATTGGTGCCACTTACTGGCCAATTTTCAACATCGTATGCAAGATCGTTCCCGTTGAGGCGCATTATGTACTGCTGGAAGGCGCACCGACGATTTTTGGGTGAATAACAGTTCAACTGAAAACTGAATCCTTTGGCCGAACCGGACGCGGATTGGCAGACGATGTCTTCCGTAACATCGATTATTACGAATCCATTTCTCAACGGATTGCAGTTGCTATACAGAATGTAGTTGGAGTTGCTGCCAAGGCCCGAGCTCGGGGCCGGCACAGCCGACACAGGCGACGGAAACTCTCCCCCGACTACGGTCCAAAGTTGGTTGTCGGTCCCGGTTGCCTTCAATGGATATGAGTCGAGGAGCGCTCCGGATTTCGTGGAAGCTTTCTGAATGTCGATCACGTTGCCGTTCAGCTTACTCATGATGAAGCAGTAGCCAGAGCCCGCAGGATCCTGCAGAAATTGCCAGAGTTGGTTATTGCTTTTCTGAACTGTCCCGGCCGCCTTCTGTGGGTACGCGTCGAGTGACGCTTTGGAATTAAAGGAGGCCCCCTGAATGTCGATCACCTTGCCGTTTAGCTTGCTCTTGATGAAGTAATAGCCGGAGCCCGCAGGGTCGGGAACGAACTCCCAAAGTTGGTTATCGGTCCCGGTCGTCTTCTGTGGATATGCGTCGAGGAGTGCTCCGGATTTCGTCGAAGCGTTCTGAATGTCGATCACATTGTCATCGAGCTTGCTCTTGATGAAGTAGTAGGTGCTCATTTGATTTCTCCTCAGAGGCAACGTTTGTCGAGTTGCCAGGCACCGAGGTAATCCCCATAGGGTACGTAGCTAGTTGCTATGACTCTGGCGCGCCAAAGGCAAGTCAGCGGGATCGAAATCAGGTTCGAGCATCGTCTCGTTTTATAATGATCCGCTCCGTAAGCGCCTTGCGTTCGACGGCATTGTTCTCTCCCTGGTCGGCGGCGACGAAAGAGCAAACTTTCGCTGTCGTGCGTGGCGTCATCATTCGCGCTCGATCGTCGTTCTTTCAGGAGACGGCCAGTCTGACGTTTGCGTTCCGAGGTGAAGTCGAGGAGTCTGCACTTCGGTGTAGGCCTGCGATCGAGTCGAGCGAGGTGGTCGCGAAAAATGCTGAAAAATGCAAGATTCCTGACAGTTCCCGGAGCGATCATCTATTTCACGATCGCCAGGTTGCATACGGCGAGCGGCGGTCAGAGAAAGCGGTAGTGTCTCAGTTTGAAGGCGGATTCAAAAACAAATAGAAGAACAGAATTGCAGCACCAGCACAGAACACTCCGACGCCACGATAAAACGACAAAGGCAGTTTCGCCGCAATTTTTCTGACAAATTCGGACCGCGGATTGACCATATTCAGGTCCTTGACCGCTTGTGGATTGCGAAGGCCTCGAACGGCGAATGCAGCTTGCGCAATTGCCATGAGCAGGAATGGGAGTCGATGCAACATTGGTTAGCGGTAGTGTTTCAGCTTAAAGTGAGACGCTACCTAGAAAGCCCAACCGTTGAAAGGGCAAGAGTAACAGTCTAGAGATTGCGACAGAAAATGAGCTACGAGAGGAATTTTCAAATGGGATTGAAGTCCGTGACACCGCTGCCCAGAGACATCATCCGGCTCTGGCCCGATGGACCGCCGACGACGCTGGATGGTGTGGGTCCTGAGGGAGAATTCCGCGGACCAGTGGGCACCGTGGGCGACGCGGCGATGCTTCGCAATGTTTCCGACCCGACACTCACCGTTTATAGGCCCACGAACGGCAAACCGAACGGCACCGGCGTTATCGTGTGCCCGGGTGGCGGCTGGCGCATCCTGGCATGGGAGCATGAAGGGGTCGATGTCGCGCACTGGCTCGCGGCGCATGGCTATACAGCGTTTCTGCTGAAATATCGCGTGCGTGCCACGCCTGCGGCGCAAGCGGACTACGACGCCGAGATGGCGCAGATCGTTGCGCGGATCGATGCGACCCGCAAGGGAAAGACTGCCTTCCGCGCGATGAGCGATATCGTGCCGGCCAAATCGTTCAGCGATGCGCGTGCAGCCGCCGCCGACGACGGGCGCCGCGCGGTCGCAGTCGTGCGCGAGCGAGCCAAGGAATGGGACGTCGATCCGGCCAAGGTCGGCATGATCGGATTCTCGGCCGGCGCGTTTCTCGTGGTCGATATCGCGGTTGATCCACGCGCTGCACCGCTCGCCTTTGT
>Ga0210398_10004064_pt1 | contig 13839 bp, 11 predicted proteins | sample IncBWC4OmetaG_FD_161047 | JGI IMG/M metagenome (GOLD analysis project Ga0210398, IMG submission 161047) | Forest soil microbial communities from Barre Woods Harvard Forest LTER site, Petersham, Massachusetts, United States - Inc-BW-C-4-O | ecosystem: Environmental > Terrestrial > Soil >...
GAGATCCTCAGCGATTTGCACCGAGACGCCGTTGGCGCGGCCGGTTTCCAATTCGACGACACCGCGGTTGACGGCGACCTGCGCCGGCGGGGTCGCGACATAGTGCGCCGCATTGGCGCCGACCGAGAACGCGATCAGCCCAAGGGCACCGGCGGCAGCACCAATGGTTTTCCAGTACGCCATCTGGTCAGGTCTCGAAAATTTGCGGTGATTTCTTGGGGTGGGACGGGCTCACACGAGCAGCGATCGCCGGCGGGCGTCTTCGCCTTCGCCCGCAAGGATCGCCCCGATCTCGCTTACCGGGCTGCAATCGTATCTCTCCCAAGACCATGATGGTACCATCAGCGGTTTTGCATTGTCGGCTAGTATCGTATCGCAGGAAGAAGAGCCCGGGCGGAAGCGTCACTTTTCCGTCATCGACGCTTTCCCGTCAAGTCCGCCGACTTTGACAAAATTCACCAGTAAACGTGGTTAACGACGGAGATCGATTTATTGGTCGGGAAATCGAATCACTCGCTTCCGCGCCGATAAGTCAATCCCGGCAGAACACCCGGCTTACGACAAGTGCCGCAAGACATATGCTACTATTGCATCATAGAGCGTTAACCGCCGCCGCGTGCGACCGAAGGCGCGGATAGCTGGGACGAGCCAGACTTGGCCCGGCCATCCACCTGCCCTGATCGGGTGGAAGAAGGAAGGTGCAGATCACCGGGACGAGCCCGGTGATGACGATGAAGAGAACGGCTTTGGGTTATTAGGGGACGGTCAGCCGGTAGACCCGTGCGGCGGTGCCGCTGTAGAGCGCCGTCTTTTCGGCGGCCGACGCCCCCGCGGTGATGCGCTTGAAGGCATTCCATAATTCGGTATAACCGCCGGACTGCTTGTCGGGCGGGAAATTGCTCTCGAACATGCAGCGGTCGGGCCCGAAGGCTTCGATGCAGGGTTCGAGATACTGGCGCCACGCGGCGGCGAGTTCTTCGGACGATGGCGGCAAGCCGCGCTCGTGGAAGTCGAAGCCGAACGAGGTCATGCCGACGCCGCCAAGCTTGACCGTGACGTTCGGGCATTTGGCCAATTCGGCGATGTCCTTCTTCCAGCCGGCGAGGATCTCCTGCCGATGGCCGGCATAGGGGCCGACGCCGAGAACGCCGCCGACGTGATTGAGGATGATCGTGGTGTCGGGGAAGGCGCGGGCGAGGTCGATGGCGTCCGGCAGTTGCGGATGGTACTGCCAGGATTCGAAGCTGAGGCCGAGCGGGGCGAGCTGGGCAAAGCCCTCGCGGAATTTGGCGTCGCGCACGAGATGCGGCGGCACCGAGCGCGTGGCGAATTTCTGGATCGCATCATTGGCATCCCACGAGACGCCGTGGCGGATACCGCGGAAACGGCCGCCGCCGACCCTGATCTCGGCCTCCAGCACCTCGCGCACGCGGGCGCCGGTCGTCAAATCGGCATGGCCGACGATCGCCTCCGCGACGCGGCACGGGCCATAGCCCCCCGAGGCGCTCATCGCCGCGATGCCGTTGACGAACTCGACCTCGCCCACCGGCGCCATCTCGGCGGGGCCGTCCTTGCGGTACATCGAGCGGCATTCGAGAAAGACCGTCGCGACGATGTTGTGGGCTTCGCCGGAACCGGAGCCGGCGCCGATATCGGCCAGCAATTCGGGCAACAGGTAACGCCCGCGCTGCGGCGTGTCCCAGAAATGATGGTGCGGATCGATGATCGGCAACTCCGGCGCCAAGGCCGCCTCGCGCGGCCGCTTCGAGAGCCACGCCTTCAGCTCGGTATCGTTACGCGGTCCAATGCCGCGGTATTCGCCTTTTGCGTCCGCAACCTGCGCCATCGCACCCTCCCTCGCAGTCATCAGGCCACGCGCTGGTAATGGCGAACATATCTGCCGCGGTGGCTCGCGGCGCCGTGCTCGCGCCGATCAGGCCGATCCTTCAGCCTCTCTGGAGCATAAGCAAGTCCGAAGAGCGCCGAATGGCCGAACAGCGTCGGGAGGCCAAGAAAAATTGGACCGGAAGCGGCACGAACAGAAACCCACTGCAATCGTTGGGGGGCCAGGGCTGCCGCCCGCGATTCCCCGAAGCTGCAGCTGAGCGCGCCCAGAATGCGCCGTGCCATCCGCCAGGTTCCAACGCAGGATGCCAAATTTGATCGTGATGCGCCGTCGCCGCCAATTCACTCTCAATCCAGCAAGTCAGTGAGGTAATATTTTAGATATCTTAAGTTAGAGAGCCTCAATTTGCATGACATCTAGCTGTATAAAACAAGATAAGCAATATCCCTATAGTGAACATTGGATATCGGAAGGCCAAGAGCCCATAAAACCAAAGCGGTGCCTTGTGACGATAGCGTCGTCCGCTCATTAACAACCTTCGGCGATCTGCAGCAGGATGCTACGTTCCCAGAAGCTTCTGCTTAACCCATCGCACAACCACCTTACGAAGGAGTTAAGACTCCTACAAGTCCTCCTCGAGTCTCGATCGCAATCGATAGCCCTTGCCACTTTGGAGAAGTGGTGCTTGGGTCCCGCGACTCCCCATTGCGCAAGAAGAAGCGGTATGGCGCGTGACCGGGCTCCCGCTCCCCCGACGTGGGCTAGTCGGCGGCGGCCCGCGTGCTGTCGGTCGCGTTGCGGAACGCGGGCATGACCTCCTTGGCGAAGCGGTCGAGGTCTTCAAGTTGGATGTCGAGCGGGGTGCCGAGGGGCGTCGCGCAAATCACACGATCGACGCCGGGATAGCGCTTCTCGACCGCCTTCAGCTGCTCGATGATATCGCCAGGCGTGCCGACGAGGAAGCCGCCGGCTTTCACCGCGTCCTCTATGCGCGGCAATTTGGCTGTCGCCGCCAATTTAGGGTCGCGCATCGCCGCGATCTGCTCGTCGGAGAGCGCGCGAACGAGGCGCAGTTCGCCGAACATCTTCATGTTCTCTTCGTAGTGTTTCGCCGCTTCGCGCATCCCGTCCTCGCGGCTCCGGGCGATGTGGAACTGAAAGCCGAGCGCCAGGCGCTCGCCGACTTCGAGGTGGACGCCGCGGCGGGCATAGGCGGCCTGGAACCCGATCATGTGTCGCTCGACAGCACCACCTTCCGCCGAGCCGCCGCCGATGACACCGCAAATGCCGTGCTTGGCCATAAAGTCGAAGGCGCGCTCCGAACCGCTCTGGATCGGCTGCCAGCATTCGACCGGCAAGCGCTCGGGCGCCGGCACCAGGGTAATCTCCTTTAACGTATAGCCGCGATACGGCACCTCGGGCGGTATCGTGTAGTACTTGCCCTGGTGCGAGAATGGCCGGCCCTCGAACGCCTTGAACAGGATGTCGACACCCTCCTCGAAGATCTCGCGGTTGGCGTCCTGGTCCGTCAGCGGCGAGCCGAAGGTCTCGACCTCGCGGGTGTGATAGCCGCGCGCCACGCCAAAGATCACGCGACCGCCGCTGAGGACGTCGGCCATCGCGTAATCTTCCGCGAGGCGCAACGGATGCCACATCGGCACGACGTTGAAGCCGCAGCCGATCTTCAGGTTCCGGGTGACGTTGACGAGGTGCATCGCCATCATCAACAGGTTCGGGATCAATTCCGTGCCCTCGGGCTGGAAATGATGCTCGGCCATCCAAAAGGTGTTGTAGCCGCGCTCGTCCATGCATTTCGCGTAAGCCACCACTTTGTGCAGCGCCTTGGCCAGTTCCTCCTTCGAATAGCAGCGCTCGTTGATCGGCGTGCCGGCGTAGCCGAGGTTTTCCATGTCGGCGGTGCCGTAGTAGGAGCTGTCGAATTTCGTGATCATTGGTTCCTCATAGCGTAGCAGAGAAAGTGCTCCGAAATATCGAAGGCTTGTTCGTCGCCCCCGCGAAAGCGGGGGTCCAGGCCAGCCGCCGCAGCGTTGGTCCCTGGGTTCCCGCTTTCGCGGGAATGACGGCCACCCTGGTGATGTGCCCTCACATATTCCGCCTTGTACAAATCATTCTGCCGCGAGCGCGGCGTTCTCGGTCCGCCAGGTTTTCAGCACGGGCAATACTTCCTTAGCGAACAATTTGAGCCCGCGCTCGGCGATGTCGAACGGCACGCCGCCAAAGCGGAACGCCGCGTTGAGCTCGAAATCGCCGATCACACCGCGCCGCGCCTCCAGCTCGCGCAAGATGCGGTCGGGCGTGCCCCAGATCGCCGCCTGCATGAACCCCGTCACCGCCCCTTCGAGCCCGCCCTGGCGGGCGATCGCCGCCTTCTGCACATAGGCGTCGTAGCCTTTGACGGTCGCGAAGTGCTCGCCGAGAAATTCGTAATGGTGAAAGTTGCTCTCGACGAACTTGCCCATGTATTTCTTCGCGTGCTCCTCGGCATCCGCCAGATTCGGGTCGCAGATGCAGAAATCGGTGATCATCATCGCCGGTGCCGGGCGGCCGTGGAATTTCCGGTGCAATTCGCGATTGCGCTCGATCGCCGGCAATCGCATGTGCCAGGGCCGGTCGGAAAACATCACCATATGCGCGCCGAGCCGGGCGGCGGCCTCGACCGAGTCCTCGCTCGACGCGACGGCATAGATGCGGCCGGCGAAATCGTATTTCGGCCGTGGCCGCAATTCGATCCGCGGCTGCGGGTAGTGCCTGCCGTTGCCTTCGATAAAGCCGGTGCGCACGGCCTCGACGATCATTGGTGCGGCTTCGTCGAAGCGCTCGCGGGATTCGTCCATCGTCCCGCGAAACGCCGCGAACTCGCGCCGTGCCAGGCCGCGCCCCAACCCCAGCCGCAGCCGCCCCTCGCACAGCAAATCCAACACCAGCGCCTGCTCGGCGACACGCAGCGGGTCGTGCCAGGGCACGATCACCGCCGCGGTGCCGAGCCCGACATTCGGGCAAGCCGCCGCGAGATACGTCATCAACTGAAGATTATCCGGGCAGAACGAGTAATCGAAGAAATGATGCTCGGCCGACCATAATACATCGAAGCCCAACCCGGCGGCGAGCCGCCCCAGCCGGATCTCCTCGTCCCACACCCGATCGTCGCCGATGTCGTCCCAGCCATAGCTGGCGAACACCATCATCATGCCGACATCCATGGCTTTCCTCCGCGTCCTCGCCTGCGGGAAGTCTTTCACGCGCGTCGGGGAATGACAACCTCGGCCGGCAACGCCTCGATTATCCAGTCCCAAAGGCGGGCGCGCCGATTTGATCCGGGCGGCGCTTGGCGCCCATGCGTCGAAAGCCAATGCCGCTGTCGCGCACGCGCCGGCCTCTGACGGCCGTTCAAGAACCGAGAGTTAGGCGCGGCAACCGCTGAGACAGCTGCCCCGATGCCTCAGCGAGACGTCACGACCGAGGATATCAGAGATTGCCCGCCCGATGTGAATTGAGGCGACGGGAATTGAGGCGGTGGGGATTGAGGCGATGCCGGTGTGCCGAGATCGGCGCGATCAGAGGAAGCGGCGGTGGCGCCGCCGGCGATCCGGAACGCGCCGTATTCTTCTCTCGCTTCGTCGGAATCCTGGTTGAATGACAGATTGGGAGACGGGGCGCCTTGCATGATGTCCCAACCGTCATAGCTGGTCGAACCCTCCCAGGCGAACGAGTTCGACAACCAGCTGTAGCGCGCGAGGCCCGCGCGCTTGATCGCGTCGCAAACAATGCCGGAACCGTATACGCCGACTGCATAAGCGGCGCTTCCGCCGCTCGCCATCGCCAAACCCGCCGCGATGCCGCGAAAGTAGGCGTCGATATCATCAAGCAACTGGCCGCGCGCATTGAAATCGACCGCGAAATAGATGGCGCTGCCGGCCGGCTGACCGATTGCCCTCGCCTCGTCAAAGGCGGTCATCGCGTCAAAATAGCCCGAGGTATAGGAAAAATGCGCCGGGTCGCGGGAGTGCGACTCCCACACCGCGACAATCTTCAGACCGAGCGAGGATAGCTGTTGGGCTTCGCCTGCCGAAAGCGGCGGCCAGCGGGATTGCGGCTCGCGGTAATAGCGGGCGACGAACTCTACCGGCCTTTGCTGCAGCTCAATCAGCACATCGCTGGCGTCGGTCGCCAAGTCGATCCCCTGCCCCGATCCGACGGTTGGCGGCACGGCGATTGCCTGAGGCGGCGGGCTCGGCGGGCTGTGGCAGGCTGACAAGATCAGCGCGGTGAAGACCGGTGCCAGTTTTGTAGGCTTCAACGTTCTTACTCCCGCTCACGGCAGTCGCCGGTAGGCTTGGCCAGTTCGACGGGTCGCGACCCGCCCTGCCGATCATTCGTTTTGTCTCAATCTTGACGCAACCAAATTCGTTCGCCACCACGCCGGCTGAGTGAATTTCAGAGCTGCAATATCGTCTTGGGCGCAACCACACCCGCGGCTTGCGGGATCGAATGACCGCCATCGATCGGGGTGCCGGGGCCACTCCGGCGAATCACTCTTTGCCTCAAAGCCGCGAATTCCGCGGAGCTCGTCAAGAAAGACCGGCGTAATTGGCTTCTATCGCCAGCAGTATGCTAAAGCTGGCTGACGAGGGAGGCCGGAACCCCGATGGCCAAGACCGCAGAACGCACAGCGAGGGCATCCGAGACGACGATCGAGCATTTCGACGTCGTGATCGTCGGCGCCGGAATTTCCGGGGTCGGCGGCGCCTATCACCTGACCCGGCAGTGCCCTGGCACGAGCTTTGTCGTGCTCGAAGCCCAAGACAGTTTTGGCGGCACCTGGCTCACCCATCGCTATCCCGGCATCCGCTCCGACAGCGACCTTTACACCTTTGGTTATCGGTTTAAGCCGTGGACCGGCGCGCCGATCGCGACGGCGGCCGAAATCCTCAGCTACATGGGCGAAGTCATCGACGAGAACGATCTCGCCCATCATATCCGCTATCGCCACAAGATTACCCGGGCGTCCTGGTCCAGCGCTGAAAAACTCTGGACGGTGGAGGCCAGCCGCACCGATACCGGCGAACGCCTCCGCTTTGCCGCAAACTTCCTGTGGATGTGCCAGGGGTACTACCGGCACTCGCGGGGCTACACCCCCGAATGGGCCGGGATCGCGGACTACCGGGGCCGGATCGTCCACCCGCAGGAATGGCCCGAGGACCTCGACTACGCCCACAAGAGGGTGGTCGTCATCGGATCGGGCGCCACCGCGGCGACGCTCATTCCGGCGATCGCCGGCGAATGCGAACAGGTCACGATGCTGCAGCGCTCGCCGACCTGGTTTCGAACCGGCCGCAATGCGATCGCGATCGCCGATGAGTTGCGCGAACTCGACATCGACGAAACCTGGATCCACGAGATCGTACGCAAGAAGATTTTGCACGACCAGGCAGTCTTCACCGGCCGCTCGTTTACCGAACCCGAGGCCGTCAAGCGGGAACTGCTGGCCGCGGTTCGCGGCTATCTCGGATCGGACTACGACATCGAAACCCATTTCACGCCGAAGTACCGGCCGTGGCGGCAGCGCATCGCCTTTATTCCCGACGGCGACCTACTCGAAGCCATCCGCGCCGGCAAGGTGCGTGTCGTCACCGACGAGATCGAGCGGTTTACCGAGACCGGCGTTCTGCTGCGGTCGGGCGAAGGTCTCGATGCCGACATCGTCGTCACCGCCACCGGCTTTAACCTCAATGTGCTCGGCGACATCGACTTTGCCGTCGACGGCAAGCCGCTCGTCTTCTCGGACACGGTCACCTATCGCGGCATGATGTTTACCGGCGTGCCCAACATGGCGTGGGTCTTCGGGTATTTCCGGGCGAGCTGGACGTTGCGGGCGGATTTGGTCGCCGATTTTGTCTGCCGGCTGCTCAACCACATGAAGAAGAAGGGCGCGCGCCAGGTCACGCCGACACTCCGTGCGCAAGACCGGGACATGTCGCTGTTGCCGTGGCTCGATCCGGAGAACTTCAATCCCGGATACATGATGCGCGGCATGCACCTGTTGCCCAAGCGCGGCGACAAGCCCGAATGGCAGCACACCCAGGATTACTGGACCGAGAAGGACCAATTCCCCGCCGCCGACCTCGACGACGATCTATTCGTCTACGAGTAGCGAGTGAAATCGGCCTCTCCGCTGCGTTGATCCGACAGACATGGCAACATGTGCCTGGAGTGACGCAGTGCGCTCGCCTCCGCCGCGAATGGCCGCTGTCAAGCCGGCTTTTGAATCGCATTTTGTCCGCCGCAGCTCGGCGACTTTAGGTGCCGGTTGCGCGGGAACGACGACGCAATCTCAATCGGCCGTGGACTAGAGGCAAGCGGCCCGCAGTGTGGTATTGTCGCGAACCGGCTTGATTGCAGAGCGGCAGCGGCTATCGTTTTTTGACACCGGCAAGGAGGAGCGACCATGGCTTACGAGGGGATGATTGCGGAGACGATTACGATCACCGGCGACAAGAACGAGCCGATCTCGGCCTATGTCGCGCGGCCGTTGGGTCCGGGCCCGTTCCCCGGCATGGTGCTGCTGCATCACGCACCCGGCTGGGACGAGTGGTACCGCGAGGCGACCCGCAAATTCGCTCATCACGGCTATGCGACGATCAGCCCCAACCTTTATCACCGCGCCGGCGAAGGCAAAGCCGATGACGTCGCCGCCAAGGTGCGCGCCGAGGGCGGCGTTCCCGACGCGCAGGTTATCGGCGACACCGAGGGTTCGGTGGCGTGGCTGCGCGCCCAGCCCTGGCTCAATGGCAAGGTCGGTGTGTTCGGCACCTGCTCCGGCGGCCGGCAAACCTTCCTGGTTGCCTGCCACAGCAAAAACATCAACGCCGCATGCGAGTTGTGGGGCGGCCGGGTGGTGATGAGCAAGGAGGAGCTGACGCCAAAGCAGCCGACCCCTCCAATCGAGTTTACCAGGAACCTGTCCTGCCCGCTGCTCGGGCTGTTCGGCAATGAAGATCGGTCGCCGACCCCGGAGCAGGTCGACCAGCACGAGGCCGAGCTGAAGAAGCACGGCAAGCAGTACGAATTTCACCGCTATGACGGCGCCGGGCACGGCTTCTTCTACTACGACCGGCCCGCGTACCGGATCGAGCAAGCGGTGGACGGCTGGCAAAAGGTGTTCGCGTTTTTAGGCAAGCACCTGGCGGCATAACCGCGACGCTTCTGAGGAACGCCATGTGCACCTCGATCGTCGAGATCGTCGAGGCGGCCGGCGCCGGCAAGTCTAGTGACGGGTGGATCGACCTGACCCATTCGGTCGTGTCCTACGACCACCCGCACCACGCTTTGCTGGAAGAGGCCATCACCATCGATTTCGTCAACGCGGCACTCGGGCCGGGCGCGCGGGTCGCGGTCGAGCTGACGCTGGAAGCGGCCAAGGAGCTGAGCGGCGCCTTGGCCCGGGCGATCGCGGCGGCCGAGATCGAGGAGAGCGCCCGCTTGCGGCCGCGCCGCTGACCAATGCGCTTGGGCGGCGGCATCTCAGCAGCATCTCCGCTGAAGTTCGGCTAACGGTGGGCCGCCATCTGCCGGCAATCCTCGACCCGAAGCCGACATAATCAGTTGGCCGTGGCTGACAGAGAAGGCGCATGGGCCAGTTTCTTCAGGGCTTCCCGTACTTGGTGCGATAACTTGCGACGTCTCGTCGGCGGCTGTACCGACGGGCCTTGCGACCGAGTTCAGAAAATTCAACCCGAGCGCGTCGCCGACAAAGTCGCGGTACCATCGCAAGTTCTAATTCGGGGCCCGGGCGGCCATCCCTCGCGCCATCGACCAGCGGGAACATAATCACTAACACCGTTGCCTACGAGTTACGCAAGCGCATCATTGGGGGGATTACGGATCCATTTTCGAGGGAGAGTGGAGATGTCCTTGAGCGACGCGAGCGTTGTTCTCGTCCATGGTGCCTGGGCCGACGGATCAAGCTGGGCAAAGGTTATCGGGCCGCTGGCGGCCGACGGTATCAAGGTGGTCGCGGCGCCGTTGCCGCTGACATCGTTCCGCGATGATGTAGCAGCACTCGATCGCACGCTCGAGCGAGTGACGGGGTTGGTCGTTCTCGTCGGCCATGCTTATGCCGGCGCCGTCATCGCGGCGACGCGCGACGAGAAGGTAATGGCGCTCGTCTACGTGGCCGCTCTGGCTCCGGATGAGGGCGAAACCGTCGCCGACGTTTTCTACCGTGCCGAGCCCCACCCGCAGGCTCCCAAGCTGGCTCCCGACAAGCATGGGCTGATCTATCTGCCCGAGGAAGCCTTCACCGCAGCCTTCGCCCAACATGCCCCGGTCGAGGAACAGGTCATGCTGGCGGCGGTTCAGCGGCCGATCTCGCCGGCCTGCATCACCGTCGCGATGGATCGACCGCTGTGGAAGGACCGTCCGACTTGGTTCCTCGTGGCGGAGCAGGATCGCATGATCGCCCATGAAACTCAGCGCTTCATGGCCCAGCGGATGCAGGCAAAGGTGCGCTCGTACCCTGTCGATCATGCCCCGATCGTGACCGCGCCCTCCATCGTCGTGGACATTATTCGCGAAGCGATCGGCGAGGTGGTCGCAGGTTGACCGCGACCCGTCTCGCACGGCTGCAACACAGCAGTGCTGAAATTTGTCGTAGCCATGGGAAGCGGCATTTACAGGTTACGCGGACGCCATCGATAAGGTTACGTCGTGTCGTAGAGGAAAGCGCTATGACCGCTATCAAGTATCGAACTGCCGACGTAAATGGCTTTAATCTTTTCTATCGCGAAGCGGGCGCGCCGGGCGCGCCGAAGCTCTTGCTGCTTCATGGGTTTCCGAGTGCCAGCCATATGTTTCGCGATCTGATCCCGCTTCTGGCCGATCGCTTCCACATGATCGCCCCCGACCTGCCGGGGTTCGGGAAGTCCGACATGCCGGGCCGCGGCCGCACCTTCGACCAGATCGCGGAGAAGATCGATCGCTTCACCGAGGTGGTCGGTTTCGATCGCTATGCGGTCTATGTCTTCGACTACGGTGCGCCGACCGGTTTCCGGCTCGCCGTGAAGCATCCGGAGAGGATCACGGCGATCATTTCGCAGAATGGAAACGCCTATGAGGAAGGCCTGAGCGACGGCTGGAACCCGATCCGGGCTTATTGGGAAGACGCGTCGCAGACCAATCGGGACGCACTCCGCGTCTTCTTGGCGCCCGAGACGACCGTTTGGCAATACACGCACGGGGTTCCCGACGCTTCGACTGTTTCTCCAGACGGCTACTCGCTTGACAATTTCTACCTGGGCCGGCCCGGCGCCGCCGACGTGCAGCTCGACCTGTTCGGCGACTACAAGAGCAATGTCGCGCTCTATCCGACATTCCAAAAGTATTTCCGCACTCAAAAGCCGCCTTTCCTGGCGGTATGGGGCAAGAACGATCCGTTCTTCCTGCCGGCGGGCGCCGAGGCGTTCAAGCGGGACATGCCGGACGCGGTGGTGCGGTTTTTCGATACCGGACACTTCGCGCTGGAGACTCACGCCGCGGAAATTGCCGCAGCGATCCGCGACTTCCTTTCGCGTTCTAAGTGAGAATCGTAGGCCGCCTCAACTGCCCTGTCTTTTCAAGTAATCCCGTAACAAATCGGAGCCCAATAGATGGCTACTCTTCCTCTGATTGTCTTTGATGTCGATGAGACGCTGCTTGACCTTCAAACAATGGAGCCGACCTATTTACTGAAGCAGGACGTGAGAAGAATGTCCCCTTTACGCGGCGACTGAGCTAACTGTAGACCGCAGCCTCGGTCGAAAGGTCTTCAGAGTTCGCCGGCCGCGGCGCGCCGACGCGGGTTTGCCCGCGCATCGACGACATCAACCGCGGCAACGCGGCGATACCGCCAGCGTTAGCCCTTTGACCATGACGGCCGCACCCGGAGGGGATCATGTCTCAACCAGAACGCTTTGAAGTATTGGTCCTTGGCAGTGGCTTTGGTGGCAAGCTGCTGGCTTGGCATATGGCGCGCTCGGGGCGCCGGACCGCCGTCGTCGAGCGCCGGTGGATCGGCGGCTCCTGTCCCAACATCGCCTGCCTGCCGAGCAAGAATGAGATTTGGAGCGCCGGGGTCGCACACCTGGCGCAGCACGCGGCACAGTTCGGTACGGTGATCACAGGTTCCGTCACGACCGACATGGCGAAAGTTCGCCAGCGCAAGCGGGACATGGTCGAGCGTGAGATTGCCCTGCATTTGCAGAACTACCAGGCGAGCGGCGCCGAATTGATCATGGGGACCGGACATTTCGTGGCGCCGAGGACACTCGAGGTGCGCCTGAATGACGGCGGGACCCGCGTGCTGGCGGGAGACCAGTTTTTCCTCAACGTCGGAACGCACGCGGCGATGCCGAGCATTCCCGGCCTCGAGGCCGCCCGGCCGCTCACCCACATCGGGGCTCTCGAGCTCGACTACTTGCCGACACACCTGATCGTGCTCGGCGCCGGCTATGTCGGCCTCGAATTGGCCCAGGCTTATCGCCGCTTCGGGAGCCGCGTGACGGTGATCGAGCCGGGACCCCAGCTTATGAGCCGGGAGGATCCCGACGTCGCAGATGAAATGCGGCGAATACTGAGCGACGAAGGCATTGAATTTCTAACGGCGGGCGAGACTGTCGATGTGCGCGGCCGATCCGGCGGGGAGGTCCGGCTTACCGTGCGCACGGCGTCCGGCGAGCAAAACATCGAGGGCAGCGACATCCTGGTCGCGGCGGGGCGCGTTCCGAACACCGCCGGGATCGGGCTGGAAGAGGCGGGGGTCGAGTTGGACGGTCGCGGCTATATTCGCGTCAATGAGCGGCTGGAGACGACGGCGTCCAGCACCTGGGCGATTGGGGAATGCGCCGGCAGCCCACAGTTTACCCACGTCTCGATCGACGACTTTCGGATCATCAGCGACAATTTGGCGGGCGCGAAGCGCAGCACGCGCGATCGGCTGGTTCCTTACTGCATGTTCACCGAACCTCCGCTCGCTCGCGTCGGACTGAGCGAGAGCGAAGCGCAGCGCCAAGGCATCGGCGCGCGCGTCGCGCGGCTGCCGATGAGCGCTGTACGACGGACGGCGACGACGGACGAAACCCAAGGTTTTATGAAGGTTCTCGTCGGTGAGACCGACGACCGCATTCTCGGTTTCACGATGATTGGCGCCGAGGCCGGTGAGGTGATGACCGCAGTGCAAATGGCGATGCTGGCAGGCCTGCCATATCCGATGCTCCGCGACGCTGTTCTCGCGCACCCGACGATGGCGGAGGGGCTCGGCTCGCTGTTCTCGAATGTGCCGCCTCGGTCCGAATAACGGGTCCCGCCGAAAACGCATCGCTGGCGGGCTGGTGCCCGCCGCTGATGCGTGCGGCCAAAGGCCGTCGAGAAACGGCGCCGCGGAGTACCGCCGCGGCCGCCGACCCAGCTCAGGATCAGTCTCCTGGAGCGGTCGGGATGAATTGGAAGTCCTCGGTCGGCACCGTCTCGAAAAACGCCTGGTGCTCGCTCTGGGGAAATGGCCACAGGACCGGGGTGGGCTGCCGGCTGGTGTACCAGTTCTTGCAGCCGCCGACCCAAACGGTTCCGGGAAAGGCGGCGCCGAGGCGGGCGAGGAATTTCTCGGTCGCTGCGACGGTCGGCGCCACCGCGGCCCGGCGCGCGCGGGCCTCGGCGACGAGCCGCATGATGCAGGCGATCTCCTGATCGAGACCCAATGGCACCGGCACGTTGTTGACCGGGGCGAATGGCCCGTAGAGCATGAACAGGTTTGGGAAGCCCGGCAGCGCGATGCCGCCGTAGGAATAGATCTTTTCCCGCCACGCCTCGTCGATGGTTGTGCCGTTGAGGCCGGTCACCGTCATCGGGCGCATATAGGCATGCGCGTCGAACCCGGTGGCGTAGACCAGCACGTCCAGCGCGACCTGGGCGCCGTCGGCCATGACCACGCCGTCCGGCGC
>Ga0210398_10004068_pt1 | contig 13837 bp, 14 predicted proteins | sample IncBWC4OmetaG_FD_161047 | JGI IMG/M metagenome (GOLD analysis project Ga0210398, IMG submission 161047) | Forest soil microbial communities from Barre Woods Harvard Forest LTER site, Petersham, Massachusetts, United States - Inc-BW-C-4-O | ecosystem: Environmental > Terrestrial > Soil >...
CGACGACCCCGACGCTGAACAGGCGCACCAGGTGCAACCGGGCGACCTGGGCGTCGCCGCGCTCTTTGGCGCGCGCTTCCTGCTCGCGCTCGGCCTTGCTCGGCTCCGCGCGCGTCCCCGGTGGCACCGGGATGTGATACGAACCGCCCACGTACCTGATCGATCGCCACTGGCCCGTGCTGGGCTGCTTCAGGCGGTGACCCGAATTACCGGGGTCATCTAGTTCCCCCATCAGAACCTCCCGGTGCAGCGCGCACTCGTGCCATTATGCCGTGAATCGCGCCGCCCGCCTCATCGGTGTCGACGTGGACGTCGTGCTCGCCAACGCCCCCGGGGCGGTCGCCCCTAAGTGCGCCCGGAACCTCACAGCTGTTATCACTTAAGCCCGTCTGCCATGAAAACCGCCATTGCGCGGCAGTAGCGTTCGTGGCCGGTATAGAGTCCAGTACCTGCTTCGGCCGACTGATGTATCGGAGCACGGGGAGTCGGAACAGCGGAGCTATTTACTAGTCAGCCTAGTTTGGGCCTTTGGACATTCGCGACGGACGGAAAGCAAGGCGAGCGCTGCAGTTCGCCGCTGCGGGCGCTGTCGCTGGGCTGGCGGCCGCTATCGCCTCCGCCCTCGGCGACATCAGCGTTAAGCAGGCGATGATGCTGGGTCTGCCGGCCGCCGTTCTGACCTTCGGCGGGATGACCGCGGCGGTGGCGTCCGATCCGGAGACAGCGGAACGCCAGGGCTTCCAGGCCGGATTGAAGGCAGGAGCGCTGCGGATGCGGTGGCGATCAGTCTTTGGTAGTCGGGGCAAGGGCAGGCCTTAGCTTCGGCTCACCCTCGGCCGCGGCGTGGCTTCGCTGGCGAATGCAACTGCGTGGGAGTGCTGCGGCTCTTGGTGCTTAGAAGGCCAGAGTTAGCTAAGGCAGTTATAGATGCTATTGGACATTAATGAGATGACCTTACCGCGCGCCTACTCCATTTGACTCCGCGACATCCGCTCAAACGGCGAGTCACCGCCACGTTGTCAGATGCTGCACCGCTATAGTCCGAATTAGCTACCGTCTGGACCCCGCGGCTGCTGGCGACCGGTTGTCTGTTGAACTGGCGGTCTTCCAAAGGCGGAGGGCATATGGACGGCGAGTGGCATTGGCACCAGATGCGCCCGGCCGGCGGCGCCTGGCGTCGAGCCCGACTTGCGGCCTGGACCACATCAGTGGGCATAGCCCTCAGCTCGGCCGCTGTAATTCTGTCGGCTCTGAACGCAATCAGCGCACAGCAGGCAATCGCCATGGCCGTGCCGGCCGTGCTGATCACAGTTGGCGGCTTAGGCGGCCGGATGGTGCCGGATGCGTGGATCGCGTGGCGCCGCGGGTTTCGTCATGGCTGTGAGGCCGCCCTGACCAGTCAGGCGTGCCTCGTTAGGGCTGACGATGCGAGGAACAACTCAGGCGAGATTCTGCTCGCGAAAGTAGCGAGTTATCCCGCGGCGCGGCCTTGCGCTGTTTGCGGGCGAGGGTACAGCTGATAGACCGCCGCTGCTCAGGCGCGTTGACAGTTTGTGCAGCCGCAGTGACAGCATTCGCCCGGTCGTGGTGACATCGGACAGAGCCCGGATGAGGGTGAGAAGGACGGCGCGGACCATGTTCGAGAGGTTCACCGACAGGGCGCGGCGGGCTGTTGTCGAGGCGCAAGAAGAAGCCAGGACGCTCAGTCACAACTACCTAGGCACCGAGCACATCCTGCTCGGCTTCATCCGCGAGGGCGAAGGCACCGGGGCGAAGGCGCTGGAGTCCCTGGGGATCAGCTTGGATACCGTGCGGCAGCAGGTGCAGGAGATCATCGGCCAGGGCCAGCACGCGCCGTCCGGGCACATCCCGTTCACGCCGCGGGCCAAGAAAGGTGCTGGAGCTGGCCCAGTCCGAATCGAAGGCCCTTGGCCACGACTACATCGGCACCGAGCACATCCTGCTCGGCCTCATCCGCGAGGGCGACGGGGTGGCCGCGCAGGTGCTAGTGAAGCTGGGCGCCGACCTGAACCGGGTGCGCCAGCAAGTGATCCAGCTGTTGCACGAATACGAGGCAAAGACATGATCAGCGGAGGACCCGGCCAGGCACCGGCGCGGTTGTTATCGACCGGCTGTTTCCTGCTGGCCGGCGGGATGGCTAGTTACTCGCCACATGTCAGAGGCCACGTCCGGACTACCGGAGATGGCCTGTGACCTGCGTCGGGCTGGCGGGATTTGAACCCACGACCTCCTCGTCCCGAACTACGCGCAGTGCTGGGCGCTTGGGCGCTGCCGCTGCTAGACAGGCTGACGGGAGCTGCGACTGACAGCAGACGTGCGGGGCCGTTGCTGTACTTCTCTGCTGTACGGATCGGCTTCGACGTTCATGACCGGTCAGGATCCGCCCGCGGCGTCTCAGGGGTGCTCGATTGCCAGTTGAGTGCCTCTGCGAGCGTCAGCGCGGCGATCGCCAGCCAGGGCAGCCAGCTTGCGTAATACCACGCGTCCAGATGCAGGAAGTTGGACTGGAAGATGTAGGAGCTGAGCAGCTGACCGGCTGCCGCGGGCAGCCAGGCGATTGCCATGACCGCTGCCATCCGGGCAGAAGCCAGGCCCGCGACCACCAGCGGCAGCGCGAGCAATACCAGGTAGCAGATCGTCGTGGCATCATCGCCGCCCGTGTTCCCGGCGAAGATTGTCTGGATCGGGCTGCCGGTGAAATAGACAGGGCTGGGGATCGACAGTGCCACGAAGAGGAGCCCGGCGGCGGTCCACACCGTCGCCCGCCGACGCGAGATGGCGTCCGAGATGCTAATCAAGACAGCGGTGACAACCGCCGAGACGACCACGGCCACGCCAGCGCACAGCAGCAGGAGCACAGCGGCGGTCAGAACAAGGCCGTTGCGCCCGTTTGGTGTCTGGACCGCGTATGCGCCTGCCACTGCGCAGCTGGCGAAGACCGCCGCAGGCGCAGCACTGGATGCGCGACGCCGTGCCAGGCATACAGCGCCAGCAACGGCGGCCGGCAGAGCGCAGGCAAGCCAGGGCAGCCAGCCGAGGCCAGCGGTTCTGAGTTCGGTCGCCACCCAGATGGCGACGGTTCCCGTAAGCAATGCGCCCCAGGCACTCGCGGTGATCAGGCCCTGGCGCGGACGCACAAGCCCGCGCGATGCGGCGGCTGGCGCCCCCGAACTTGCGCCTGCGGTCATCTGGCCAGCCTCCGGATGCATGCGATGCCCCCTTCGGAGTGGTTCGTGATTCTATGGAATTTCCTGTCCCATATGGAATAGCCGAAGTGGGTCCGTCTCCGATCGCTGCATTCGACCTGGCCGACGGTGACAGCCGGACGGTGCGCCGCACCACCAGCCAGGCCGTGCGCAGCATCAAAGCCCACCGGCCCCGCCAGCGCAGCGCCCCCGAAGCGGCACCCGACGATGCGATCCTGAGCACATGACCACCGACGACAGCCAGGCCTGGCTGGCCATCGGACTCGACCTGACCCTGGTCCCGGCTGAGGGCGGCGGCCGCCAGACAACGCTCTCGCTCAGCGAGCCGTTCTCCTACCGCCCCAACTGGGGACTGCCCGGCATGACCGGCCCTGAGCAAACCGGCGCCCCGGTCTTGTGCTCCTCAGCCATCACGCTCGAACCAGGCGGCAGTGCCCGCGTTGTCGTCATCCCCCTGACCGACACACACTTGACCGAATGGCGCCTGCTCGGACAGGGCGACGACCTGCGCATGTTCGAAGGACCACGAGTATGCGGGCACGCCACAGTCCGCTGGACGCAAAACACCAGCCGCCCGCCACCCGTCCTCGACGAAGCCAGATTCCGGGCCTGGGCCAAATCCGGCGGCGACGGACCCGCACCCGCATGACCAGGACCATCACAGCCCCGCAAGGCTGCCCCATGATTCCTAGGCAACCTGGAAAGCATGCACTGGGACAGATCCGTCAACTATCTGGTGGGACTAGACAACGAAAAAAGCGCGTCGCGGAGGGCCGTGGTGATCTCGGCAAGATCGGTCGTCACGGCGACGGCCTGGACGTCGGCCAGCTCGCGAGCCTTGCCAGGCTTGTTCGCGTAGCCGATGACGGTCACTCCGGCCAGCAGTCCGGCGAAGACGTCGGCCGTGGTGTCACCGACGAGAGCGCACTCGGCGCTTTCGGCGTCGAGCATGCCAACTGCCGCCCGGACCCGGTAGGGGTCCGGCTTCATCCGGTCGCGGTCGTGATCGTCGCGGGCGACGATGGCCCTGATGTAGCCGGTCAGCCGGTGGTCGGCAAGGTAGGCCGCAATGGCGGCGCCGGAGTTGTTGGAGACGATAGTGACGGTCCGGCCGGTCGTGGCGGCGGTGATGATCAGGTCGGCTGATCCCCTCGTCGGCTCCGCGGTCGGGAGCGCTCTTGTCTCGAAGGCCGTCAGGAGCTGCTGAGCGGTCATCGCGGCATCGAGGCTGACCGATGCGGCGAGCCGGAAGACTTCGAGCGGGTCACCGGTTTGCTGCTCCGCCTCGGGCAGGGTGAAGCCTGCGGTTGTGAGGGTGTCGCGGAGCTGTCTGGCAACGTTCTCGGCGCCGATGCCGGCGAAGATGGAGCAGATCGGTGGATCGAAACAGGGCTGGTCTTTACAACGCAGGCCGGGACGCCGTTTGAGCCTCGTAGTTTCAACCGCCGGTTCGAGACGCGGTGCGGCAGAGCGGATGTCCGGCTGATCACGGTTCACGACACCCGGCATACCTGTGCAACGCTTCTGGCCGCGCTGGACGTGCACCCTCGGGTGGCCATGCGAATCCTGCGCCACGCACAGATCGACGTGACGATGAACGTCTATACGGAGGTCTCCGACGCTAAGACGCCCCAGGCGCTACGGCGGCTCGGCACCTAGCGTTGCTGTACTTTGCTGCTGTACGGGCAGGAAAAGGCCACGTCCAGCATGTCGACAAGGCCTCTGACCTGCGTCGGGGTGGCGGGATTTGAACCCACGACCTCTTCGTCCCGAAGCCACCTCGCCGAGGCTCCCGTCAGCTCCATCTGCGTGCTGACCTGCTAGGCACCGTCCATGACCGTCCGCTGATATACGGCGCTGACGCCCGCGATAGTTACTCACTTGGATACTCGGCGGGCCGACGGTTTCACGTCCGGCATCCTCCATGAGTTCACCTCGCGATTGTCACCCGCTGTTGGGGTGCTGTCCGGCCAGCGACCTGACCCTCGCTCTGACTACCTCAGAGTCGGGTGACTCGATGGCCGTCAGGTAGGGCTCCAGATTTGTGATCAAGTCGAGGGCCGGCCGAGCTGGCCAGGTGCCGCGCGCAATAACCGTGGCGACCGTCCCGGCGTGGCTGAACCGCAGGCCGTGGAAGCCGTCGTAACTCTTCGTGCTGATCGTTCGCTCCTGGCCTGCTACCGAGATTTCGAGCGTCCCGGCCGCAAGCGGTCCTCGCGGGGGTCGGTGCCTGCGGCGCTCGTGCTGCGGCATGCCTTCCTGGCGGGACTTCTCGCGTTCGGCCGCTTCGCTGAGCAGCGACCGGAGCTGCACAGTCTCGGATTGGTCGGGGGTGAAGTCGGTGATCACTTCGATGTAGGGCGACAAGGGATCTTCGGGGATCCCGTAGCACAGCGTCATGCTTATGACCGTTTCCGGCTCCTCGCCCTGACGATGCGACCCAGCGAACGCCGGCAGCTGCAGGTCATCGTTGACCAGGCCGAGCGGCACAGGGCCGAGGGTGCGCAATTGGCTTGCCATCATCCGGCCCCACCCCGCGATGACGCTGACAGCAGCGCTGTTCCGTTCGTCGTGTTCGCTTCCCAACGCCGCTGCCTCCGGGGATCGCCCTCGACAGGATAGAGTGCCCTGCTCCTGGCTGTCCTCCTGATAGGCGCCGATGATCTTGCCGGGAATGATCACACTCAGGCCTGCCGCGCAGCGGCACCCGCAGGGCGCGAACGGCGAGCGGGCTGTCCGACGCCGGCGTCCCGATCGAGCAGATTGCCCGGCTGGTAGGTCATGCCGACACAACCACGACCGAGACCATCTGCCGGAAGCAGATCCGCCCCGCGCTGGTTGACGGCGCCGATGCCATCGACCGGCTGTTCCCTGCTGGCCGACCGGATGGCTAGTTACTCACCAATGCCAGAGGCCATCTCCAGTTGGTGGAGATGGCCTCTGACCTGCGTCGGGGTGGCGGGATTTGAACCCACGACCTCTTCGTCCCGAACGAAGCGCGCTACCAAGCTGCGCTACACCCCGAGGACCGCCCGAGAAGTCTAGCTGATCCCCGGAACCAGCGTGAGCAGCGTAGCCTCAGGCCGGCAGCAGAAGCGCACCGGGGCATATGGGGACGTCCCCAGACCAGCCGACACGTGCAGCCACGGACGGCCGGGATCCCCCGCCACCGGGTGCCGGTGCAGGCCGCTGACGCGCGGCCGGTCGATGCCGCAGTTGGTCACCAGCGCGCGGTTGACCGGCAGGCAGACCTGGCCGCCGTGGGTGTGACCCGCCAGCAGCAGGTCGAACCCGTCGGCGGCGAAGCGGTCCATTACGGCGGGCTCAGGCGAGTGCATGACGCCGAGCCTGAGGTCCGCGGCCGGGTCAGTCGGCCCGGCGACGCGGTCATACCGATCCCGCCGGATGTGGGAGTCGTGCACGCCCGCGACCTCGATATCGAGGTCGCCCACCTTGAGCCGGCTGCGGTGGTTGTTGGCATCCATCCAGCCCGCGGACTCCATGCCGGCGCGGAGCTCGGTCCAGGGCAGATCCGGCACGTGGCGGTCATGCTCCCTGGAACTGGTCCGCCACAGGTAGCGAGTGGGGTTCTTCGGCACCGGGGAGTAGAGGTCGTTGGAGCCGAAGACGAAGATCCCCGGCCGCTCCAGCAGGGGACCGAGGGCATCAAGGAACGGGCCTACGGCGTCCCGGTGCGCGATCGAATCGCCGGTGTTGACGACGAGGTCGGGCTCCAGCGCGTCCAGCGACCGGATCCACGACATCAGGCGGTGGCGGCCCGGCGTCAGGTGTACGTCCGAGATGTGAAGGATGCGAAGTGGCCCGAGGCCCGCGGGCAGTACCGGCACGTCAACCCGCCGGAGCGCGAACCAGTTGCGCTCGACGATGGAGGAGTAGGCAAAGCCTGCCGCTCCGGCCAGGACGGTCGCTTTCACCAGGGAACGCATGCACTCATGGTGCCATGCCCGCGGCAGTGGCCTGTCCCGAGCGGCCACGGCGCTGCGCGCACCGCGCCGCCGCACGGCAGGATTGCCCTATGCCCACACTCAAGGAGCAGCTGCGTGTCGATCTCACCGCGGCGATGAAGGCACGCGACGAGACCAGGACGCGGACCCTGCGCATGGCCCTGACCTCGATAACTAAAGAGGAGGTGTCGGGCGACTCGGCCCGCGATCTGAGCGACGACGAGGTACTCAAGATCCTCGGCCGGGAGGCCAAGCGGCGGCGGGAAGCGGCCGAGGCGTTCGCCAAGGCCGGGCGGCCGGACCAGGCCGGCGCGGAGCGGGCCGAGGAAGAGGTGATCGCGGCGTACCTGCCCGCTCAGCTCAGCGACGACGAACTCGCCGCGCTGGTCGCAGCGGCGATCGCGGAGACCGGAGCCGCTGGCCCGGCCGGGATCGGCCAGGTGATGAAGGTCGTCACCCCGAAGGTGGCAGGCCGGGCCGACGGCAGCCGGGTGGCAGCGCTGGTACGCAGCCAGCTAGCCGGCTAGAAGCGCTCTGCCCGGGCGGGCCCGGGCGACGGCCGAGCCCTAATGCGTCGGCGCGACGGTGGGCTGGGTCGGCGGGGTGGGCGGCGGCGGGCCGCCGTGCCCTGGCGGACCACCCGGCTTCTTCTTCTTCGGCGGGTTCACCGGCGTCGGCGGGCCATTGCCCGGGCCAAGGACGAAGAAGGAGCTGGGCGGGCTGACGAACGGGATGTCCGGCCCGAGCTGCGCGTGGGCGAACGTGAACTCCCAGGTGGAGCCAGGGGCGTCGTCGCCGTACATCTGGCCGGGACAGGACTGGTAGCCGCCGGGGTAGTAGCGGTAGCAGGAGTCGGGAACGCCGACCATGGCGCCGCCGGTTGTCGGGTCGTAAGGGTTAAAGACGGACACGTAGCCCGCCAGCGTCGGCGTGTAGCCGGCAAAGGCGGCGAAGTAACCGCCGTTCGCTGTGCCGGTCTTCGCGGCCTCGTCGGACCGGGTGCCCCGACCGTCGGCCGTCGCGCCCGACTGAGTGAGCACGCCCGACAGGATGTAGTTGGCGGCGTCCGCCACCCCCTTGGACATGTCCCGGTGGCACTTGTTGGGCTGCAGGGCGACCGAGTGACCGTTTCCGTCAACGATCTTCGTCAGCGGGTCGGGCGGGCAGTACATGCCCCGCGCGGCCACTGAGGCATAGGCAGCGGCCATGCTCATCGGCGAGACGCCGACCGAGCCGAGGGTGAAGCTCGTGACATCGTCGGCCGGATACTGGTACCCAGCCGTGCCCGGCTTGCCCTCGCCCTTCATGAGCGACCCGCCATCAGCGCGCGTCATCCCCATGTCAACAGCCGTCTTCACGACGTTGCAGAGGCCTACCTGCTCCTCCAGGTGGGCGAAGTACACGTTGATGGAGTCGACGGTGGCCGAGTACAGCTGCCAGATCACGCCGCCCTTCTCGGTCGGGCCCTCGGAGTTCGTGACGGGGAAGCCGGTGAGGAGCGGCTGGTGCTCGCAGTTGGTGTATCCGTAGACGGTTGTCGGCGAGACGACCTTGATCTTCGTACCGAACGCGTAGCCCTGCTTGAGCGCAGTGATCAGCGTGAAGAGCTTGGAGGACGAGCCGGTCTGAACGCCGTTGATGTCGCCGCCGTACTCGGAGTCAACCGCGTAATCGATGCTGTCGTGGCCGGAGCCGTAGCCGAAGATCCGGTTGATCGCGATGGCGCGGACCGCTCCCGAGCCCGGCTGGATCAGCACGTCGGTGTCGGCGTCGTGGTTCGGGTTGTAGGTGCTCGAGTACTGCGGCAGCACGTAGTCGACCGCCCGGTCGGCGGCGATCTGGTCGTGCATGTTGAGAGTCGTGTGAATCTGCAGCCCGCCGGTGGTCTGGATCTCGCTCCAGATCGACGGGTAGTTGACCTCGAGCACGTGCTGGACGTAGTCGCAGAAGAATCCGGCGACCTTGGCTTGCGGGCTGCTGCACCCGGTCTCCAGCGGTGCTGAGGACATCTTCAGCTTGATCTTGGAGCTCATCGCCGCCGTCGCCTGCGCCTGCGTGATGTAGTGCAGCTGCGCCATCCGGGTCAGCACCTCGTTGCGCCGCTGGGTGGCTGCCGTCGGGTTGGCGACCGGGTCGTACGCGGTGGGCGACTGGACGATGCCGGCCAGCAGCGCGGCCTCCGGCAGCGTCAGCTTCGAGGCGGGGACGCTGAAGTAGACCTCGGACGCCACCTGGATGCCCCAGGCGTGGTTGTCGAAGTAAGCGACGTTGAGGTAGGCCGCTAGCAGCTGGTCGGGCGTCATCTCCTGCTCGACGTGGGCCGCAATGCGCAGCTCCTGGATCTTGCGCACGACCGTCTCGTTGATCGCTTCCTGCTGCTCCGCCAGGTTCTTCGCCAGCAGCAGCCGGACGTTCTTCACGTACTGCTGGGCCAGCGTGGATCCGCCCTGGGTCTCGCTCCCCTCGGCGTCGCTGACCATCGCCCGGACCGTACCGCGGAAGTCGAGCGCGCCCTCGTTATAAAAGGTGTTGTCCTCGATCGCCACGATCGCGTTGCGCATGACCGGGGCGATCTGGTTGTAGCTGACCGGGACGCGGTAGACATTATTCGGGTAGAAATAGGCGATGACCTGGCCCTCGCTGTCATACATCGCCGACCGGGCCGGCGGCGTGCCGAGCGCGCCCACCTGGAGGTTGTTGAAGGTGTCGGCGGCGTCGCGTGTCGCGATCCCGGTAATGCCGACCAGTGGCAGCGTGATCCCGGCCACGAGCAGGGCCGCCACCACGGTCATGATGACGAGCATGGCTACGGTGCCATAGATCGCGCCGGCGCGGCGCCAGGGATTTTGCACCCGCCCAGGCTACGCTGCATCGGCAGTAACCAGCCATAGGGCCGCAGGAGCGGGTCGCTTTATCCGCGATCACCCGGCAAAATCGGTCCCGTCAGGACGGCCCGACCGAAGCGCTACAGTCTAGCTACTTCTTTCGCATGTCTGTATAGCCCAAGAGAGCTATTCAGGAAATGGGCCCGCTGGGGTCTAGCGCTGCGCGCCGGACTTCCGTAAGTTACTCTTCCGCGACCATCACTCACCGGAGCCGGTCGCCAACAGTCGGCTCCGGACCGCAACTGAACGCCACCCGGGCGTGATCACCAGCACCCGGGCGTGACGATCGGAGGAGCTGGGCCAGATGTGGATCACGGACTGGACTGCGCGTGCCGCGTGTAAGGGAACTGACCCTGACGAGCTCTTCGTCCAGGGCGCGGCGCAGAACCGGGCCAAGCTGATCTGCCGTGGCTGCCCGGTGAGGACCGAGTGCCTCGCCGACGCCCTCGACAATCGCATTGAGTTTGGTGTGTGGGGAGGCATGACCGAGCGGGAGCGCCGCGCACTGCTGCGCCGCCGGCCCGACGTCACCTCCTGGCGCGATCTGCTGGAGAACGCTCGCAACCATTACGAGCGCAGCGGCGACGAGCTCGTCGCCAGCTGACTAACGCCGTTCGGCAAGCGCGCCTCCCGTCGAATAGTCGCGCGTCCGCGAGAAGGAGATATTCATCTCCCTGTCCGCATGATGCGCGAATCTAACTGCCAGTAACGGATGGGTTACTCACTGCCATTTACGGCAGCGAATGCCTCGCCGATCCGGCGCAGCCCGTCCAGGTCGTGAATGTCGTCCGGCTGGGCCGGCACCTCGGCGACCGGCACCAGCGGGTGCGCCGCGGTGAAGTGCTCGGCGACGCGCCGCTGCACGGCGGCCTGCTGCATTCGCTCGGCGTGCAGGCGAAGCGCGGCGATGGCGAGCGGGTAAGCCGCTGGCGCGCCAGCCTCCAGCGTCTCGGCCGCGGCCACGCTCCTGGCGGCCGACAGGTGCGCGGCCGGGGGTCGTTGCACCCGGTTGAGGATCAGCCCGGCGAGCGGCATGCGCTCCTCGTCGAGTCGTTCCACGAAGTAAGAAGCCTCGCGCAGCGCGTCCGGTTCGGGCGCCGCGACGACAAGGAACGCGGTGCCCGGCGCGCGCAGCAGTTGGTAGGTGTAGTCAGCTCGTTCCCGGAATCCGCCGAACATGGTGTCGAGGGCGGACACGAACGTCTGGACGTCCCTGAGTACCTGAGTACCGAGGATCTTGGTCAGCACGCCGGTGACCACGCCGAAGCCGGCGTTCAGCACCCGCATGTAGGCCCGGCCGCCGACCTTGGCCGGGGCAATGAGCAGGCGCAGCAGCCGGCCGTCGAGGAACCGGGCGAGGCGCTGCGGTGCGTCGAGGAAGTCAAGGGCTGACCGGCTGGGCGGGGTATCGACGACGATGAGGTCCCATTCCTCCGCCCGGCGCAGCTGCCCGAGCTTCTCCATGGCCATGTACTCCTGTGTGCCGGCGAAGCTCGACGAGAGGGACTGGTAGAAGGGGTTGGCCAGGATCTGAGCGGCCCGGTCAGGATCGGCGTGCGCCTCGACGATCTCGTCGAAGGTCCGCTTCATGTCCAGCATCATCGCGTGCAGACTTCCGGCGCTGCCCGCCTGCACGCCAGGGACCGGGCGCGGGGTGTTGTCCAGCGACGTCAGGCCCATCGACTGCGCGAGGCGCCGGGCCGGGTCGACGGTGAGCACCACCACCCGGCGCCCGCGCTCGGCGGCGCGCAGCCCGATGGCCGCCGCGGTCGTGGTCTTGCCGACGCCGCCAGAGCCGCAGCAGACCAGGATCCGGATGCGGCGATCGTCGATGAGCCGGTCGACGTCCAGGACCGTCGGGGCCTGCGTCATCAGGCTGCCCCCTGACTTCGCAGCGCGGCGGCGAGGCGGTAGAGGCCAGCCAGGTCCATTCCGTGGGGGATCCACGGCAGGGTGTAGCACGGCTGGCCGGCGTCGGCCAGCCGCTGGAGCTGCACGTCCTGCGCGAGGGCGGTCCCGGCCTGCTCGCACAGCTCGGTGGCGAGGCCGGCGGTCAGCGCCGGCACATCATCGAGGCCGGCCGCCTTCAGGCCGAGCGCCAGCTGGCCGGTGTCGAGCATGCCCTCCGCCGCGGCGGCCAGCTCATCGTCGGCCAGGGCGAGCGGCCGCGCCATGTTGACGATCACGCCGCCCGGCCGGATGCCGTCCAGGGCCCGGAGCTCGGCGATGCCGTCGAGCGTCTCCTGGACTGGCATCTCTTCCAGGACGGTCACGAAGTGCACCGCGGTCTGCGGCGAGCGGATCACGCTCTGCACGGTGTCGGCATGACCCCGGATCGGCCCGACCTTGGCGAGGCCGGACACCTCGGCGGTGACGTTAAGGAACCGCCCGATCCGGCCGGTAGGCGGCGCGTCCATCACGACGGCGTCGTAAGCCCGCCCGCGGCCGGAGTCCTTCCGCCGGACCGCCTCGGCCGCCTTGCCGGTCAGCAGCACGTCGCGCAGCCCGGGTGCGATCGTGGTGGCGAAGTCCATGACCCCGAGCTTGGTCAGCGCGGTGCCCGCGTGCCGCAAGCTGTAGAACATCTCGAGGTACTCCACCAGCGCCGATTCCGCGTCGGCGACCAGGGCGTACACGTCTCCGCCCTGGCCGCCCTGGATGCCCGGGCCGGACGGGCTGGCGGGGGCGACCGCGATCCGGCGCTCGGCGTAGGGCAGCGGCGGCACGTCGAAGAGCTGCGCGATGCCCTGGCGGCCCTCGACCTCCATGAGCAGCACCTTCTTGCCGCCCGAGGCGAGGGCCAGGGCAAGCGCCCCGGCGACCGTCGTCTTGCCGGTGCCACCCTTCCCGGTCACGACGTGCAGTCGGACGCCGTCCCAGTCGGTGTCACGCGTAGCCACGATTGGAGGTTATCCGCGCGGGAGGCCCTGGAAGGCCGCCGGGGCAGCGAGACATTTGGCTGGCCGCTGCCGCCCCGAGACCTGGGTGTGGCATGAGTGAGACCTGCCTCACTATGGCGCAGCGCCCGGATGTCACTACGCTGAGTCTCATAAGGTCGCAGCTTGGGGCCGAAAGGGATGATTTGCCATGGAAGCCGTAATCATCGTCGTAGTGATCCTCGTCGTTCTCGGGCTTATCACGGCGGGCCGCTCGGTTCGGGTTGTGCAGCAGTTCGAGCAGGGCATCGTCTTCCGGTACGGCAAGCTTGCCGGGACGAGAGGCCCTGGCCTGGCCATGATCGTTCCGGTCATCGATCGTCTGCAGAAGGTCAACATGCAGATCATCGCCATGGCCGTGCCAGCGCAGGAGGGCATCACCAAGGACAACGTCAGCGTCCGGGTGGATGCGGTCGTCTACTTCCGGGTGGTTGACCCGGTCAAGGCGACCATCAACGTGCAGAACTACATGTTCGCGATCTCCCAGCAGTCGCAGACCTCGCTGCGGTCGATCATCGGCCAGTCAGATCTGCAGCAGCTGCTGTCCGACCGTGACACCGTGAACCGGGAGCTCCGCCGGATCATCGACGAGCCGACCGAGGGCCCGTGGGGCGTCCGGGTCGAGCGGGTCGAGCTCAAGGACGTGAACCTGCCGGAAGGGATGAAGCGGTCCATGTCCCGGCAGGCCGAGGCGGAGCGGGAACGGCGGGCCAGGATCATCTCGGCCGACGGTGAGTACCAGGCCTCCAAGCGGCTGGCCGCGGCGGCCAACGTGATGGCCCGGGACCCGGCCGCGCTGCAGCTCCGGCTGCTGCAGACCGTAG
>Ga0210398_10004070_pt1 | contig 13830 bp, 9 predicted proteins | sample IncBWC4OmetaG_FD_161047 | JGI IMG/M metagenome (GOLD analysis project Ga0210398, IMG submission 161047) | Forest soil microbial communities from Barre Woods Harvard Forest LTER site, Petersham, Massachusetts, United States - Inc-BW-C-4-O | ecosystem: Environmental > Terrestrial > Soil >...
TTCTTGACGATGCCGACGAGCAGGATGACGCCGATGGTGCCGATAATGTCGAATTGCGTGTGGAACAGCATCAGCGCCAACAGCGCGCCGACGCCGGCGGACGGCAAGGTCGACAGGATGGTGATCGGGTGAATGTAGCTCTCGTAGAGCACGCCGAGCAGGATGTAGACCGCGGCAATGGCGGCGACGATCAGGATCGGCTCGTTGCTCAGCGAATCCGCAAATACCTGAGCGGTGCCGGCGAGGCTGCCGTGGATCGAAGCCGGCATATGGATCTGATTGACGGCTTCCTTGATCTCGGCCGCCGCTTCGCCGAGCGTCGCGCCCGGCTGCAGATTGAAAGAAATGGTGGAGGCGACGAACAAGCCCTGGTGATTGACCGAGAGCGGCGTGTTGCCCGCCTGGTAGTGCGCCACGGCGGCGAGCGGAATCATCGTTTCCAAGGTGGTCGAGACCGCGGCGCCGGACGATGTGTTGCTCTTGCCGGCCGTGGCCAGTGAATTGATGGCGGCATTGCGCGCCGAATTGTTGTTGGCGTTGGCCGCGGCCGTCGTGTTCGCCGAGGAGGCCGAGGTTGCGCCGGTCGTTTTGGCCGTTGCCGCGGCCACCGTGCCCGCCGGCGCGTTCGACGTCGCGGTGCCCGAAGCGCCGCCGCCGGAAGTCGCCACGTAAATGTCGTTGAGCGATCCCGGATACTGGGTATAACGCGGGTCGATTTCCATGACCACGTGATACTGATTGATCGCGCTGTAGATGACGGAAACCTGCCGCTGTCCGAAAGCATCGTAAAGCGTGTTGTCGATTTGCGACGCGGTAATTCCCAGCCGCGAAGCGGTGTCGCGATCGATGACGAGATCGGTTTCCAGGCCTTTTTGTTGCTGATCGGAGTTGACGTCGGCGAGCACCGCGCCGTGTTCGAGCGCCGTGACCAGTTTCGGCGTCCAGGTGAACAGGTCTTCGGTGCGGTCGGATAACAAGGTGTACTGGTAGGTGGCGTTGCTCTGACGGCCGCCGGCACGCACGTCCTGCACTGGGACTAGAAACAGACGCCCCCCCGGCACCTTGGCAAATTGCGGCCGCAGCCGGGCCATCACGTCGCCGACCGCGGGTCGGTCTAAAATTGGCTTCAGCGAAACAAGAACCGCACCGCTGTTCGCTGAGCCACCAAAGCCGCTGGAGGCGCCGGTGAAGCCTACCACATTTTGCACAGCAGGGTCCCGTTGCAGGATGTCCATCATCTGCCGCAGCTTTGCGCTCATCTGCGCGAATGACACGCTCTGATCAGCCTGAACCTGGCCGTATAAGCGTCCAGTGTCCTGCTCGGGAAACAGGCCTTTCGGTATCACGATGAACAGCACGACATTCAGGCACACGGCGGCGAAGAGAGTCAGCATCACCAAGCCACCGTGGCGCAACGCCCAGGCCAGCGAGCGATCGTAGCCGCCGAGCACGCGGTCAAATAAGCTGCGTCGGCGGGTTTCCGCCGGCGGTTGCGGCTTGAGCCACAGCGCGCACAGCATTGGCGTCGTGGTCAGCGATATCGCTAGCGAAATCAGGATGGCCATCGACAGGGTGACGGTGAATTCGCGGAACAGCCGGCCGAGAATGCCGCCCATCAGCAAGATGGGAGTGAACACCGCGATCAAAGACAGGCTCATCGACAGTACGGTGAAGCCGACCTCCTGCGCGCCGCGCAGCGCCGCCTGCATCCGCGGCATGCCTTCTTCGAGGTGGCGCGAGATGTTCTCGAGCACGACGATGGCGTCGTCGACCACGAAGCCGGTGGCGATGGTCAGTGCCATCAACGACAGAATGTCAAGGCTATAGCCCAATAGATACATGCCGCCGAACGTGCCGAGGATGGAAATCGGCACGGCAATTCCGGCGATAATTGTTGCGCGAAAATTGCGCAGGAAAATGAAAACGACGATGATAACAAAAGCGATGGCGATCACCAGCGTAAGTTCAGTATCGTTGAGCGAGTCGCGGATGGTGGTGCTGCGGTCGATGGCGACGGTGACGTTGACGTCGGCCGGCATCGACGCTTCCAGATGCGGCAGTTCCGCCTTCACTTTTTCGGTTGTCTCTATGATGTTGGCGCCGGGCTGACGGAAGACGATGACCAGTACCGATGGTTGGCCGTTGGACAGGCCGAGATTGCGCACGTCCTCGACGGAATCGGTCACCGCGGCGAGGTCGGACAATTGCACGGCGGCGCCGTTGCGATAGGCGATAACCAGCGGTGCGTAATCGGCGGCCTTGGTGGCCTGATCGTTGGTGTACAGTTGATAGCGCTGGCCGCCGTCGTCGATGGTGCCCTTGGGACTATTGGCGTTTGCCGAAGCAAGCGCGGCTCGCACGTCTTCGAGCCCAATGCCGTATTTGAATAACGCCTTCGGGTTGAGCTCAACGCGTACCGCGGGAAGCGCCGAGCCACCGATGCCGACTTGGCCGACGCCTGAGATTTGCGACAGCTGCTGCTGAAACACGTTGCTGGCTGCGTCGTACAGCTGGCCTCGGCTGAGTGTCTTTGAGGTCATCGCCAGGATGAGGATTGGCGCATCGGCCGGGTTGACCTTGCGGTAAGTCGGATTGCTCCGCAGGTTCGCCGGCAAGTCGACGCGCGCGGCGACGATGGCAGCCTGCACGTCGCGCGCGGCACCCTCGATATCGCGGTTGAGCTCGAATTGCAGCGTGATGTGCGCCTGGCCGATCGCGCTCTGAGAGGTCATCTCGGTGACGCCGGCGATCTGGCCGAGATGGCGTTCGAGCGGGCTGGCGACGCTGGTCGCCACGGTGTCGGGGCTCGCTCCGGGCAATTGGGCGCTGACGGAAATGGTCGGGTAATCGACCTGCGGCAGCGGCGCCACCGGCAATTTCGAGAATGCCAGGGCGCCGGAGAGTGCAATGCCCAGCGTCAGCAGCGTCGTCGCTACTGGCCGGGCGATGAATGGTGCAGAAATGTTCATGCGCCGATTATCCGACGGCGATAGGACTCTGGCGAAGGCTTTGTCGCGCAAGATGGAGTTTCGATTTGCCAGGCGACGCTGAATTGCCTTGGATCGTGCTCTGCATCTAGACAGCGCGCGCCCTTTGGTCGAGCTCCTCGAAGACCTTCAACAACTTTTCAGCCTCGGTCTTGGCATCGTGGTTCGACAACACGCGTTTGCGGCCCGCTTCACCCATGTGCCGAATGAGGTCATCGGGGGCTTCAAGGCAAGTTTGCATGGCTTCGGCCAGCGCGATGGCATCGCTCGCCGGGACTAGCCAACCATTGTCGCCCGGCTTTACGAGTTCGGGTATGCCGGCGACGAACGTGGAGATGACAGGACGTCGCAGGGCCAACGCTTCCATGATGACGACGGGGAGGCCCTCATGAAAGCTGGCGAGAACCAAGGCGCGGGATGCCAAAATCTCGGAGCGAACCTGTTCGCCACTCAGCCATCCGATAAGCTTCACGTGGTCGGCCAAGCCGTAGGCCCGGATTTGCTCCTCGATCGCCGGTCGCAGACTGCCATCGCCTCCCAGCACCAGCTTGAAATCGACACCCTTGAGCGCGAGCAGGTGTGCCGCCTCCAACAGGACGGCGTGGCCCTTTTCGGCGCTGAGGCGAGCAACGCAGAGCAGCCGGTTTCGCGCGATCGGCTCGGTCGGCGGCACGTTCAGAAAGACCGGATCCAAGCCGCAATGGATTATCTTGATTTTCGGCCAGTCCGAAATCGGAACAACGCTGCATAGCGAGGCCCGTCCCGAGTGGCAGATCGCCACGGCGGCCGAAGCATGGTGTACCTTCTCGGTTACGTGAATTGCTCGCGACGCCACGTACTCCTCCGGGCCGTGGACGGTAAAGCTCCATGGCGGGCCGCCGAGTAGATGGGTGTAGAGCGCAACCTCGGCTGAATTGGTACCGAAGTGCGCATGCAGATGGGTGATGCCAGCGTCGCGCAGCCATAGTGCGATAAGACAGGCTTCGGCCACATAGACACAGTGCACCAGTGCGGGCCGCGGCGATCCCTCGCTCATACGCCAGGCGAATGCAAAAGTTCGTAGTAATGCCAACGGCCGGCGCAAGGCCATACGCAGGGTCGCCAGCAACAGCGGTATGGCGCCGTCTTGCAGGACATAACGCGTGCGCGCACGCTCCACCCGATCGTCGTCATCGGCCAGCGGAAGGTCCCAGCCGCGGATCGAAATGCGCATCACCTCGAATCCGCGCGCTTCGATCGCTTGGATCTCGCGCCGGATGAAGCTGTGGCTGATGGCCGGGTACTGGTTGATCAAGTAGGCGAGGCGCATGGGGAGGTTACTTGTATTCGATGAGGCCTGAGCGCCGTCCGAGAAGGCGATCAAGCATGAACTTGATTTGCCCGGCAGCTTCGGGAAAGCGGCCGAGCAGATGGAACAGTGCGAGCCTTACGCGCTGCTTCAGCGGTCCGGTATTGCGGCTCACTTGGCGGAGAATCTGCAGCGGAAATATCAGCCACGTCGCCCAACCCCAGGGGCCGAATAATAGTCCAGCTGTCAAGCAGCCCAGCGGCAGCCACACCCCCCATATCCAAGCCCGTCGCGATTCCCAGACCCAAGTATGCTCCGACGACGTGCCATGCAAATAGGCGCCATGAGCGAATGCGTAGCCGCTACGTAAATTGCGCTTCCACCATTGGCCAAAGCGTGTGATGGCTGCGTCGTGTAGCGTCATCTCGGCGTCGAGCCGCCATGTCTGCCAGCCCCTCGCACGCAACCGAACGGACAGTTCGGGTTCTTCGCCCGCAATCATGTCCTCCCGATATCCGTCCACAGCCTTAAATGCGTCTATACGAATCATGACGTCCCCGCCGAAGAAGTAGGCCTCGCCGGCCTCACCTTCCCATTCGCGATCGCATAACCAATTATAAATCGATCTTTCAGGGAAGCGCTCGCGACGACGGCCATATACCGCAGCAACCTGCGCATGTGAGTCCAGAAAGGAAGTCGCGGTAGCGAGCCATCCGTTGACCAGTTCGCAGTCACCATCCACAAACTGGACATAGCTAATTTGGAACGAAATTTCCTGCAATCGGCGGAATCCGCAATTACGGGCGCGCGCGGCGGTGAAAGGCAAACCCATGTCCAGCTCGATTACATCCGCACCGTGCCCGCGCGCCCATTGCGCGGATTCGTCGGTGGAGCCGGAATCTACGTAGATTACCACCCCAACCGTGGCTAGAGACGTGAGGCAAAGCTTCAGACGCTCGCCCTCATTGCGGCCAATTACAACCGCGCCGATGTTTGTAAGGACAGTAGCCATGCTCGGACTATCAACGCCAATCAAGCGATTGAGTTGAGGTAACTTCGCGAAAGTTGCGACAATCGAGGCTGATCCCAAGCCATTGCCCCAATATCGCAAGGTCGTCGTCAAAAACTTTCTCGAGTTCCTTTCGCGTCGTCTCCGTCAGCTCTGGCCGCTCACCCATAGATAAAAAATCACGGATTCTTGTTCTGATCGCCTTCGGAACAAGATTCCGTCTCAGCGCGGTTGCTACTGGATGCTCTACGAGGAAGTCATAAAGCGGAAATTTTCGCACGCGCTCGGCCGAGACGTTGCGGCGCGACAGATCTTCGTTCCATTGGGCGTTGCCACGAAAGCCGATAAATCTACAGACCCTTTCCAGCTCCCCTTGAGGATCCGCAATCAAGCGATCGAAAAAGACTGGCAGAATGGCCGACTTGCCGTAGGTTTCAACAAAGGGCGCCAGCTGGCGCGTGTAACAGCTATAAGCAATGAGCTCGGGGTTCCGTATTAACGCAATATCCAATCCGCCGTGTATTTCGCGTTGGCTGCGCTGATGGGTATATTGGGAAACGAGGCGGTCCACCGGATCGCGCATCACATAAATCAGGCGCGGTTGCTTGAGGCATTTACGCATGCGCATGACTGTCTGCGGATAGGTGGGCAGCTTGGTATAATGAGTGCTTGCCTCGCCTAAAATGTCAGTCCTTCCGGCCTCATTGAAGAGGTCGCTATACCATTCCATTCCCCGAGTATATTGCTCATCGTTGCTGAAGAAGTTTGGTTCTTTCAAGCGGGGTAGAAAGATTCCCGGCTGACGCAACAGCTGCTCGTATAATGTGCTTGTCGCGGATTTCATGGCGCCAATAATAATAAAGCTGGGCAGCCGGTTCATTTTGCACTCAGTTTTGTTCGCTGGGGCCATCGTACCCAAGGGTTGAGCCAGTTCGTCCAAATATCCAGCCATTGCTTTTCGGGGACCCCAGTCCGGCGGCGCTCTACCATTTCACGGCACCGAGAAATGCAGCGCCCAAGTAACCATAGAGTGTTGGCGAGCGTTAATCCAAGCCATCCATAGGCGAGATAGAGATACCGTGTTCGCGACGCATAATAGTAGCGCGGCAGGCGCTTGCGTTCTATTGCTCTTTGCTTAACTGGTGAACTTCCGCCTCGTAAGTGCACAACTCTGGCTTTGGGATTATGAACGATCCTCCAGCCTGCTTTCTGGGCACGCCGGCAAAACTCTACATCCTCAAAATACATGAAAAAGCCTTCGTCCATGAGGCCGATATCATCAATCACCTCATGCCGCACTAGCACGCATGCGAAGCTCGTCCACTGTGGCCGGACGATCGTGTCGCCCACGGGTAGCGGCACATTAAACCTATGAAGGGCCGCGGTTATGGGTCCGGTTTGCGCGGCATCGATGAATTCGCTCACCGGCGACACAAAGCGAAAGCAGCTTTCTTGGGGTTGAGCATTGGGCCATTCAAGTCGCGGACTGACAAGACCGGCTTCGGGATGGCGATCGGCAGTCTGGAGCAGGGTGGTGATCGCTTCCGGACGTATAATCGTGTCGCTGTTCAAAAGCAGATAGTAGTTAGCATTGATGGCGCGAAGACCAACGTTGTTGCCTGCTGCAAAGCCGCCATTGGTTGCGGATTCGATCAACAGTATGACCCGCCGGTCGTCATGGGCGGCGATCCAATCCTGGAGGCTTGCGATCGAGCCATCTTGGGAGCAGTTGTCCACGACGATCACTTGGGCGTCCTGGCCTGTGAGTTGCGGTAACAGGGATTCCAAGCATTGCATCACCAGACCGGCTGTCTTGTAATTAATGATAACGACTGCCAATTTCATTTCGATGATCCGGGCATGACGCAGGTTGGCTAGCCGCTCTCAAAAGGTCTTGTCAAGAATCACGCTTCAGAGTCTTTTAGAGGGCGCGCGGCCAAACCAATGCTTTCCACCGTTCACCAATATACATCTGAGCCAAATTGACAGCTGCAACTTGGCAAAAGGGTCGTTTTTAATCCCAGGAGCCGTTAATCATGATTGACCAAATTGACAGAGGCGGGCAAATAGTTAGCGCTGAAATACCGGATTGGAGCCGCGAGAAGCCGCGGCGATTTTGGGACCCGGGCCGCAAACTTTTGCTCGTGATCCGGCGTTACCAATACTGGCATAGTCGGCGCGATCCATTTTCAATCTGTACCAGCAAGTTCCTCGTGCTCCGCTATCACTTTTGGACCGCCGTGACCGGGGCGGAAATCCCTCTGAATTGCGATATCGGGGGAGGTCTATTGATCCCCCATCCAAACGGCATCGTCATCCATCCCGGCGCAAGAATTGGTGTCAATTGTCTCATCTTTCAACAGGTAACGATTGGAACTCGCAATAGCGATGCCCCGATAATCGAGGGTCATGTCGATATCGGAGCAGGAGCGAAGATACTGGGTCCCGTTACGATCGGTGCGCATGCAAGGGTGGGCGCAAATGCCGTCGTATTGAGTGATGTACCGGGCGGGTGCGTTGCAGTCGGAATCCCCGCTAAGATTATTCATGAGAGCCCGGTATCGGTTCGCAGTGAATAAGAACCGCCCAAGAGTTCCTTTTGTGCCGGCGTTCTAGCTGGCTCGTCCGTTATGCGCAAAATCAATGACCGTGATGTTGCCGTTGCTATGCAGATGATGGGTGGCGGCGATCCCTGCCTTAAACGCTGGCGCTACATCGAAGACATGTGTCTCCACGTAGTTTTCATCGTCCAGTTCAATGATTTCGTATAGAGAAGTTCGTTTTCCATAAAAATCAAATCCCAGCGATTGGGCCACTCTGAAGAACCGGTCGCCGTCGGTGACCATTCCCCCGTTTCGCGCGCGCGTGGCGTCAATGAAAAACGGATTGCCTGGATGGGGAATCCATTCATCTGAAAGCGGAGATTGAGCAGAAAAAATCCGAAGCTCGAGACTGTGATCGCCCCATTGGCCAGGGTCAGTGTTTGTCAACATCCACCATTTCCCATCCTTTTCAAATAACATTGTATCGACAGCCGATATGTTCTTTATAATTGTCTTCTCTAATTTCCATTGCAAAGGAAAATCAAGACATCTGTAAATGCGGATTTCCCGGGCTTCGCTTGTTTCCGGGCACATGAAGGTTTCGCCCTGGTAGGAAAACAGATATGGGTATGAAAGATGAAAGTCCTCTTCCAGAGCTACGCCGGCAAAGGTCGCACCATTTCTCCCCAGTACGAAGACGCTTATCCTTCCGCGTTTAGCAGCATTATCGTAATCTTCCACAAAGCAGAATTCGCGTCCGTCCTTAGCTACGACAAACGGGTCTGCCATATAATGCCCAGGTGGGTTTTCGATAAGTATTGAATTCCGCAGGACCGCATTCCTCCAGTCGCAGCGCAAGAAGGCGACATTCCAGATGTAGTTATATCCCCTGATTTTCTCGAATAATTTAGCGGCTGACAGCCAAATTAATCCGCCCAGGTAGAGGATTGTTTGGCGCACCGTCGGGATGCTTCTAGGAATATGGCACACCGGCCAATTCGGTTCCGGCGCCTGAACGTTGCCGCTGGCAGCTATTGTCTCAACAATCTTGAATAGATAGTGGCTCGATCTTTCGAACAGAAAAGCCTGATTGAGCAAATAGTAGAACTGCGTTCCGATACGACCGCGCAACAGGACCTCCCGTGAATTCGAGAAGGCGTGGCTTTGCCTTTCGACTGCGAAGGCAGTGACATCGCGGCGAAAGTAGACCTCCCAGAATCCCGCCGGGCCGGCCCGATAGGTATAGTCATCAGAGTGCAGTAGGGAGATCAACCCCAATTTGGCTATTGTGCTTATGTCGTGGGGAGGCGGCGTCGAATAGTTTATCAGTAGGTCTGGTCTATCTGAATTGACGACATCATCGTCATGCAATTGGATCGCTTTGATGCCAGGCAGTAGCGCGGAAATGTCGAATTTTTTCAGATGGTCAAAATGACGATCGTTCCTCAACAGAAACAATTTTTCGATACCAATGATGATAGCAAAAAATAGATTGGAAATGATTGGGCCTGCACTAGGCGACGCAGGGTCCGCTGCGGCCCGAGGTGGTCGTACGGACTTGGCGGAGCGGAGCAGAAGATGCGAAACCTCCAATCGTTCGTTTGACAGACAGCGTTTGACAAACTCAAACGTGTATTTTGAAACGAGGAGACTATCTACGATAAGTCCAATGCGGAGCTTGGGCGTCGCGCGCTCGGCCGTCATCGTGTGCCCTTTTCAGTCGGGGCTTATGATGCCGCGCGCAGCCAAGTCGCTAACGACGCGCTCAGCCAACAGTTCCGGTTCCTGACCCGTCGTCAGCAGACGGATCTCTGGCGCTTCCGGCGCCTCATAGGGGGCATCGATGCCAGTGAAATTCTTGATCCCTCCTGCCTTGGCTTTGGCATAGAGCCCCTTCGGGTCTCGCCGCATGCACTCGTCGATCGGCGTGTCGACGAAGACCTCGATAAAGTCTCCTTCCGGCACCAATTTGCGCACCATGTCGCGTTCGGCGCGATAGGGCGAAATGAAGGAACACAGAACGATAATCCCGGCTTCGGTCATCAACTTCGCGACTTCACCGACACGGCGAATATTCTCGACGCGGTCGGCTTCGGTGAATCCGAGATCGCGATTGAGGCCATGGCGCACGTTGTCGCCATCGAGCATCATTGTGTGGTGGCCGGCCGCATTGAGTTGCCGTTCGATTAGGTTAGCAATTGTTGATTTGCCTGCGCCTGACAATCCAGTCAACCATAAGATTACGGGCCTTTGGTGCTTCAGGGAAGCGCGATCGGCCCTTCCGATCAGCAGAGGCTGCCAGTGGATGTTGGTACCTCGCCGTAGCCCGAAGTCGATCATTCCGGCGCCAACGGTATGGTTGGTGAACCGGTCAATGACAATGAACGAGCCGGTCCTGCGGTTCTGCTTGTAAGGGTCGAATGCGACCGGCACATCGGTGGAGAAATTGCACAAGGCGATGTCGTTTAAGGCAAGTGTGCTAGCGGCGAGATGCTGGCCTGTATTGACATCGATCTTGTACTTGATGCCGGTTACGGAGAGGGGCACCGTTTTGGGTCCGATTCGGGCCAGATAAGAACGCCCCGGCATGAGTGACTCGTCACTCATCCATATCAAGTGTGCGGCGAATTGGTCGGAAACCTCCGGGCGCGATGCAGGACCAACCAGAAGGTCGCCTCGAGCGACGTCAAGGTCGTCCGTCAGGGTCATAGTTATGGCATCGCCGGCATTTGCCGAAGGAACCGGGCCCTCGTAGACAAGCAACTCCTTGACGCGAGAACTCTGCCCCGATCCGGCAACAATAACCGGATCGTCGACCTTAATCGCGCCCGACATAACGGTTCCCGCATAACCACGAAAATCTAGGTTGGGCCGGTTCACCCATTGCACCGGGAAGCGAAATGGCTTCTGAATGGATGTGCTTTCAACATCGATCGTTTCCAGATATTCGAGAAGAGATGGTCCGCGATACCAAAGTGTATGAGACAATGGCTTCGTCACATTGTCGCCGAATCGCGCAGAAATCGGAATCGCCGCTAGTGAAGCAAAGTCGAACTGGGCCACAAACGCTTTGCAATCCGCAACAATCTGGTCAAATATCTCTTTCTGATAGTCGACAAGATCGATTTTGTTTATTGCCACGACAACGTGGCGTATCTTCAACAGCGAGCAGATGAGCGAATGGCGTCGGGTCTGCGTTAAGACACCCTTTCGTGCATCGATCAGAATAACCGCGAGTTCGGCGTTTGAAGCGCCGGTCGCCATATTGCGCGTGTACTGCTCGTGCCCTGGCGTATCGGCGACGATGAACGACCGCTTCGGTGTTGTAAAAAAGCGATAGGCGACGTCGATGGTGATGCCCTGTTCTCGCTCAGCCTCAAGCCCGTCGACAAGGAGTGCAAAATCAATGTCCTCTCCCGTCGTCCCATATCGCTTGGAATCCTTGGCGAGCGCCGACAGCTGGTCCTCAAAAATCAACTTTGAATCGTGGAGCAGACGACCAATCAGTGTCGACTTGCCGTCGTCCACCGACCCGCAAGTTATAAACCGGAGGAGGTCTTTCGCTGGCGCGTTCTTGGCAAGTGGCCCTTGCGGCGCGTGCATTAAAAATATCCTTCCCGCTTTTTCTTCTCCATAGAAGCCGTCTCATCGCTGTCGATTAGACGACCCTGGCGCTCCGACACGCGGGCAGTCTGCATCTCCGCCACGATGGCTTCGATCGAATCGGCGTCGGATTCGATTGCTCCCGTTAGTGGGTAACAGCCGAGCGTCCGAAAACGAATACGGCGCATCTGAGGCTTTTCGCCTGGTTCTAGCTGCAACCGCTCGTCATCTACCATAATCCAGGTGTCGCTCCGACGTACAACCGGGCGCTCCTTCGCCAGGTAGAGCGGCACCACCGGAATTTTCTCAAGCATGATGTAATGCCAGACATCTAGCTCGGTCCAATTCGACAATGGGAACACGCGAATGGTTTCGCCGGGCCGGATGCGGGTATTGAACAGGTTCCACAGCTCCGGCCGCTGGTTGCGTGGATCCCAGGTATGGCCTTTGGAGCGAAAAGAGAAGATGCGCTCCTTGGCGCGGCTCTTTTCCTCGTCGCGGCGCGCCCCGCCAAATGCGGCATCGAAGCCATAAAGATCGAGCGCAGCCTTGAGGGCCTCGGTTTTCATGACGTGAGTGTGCACAGAGGACCCAGACGTAATCGGATTGATACCGCGCGCTACGCCTTCCTGATTGACATAGACCAACAAATTTAGGCCGAGCCGGCGAGCCGTTTCGTCCCGAAATGCGATCATCTCGCGAAACTTCCAGCTGGTATCCACGTGCAGGACCGGAAAAGGCAGGAGCGCTGGATGAAAGGCCTTTATTGCCACGTGCAGCATCACGCTCGAATCCTTACCGATTGAGTAGAGCATCACCGGGTTTTTGAACTCGGCGACGACCTCGCGCATGATCTCGATCGACTCGGCCTCAAGCCGCTTGAGGTGCTTGGGGAGAGCGCTTGTTACTTTCGAGGCGACCGTATTTACCATACTCTTCGTTCGCGCTTACATTCGCGGCGGTCAATGCACGATTTGCCGCTGAGCAGTTTCATAGGGCAGGCGAACGTCCCGTGCAACAATCGAGTCGGGCGAAATCCAGCGTCCCGATTGCCCGAACCGCTGAGAGCCTTCGCGTGAGCCTTGCAGCCGTGGCGAAAAATTGATTATATCACGCCAACTCGCGCAGCCATGCCCGAAATCGCTATTTAAGGTTGCCGATCACGAGGAGAATAGGAACTTGAATTTACTATTTTTCCAATTTGGCGATTTTGCGGAAGCGTATCGACGGTTTCAGGAAGGCGGCCTTGAGACGTTTCGTGACCAGCACGCATCCGTGGACTTTGTTGCCTCACTTCGAAATAAATATTCAGTTACTACTGTCGCTGTGTGCGGGCGGGAGCACAGAGATGATCTTGATAAAAATCTGCGTTCTATTGGAATTAGCGTGAATTCTGCCTACAGGGGTAAGTTTATAGTTAAATTGCTTAGCGACATCGAGCCAGATTTGATCGTTTGCCGCACGCCAAATTACCACGCCATTCGATGGGCAAAACGCAGGAAGGTTTTTGCTTTGTTGACGTTTGCAAATTTCTTTTCGAATAGTAGCCCAAGACAATTATTACGGAATATCGCATTAAGATCGCTACTTAATTCGCGTGTGTTCCCATGTGTCGCAAACCATAGTCTTAATGCCTCCATCTCAGTTTCGAAGGTGCTTTTCTATCCAAAATCTCGCATCGTGCCATGGGATTGGAGACGGATCCGCACCGAAGCGCTTACAAAAACTGCGCCGCGAAATGCGGAGTCACCGTCGGCTTTCTTTGCTGGCACGTTATCTGAATCGAAAGGCGTTGGCGATTGCCTCCAGGCAGTTGCTCTGCTCCGAAAGCGCGACATTAGTCTGACCTTTAAATTTGCCGGCGTTGGCGATGTGGAAATGTGGCTGGCGCGCGCCGAAGAGCTTGGCATCTGCGATCAAGTAGAGTTCCTTGGCCGTATACCGAATATGGAGGTTCGACAACGAATGAGTGAAAGCGACATTGTCATTGTTCCGTCGCGCCACGACTATGCGGAAGGTCTGCCCAACACGGTCTACGAGGCTCTGGCCTCTCGAACGCCCACGATAGTTTCCGATCACCCCGCCTTTGCAAGCCGGTTGCAAAGCGGTGAGAACTGTCTGATCTTTCGTGCCGCGGACGCATCGTCTCTGGCGGATCGGATAGCTACCCTTTTGAAGGACGCCGCACTGTTCGCGAGACTTTCCTCGCAGTCGGCCGCCGCGCATGATTCGCTCTATATTGGCATGGGCTGGACAGATCTTGTCTCCGCCTTTTTAGATGACCCGCAGAACCGGACGGGTTGGGTTGAGGCTAATTCCTTGGCGTTGCTGAGCCTGAGCGGAGTGCAATCCCGATTGTGAACCGACTGTTCGGCGAAGGGATGATTGTCCCGATATTGG
>Ga0210398_10004071_pt1 | contig 13828 bp, 12 predicted proteins | sample IncBWC4OmetaG_FD_161047 | JGI IMG/M metagenome (GOLD analysis project Ga0210398, IMG submission 161047) | Forest soil microbial communities from Barre Woods Harvard Forest LTER site, Petersham, Massachusetts, United States - Inc-BW-C-4-O | ecosystem: Environmental > Terrestrial > Soil >...
TCGCATCGAATCCCGGAACCTTGTTCGTGGCAGCCCTCCTTGAAGAGCCAAGCATGTCACGAATCGGCTCGGCTCGGGGGCATCACCGCCGATGTCAAGGTTCGGCGTGGGCTCGGCGCGCCAACTCCGACCCCGCCGATCAAGAATTCACGTCTGCCGAGGAGATTCATGCCGTCACGACCGATTCATGGCCGCTCGCGCTCGGGCGGCGGCGCAGCGTGGCGGCGAGCGCATCCTCAAGCGGGGTGTGTGCCTCGGCGCCGATGAAATCCCGCAATTTCGTATTGTCCAGCTGCAACGGCACCTGCCATAGATAGCGCATCTCGAGCATTTCACGGAAGGCGTTGACGAAGGGCGAGGCCAATTTGACGGCCCACCATGGAAAGGGCTTGATCCGTCGGTTGCTGATTCCGCTCATGCGACAAACCGATTCAGCCATCTCCACACCGCGCGCGAGCCAATGTCCGCGAAAGTTGAATACTTCATAGGCGGACATCGCTCGCTCGCATTCGATCAAACGCACCATCGTCTCAGCGAGATCCGGAAGGTAGGCCCAGGAATGACCCACTTCGGCCGGGCCCGGATTGTAGACCGATCGCACTGGTCCGCGCGCTCTAACCATGCCTCGGGTCAGCCAGCTATTGCCGGAGCCCGGGCCAAAGAAATCGCCCGCGCGCACGACGAGGGATCGAACGCCGTAGAGACTTGCCTTCTGCAGCTGCAATTCCATCTCCACGCGCACTTGCCCTTTGCGCGTGGTCGGAATCTGCGGCGAGTTTTCCCTCAAGACCGGCGCGGCGTTGGAACCAAAATTATAAATCGTCGCCGGCATCAAAATTCGCGCGTTGCTGCGCCTCGCGGCGGCGATGGTACTCTCGAGCATGGGCAACGCCAGCCCGCGCCAATTGCGATAGTTCGGCGGGTTGGCGGCATGCACAATGAGCTCGCTGCCCTGCGCCGCTGCCACGACATCGCTCGATTGCATGGCATCGCCCGTAATCCATTGAACGGAATCGGGCAGTGCGCCGGCAGTCCTCGCCGCGGAGGGGTGGCGATGCAGAGCCCGCACTTGCCAGCCCCGCCGCAGGAGCGCCTCTGCAACTTCTCGCCCGATACTCCCGGTGATGCCGATGACCAAAGCTGTTCGAGTCGCAGATTGCATGTTTTCTCTCCGATTAGTCGATGAGCTATCGTCGCAGACGCATCCAATAAAGAAAATTGTGTATTTCTGTAGATCTGCTATACATAAATGCATGAGCAACAGCGAACCCGGCTGGGATTTGTACCGCTCGTTTCTGGCCGTTTTGCGGCTTGGAAGCCTATCGGCCGCGGGACGCGCGCTGGGATTGACCCAGCCGACCCTCGGCAGACACATCGCGATGTTGCAGGCGAGCCTGGGTGGACGCGTGCTTTTTACCCGATCGCAGAGCGGCTTGAGACCGACCGCCGCCGCCCATGAGTTGCGCCCCCACGCGGAGGACATGGCCGCCGCCGCGGCGGCCTTTGTGCGGATGGGATCCGGGAATTTGGAAGAGACGGCCGGGGTCGTGCGCCTCGCCGCGCCGGATGTGGTGGGCGTTGAGGTACTGCCGCCGATCTTGAGCGAATTTCGCTATCAATATCCGAACACCGTGATCGAACTGTCCGTGTCCAATCAGATGGCCGACCTCTTGCGGCGCGATGCGGATATCGCCGTGCGCATGGTGCGTCCGAAACAAAAAGCCTTATTGGCGAAGCGCGCCGGCAAGATCGTGCTCGGATTTTACGCCCATCGCCGCTACCTTGAACGCTACGGGTATCCGGAACGATTGGAAGACTTGGCACACCACACACTCATCGGATTCGATCGCGTTCCGCCCGCGGCGAATTTCCTCGAGGCGGTGCCGATACCGGTGTCGCGGGAGCTTTTCGCATTCCGTTGCGACAATGACCTAGCGCTATTGGCCGCGCTGCGTTCTGGGTTTGGGGTGGGAATCTGCCACACGGGAATCGCACGTCGCGATCCGAATCTCTTGCCGCTCCTCAGCAAGCAATTTAAGGTCGAACTGGAAATCTGGATCGTCATGCACAATGAATTAAAACGTGTCTCTCGCATGCGTTTGATGTTCGATCATCTCGCCCTGAATCTCGCTCAGTACACCGCAGCGCTTTGAGGCCGGGCGAAGTACGCGCCGATTAGTCCGAGGAAAGCGGCTGCCGACAACCAAAGTCCCGGTATCGCCGGATTGTGCGTGGCATGAATCAGGTAGGTGCTGATAGCTGGCGTGAAACCGCCAAATATGGCCGTTGCAAGACTGTAGGCCAAGGCAAAACCCGTGGTGCGGACCTGAACCGGCATGATCTCCGTTAGGTACACGACCATGGCGCCGTTGTAGCTGCCGTAGATGAAGGACAGCCACAATTCGACGGCAAGCAACCTGGAAAAGGAAGCGTCGTGCACCAACCACAACATGGCCGGATAGGCGCTCAGCAGCATCAAGATCGTGCAACCGAGGAGCAGAGGTCGGCGACCCACTCGGTCCGACAAGCTGCCCATGATGGGCAGCCAGAACAAGTTCGACGCGCCGACGCACAGCGTCACGACGAGGCTGTCCATGGCTGCCAAATGCAACACTGAACTGCCGAAAGTCGGGGTATAGGCCGTGATCATGTAGAAGGACACGGTCGTCATCGTCACCATCATGGTGCCGATGAGCACGATTCTCCAGTTGAGCTTGAGCGAGCCGAGTACTTGCGCAATGCTCGGCATCGACTTACGCGCGGTGAACTCGTCGGTTTCTTGCAAGGAGCGCCGCAACCTGAACAGAAATGGAATGATCGCGCAGCCGATCAGGAGCGGCACGCGCCATCCCCAGCTCAGCATTTGCTGCGGCGAAAGCCCATTGTTGAGCAACACTCCGACCAGTGCGGCAAACATCACCGCGACCTGCTGACTGCCCGATTGCCAGCTAACATAGAAACCCTTGTGACCGGGCGTTGCGATCTCCGATAAATAGACCGAGACTCCCCCAAGCTCCATTCCCGCTGAAAAGCCCTGTAGCAGTCGACCGCACAGCACCAAGAGCGGCGCGATCAGGCCAATCCTCGCGTAACCCGGCGTGAGCGCGATCGAAACGATACCGACCGACATCAATGACAGAGTCAACAACAAGCCGGCCCGCCTGCCGTGCCGATCAGCGTAGGCACCGAGCACGATGGCGCCCAAGGGACGCATCAGAAAACCCGCGCCGAAGGTCATCAGCGACAGCATCAGCGATACAAACGGATTTCCGGTGGGAAAGAAGGCATTGCCGATCGCCGCGGCGTAATAGCCAAAGACCATGAAATCGTACATCTCCAGGAAATTGCCGCTGGAGACACGTATCACGGACCAGATCGCAGTATTGCGGGTGAGCGTCGTCACAAGGCGATAGTGACCGTGGATTCGGCCGCCGTCGAGACGGCATGTGAGATTTCACACCCGCAAGTGGGCATGTCCGCCTACAGACGAGTCCGCATGCTTGCAACACTATCAGAGGCGAGCTTAGACAGAACAGGAGGCCCAATGATGGACAAATCGCAAGAACTGCAGCAATTGACCGGCCATGTGGAAGGTCTGATGAGCAAAGTCGCCAACGATCAGAGTCCCCAGCTTCAGGAGCTACGCTCGCGCGTGACGGATACCATCGAATCCGCCAAGACCGCGCTTGCAAGGGCGGATTCCGCTGCGCTCGACGCCATCAGAAACGCCGCGAGTTCCGCCGACGATTACGTGCGAGAAAACCCTTGGATTGCCATTGGCGTCATCGCCGGCGTGGCCGCTTCCGTGGGTTTTCTGGCCGGATATTTGGCTGCCCCGCAAAGATCCTTGATGGGGATGCTGCGACGATAGTGTGTACGCAATCTAAGCTAGACAAATAGAGGAAAAATCCATGGATATGGTGTTGTTGCTGATTATTCTGCTGCTGCTCTTCGGCGGCGGCGGTGGTTTGTACTGGGGTCTGGGCGCTGGCTGGGGCATCGGCCCTATCGGACTCATTGTGCTGGTTGTCGTAGTTGCGTTCCTGTTGAACGGCAGACGCAGACGTATTTAGCACGGCTCCGAAAGATTCGCTCAGTCGCGTCCCCCGCGCCCAGGATCTCACCTGCCTGGGCGCGCGGGTGCACTTGACGGCAATCAAGACAGAGAGGCGAGCCCGAATACTCCGAAGGACTGGCGCGCATCAGTCCACATTTCTTCGATATACCATCCTGCGCTCTCGACCAACGCGGAGAAAACGCGTACATCGTACTTGCGGGAGGTTTCCGTGTGTATTGACTCTCCGAGTTCGAAATCGAAACTCTGCCCATCGACCACGGCGGTCTGCGCTTCGAGACTCACCAAATGCATCTCGACCGCAGAACTCAGGCTGTTCCAACGCGCCTCATGTGCAAAGCGATCCACACGGAAATCGCCGTCGAGTTCGCGATTGATCCGCGTAAGAAGATTCGTGTTGAATGCTGCCGTCACGCCCTGCCGATCATTGTAGGCGGCGCGCAGAACTCGAATATCCTTGGTCAGGTCCGCGCCGATAACGGCCGTTCCCTTGTGGCCCACGTGCCGATGGATGCGCCGAAGAAAAGAAACGGTCTCGCCGTGATCCAGGTTGCCAATGGTCGAACCGGGGAAGAACGCAGACCGTCCCTTTAGGGGGATGGCAGCGGGAATCTCGAAATCCCCCGTGAAGTCCGCAACAATGGGCCAAATGCCGATATCCGGAAAGCGGTGGCGGAGCGATATGACGGCTTGATCCAGAAAATCTCCGGAGATATCGACCGGCACGTACAACCGAGGCGCTTGCAGGGCGGCGATCAGTATCTCCGTTTTGATTCCGGCACCCGCGCCGTATTCGATCAGCGTTGCACCCTTGCCGACGAAGCCGGCAATCTCCGCAGCATTTGCACGCAGAATTCCGGTCTCGACGCGCGTCGGATAATATTCCTCCAACTGCGTGATCTCTTCGAACAGTTCCGACCCGCGTTCGTCATATAGCCAGCGGCACGGCAAGCTCTTGCGGCGCTTCGACAGCCCCGCAATGACATCCTGACGAAATAGTTCCGGCTGCGAAAGCCGATAGTCTGCTGTAACGAGCATTACGCGTCCTCCGCCAATCGCAATCCAGAGAATTGCCATCGAGCCTGCGGTGCAAAAAAGTTTCGATAAGTCGCCCGCACGTGATCTTCCGGAGTGACACAGGAACCGCCGCGCAACACGAACTGGCCTGACATGAACTTGCCGTTGTATTCCCCCAGCGCTCCTTCCATCGGGCGAAACCGCGGATAAGGCATGAAGGCACTTCGAGTCCATTCCCACACATCGCCAAACATTTGTCGCAATTCGCCCGCGGGCGCAGGCGCGGGCCTGGGCCGCAAGCGGCCGGAATTCGCGAAATTACCGGCTACGGCCACGCTCTGTGCGGCGGCCTCCCACTCCGCTTCGGTCGGCAACCGCCGGCTCGCCCAGGTGGCGAAAGCATCCGCCTCGAAATAGCTGACATGCGTAACGGGCGCATCAAGATCAACGGGTTGAGCGCCGCGCAACGTCATGCTCCAAAATTCGCCATCGCGCGCTTCCCAGTAAAGCGGCGCGCACCACGCATCGCTTCGCACCGCGGCCCACCCGTCCGAAAGCCACAGCAGCGGATTGCGGTATCCGCCGTCGGCGATAAATTCGGCCCACTCGCCGTTGGTCACCAATCGATCGGACAGGCGGTAGGGTTCGATGCACACGGTGTGGCGCGGGCCTTCGCAATCAAACGCAAAGCCCTCGCCTTGGCGTCCGATGTCGAACAGGCCGCCAGGAAAACTTCGATAGATCCGTGATCGGTCGATGAGCTCGACCGGGAGGGGCACGGACTCTTTGTACGCCGGTTGCAGGGGATTTTGCGCGAATAGATGTAGGATGTCGGTCAGCAAGAGTTCCTGATGCTGCTGCTCGTGATGGCAGCCCAGCTCAATTACCTGCAGCGTTCGTCCCGTCGGCGTTCCTTGCAACAGCTGCGCAATTGCTGAATCGACGTGTTCGCGATAGGCAAGAACCTCCCCGAGCGTGGGCCTCGTGAGCAAGCCGCGCCGCGGCCGTGGATGGCGAGCGCCCACTGATTCATAGTAGGAATTGAAGAGAAAATTGAAGCGCTCATCGAAGGCTCGGTAGTTCGACAAATCGGTTGCCAGCACCATTGATTCGAAGAACCAGGTGGTATGCGCCAAGTGCCATTTCGCGGGGCTGGCATCCGGCATCGACTGAACCGTCGCGTCCGCATCCGACAAGGGCGTCGCCAGCGCCACGGTTGCCGCGCGCACCTCATAGTAACGGCGCTCCAGCGCCGATCGTTCGATACGGCACTCTGCAGGGGGAACAGTGTTCGTGCTTTGCATAGAGAGCCCTACGGGGTAAAAACGGCGCAACGGACGCCCATCGTAATGGGTGGAAATGCATCGTGGGGGACTATGTAAGGATACTCGATTTCACGCGCCGCTAATTTTCGTGTAGGCAATCTCCGACGAGATCGCCGTAACTATCGAAAATGGCTGGGGAAAGTTGAAGCTCAGTTGCCCGCCGTCTGCGGGATCCTATTTGCAGAGCGAGATCGCGCCGCAAGCCAAAATTCGCGGTCAATGAGGGTTTTGGTCCTCCTTTTTTCGCATATACCTATTGGAGGACAACATTTCGTCGAATTGCGGCGCATGTGCGTTTCTAAGTCCAGAGCGCAAGCTCGAGGGCACGTACTGGAGCGTCTGCCGGAAACGATTCAGGCCTGGGAGGCGACTGAGCATATGAATATCCACCGAAGGCGGCGACTACCGGCGCTCGTCGGCTCTCTAGTGTCGCTCACCGTTCTCCTTGACGGATGTGCGTCATCGCGTCTCATCAAGAATCCGCCGCCACCCACCGAAACCGACGTGGGTTGGGCGGCGTCCGGACCCGATGGCATTACGCTCGATGTGCATCAGCTGATCTTCCGCGACAGCGGCGGCAGTTGGGTCAAGAAGGCGAACTGGGACGAATATGTCCTGACTGTAAAGAATGATTCTCAGGACCCCATGGAGATTCAGAGTATCTACCTGTACAGCGACAAGCTGCCCGCGCCTGTGGAAAGCAGCACTTCTCGGGAACAACTCGATGAGCGCTCCCACGCTGCCTTGCGGGCCTTCAAAGACGTCGGAATCGTCGCCGGCGTCGGGATCGTGGCACCCTCGGCGATGATCGTCGGGGCGATCGGAACCGGCGGCGGCATACTATCGGCCTCGAGCGGCGCGATGGCGGTGGCGGCCGTCGGAATTGTGGCGATACCCGTCGGTCTCATAGGTGGGACGGTCTACATCGTCAATCGTCATCGACGGGACAAGAAAGACAAGCTGCTGATTGAGCAGCAACTCAATGAGCGCGGCTACGCTGTCCCGCTGCAAATCCAAGCCCAAACACAAGTAACCAAGAGCGCCTTCTTCCCGATTACGCCGGCCCCGAATCGTCTCGTGCTGAACTACTCAAGTCACGGTGAGGTTCGGGAGATTTCGCTTGAATTGCCGGAACTCGCGGGCCTGCATTTGAAGGCGCCGCGAAATAAGATTCCGCGGCCGGTCAGTGCTTCTATGCCCGGGCCGTCCTAGCGCTTGAGTCCTCGCGCGGCGTCAAAATGAATAGGTGTAATTGACGCCAAAAGTTCGGGGCAGCGCGAGATTATGCACAACGTAGGCGTCTCCTGACGCATCGTCGACGCCGTGGCCCAAGCTAGATGCGTAGCTGCGGTTAAACGCGTTGTTGATATGCAGATCGATTCGTTGGTGGCGGCGCGAATCCAAGAAGAGTCGTGCGCCAAGATCCACAACTGTGTAATTACCGTAGCCAAATCTTCCGCCATCGGAACCCAGCGGCATGTCATCGACGTCACCCAGGTTGACAATGTTGATCGAGGCCCCAAAAGGTTCTCCTTTGGGGTGGTAGTCGAATCCTAATTTCACTTGAGTGACGGGAATTTGATTGAATTGAACATCAGAGCCGCTCTGCCGAGTCCTATTGTAGGTGGCGCTGAAGATTCCCGAGAGCGACGTGGTGATGGTGCCCTCGAGCGTCACTTCGAGTCCGCGCGTGATCACGGTGCCGGGTACGTTGCCAAAAACGTCCTGATTGGTGTCGGGATCGAAGGCTGCGAAATCGATCAAATTTTTGATGTCGCGATAGAAGCCGATGAGTTCCCATTTGAGCGACGCGGAGCCTAAGTCGGCGGCGCCGCCAATCGACAAATTCGCATTGGTGCTGGTCTCGGGCTTCAGATTCGGATCGCCGCGCTCGTCGTTCGGATCATTCGCGAAGAGTTCCTCGGCGGTGGGCAAACGAAATGCCGTGCCGAAGTTCGCCCGAACATAGAGTGAATTGGAAAAATCGTACTGACCGCTGCCGTTCCACACGAGCGCGGATTCCCCCACGCTCGGAATGTTATAGCGCGCACCCAAAGCAAGGTGGGCGTTCGGTATCAAGTCCGGTGTGGTGCGAATCTGGCCGAAGAAAGCATTCACGTGTTCAGTTTGCTGCTGAATGACCAGCACCGCGTCGCGGCCGGTGTAGTTCTGGAAATCGTAGCCCGCCAAATATTCGAAGCCGCGGTTGACGGCGATCTGAGTGAGCATATTGACGCCGTAATCCTTGAACCCCCAAAAATCGTGATCGTCGATGGTGGTCAAGGTTCCAGGGCTGCCGAGCACATTGTCGAACTCAGTGTAATGGGAATACCACCAGTGGTAGTAGTCCTTGATATAGAACTTGAATTCATCGCTCGGTGCATACTCAATTTTGCCGCTGACCAGATCCTCGTTGCGTTGGTTGTAGGCGATCGCGGTCAACTGCGATCGCGCGAAATCCAGATTGGCGTTGGTATGTTCGTAGTCCGTGGTCAAGGTGAGGTTGTCGGTAAAATCGTAGGCGTACTTGCCGCCTACCGAGGTCACCTTATAAAAACGGCGTCGATCCGTTCCGCTGGGCTGGAATTCGTCGTCGGGGAAGGGTTCGAAGCCGGGTGCTTGATCGTGAGTCGCGTACACGACGAAATGATTGTTTCCGACGGTGTCGCGAAAGTAGCCGTTGTATTGCTGCGCCTGATTCGTGTCGTAGCCGATGCTCACCGCCCCGTCCGGATGGTCCGAAAACCCCTTGGTGACAATGTTGATCGCGCCGGCCACGGCTTGCGTTCCATAGAACAGGGCCTGGCCGCCGTTCAACACCTCGATGCGCTCGATCAAGCCCGCCGGTAGCGTGTCGAGCGGCGTGGTTCCCGCGTACAACCGATTGTTGATGCGAATGCCATCGACCAGCCAGAGCACATCGGTCGTTCGCGATCCCTGCAGCGAGATCTGCACGTAGTCAAAGGGTCCATTCTGGGGACTGATATACAGCCCCGGGCTCAACGCCTCCAACGCGCCGGCGACGTCCAAGTAGCCGCCGTTCTTGATTTCAGCCGCAGAAATAACGTCGACGCGCGTGCCGTATTTGGAAAGCTGTTGCGGCAACTCGTCTTCCAGGCTCTTCGCCGTCACCACAATCTCCTCCAATGAGGGGGCAGTTTGCGCTTGTGCGCAATTCTCGAAAGCCGCCGCCGCACTGAATGCCACGGCAGCGTAAATAATCGCCTTCACTCATTACTCCCCACTGTGTTATGCGAGCGGCGCGGCCCTTCCAACCGTCAAACCCTTTGACTACGGGGCCAATTCTCTCTTTGGATAGAAGGGATAGCGGGCAACACCATCCGAAGGCGCTTGAGGCCGATACTTCGTATGGCAGCTCTGGCAAACCTCGCTCAAGTGATCGGCTGCCGCGCTGAATTTGGTCAAGTCCTTGGCCTTCGCGGCGGCTCGAATGCTCAAGGCCGTCGTTTGCATGTCGCTCGCCCAGGATCGCCAATCAGAGTTGGCCACCCATTTGCGATCGTTCTGACCCGTGCCGGGCTTTGAAATGAGCGTCGCGGCACCCGCCAGGCCGACGGAATCCTCGTCGGCCAAAAGCCAGGCATCGTCACTCAATTTTTCGGCACCCTGAGCGGCCCAAATGCCATCGGCGGGTATCTCCACCGAAGCACGCATGAGATCCAAAATACTGACCGGCACGGCGAGTGGCGGGGAGTTGCCGGCCGGCTGTGCGGCCAAAGCGCCTCCGGCGAGCAAGGTTGCGAGGCCGACAAAGGTGAGGACGGCGGCCGCGTAACGCCGACCAGATAACATTCGGTGATCCATCGAAAACTCCCCAATTTGCGGCGTGGACGGCGCGACGTCGGAGTGTGCGGGAGCTACGCTGCGGATTTCACGTAATTTACTGTTCTGTCTAACGTTAATAGCGTTAAATTGTCGGTCCATGTCAGCCGAGTACGATCCTCTGAAGCCCTTTACGGCCGGTTCGCCGGCCGACGAGGCGGACGCGCTGCGCGCGGAGGTGAACCGCGTTCAACTCAGCGGAGTACTCGGCGAGTCGCGGCTGCGGCGCATGTTCGACTATCTGGCCGAAAAGTCCCTTGCGGGGCAATCCCCGAAAGAGATCGCTATCGCCGTGGATGTCTTTGGGAAGGGCGGGGATTTCGATGTCTCCCAGGATGCCCTGGTCCGGGTTTACATCCATAAGCTGCGCAAAGCCCTCGATGACCACTACTCCTCGTCGAGTAGCGGAGGCGGCACGGAACTCCACATCCCGCGCGGCGAATATCGGCTTAAGGCAAGCGCGAAGGCTCCCGATAAGGCGGAGGCGGAGCATGCTCCAATCCACGCGACCCCTCGGAGCGGTCGACGCTTCCGGGTCCTGAGCCTCGCGGCGCTGCTCAGTGCAGCCGCGCTGGTTGGAGCCTTTGTCATGTGGCTCTGGGCGCCGCGCTCGGACCTCGAGCGGGTGCGTGCCAGTCCAATCTGGTCCTCTCTGCTCAAAGACGATCGGCCGATCATGATCGTCGTCGGCGACTATTACTTGATCGGCGAGACGGACGACTCCATGGGCGTCAATCGCCTCATTCGCGAATATTCGGTCAATTCGAAAAACGATCTAGACCATTACGTCCAAGAGCATCCGGAACTTGCGGATCGCTATATGGACGTAGGATTGCGATATTTGCCCATTTCGACCGCCTTTGCGCTGCGCGATGTGATGGTGGTGCTGGCTCCGGAGAATCGGCGTATCACCGTCAATAAGATGTCTGACATTGAACCCAGTAGTTTGAAATCCGCCGACATCGTCTACATCGGATATTTGAGCGGCATGGGCATGCTGCAGGACCTGATCTTCGCGGGCTCGCGATTTTCAGTCGGCGATTCGTACGATGAAGTCTTCGACAAGAGAACTCGAGTGTCGTACCTCAGCGAGATCGGCAGCGACATCATGGATCCGCCGCAACCCACTGGCAAAGAAAAAACTTACCACGACTATGGTGTCTTTGAGAAAGTCCGCGGCCCGGGCGGAAATACCATCGTCGTCATTTCCGGAACTCGCGATGCGGGTGTCACGCAAACGGCCGAAGTTTTCACGTCTGCTTCGAAGCTCAAAGAGCTAGAACAGAAAAGCGACGTGAAGTTGCCGCTTGAAGCGCTGCTTGAAGTCAGCGCGGTCAACGGGGTGAATTTGAACGGCAAATTGTTGGCCGAATCGAACCGAGACGCTAAATAGCGCCCGGCACGCATCGGATCCCCTCGCGGTTCATCTCCGCTATCGGTCAGTAGTTCAAGCTGAAGCGAATCAGCCCACCGATGATTCCGATCCAGACGATGCCCAGCAATCCCGCCGTCGTCACGAAGCCCCAGAACGGCAGTTTTCGCGGGACGTTGAGTCTGGACAGACGCCAAGCGCTCCAAATCCCGAGCGCCGCCGCCGCAATGGCCAGCAGTCCCGCAGCTTCCATTGCGCCAACAATGGGGTCGAGACTGCTGCTGTAAAAGTCCAGGTCAAGGTTGAGAGTCGGACGCAATATCATGAACCAACATATCAAGTACACCAGATCGAAGGCCGCCGCCGCGCGCAGCAACAGCCGCAATCGCTTCACTTGCAAAACCAGATCTTCCGGAATGTTCTTAGGGAGCCTGAGCCACGGGGACAGCAGCCAAGCCAACAATGTCCAAACCAGAATTAAGCAGGCGACGACCAGCACGGTCAGGTTCAGAGCAGACGATCGTTTGAGCGGCACGGCCTGCAGTACGGAGGTGGGATCCCCGCCATCGATGACCGTCTTGACTCCGCCGACCGTCTGCAGCATGAGTTGCTGACTACCGCCGGCGCGGCGCCAAAGCTGTGGGCCAATCTCACGATAGGTTACAGGCTCAGGGGTAAACAGGCCCGGAGTCGAGATCGTCCCGTCCGGATTTGCGGCAATCACAGATTGCTGCAGGACATAGAAGAGACTCAAGAATCCGTGCTCGATTCGCCGCGAACTCTCGTAACGTCCCGCGATGAGTTGTGCATCCGCGACCGCGGTTGCCACGGCCGGCGGATCGACTTGCGCGGTTGGATTCGGGAAGTATCGATCCATGAACCCATCGAACAGTGCTTCGCGGGCAAGATACACGGCTTCACCACGGCCGCGGCTGTTGAACGTGAAATTGATGCCGACTCCCTCCGCCGGCAACAATTCGAACTCGTTGTGAAAGAAGATTGTGTCGCCCCCGTGACCGATCAACGTGCGACCGTTATGCAATTCGCGGAAAAAACCATGCGCCATGGCGGCAAATCCCGGCGCAGCTTCTTCTGATGGACTGTGCATCAGCTTGGCCGTGTCGGCCTGCAATATCTGCGCGTCACCGACATGACCGTCCTGCAGATGCGCAATCATGAAGCGTGACATGTCCGCGGCCGTTGTCGTGCCGCTGCCCGCCGGCCGGGTCACAATCAGCTCATAGGGGCCCGGCGGAGCTGATGCCGTTCGATAGCCCTTTGATACCATGGGCGCGAATCGCTCGGGTAGTGGCTGATCGAAGGACGTGTGCGTCATGCCCAGCGGCACGAGAATGTGGCGCTCGATGTATCGCTCGAACGGCTCTTTGGATATTCGTTCCACGATGTAACCGGCCAGCGCCGCGCCGTAGTTTGAGTAGGCGGGAACTTGGCCCGGCGGAAACAGCATCGGGCGCTTGTGCTCTTTCAAGTACGCCTCGGTCGAGGGCACTCCGTGCGGATTGGTCCACAAGATATCCTTCAGACCTTCTTCGAACCCGCCCCGATGATTCATCAAATCACGCAGAGTGACGGGCTTGCCGAAGTCATTGGGTATCTTGAAATCCAAATAATCGTTGATATTCCGGTCGAGATCGAGCTTGCCCTGCTCGACCAGCTGCATGACCGCGGTCCACGTGAAGAGTTTTGACGTGGACCCGATTCGAACCATGGTTTGCTCAGGATCCATGCGAAGTTTCTTGCCCACGTCCGCATAGCCGTAACCCTTCTCGAGGAGCACGGTTCCGTCCTTGACCACGACAACGACCGCGCCGGCCATATCGCCGGCCTTCAACGCATAGGGAACCATGCCGTCGAACCAGGTTTCGAGGTCGGTACGGTCGAGCGGATGCACACTTGATTCAGCCGCGACGGGAGGGGTGGGGACCTCGCTGGTTGCGGCCCTCGCCGCTGCTGCCTGCAAAACAATTGCCGCCACGCAGCCGATCAGAGCAATGATATTTCGGATATTCATATCGTTCACTCGCTTATTTGGATTTCTGCGCCACCGGCGTGAATGACAGGTCCTGATAGTCGTAACTGAAATCCGCGAGCGGCGACACCGCTTTCATGGTGATGCGCTCGACCTTGCCGTCCGCATTCAGGCCGAACGTGACGTACGCCGGCTCGATGGTCTTA
>Ga0210398_10004072_pt1 | contig 13825 bp, 14 predicted proteins | sample IncBWC4OmetaG_FD_161047 | JGI IMG/M metagenome (GOLD analysis project Ga0210398, IMG submission 161047) | Forest soil microbial communities from Barre Woods Harvard Forest LTER site, Petersham, Massachusetts, United States - Inc-BW-C-4-O | ecosystem: Environmental > Terrestrial > Soil >...
CCTGGAGACGAAGGAGCACGTGGGCGGTTTTTGGATACTGGAAGTCGCTGACATGGACGAGGCATTGGCGTGGGCACGCAAGGCCGTCGTCGCTTGCCGGGCGCCGGTTGAGGTGCGCTCCTTTTTTCGTAGTGACCCTACTGGGCTGCTGGCCCGAAGGCCGTTCAAGGAAGGAATGACGCAATATTTGGCTACGATTTTCCTGCCGGACAACTTTGACCCGTCCGCCCAGGACAAAGAGATGGAAAGCGATATCGACGCGCTCACCAAGGAGATGGAGGCTTCTGGTGTCAAGGAGGTTTTCGCTGGCGGCCTGAGCCCGGCGAGCGACGCGAAGTCGCTGCGAGCGCAGCCCGATGGCAAGGTGCTTATCACCGACGGGCCATACCTGGAGACCAAGGAGCACATAGGCGGTCTTTCGATGGGGGAAGCCGATGACATGGACGAGGCACTGAAGTGGGCACGTATGGGCGCCGTCGTCTGCCGGGCGTCGGGCGAGGTGCGCCCGTTTTTTCGGTCGAACACCCCATCGGAATAGTGTTTACCGCGCCTGCCGCAGGCGAGCAAAAACCTATATTCAGGGAGACCGTATGAGAAAGATCAGGATCATGGAACATATCTCGCTGGACGGCGTGATCCAGCAATCCGGCGCATAGGCGTAGCGACCTCAGAGGGAGGAGCCAAATGAGAAAGCTAATCTTCGCGATCAACACGACCCTGGATGGCTGCGTCGACCACACCAAACAATTTGTCGATGAAGAAAAACTTGAATATTTTACTCACCTCATGCGAGAGGTTGACCTGCAGGTCTTTGGGCGTAAAACCTATCAATTGATGGTTCCCTATTGGCCTGAAGTCCTCAAAAACCAGTCTGAGACAAAAGCAGATATCGAATTTGCTCGGGTATTTGATTCCACCAACAAAATTATTTTTTCGCGGTCACTAGCCACCGCTGAAGATGGAAATACCAGGATTGTTCGTACGAACCTTCGCGACGAAATACTTAAGTTGAAGCAAGAACAAGGCAAAAATATTTTGGTCGGTGGTGTAGATATTCCTTCACAACTTATGGAGCTTGGCCTGGTGGATGAATATCGTTTTGTCGTTGGGCCAACCCTTGCGGGAGCAGGGAGACGGCTGTTGGAGGGTGTCAGCCTGCCGGAGAAATTGCGATTAAAACTTGTTGAGTCAAAGTTTTTCAAATCAGGATGCGTTGCGCTTCATTACTCGAAACAGTGACAGAAAAATCTGCGACACCTGTGCTGCTGGCCGCCATCAAGGGGGGACGAACCATGAAATACATTTGTTTGGGCTACTACGACAAAAGCAAACACGACGCCATGACCGAGGCCGAGAAACAAGCGATGTTCGACGCCTGCTTCACCTACGACGACCATCTCCGCGCCAACGGCCACTGGGTCGGCGGAGAACCGATTCAACCTGCCGAAACCGCCTTAACCCTCTATTGGAAGAACGGCAAAGTCGCCACGACGGACGGTCCTTACGCCGAAACCAAGGAACAACTCGGCGGCATTCTCATCCTCGAAGCCCGCGACATGAATCATGCTCACCAGCTCATGTCCCAGCATCCCGCCCTCAAATACGGCACCATCTTCGAGATTCGTCCCGCCGGCGACCTCAACGAAATGCTGAAGGCCAGCGAGCAGCGCCGGCAGAAGACTGCGCGCTGAAGCTCGCCTGACAGAATACAAATCAATTTCGTGACCTCACCAGTGCGACGGCAATCGTGTCGGCTCGGTCGAAGTGTGAATGGATAAGTACGAAATCGAAAAATTACGGAGGAAGGCAATGACCCGAAATCAAATACGCATCACTTTGCTGAGCGGATTCGCACTCGTCACCGCTCTGATGGCATCCCGGCCCGTCGCAGCACAAGATGCAAAACAGCCGTATCCCAACATGGCCCCAATCGAACAATATCTGATGGATCGCGACGCCGAAATCGCCCTCGCCCGCAGCGCCGCTCCAGACGCCATCTCCCACGACGTCTCAGTGATCGTCCTGACCCGCCACGGTTATGAAACCGCGGTGGAAGGCAAGAACGGCTGGGTATGCTGGGTGGGACGCGGATGGATGGGCATGTTCGATCATCCCGAGTTTTGGAATCCAAAAGTCCGCGCCGCGGAATGCATCAATCCACCGGCCGTCCGCTCCGTCCTGCCCTATGCCTACAAACGCACCGAATTGCTGCTCGCCGGCCATTCCAAACAAGAAGTCATCGCCGCAATCAAAGCCGCAATAGACAAAAAAGAATTACCAGCCCTGGAGCAGGGGACGGTCTCCTACATGATGTCGAAGGATTCCTATCTCAGCGATTACGGCGGCCACAACGCCCCGCACATGATGTTCTACGAAACAGCGAAAGACGGTGCAGCCTGGGGCGCAAATCTCACAAACTCCCCAGTTCTCGCCGTAAATTACTGGTACATCTCCGCCGAAGCCTACCCACAACTCAAATCCTTCCCACCACTGTCAGTCTTCCTGGTAGGAGTAACCAAATGGTCCGATGGAACGCCGGCACCGAGCATGTAAAGACCTAGCGGCTGATCGACTCCGTGCATCTCACGTTGGCGCCGGTTCTCCTCGGTCAGGGCGAGCCGCTGTTGCACGGTCTGGACCTGCATGCGCTCGGATTTTGCGTAACCAATCGCAAGGCTTCGGAATACGCGACGCACTTTGTGCTGGAGAAAGTTGCAATACAAAGCTAACGACAAAGGCCGGCGAAACGAAAGTCAAAAAGGACAGGTTCCGGCTGTTGGCTTCGTAGTTTCGTTTGGAGATGGAATGAACCGGACACCCATTGCATCTCCTCTGTTGCTTGTTGGAGGAGACGCAACAGAAACCCGGCATGGCTCCGACGCTGAGTATCGCGAAGTCGGCTTGCGTGTACCATTCCCGCAACGCCGATCATAACGGCACATCCGGCTCCAGCAGTACCAGTCGATGAATTACCGGCAGCTTCATAAGCGTCGTCGGCTGGCGGACTATCGGCCTTAGCTCAGACGAACTCGCTTCCAATTCGCCGGGGTTGTACCCGTCACACGACGAAACGTTTTGGTGAAGTGGCTTTGATCGGCAAAACCGTTCTGTATGGCGATGTCGGCGAGAGAGTCACTGCCGTTCAATAGCATTTCTTGTGCTCTCTTCACTCGATTGTGGAGGCACCATTGATATGGCGGAAGCCCCGTCGAAACCTTGAAAGCACGCGCAAATTGGGATTGGGAGAGACGTACCAGTTGGGCGAGTTCGTCCAGGCCAATATCCTCAGTGAGATGTGCTTCGAGGAATTCCAAAACACGTCTTAGTTGCCATCGCGCAAGCCCACTGTTGACAGCCCGATTTGAGGCTTCATGAGAAGCAAACAGCGCCGCCATCAGCGCCATAGTAAGACTCTCTCCATACATCCGATTCTCGGGGAGACTGCTGATACATTCTTCAGCGAGCAACGCAGCGCAGTTCGTGACTCTCTCGTCGTACAGCATCAGTATAGGAGCCGTCGCCTTGGAGTAGCTCAGATCCTCTCCGAGGATCTTGGGCAACGTATCCAAGTCAAAGTGAAGCCGAAGGTCATGCGTCGATTTGATACTGTCCGAGTAGCCCCAAATTGGCATATCCGGCGGGATAAACACAGTATGTCCGGCGTCGTAGCGGCGCCGTGGCGTTGGCCGATTCACATTTAGCCTGGGCTCGCAGTACCCGCCGGTCTGTTCGAGTAGGATAGCGACGGTGGTCTGCCTAGAGGATATGTCGTGCCATACTCGACCGGGATTTAGATACTGGATAACATGACGAACCGTAATTTTGTTCCAGCACCGCGATCGATGCTCGACCCTGTTGATGCCATGTGGCGCACGAAAATCAAATGGTTCCGGCTTGTTCATATCGCTAACAAATGATGTGACAAAATCTGAAAAAGCTTCGACGCTCATTTTAGACTAATGATCCCGCCAAACGCCCCCCATAGGGCCGCACCTCCCTCGCGTCGGCGCGACCCGCCAACGCAAGATTAGAACAAGATTGCAGAAAACAGACAAGAAGGCAACGAGGGCTCTAGTGGATGCTCAAGAGGAGTCTTGTCCGTGTGGATAGGACTGCCACGAGAGAACGTGATGCCGGGGAAACTTGAAGCTATGGTTTTGGAGAGTAGCACAACAGATGATCGATACAGGCCAACGCGGCGGGACGTTGTGACCGCCCTTGCCGCCACGGCACTTTCGATGAGTCCCATCCCAGTATTGGGACTCATCCACGAACAAAGAGAGGGACACATCCACATGGCACAAACAGTCGAAACATTGCTACGCGAAAACATACATGGAGTCTTTAGCGAACCCGACACCGAGAAGCGTCACAAGGCCATCGCAAGACTGTGGGCTGAAGATGGTGTGTTCATCGATCACGACGCCCGGTATGAAGGACATTCAGGTATTGCCCTTGCGGCCGATGGGCTTGCCAAAAAGTTCCCCAACTTTACCTTTACCGAGCGGGGCGAAATTATGGCCATTCACGGCGCCGGCAAGCTCGATTGGGGATTCGGTCCCGCTGGAGCGGAACCCGTTATCACTGGCATCGACGTGCTTGTGATAAAGGGTGACAAGATTGGCGCGATTTACACATTCCTCGATCCGCCAAAGAAATAGTCAGGTCACGACCCTTTCATCGACCTATCGCCGCCAACATTGGGATCACCTATCGGTTCTGAATCGCTCAGCCCATTTTGTTCCAAGAATAGCGATTTGTGACAAGATGCGATTCGCATGGCCAAAGTAGCCTGTCGTCGCAGGTCAGACTGGCCTTTGACCACCTGAGCGTTGTCTCGCGGCAAAGGCGGTACAGCGGTCATCGCTGTGGCGCTGAACTGATGTATTCACGATGTCTGACCGCGCAGGGGAGAGACACGCTGTGAGTTCATTGAAAACCGGACTGAATGCGCTCCTGACGCCGGAAGAGAGCGTCTTGGTATTGATTGATCATCAACCGTTTCAGTTTGCGAATCTCAACAGTCACGAGCCGACGATGGTCATCAACAACGTCATCGGCTTGGCGAAGACGGCGAAAGCCTTCGGCGTACCTGTGATCTTGACAACCGTCGTGGCGGCGCGGGGCGGCAAGATTATCAAGGGAATTCAGGATGTCTTTCCGAGCAATAAAGTTATCGATCGAACATTCATCAACACATGGCAAGATGAGAAGGTCGTGACCGCGGTCAAGGCCACGAAGCGCAAGAAGTTGGTCCTCGCCTCGTTGTGGACGGAGATGTGTCTTGCAATGCCGGCGATCCAGGCTCAAGGAGAGGGATTTGAGGTCTACGTTGTGACCGATGCTTCAGGAGGGGTCTCGCCGGAAGCGCACGATATGGCGGTGCGCAGAATGGTTCAGGCTGGCATTGTGCCTATCACCTGGATAGCTCTCTTAGGAGAGTGGCAGCGTGATTGGGCGCGCGAGAAGACTCTACCGGATCTCGTCAATTTGCTTCTCGAGCATGGTGGTGCCACGGGTGTGGCCTATGCATGGGAATTGCAACTTCTCGCTGAGAACAAGCAACCGGGCTTTTGATTTTTTTGGCGAATCGGTTTCTCTCTGACGCTCGATCTAAGTCCGTTGATGGCCGAGGGCATCAGCCACAGAGAGGAACGCCACCATTCAGGACCGCGCCAATGAAGCTTTGCGTCGCTTCGTTTCAGCCCGTGAGGGGATTTTGCGTCGGATGGACACAGAGATACGCGGAGATACGCAAGAACATCAAGCGGACTCCACTCTGTTTCCCGACTGAGTAATGGAAGGGAGCCGAGACCCGTGCGCTGTTTGGTCATTTTAGGGCTGTGCCTCTTTGTCACGGCCGGGCTCCAGGCGCAGACACCAGACCCGACGCCTTTGGATGCACCACAACCAGGGGTACGCCCTCCGCTTGGCCCTTTTCCGAGGTTTCAAGACTGGAGTTTCTTGCGCGACCCATCCCAACGAGTCGACCCCTACGACAGGTTGAAATTCATTCCACTGAACGACTCCAAAACAAATTACCTAACGCTTGGACTTGAGAACCGGACGGAGTTTCAGTACCTCGACAATAACGACTGGGGCGCAGGGCCGCAAAATGTGACAGGTTATGTACTGGAGCGGCTGATGCCCGATATCGACCTGCGCCTGGGAGATCACGCGCGTGTGTTTGTGGCGTTGGCGTTCGATGAGTTCAGCGGCAGATATCCGCGACCGGCGATCGACAAGGATATCGCCGACGGACATGAAGGTTTCGTCGAGTTCGGGGGCAATCTACGCGATCCGCACCCCGGCTGGGATGTCATTGTCGGGCGCCAAGAAGTCGTGCTCGGAACAGGGCGCCTTCTGGACGATAACGAGGGAGTGAACGTAAGAAGCGCCTTCGATGGCGTCCGGATAGGGTATGACAAACCAAAGGGGCGCATTGACCTGATCGCTGTGAAGCCGGTCGAGATCAACCTTGATGCCTGGCATGACGTACCTAACCCGGGAATCACTTTGTGGGGCTTGTATGCTTCGAATTTACGCTGGAGCCCGCGGTTCATGTCCGATGTCTACTTCCTTGATTACGATGCAAAGTCGGCGACGTACGGCAGCCAATCCGCACGAGAGCAACGCCGCATGATTGCAGGGCGGTATTTCAATCGCCTGCCTGGCGAACCTCCCAGGGCGGGTTTTGATTACAACATCGAGACTGGATTCCAGTGGGGTTCTTTCGGGAATCGCTCGATCCGTGCATGGGGCGCTGGAGGGAATATCGGGTGGACGCTTCCCGATCCGATGTGGCGATGGCGCTTCGGGCTCCAAGCTGACGCCATCAGCGGAGATAACGGCCAGCCGAATGCACTAGGAACATTCAACGCGCTATTTCCGCGAGGAGCCTATTTCGGGCCGAAGTTCGCACTTATGGGGCCGGCAAATCTATTGTCTATTCAGCCGCAATTTCAGTTCCATCCTCTGCAGAACGTGACCGCAGAATTCTGTTGGATCTGGTTCTGGCGCGAGAGCACAAAAGATGCGGTTTATAGCTTCGAGAACGTGCAACTACGGCCAGCGAATCTTAGTGACGCGCGCTACGTCGGCAGTCAGCCCAATCTGGAAATTCGTTGGGCGATCAGCGAGCATTTCCTGGCAGCGTTGAATCTCGCGGGCTTCGTTACAGGGACTTTCTTGCAGCAGTCTCCTCCGTCGAAAGAAATTGTGTTCGTCAATATTGGTCTTACGTATCGGTTTTGACGATATCAGACGACTTTCGAGCTGCGCGGCCTCGCTTCGGCGCAATTTGATTTCAGGAAACTCATCCGGCTGCGAAGAGATCAATAGCTCGTACAGCGCTGGTTGCTATTTCGCAACGGCCATGCTCACGCGTGGTCTTTTCGACAACGTCGGCCTTTCATTCCCAGAGCAAGAGCGATGGCAGGGAATCAGGAGCCGCCAGACGCAAAAACTCATATCCAATCCCGGCCATCCCCCGATGAAACGAGGCAAGGAAAGGAGCCTTTTTCCAGCCTAACGCGTATTTTCCCTCCTGTTGCGCGCGTCGCAGGACGGAGGAGCCAATCTTTCGGGCCTCCTGTAGGTAAGCCGGATCGCCGAGCTCCTTGGCCGCGACTACAAATGTCTCGATCCGACCCATTGTGCCGCAGCACACTGTGTCCAATTCTTGTGTCCCAGCCAGCCGCGTGGCCTGCAAACCGTGAGAAATATCCTCTCGGAGCTGCGGAGTATCGAGAATTGGAAGCGCGGCCAGGCGGCTCAAGGCGATGCCTGGGGCGCCGTGGCACCAGCTGGTCATACAGGCATAGCCACCTTCGCTGGGCTGCTGGCGGAGGTCGGGCCAGTTGGAAACCTCGGGCATAAATACGCTGGTTTCATAAGCCTCGGCCTCCAGCGCGGCTTCCCGGAAAGAGTTATCGCCCGTGGCTTCATACAGCTTGAGCAGTGCATAGGCGATTCCGGCAGCGCCATGGGAAAACCCGGTCAGCGCCTCTTCCCTACCCAGCGTTTTCCATGCCCTCGGCCCCTGGTGGCTTTCCGACCGACGCCGCAAGAGATGCTCCCCGCACAGGGCCGCCTTATCAAGAGCCTCCGGAAGGCGCGCGGCCCTATAGAGCGCCACGAGAGCCAGAGCCGCGCCCGCCGCGCCCGCCAGCAGATCGAATTTCCGGTCCGAGGTAATGCGCTCGGGATCAAGCATTTCGGCAAAACGCCGGGCATGGTGAAGCCATTCCTCTTCTGCCAGGAACTCACTGGCACGGACGAGCGCATAGATGACGGAGGATTGGCCCGCTCCGGCGCCGATGCCTGGCTCGAAAAGCACCCGCACATAGTCTGGCCGCACCGCCTCCCGGACAACCGTTGCCAGGGCGGAGCGAGCCAAGGCGGCCAAATCCGGTTCGCCCACAATCTTTTGCACCGCCGCGAGGAACAACGCCACGCCGCAAAGGCCGTCGTAAAAACGTGGGGTCATGGGCTCCAACTGCCAGCGCTTCGCCTCGGGGTAATAGGCCACCGTGTTCCAACTAACGCCCTCCTGGAAGGAGCGCGCAGCCCCGCGAATCTGGTGGGCGATGCGCAGCGCTTCTGCCAGAAAATCGTCCGGCCCGGCCTCACCGTCCCCCGGCGCCTCGGACGCTTTGCCGCCCACCGTTTTCGACTCGCCTTCTTGCAGCTCGAACGAAGCGCGCAGGAAACCCAATTGGCGTTCCAAATCGTCCTCGCTCAAAGCTCCGAAGCGCTTTTGGACCTGAGAAAACCCGGATTCCCGAAAGAATTGGGGAACCAGACCACCGCCTTCGAGAACAAGAGCGTCGCCTTCCGCCGCGTAATGGAATAAGGGTATATCTCCTTCCAGCAGGCTCCTTCGCTCCTCGGCCAAAATCGGCCAATTGAAGGGCCGGTCCTCGCCATAGAGCAAGGGGCGGCTAAACAGCTCCAGTTCGATGCTCGTGTCCATGCCATGGTGGAGGAGGAGGGGAGAATACAGCCGCTTCAGCATCGATCCGTATATCGCCGTGTCCCTGAACAAGAAACGCAGGCCGGACCAGTTGCGGAGAGGACCCTGGGGGCCTAGCAACTCCGGCCCGCGCGCCTGGAGGAAACGATACATCGGCTCGAACCCGGCGGCCATCTGGTCCACGTAGCGGGCGGCCTGCACCTTCTCGCCATCCAAGATCACGACATTGTCGGCCGGACGGACGGAAATTGGTTCAGTTTGAAGCCGCATGGCGTCGGTGTTAATGTTTTCCCAGATTTTTTTCCGCCGGTGGGTCAGTTGAATCTCGCTTCCGCCCAGCCCGCTCGTGTCGTAGCTTTCACCCGAAGGCCGGATCTGCCGGCGCGGGAGCAAGCCGCTGCGTAACACCGAGTCCTGATAGAAAAACTGGGCGGCCAGGGCGAGCGGTCCTTCTTCTCCCGGCGGTCCGAAGTACCGGATGCGCGGCTGGAGCAGGGTTTCATGGTCAATGAGCACCGGTTGGTCGCCCGCCGCGATGAGGTTCTCGTGATGGCAGTCGGTTCCCTCAAGGGCATAAATCAGGCACAAGAGCATCCCCGCGCGGTAATAGAAAGCCTCGACCTCGCACTTATCTTGACAGGGACGTGGCTCGATTTCCTCCACCCAGCCGTAGTCGCCACGATTCACCACCTGGAGTGTCCGGAACGAGGGCAGTTTGGCGTTCTGATTGATCCAATCGAGCAAATCCCAATAGGCGGTCTCGGCCATGAGCTTCTTGGGTTTGTATATCAGCCTGACGCTAGCGGCGAAGTGCACCCGCAACGCCGTGCGTCCTGCCCGGTGCCGGTCCGACAAGCCGGGGTCCAGCTTGATTACAGGTCCCAGCGCTTGGCCTTGGTTGAAGCGAGTTGCGAGATCCACCCGGTCCGCCTCCAGCCGAAGAAGAAACTCACGCGCCGCATCTACCCACTGGGAGAGTTTGGTGGCCAGGAATCTTCCCAGCACTGGATATTTCCGAAAGAGGCGGAGTAGCCCTTCTCCTTTGAGGGAGCACAGGAAGGATTCGTAGAGTTGGCGGGAGTCAGCGCCGGGAGCCAGCTCCGTAGAGCGAGATGGCGCCACGGCGGGGGAAACCTGGTGCGCGGTGCGGAAACCCGTGAATTCGAGATCCAGAGTCTCTCCCGCGATCGCCTCCAAGGAAAGCAGCAGAGATCTCTCCCACTGCCGATGGGCCTCCTGCGCCAACAAGGAATAGGCGGCCCCGGCCTCCTTCTGAAGTGTTTCTCGGGCGCGCCGTAGGAAAGGATAAAAAAGCTCTTCAAAGGCGACGGGCTGCTTTCCCCGAATCGAGCCCAAGTCGTTCTTTAGCGGGCTTTCGTCCCAGGCCTCCTGGGAGGATTCGATCATAGGGCGCAGCCACCGTGCCCATGGCGGCATCTTTTCCGCCGAGTTTGCCCGCCGGACTCGCCCCGCCAGGCCCCGGGCCCGACCCTCATCCAGCCCGTCCCATTCCAGGCGCTTGCGAAAGACCTTATCGTCGCCCTTCGCACAATTTTTCCGCCAGGCGGCCATCCGTTGATCCATCACTTCGGAATTCCCGGCGCAAGGTTCCGGCAGGGAGTCGTCGTCCAGACGCTCCTTCAGGAACGCCGCCTGCTCAACGATTTCCCAGAGTCGTTCGCTTGATATGGAAACTGGATTTCGCATGGGATGGACAAACCGGTACGCCGCCTGGGTTTTGCGCCGGCTGCCTTTCGAGTGCGGCAGCAAGCTCCAACACCTCGGGATCGCAATTCGTGCACGCCCTGTGCCACTAGTAGGCACATCCATCGAAGCCTGACCTGCTCGATATGAACTAAGCGTCATTTCGAATCGGGCTCAGGCGCTTGACTTGTGTCCTACGGCGCTCAATGCGATTATCTGGGTTTACGCTATTCTTTCTTATCGGAGTCGAAAGCGCTTGATTGACCCACGCAACACCCACCGCCTCCTCCCGCGACTTGTTCGATGTCGGATTCCGAAAGCTCGGACTCAACCTTCGGGACGTGGGATTGCGGTTCCATACCCTTGTCAATCGCGTTGTGCTTCTTGACTTCCTTATCGTCGATCATGTGCTTCCTCCTGATCTGAGTGCCACGCCCGGGCTGCGGGTTCGCAGGTCCAACGCGCGTTTCTCGTCTCTACTAGGTAGATCGGAAACGGCAAGCAAAAGACGACAGGATGCCGATAAATTCATGGAGATCTTCGAGGATCGCCGGGGCCGTGCGGAACAGCACTGAGAGCGCGCGAAGTCTCGTCCGTCCATTCGTGCTTGGACCGGATACCGGCTTGCACCTCCGAGTGCTCCCTCAAGATCCTCTCTTGCTTCGCCCAGCAGGAACTCGAAGAAGTCGTCGAAAGGGGTTGCCGCTGCCTCCTGCAGCATGGCACGCACCTGCTCGCGGCGTTCATTCGGGTCCTTGGACAAACGGGTGCCGTCATGAAACGCCAAGTCAATGTCCTTCGTCGTCCGCGCGGTATGTGCCCGCAGCTCCATGGCGTAGCCGCCCTTGAGCACCCACGGATAGGCGGCGTTAGGTCTCTTCGAAAACATTCGCGCCAGAAAACGGTCGAAGGCCACTTGCCGGCGGAGACGTTGCAGATCCGTTCCTTCCTTCCGCGCGCGATTCTGCAAACGCGTCTCAAGCGCGGTGCGGAGCGCGCCGGCCGTCTTGTAGGTTTTTGCTTCGTCCGTCATGCGGGGTGACCGGTCAGTTCCTGAAGCGAGCGCTGCAATTTATCGTGCGGTAGCCGATCGATCTCTCGGCGAGCGATGAGACCCCGCCGAAGCGCTTCGTCGACGGCCAGCTTCAGCTGGCTGGGGTCCACGTTTCCGCTCCGGAGCAGATCGACAATCGTTCGCAGTGAGCGCGTCACCCGCACGCCGTGGATCTCCTGAACGTCGCTACTCTCGAGATGCGCCCTGTGAAGAACCAGAACCTCCGGAATTGCGCTGCTACGCCGAAAGTCTGTCGGCACTGTCATGTGCAGTTTCGAAGGCATGAGGTCTGAAAGTTCATGAAGACTGAGGGCCGTGTTATGGCTGTAGACGCCGTGGGGAATTTCCCGTCGGTTTTGCGACCACAGATACTAGAGCATGAGGTCCGGGCGCTCCGGTGTCGGGAAATCGGCGAGCCGGTAAATTCCACGGTGGCTCGCGAATCCAGTTCCCCGCGTTCACATGGTACGCATGGACCTTTTCGGCGAACCCGGCCCGCATGGCCTGTTTGGTTGTGAAAAAGCCCTGCTGCGCCTGGGCTATTTCGAGGAGTCGTCGAGCGGCTTCCTTATTTATAAGGACCAGCCATTGCATAATCCCCCAACTTTCTTGGAGTATTGCGCAAAGCCCCTTTCATTGTCCGAAGCATGCGGTATTTTTCACGTCGAGAGCGTGGTATGGACGTCGACGAAAACTACGCAGGCCACCGCGGCCTGCTGTGACACTAAACGGCCTCCGCACTGCCGGTGTCGAACGACGCTTGACTGTGCAACCCGAAGCTATCGTCTCGTGAACCACGATAGGTACCGATGAGTCGGCTTCTCGTCGGCAATTGGTTGGGTCATTGCTCGCGCGTTTAAGGGGAGTAACGAGAGATTGTCGCGCGTAGACACCTGCAAGGATTGAGGGTCACTCCGACACCTCTTCAATCAAAAGAGTTACCTCTTCATCAGAGGGCGACTGTTTCGTCTTCTCTATGAAAAAAGGCAGCCTTAGTGCCGCTACCAAAAGCAGGATATGAATGAGGCTGAGCAGCATGAACGTCGCGGTAAAGGCTCTGGAGATGCCGGTCGCCTGATGCGCCATACCCAGTCTCCATCCGAGAAACGTAGCGCACAGTGTCGTCAGGGTGGGCCCTCCGAGACGCTGAACTATATTGAGTGAGGTCGTCGCCATCGGCAGGTGTTCTTCCTCGACCGAAGCGTAGGCAGAGGTAATGGACGGAATGCCGACCGCGCTCAAACCCATCCCGCGGACGAAGAGCGTACATAAAAGCAGGGGGAGGGACATGCCGTGGCTGGCAAGAAAAAGGAACGGCAGCGTCCCGGCTAAAGCCAAAAAGGCGCCGCTGCCCGCTACCCTTCTGATGCCGAAGCGCTGCGTCAGCACGCCTATCTTCGGATACGTGCAGATCATGCCCAGTCCGAGAGGAGCCATCAACCAGCCTGCCGCGCTGGGTGATTCGCCGCACATACGGATGAGATAGATCGGGATAAGCATCTGTCCTGCGAATGAGATTCCGTTCAGGGTGAATTGCGTCAGCACCGACGCTGAAAAATCCTTTCCCCTAAAGAGCTGAAGATCAATGAGCGCATCGTCGCCCTTCATGTTTGCCGTCCGGATGAAGACAGTGAGCAGCACCAGGGCAACGAAAAATGCCGTCAAGCCGATCCGTTCGCTAACATGGTCCACACCGTAGAGAAAGAGCACGAGCCCTGGGGAAAGTAGGCAGAAGCTGACAAAGTCGAGATCTCTCGGCCGGGCTTCGGCACGGTCTTCGGGAAGAAAGCGAATCGCCAGAACGATTCCCAAAAGACCGACCGGAACGTTCACCAGGAACAGCCAACGCCAGGACGCATGTTGAAGAATCGCCCCAGCGAGCACGGGCCCGAGGAGCGGTCCAAGCAGAATCGGTATTGCGGCGTAACTGAGGACGCGCGCCATGTGCCTCCCAGCGGCGCGCGCCATCATCATCTGCGCCAGCGGAGCCATCAAACCTCCGCTCATTCCCTGGAGGACTCGAAAGCCAATCAGCGAGTTCGCGGACCACGCGAGTCCGCAGAGTGCCGATGAGAGCGTGAAGATCGGAAAAC